>Ga0080004_1118801_pt1 | contig 66040 bp, 64 predicted proteins | sample WasSprMetagenome_FD_69207 | JGI IMG/M metagenome (GOLD analysis project Ga0080004, IMG submission 69207) | Sulfidic aquatic microbial communities from Washburn Spring, Yellowstone National Park, USA - WS (SPADES assembly) (version 2) | ecosystem: Environmental > Aquatic > Thermal springs > Hot...
TTTGCTGGAACCCTTGCACAAATCCGGGAAATTTCTTCCAGTTCTTTTTTTCTCCCATTGTTCTGCTCTTTCTCAGCCATCTTTTTTGCCAGAGCAGAAAATCGTTCTGCGAAAGTTATGATGGACTTCAGTGCGATTATTCCTGCTTTCAAAAAAACTTTTTTCTTCACCTTGTCTATATTCCCCTCGAACCTCAAACTCCTGATCTCTTCTTCTGCTTCATCTATAATGCGGTTAAGTCCAAACTTTATTGCCTTTTCGAAGTCAATCGCCCCAATCCACCTTTGGATCCCCACATGGAGGCCTGATCCTATCAAACCCCCAACCCCTTCCTCCCTCAGCTTGAATGGCGGCAACAATATCCCTGTCCTTGCGAACGACCAAACTCTTTCATCCTCAAGTAATTGACCGATCTTGTACTGCAGGTTTTTATCTCTCCAGTAATCGATGATTTCCCTGATCTGATCCCAGTAATCCGTAGGAACGTAAACAAATCCTTCCTCTTCGAGCTTTCTGATCTCCTCCTCGTATATAGGGCCCCAGAAACAATTAATTTCCATTCCCATATTCAGGCTCGCAGCGTTACCCACTATGAGCTCTTTATCCCTGATAAAAATGGGGAAATTCTTTGCTAAGTGCTCCGAAGCCTTGGCAAGCCTGACAATCATTGGGTCGCCTTCCGTTTTTTTCCACGATTCTGTCACAAGTTTACTTTTTTCTACGCACAGCGGATATCTCGACACCTGAATCTCCTTAAGGAGCAAACTTATCCTTTCCTCTGCCCTTTCGTTAAAGTCCTTTTTTCTTGCTGCCGCATAGCTCATATATAACCCTCCCAGCAGACCAATTCCCTCTCATATTGCTAATTCAGTCCTTGCTATTATCTCGTCCTGCATAGCCTTCCCCAATTGCACGAAATAGGCGCTGTATCCTGCTACCCTAACAATGAGGTCCCGATACCTTTCCGGATTCTTCTGGGCTTCGATTAAGGTCTCTCTGCTAACTACATTAAACTGAATATGTTTGCCACCCAAGCTGAAATAAGTCTTTATTAAGGCTGACAATTTTTTCATATCTTCTGCCGTTTTTAGACATGACGGATGCAACTTCATGTTCAATAGAGTCGATGCGAATCTTTCTTGGTTTATCTTCGATGCGCTCTTTATTACAGCTGTTGGACCATTTGTATCAGTACCTTGCGCAGGTGACATTGAACCGTCTGCCAAAACTTGCCCTGAAAATCTTCCGTCAGGAGTAGCCCCAGTTATAGCTCCACCCAACCACATGGATGATATGGATATCCCGCCCGGGACCCATCTTGCTCCATTGGCAGTTTTATACTTTGTAATCTCATCCGCGTAGAAGTTGTATATTTCAGCTGCGATTTCGTCCACATAGTCATTGTCATTACCGTACTTTGGAACCTTGAGGCAAAGCTTCCTGATCTCCTCGTATCCTTTCCAGTCATTTTTTAGCGCCTCCTTCAGCTCACCAAGGCTACATCTTCCCTCCTCGAAAACCAACTTTTTTATGACGGCAAGAGAGTTTATAACATTAATTGCTCCAACAGCAAGCGCGGTCCCATTGAAATCGTATGGCATTCTTCTTTCTAAGTAGCCAAGACCACACTCAATTCCTCCCTCCATAAGCGTTGCCTCGAGTAAATGATAATTGTCCCAGAAGGCGACGCTTCCAGAATTCACAAAAGCTATCCAGGTTTCCAATATCTCTCGCATGTACCTCTTAAACGCCTCAAGAAACTCCCTAAATGTCCCTATCTTCTCAACTTCCACCGACCAATCTTCCGGCATCTTTATCCCTGTACGGGGGTCAACTCCGCCGTTCAGAAACATTTCAAAAACCTTGGGAAAAACGAAGAAGGGAGCCTCTACGAGCCTCCCTTTTCCGGGCAGAGCCACATCCAGGCAACCTCCAAGTGCATAATCCCGTGCATCCTCAATAGGAACACCGTTCAAAACCAGAAATTCGATGTAAGACTCATCTCCCACGAAAGCAGGCATTCCAATCCCTGTCTTCACAACCTCTATAGCTTTTAGCATTAGGTCCTCAGGGGTTCCGTCGTGAACTCTCAATGTGATTGTGTGGTGAGGGGTTCTCACATTTTTTGCGGCTTCAAGGATGAGATATGTCAACTCGTTTGTTGCGTCTTTACCCTCTCTATCAACCCCTCCTATGACCATATTGTGCCATTTTGCCTGGCCAACCCCTGCGTGCTGTTTTCGTTTTTCAGGTCTCAGCGCAATGCGAATGAGCGACATATCCTTTCTTCGCAGTTCGCACAAAAGATCTATGACCTCTTCGTCCGTTATTTTTCCCTCATCTCTATCTTTTTTGTAAAAGGGATACATGTACTGGTCAAACCGCCCCATTCCTATCGTTGGGCTGGGGTTACACATAAGGTATATGAGCCAGAAAGATTGGATTGCTTCGTGAAAGGACCTTGCTGGGTTTTCCGGTACCCAATTACACGCCTCATAGATCTTAAGTAGCACGGCTCGCCTCTCAGGGTCACTCTCCTTCTCTAACAACTCTCTTGCCAGATCAGCGTATCGTCGAGCGAACTCAATGATGGCAGAAAGAGCGATCATAACCCCTTCCAGAAAGAACTTTTTTTTAAGGTCCTTCTTTGTGTAAAGTTTAAGCTTCGAAAGCTCATCCTTCGCCATGTTAATGTAAAACCTGAGTCCCTTCTTCAAGACTCCTTCGTAATCTGGCACGCCTAAATGTAATCCGCAGTAGAGTGCCAATCCTGAACCCGCGTAAGCCCCAATCCCCTCTTCCTTTAAGCGGTAGGGAGGTAATGCGATACCAATTTTGGCAAACTTAAACATCGTCTCGTTATTTACGAATCGCTGCGAAGATTGATAGTTTCTGTTCCTTTTTTCCCAGTAGCTTGCCATTTCCTCAAGGATCGCCCAGTCTTTCTCTTCAACTACAATAACTCCTTCCCTTTCCAGTTCTTTTATCTGATTAACATCCCAGAGAGCCAAAAAAGGGTCGAGTTCTACGCCAAAAGGCTTGCTGGCAGCTTTCCCAACTATGTATTCATCCCGGTCGATCCAAATAGGGATCTTTTTTAAAACATTTGCGAAAGCTTTCGCCTGTCTAATAGGCTCAGGCTCACCCTCGGTCTCTCTGTACGATTCAGTTATAAGAACGCATTTTTCAACGCACAGTGGATAATGATCCAATCTTAGATCCATCCGACCTCCTACTTATACTCTACACTCAGAGCATACCTAAAGTCAACCTATAGAAGTGTCCTTCCGGTTACTATTTTGAAATGTCACACTTAATTCCTAATTTAAAATGTCACAGTGGAAAAAATATTGATTACGGAGGTAGAGCTGAAGAGACATAGGGTATTAAGTGATGTGCTTTTAGGCATAATTGACTTAAGGAGCGCTTCTTAAACTTCTCGGTCTAACAGAGAGTTAACTAAGGACAAGGACCTGGAACTGATATTTACCATAAGGCATCAGAGAACGGTTAAGGGATAACACGATAAGATTTAGGGGAAAATCGTTATCCTCTTTGATGACAAGAGAGTATCCTTTCTTGAAACTCAAGATAAAAGGCAGCTTAAAGAGAATGGTTCAGATATCTTACATAAAAGAGAATACTTACCACCAGTAAAGATTAGAAATAAGAAATGGAGACCACCTGAAAACCATCACGGAAAAATGTGATATTGACACTGGTAATAACAGCAAAAGGTAAGAAGAAGGGCTCATCCAGATAAGAATTGAGAACGGTTCTCGAAGGTCGGCCGTCCCAAGCATAGTATTTGGGTGCAAGAATTTTTTACTTTTTTGTTGACAAGTTGGCAACAACTAAAAAACAATTTAAAAAAATTCAAAAGGAGGGGGGTTATGATAACTCTTAACGTCAATGGAAACAATTATACTGTTGATGTTCCACCTGATACGCCACTCCTTTGGGTGCTGAGGGATCATCTAAAGCTTACTGGGACTAAGTACGGTTGCGGAATCGGTGAATGCGGGGCATGTACTGTGCACGTAGAGGGGATCGCAAAGCGCTCTTGCGTTACCCCGGTAGGAGACGTACAGGGGAAGAGGATCGTAACAATAGAAGGTCTACCAAAGAATCATCCTGTAAAAAGGGCATGGATAATTGAGCAGGTCCCGCAATGCGGTTTTTGCCAGCCCGGCACAATAATGCAGGTCGCCTATCTCATTGCGAAATATCCAGATCCGAGCGCAGAGAAGATTATAAGGGAAATGGACGATATCATATGTAGATGCGGTACCTACCCGAGAATAAAAAAAGCTATCAAGAAAGCGATAAGCCTATCTAAGAGGGGGGTGAAAAAATGAGAGAGATAAAGATGACGAGAAGATCGTTCCTTAAGACCGCTTCATTCGTAATAGCAGTCTCTTTTACCCCATTTGGGACAAGGATTATAAATGCTTCCGAAAATAAAGAGACAATCGAAAAATTTAAACCTACTATTTGGTATGAGATAACGCCAGATAACATGATAACGATATATTTTGGCAATTCTGAAATGGGTCAGGGTTCAATGACAGCTCTACCAATGATCGTCGCTGATGAACTTGAGGCCAACTGGAAGTATGTGAGGGTGAAGCAGGTGGGTGCGGATGACGCATTCAAAAGCCCTATCCTCGGTGCACAGGTAACTGTAGCAAGTGCGAGTGTGAGGGGGTTTTATGAGCCGTTGAGGAAAGCAGGTGCGGTGGGCCGGGTAATGCTAATAAAAGCGGCCTCAGAAGCCTTCGGCGTACCTGAAGAGGAATGCTTCGCAAAGTTAGGGACTGTAATCCATAGAAAATCAGGAAAAAAGATGACATACGGTCAGCTCGTAAGGAGGGCATCGAAACTTCCCATTCCAGATAATCCTCCTCTTAAAGAAGATAAAGACTTAAGGTACATCGGAAAGCCTATGAGAAGGTTGGATATACCAGAAAAGGTGGAGGGAAAGGCCACATTCGGTCTTGACGTGGATATACCACAAATGGCTTATGCACTTGTCGCACATCCTCCAGCATACAATGCGAAGCCATTATCCTACGATGAGACCGGTGCTCTTTCAGTAAGAGGGGTGAAAAAAGTATTAAAGATTCCTCAAGGTGTTGCAGTTTTAGCCGACGATTTTTACTCAGCGTATAAAGGAAGGGAAGCACTCAATGTAAAATGGGACGAAGGTTCCCATCCTTACATGAGTAGCGAATACATAGAAAAGTACTTCGTCGAATGCCTCGACAAGCCGGGGTTTGTGGCAAAAAAAGTTGGAGATACTGAAAAAGCCCTTTCTCAGGCAAAAAAGTACATGAAGCAACTTATTATGTACCTCATGTAGCGCATGCGACAATGGAACCTATGAACGCTACCGTCCATTTACAGAAGGACAGATGCGATATATGGGTACCCACTCAGGCCCAGACGCTGACAAGAATGATTGGGTCAAAAATCACAGGGCTTCCACAGGAGAAAGTTCATGTTCACACGACTTTTTTGGGTTGCGGATTGGGCAGACGTTCCCAGGTTGATTTCATAATAGAGGCCTGCGAAATAGCAAAGCAGACTGATAAGCCCGTGAAACTCGTCTGGACGAGGGAAGATGACATAAAGTACGATCGCTTCAGAGCAGCTACATGCCAGAGAATAAAAGCGGGCTTAGATGAGAGTGGAAATGTAATCGCTTGGCACCATAAGGTCGTATGCACCTCAATATTAAAGTTTTACAACCCCGCAATGATAAAAAATGGAGTTGACTATTTCTGCCTCTGGGGGATTGTGGACTCACCACCTCCTCCAGTCTTCAGCACAACAGTCTATGAATTCCCAAATTTTTATGTGGAACAGTACCTCTCCGAACTCCCCATACCGGCCGCACCTTGGAGATCTGTACAGAATGCGCCAAACGCTTTCGTCATGGAATGCTTTATCGATGAGCTTGCCTACTTAGCTAATAAAGATCCTGTCGAGTTCCGCATGCATCTTTTAAAAAATAGCCCGAGGGCAATAAGAGTCCTCGAGGCTGTCTGTGAAATGGCAGGATGGGGAAAACCCCTGCCTAAGGGAAAAGGTAGGGGAATTGCTCAGCATTCCTGCTTCGGGACTTATGTTGCCCAGATTGCGGAGATTACGATAAATGAGAAGACAGGAGAAATTAAAGTTGATAAGGTTTTTTGCGCAGTTGACTGCGGACCATATGTGAATCCGGACACAGTAGTCGCACAGATCGAAGGGGCGATTATACTTGGAGTAAGTACTGCGCTTAAGGAAGAGGTGATATTCGACAAAGGTGGGGTTAAGTCGTCCAATTTTGATGACTATAAAACCATAAAGATGAGTGAGGTTCCGGAAATAAAGGTAAACATTTTGAAAAGCAAGGAGAAGATTGGCGGGATAGGAGAACCAGGTGTAACACCTATAGCACCCGCTATCGCTAACGCCCTATTTAACGCTACTGGTGTCAGAATAAGAAGAATACCGCTGACGCCAAAAACTGTCCTTGAGGCACTAAAGAAGAAATGATGCCTGAATAAGGGCCGGGGGTTATCCCGGCCCTAAAATTTTCTTGACAAAAAATCACGATCTATATAATTTGGTATAGCCTTTTTTCAGAGTGGATTCGTACTGGATGGTAGGTTGTGCTTAAGTCCTTAAAAATTCGTTTCTTTCTCGTCGGTATTTTCCTTCTAATATCGGTGATTTATTGCCTCCCAAACCTTGTTGACATAAAGGGTAGCTTAAAAAAGTACCTGCCCCAGGACAAAATCCATCTCGGTCTCGACCTAAGAGGAGGGATTCACCTTTTACTGGAGATGGATACGGAAAAGCTCACAAACAGTTTGATGGATAGGAAGACTGAGGCAATAAAAGACTCTATGATAAGGGGTGGAATAAGATTCCTCTCCCTCGAGAGGAAAGACACGGAAATATACGTTTCCTTAAGGCCGGAACAAAAAGAGAAACTCCTTGCTCTTTTTATGAATGAGTTCCCAGATCTAAAGCTATTAGGCCAGAAACAAAAACCTGAAGAGATTGAGATAACCTTTGGTCTCCCTGAAAAGAGCCTTCTGGAAATAAAAGAGAAAGCGTCTTCTCAGGCTTTAGAAATCATAAGGAACAGGATAGACCAGTTCGGTGTGACAGAACCAGTTATAGCAAAGCAAGGAGAAGACCGCATACTGGTCCAGCTTCCTGGGGTGAGGGATCCGGAACGTGCTCTTGAAATAGTTGGGAAAACAGCGATGCTTGAATTTAAGCTCGTTGATGAGGAAAACGCACAAAGATATTCAGGAGGTCCTCCTCCTGAAGGGAGCGAGGTCCTCCCAATGAGAGTAAAGAACAAGGAAACTGGAGTTGAGACGAGGGTACCTATCCTTCTAAAAAAGGAGACTGTCCTTACGGGCGAATTTTTAGTAGATGCGCGCGTAAGGATCGGTGGAGAGTTTGGTAGTGAGCCATACGTATCATTAGAGTTCAATAGAGAAGGTGCAAGGATTTTTGAGAGAATTACAGGCGAAAACGTGGGAAAGAGGCTCGCAATAGTTTTGGATAACGTGGTCTATTCTGCACCGGTTATCAAAGAAAGAATCTCCGGAGGGAAGGCTTCAATCACAGGGGCTTTTACTATGGATGAGGCCAAAGATCTGGCTATAGTTCTAAGAGCTGGTGCTCTACCCGCGCCAGTAAAGGTTGTTCAGAATATAACGATTGGGCCAACCCTTGGCCAGGATTCTATAAAGAGGGGGATCAGAGCATCCATACTTGGAGCACTTCTGGTTGTCGGTTTCATGATATTCTATTACAGGGGTTCTGGTGTAATAGCCAATCTCGCCCTTTTACTGAACGTGATCTATCTCCTTGGCGCATTCACAGCGCTTAAAGCGACCCTCACCCTTCCTGGAATAGCTGGCATCATTCTCACCATAGGGATGGGTGTGGATACTAACGTTCTTATATTTGAAAGGATCAGGGAGGAACTAAGACTTGGAAAAACCCCTCGGGCTGCCATAGATAGTGGCTATGAGAAAGCGTGGGTCACAATATTTGATTCCCACGTGACAACCCTTATCACGACGTTCATCCTTTTTCTATTCGGCACAGGCCCAATAAGAGGTTTTGCAGTAACTTTGAGCATAGGGATCATAATTAATCTGTTTACGGCCGTCTTTGGTTCAAAGGCCATATTTGACTGGATCATTCTAAAGTACAAGCCAAGGAGCTTAAGTATCTGATGGGATTTTTTGAGATCGTCAAGAAACCAAGCTACGACTTTTTGAGGCAAAAGAACAAGGCCTTCTTTCTCTCTCTCATTTTAGTTATCTTGGGCTTTTTCGCATTCGTAATGATCTCTTTCGGGAAAGCTAACATGAGCGTCGACTTTACAGGAGGTGCCCACATACATTTAAGGTTTAACAAAGAGATATACGTGGGGGAATTAAGAAAGGTCCTGAAAGATGGGGGCATGGACTCATTCGAAATCCAAGAGATAAAAGGCACTAAGGACTTCTTTATAAAGACGAAATTAGAAAAAGAGGATCCAAATCTCTTATCCGAAAAAATATCTAAGATTTTGAGTACCCAATTTGGAACCCAAAATTTTCAGATCCTGGGTAGCACCACGGTAGGGCCTTCTGTGGGGAAGGAGCTTAAAAGAAATGCCATATTGGCCGTTGTGATTGCGGTCATATGTATCCTTATTTACATTGCGTGGAGATTCACTTTTGTTTTTGGTGTGGCAGCAACTATAGCAAGCTTCCATGATGCGCTTGCTGTCTTGGGCATTTTTTATTTTTTAGGCAAAGAAATAAATATACTGCTTATAACTGCGCTCTTAACAATCACAGGTTATTCTCTCACAGACACAGTTGTCGTCTTTGACAGGATAAGGGAGAATATGGCCAAATTCAAATCTGGTGCAGATTTTGGAGAAATTATAAATAGAAGCATAAACGAGGTCCTATCAAGAACACTTATCACTTCTATCACTACTCTCCTTGCCATAGCTGCCATACTATTTTTTGGAGGGCCTGTTCTCTTTGACTTTTCACTTGCTCTTTTCTTAGGTGTGATTATTGGGACTTACTCCTCAATATTTGTAGCAAGTCCTCTTGTATACGTCTGGAGAAAGAAGGTAAGATAGGGACTAAGGTATCTTTGAAATCCCGTGCATATAGGGTCTTAAAACTTCGGGTATTATGATACTCCCATCCTCAGTCTGGTAGTTCTCCATAACTGCCATAACGGTTCTTCCAACCGCAAGACCAGAGCCATTCAAGGTATGTACAAGTTCAACCCTCCCATTTTTCTTTCTATATCTGATTTTTGCCCTTCTTGCCTGGAAGTCTTCAAAATTACTACATGAAGATATCTCCCTGTAGATATTCTGACCAGGAAGCCAAACCTCGATATCATAGGTCTTTGAAGAGGCAAAACCAAGGTCTCCCGTGCAAAGGAGGGAGACCCTGTAATGAATATTTAGCCTTTTCAGAACATCTTCCGCATCGAGAAGCAAACTTTCGAGCTCCTCGTACGATTCCTCTGGTTTTGCGAATTTTACAAGCTCAACCTTGTTAAACTGGTGCTGCCTCGTCAGTCCTCTCGTGTCCTTACCGTGTGCTCCTGCTTCTTTCCTGAAACATGGCGTATAGGAACAGAATTTTATAGGAAGATCCTCTTCTTTTAAAATCTCATCACTATATATGTTCGTAACAGGGACCTCTGCAGTTGGAATGAGAAAGTAGTCAAGCCCCTCGATTTTGAAGAGATCTTCTTCAAATTTTGGAAGCTGGCCCGTACCTGTCATTGTCTGTCTGTTAACCATAAAGGGCGGAAGTACCTCAACGTATCCATGTTCCTTAGTGTGAAGATCGAGCATAAAATTTATGAGTGCGCGTTCAAGGAGAGCACCGTAAGATTTGTAAAGGGTGAACCTCGAGCCTGCGAGTTTTGCCGCTCTTTTGAAATCGAGTATATCAAGTTTTTCTCCAAGTTCCCAGTGGGGAAGAGGCGAAAAATTGAACACAGGCTTTTCTCCCCAAACTTTGACCACCTTGTTATCATTTTCATCCCTTCCTAATGGCACAGACTCGTGGGGGATGTTGGGGATACATAGAAGAATATATTCCCACTCACTTTCCACGACCTTTAACTCCCTTTCAGCTTCTTCAATCTCCTTTCCCAGAGACCTTAAATACTCGATCCTTTCGAAAGCTTCAACCCCTTTCCTCTTTAGTGCTGCTATCTCGTCGGAAAGCTTATTCCTTTCGTTTTTTTTCTTTTCAACTTCTTGAATGAGAGATCTCCTTTTTTCGTCAAGTTCGAAAATCTTATCAATATCGATAGTTAGCCCTCTTTTTTTTAGGCTCTCATAGATTACTTCCTTTCCCTCTCTTAAAAGCTTAGGATTGATCATTCTTCCTCCAATAATTCTTCGTTAAACTTGAGGGGCAGGTACGTGTAGAGGAGGCCACCTACTGTGTATAAAGCCTCTCCCTCGATCAATATCTGAACCCTCTTTGCACCCCAAAAATTAGAGAGAAATGTGTTCACTACGCTATAGACCTTCACCATCTCCGAAGATTCATCAATTCCGTAAAGGAAATCTTTCGAAAAATCAAGGTATATTGTACCATCCCCACCTTTTGCGAAATGCAAAAGCCGGGTTTCTTCTTCTATGACCCCGTTTTCCTTTAGCTTTTCTACGATTAGGTTTGCCATCTCTTGATATGTCTTTGGTTTCTTCACAGAGAGTCTCTTTATCCTTAAAGACTCCTCTTCGGAGGGAACGTACAATTTTACCTCTACTTCTTCGGGATTTAAAATTCCTTCCTTTTTTCCGCCCCTTTTTTCTGGGACAAATGAATAGTAAATAGCGAGTGTGATTAATAGAGCTACTCCGGGTATCACTATCCTATAAATCGATCTCATGTGATCCTCAGTTCTTTTAAAACCTCCTCAGATTTCATAACCCTAAAAAGTGGGTATATGGCTGTGGATCTGTACATCTCAACGACCTTTCTGTGAACCTCTTCCTTATACGCAGCACTCAAATCCTCAAGAACTATAGTGTAAAAGTCATGGGATAGTGCATCGAATGCCGTTGCAAGGACACAGAAATGTGTGTTGACTCCGCAAATTAGAACTGTGTCAACACCAAGGGTTCTCAAAGTTTGGTCGAGATCCGTCTTAAAGAAGGCACTGAACCTCCTTTTTTCTAATATTATATCTTGAGCGTCCACTCCAAGTTCAGGTAGTGGCCTTGTTTCGTAAGTTCCCCTGATTGCATGTTTTTTCATTCTCCCTTTAAAGATAAAATCAGCTTCTAAAAAGCTGTCGCACGCAAAAACAATGGGGATAGAATTACGTCTCATCTTCCCTAAAAACTCTCTCAATGGCTCAATTATCTTTCCTTCCTCACCCTTTTTCTCTTTCACGTTACCTATTATCATGTCCACGACTATGACAGAAGGTTTCATCTAAGCTCCTTTCAGAAAAAGATTTTCGAAGTTACGCACAACAATTTCTCCCAAATCGGATGGAGAAATCCCTTTAATCTGAGCAACCCTATCCAGGGTATATCTAACATAGTATGGAACGTTCCTTTTCCCTCTCTCCTTTTGCGGTGTTAGAAATGGCGCATCGGTCTCAACAAGTATCCTTTTGAGGGGAATGTACTTTACTGCCTCAACAAGCCTGCCCACGTTAGTGAACGTTATCGTTCCTGGAATAGATATGTAGAAACCCCTATCGAGAAATTTCTTTGCCGCATTCCTATCATAGGAAAAACAATGTATTACGCCTCTTCTTCCGTCAGGGTAAAATGAGTCGAGAATCTCTATCGTTTCTGATTCAGCATTTCTCGAATGTATTATTACTGGAATCTCATTCTTTCTTGCAAGTGCGAGCTCAATAGCGAAGACCTCTTTTTGAACATCAGGGGGAGAATAATTCTTGTAAAAATCGAGGCCTATCTCCCCTAAGGCAACTATTTTTTTGTGCTTCAAAAATTTTTCCAGTTCTTTGCCAAAGTCGCTCTTCCAATCCCTGCTGGAATGGGGATGGACGCCAATAGCTCCGTAAACAAAATCATACTTCTCAATGATCTCTAAGACTCTGCCAAAGTACATCTTCTCAGTCCCGACAGTGAGTATATATTTAAGACCTTCTTTTTTCGATTCCTCTATCACCTCATCCCTATCCAAATCAAAATCTTCGAGCTCTAAATGGCAGTGGGAATCAACAAGCATAATACCCTTATAGCATAACTCGGGATCATCATCAATGTCCCTATTTTTCTCTGGACATAGTAGGGAAGGATAATGCATAAAATAGAGTCATGCCCCTATCTCCCATTTTATCTGGAGAACCAAAACTGATCATGGTCGGTGGGAAAGGAGGGGTTGGAAAAACAACCTGCGCATCCGCAATAGCCTTGGAAGCGGCAAGGCGAAAAAAAAGGACATTGATAGTTTCGAGCGACCCCGCCCCTTCTCTGTCTGACATTTTCGAAACAAAGATAGGGAGCGAAGTGAGAAAAATTATAGAAGATGATGAATTGTACGGGCTTGAGATTTCATCTGAGATCATATTGGAAAAATGGAAGGCTCGCTTTGGTGGGGAGATATATGAGGTCATCTCGTCTTTTGTTAACGTGGAATACGATTTTGTTGACTACATCGGCACAGCACCTGGGATCGAAGAAGAATACATGCTTTACTTTATTACGGAACTTACGAAGGTTTTTAGCTACGATATACTTGTTTGGGATACGGCACCAGCAGGTCATACCCTTAAGCTTCTTAAACTGCCTCAACTTTTCCTAAAGCATATGGAGGCAGCAGCGAAATTCTACATGAACCTTTTTAGCTACTTCGAAAAGCTAAGGGATGCGGTAAAACTGAGAGAGTCAAAAAGAACCATCCTGGAAATAATAAAAAGCTGGGAAAAGCTGGGGGAAGATATACTCTCATTCATAAGGGATAGGGAAAAGACGAGGTACGTGATAGTGACAATACCCGAATCTCTTAGCGTATCCTTAACTGAGAGGATAATTGGGGAGCTTTACGAGAATGGCCTCTCTGTCGATTATATCCTCATCAATAACGTCATAAAGGATGCGGACTGCAACTTTCACAGGGTAAGAAAAAGAATGCAAGAAAAGTACGTTAGTATTCTCCGTGAAAAATATTCGCAATGCGAAATAGTCGAGATCCCCCTTCTTCCCGAGGAGGTAAAAGGAATAAAAAGAATAGAAGAGATACGCCAGGAACTATTTGGGAAGGAGGAGTAAGTGGCACTCAGGATAACAGGTGGGAAGTTTAAAGGAACAAAGATCAAGACTTTAAAAGTTAGGCCATTTCGTTACACATCCTCAAAGGTTAGAGAGTCCATATTTAACGTTCTCAAAGATATATCAGGTAAAAAGATACTGGAACTATTTGCAGGATCGGGGATCTTCTCCTTCGAGGCCATAAGCAGGGGTGCATCCTCTGCAACGCTCGTTGAAAAAGATGAAAGAATGATAAACTTGATAAAAGAGAACTCGGAGAATCTATCCGTAAAAGGCTTCCTTACTCTACTAAAAATGGACGTTTATAAGGCTATCCCTTTTCTTTATAAAAGAGGGGCTAAGTATGATATAATTTTTCTTGACCCTCCGTATGAAATGGGTTACGTAAACGGTACCCTTATGAGACTCGAGGCAAACCCTTTATACAAGGATGATTCCATAATCATCATAGAACATTCTAAGAGAGAAATCCCCAGTTTGGGAGCACAAAAAAGCGTAGTCGTAAAAAGGTACGGTGATACGTTATTAACATTGATATCTGGGATGGGGGCTCACTTCAATGGGGGATAGGACTGCTGTCTATCCAGGCTCCTTCGATCCTATAACTTACGGACATTTGGATATACTTTATAGGGGACTTAAGATATTCGATAAGATCATCATCGCAGTTGCAAAAAACATAGAAAAGAATCCCCTTTTCACAGTTGAAGAAAGGATGGAGATGATAAGAGAAACTCTTAAAGGAAGCGAAAATGTCATCGTTGACAGCTTTGAGGGACTGCTCGTCGATTATTTAAGAAAGATAAATGCAAAATTTGTCATAAGGGGGTTGAGGGCGATGAGTGATTTTGATTACGAGTTTCAAATGGCATCCGTAAATAGAACACTCAATCCAGATATAGATACAATATTTATGATGACGAGCAGGGACTTCTTCTTTATAAGCTCAAGAACAGTTAAGGAAGTGGCCTCATACGGAGGTTCTGTTAAAGAATTCGTCCCTCCCAATGTGGAGAAAAGGTTAAAAGAAAAATTTCAGGTATCCCCATGAGAAAGGGATTACTTCTATTTTTGCTTCTCTCTCTTTTCTTCCTCGTCGGTCTCAAAGGAAAAGTGGCCTTTTCTCAGGAAATAATTGAGATCCGTGTCCAAGGGATAATAAATCCTCCTACCGCAGGATTCATAAAAGAGACTATAGATAACGCGGAGAAGAAAAAAGCTGAAGCTCTGATCATCCTTCTCGACACTCCCGGAGGACTCGACAGCTCCATGAGGGATATTGTGAAATCTATAATGGAATCGGACATCCCCATTGTTGTTTATGTTTTTCCCCCAGGAGCGAGAGCAGCATCCGCGGGTAGCATAGTTCTTCTGTCTGCGCATATCGCTGCAATGGCTCCAGGGACGAATGTCGGTGCAGCCCATCCAGTCACAATAGGAAAGGAAAAAGTGGACAAGGAGATGATGAAAAAGGTTGTAAAAGATGCGGAGGCATACGCGAGAAGTATAGCAATGAAAAGGAAAAGAAATGTGGAATGGGCATCAAGGGCTGTAAAGGAGAGCGCGTCAATAACCGCATATGAGGCCTTAAAGAACAATGTGGTCGATTTTGTGGCAGAGGATGTTCGGGAGTTATTGACGAAGATGGACGGGAAAACAGTTGAGACGCGAACTGGAAAAAAGACTTTAAACACAAAGAATAAAAAAGTTACGGAAGTTGAGATGCCTTTTAAGTTCAAATTCCTATCCTATATAAGCGATCCTAACGTTGCATACATACTAATGATGATAGGTCTTTATGGCATATTATTCGAAATATACAATCCTGGTGCTATCTTCCCAGGCGTAATAGGTGGGATATGCATAATCCTCGCACTCTATTCCTTCCAGGCCCTTCCCATAAATTATGCGGGGGTATTTCTAATCATCTTGGGTATTATATTCTTCGTGCTGGAACTTAAGATCGTTAGTCACGGACTTCTGGCTATTGCTGGAATCATATCGATAGTTCTCGGTTCCATAATGCTCATAGATCTTCCATCGAGTATTTTATCTATATCTTGGAAGGCCATACTCGCTGTGGCTATAACATCTGCCCTTTTTTTCCTCGGTGTGCTCTCTTATGCGATTAAGGCACAGTTTTCAAAAGTCAAAACGGGAAGGGAGGGGCTTATAGGCGAGGAGGGATTGGCAAAGACAGATATTCAAGAGTCAGGAAAGGTTTTTGTTCAGGGTGAGATTTGGAATGCGAGAAGTGACGAACCCATACGGGCAGGAGAAAAGGTTTTGATAGAGAAGGTTGAGGGTCTTATCTTAAAAGTAAGAAAAAAGGAGGTAAGCAAATGATCCCGATTTACGCTTTTCTTATCATTATCATAATTTTCATACTTGCAAGTGCTATAAAAATCTTGAACGAGTACGAAAGAGGGGTTGTTTTCAGACTTGGAAGAGTTCTTGGTGCTCCAAAAGGTCCAGGGCTTGTTCTTCTTATTCCCGTTGTGGACAGGATGGTTAGGGTAAGTTTGAGAACAGTAGTTTTAGACGTTCCCCCACAAGACGTTATTACAAGAGACAACATATCTATAAAAGTGAACGCAGTCGTCTACTTCAGGGTCATAGATGCGTTGAAAGCGATAATAAGTGTTGAGAACTACCTATACGCCACAAGTCAGCTCGCACAGACCACTTTGAGGAGCGTTCTCGGTCAGGCTGAATTAGATGAACTTCTCTCCCACCGTGAAAAAATAAACGACAGGCTCCAAGAGATACTCGACCAACACACAGAATCCTGGGGAATAAAAGTTTCAAACGTGGAGGTTAAGAACGTGGATTTACCACAGGAGATGTTGAGGGCTATTGCAAGGCAAGCGGAGGCAGAAAGAGAAAGGAGGGCAAAGATCATAGGAGCAGAAGGCGAGTATCAAGCAGCTACGAAACTTGCTGAGGCATCTGATATTCTTTCGAGAAACCCCATGGCCTTGCAACTCAGATATCTTCAGACCCTTATAGAGATTTCAACGGAAAAAAATTCTACCATCATATTCCCCATTCCCATAGATCTCATTAAGTCCTTTATGGATAGAGAAAGGCGTGAGAGCTAAATCAGTCATTATCCTCATTTTTCTCTTCATCGCTGGAACTTGCTACGGAAAGTCTCTCAAGATTAAAAGGCAAATCGAAAAACCGTATAAATCCTTTATCGTTGTCGAAGAAAAAACAGGGAAAATACTGATGGCAGAAAACGAGGAAGAAAAAAGGATCCCTGCGAGCCTTACCAAGCTTATGCTTTCCCTTTTGGTCCTCGAAAAAATAAAGTCGAAAGAGATAAGCCTGAGTGATAGGATCACGGTCTCGAAAAGGGCAGCAAAAATAGGGGGGAGTCAACTCTTCCTAAAGGAGGGCGAGGTCTTTACGCTCGAAGAGCTCATGAAGGCTACGCTCTGTGCTTCTGCAAATGATGCTGCCTACTTAGTTGCGGAAAAAATCGCAGGTTCTGCTGAAGATTTTGTTAAGCTCATGAACGAAAAGGCAAAGATGCTGGGCATGAGGGACACTACTTTCCGCTCTGTAAACGGTCTTCCTCGTTCAAATCATGATGATACAGATCTTACTACATGTAAGGACATGGCTATCCTTGCAAGGGAGCTACTAAAACATCCAAAGATACTTGAATGGACGTCTATAAAGACCGAGCCCATAAGGGGAGGGAGATTCATCATGGTCAACCATAACAAGTTACTCACCCGTATGGAAGGCGTTGTGGATGGGCTGAAAACTGGATACTTGAGGGCTTCAGGTTACAACATAGTTGCAACGGCAAAAAAGGAGAATTTCAGGGTAATAGTAGTAGTTTTGGGAGCCCCCTCTGCAAAGTCAAGAGACGATTTTACAGTCCGTCTTATAGAGAAAGTCTATTCAGAGTGGAAGATAAAAGAGGTAGTAAAGAGGGGCGAAGAGGTAAGCAAGGATATTATTCTTTTAGATGGAAAATACAAGAGACTGAGAGGGGTTGCCAATGAGTCAGTTATATGTCCCGTAAGAAAGACGAGACCGCAGGTTGTGGAAAAAGAACTGCACATGCCAAGCGTAATTGAAGGAGAGATAAAAGAAGGGCAGAAACTCGGGGAGATGGTTGTCAAGGTGGATGGGGAATTAGTAGGGAAGGTCGATGTAGTTTCACCAGTATACGTTCCGAAGGCAAATCTTCTTACAAGAATCATCAGGAAAGCAGGTCTCAATATCTGAGGTAGGAGCATGTTCACGAATCTAAAAAACAAGGAGATTATAATAGCTGTAACAGGCGGGATAGCAGCTTACAAGACCTGTGAGCTCATAAGAGAATTGACAAGAAGGGGAGCGAGTGTACACGTAGTTATGACAAAAAATGCCATGCAGTTTGTCTCACCCCTCACATTTCAAACCCTTTCTGGACATCCTGTTATTCACGAAATGTTCGAACTTTTTACTGGTTCAAAGATAGGTCATATCGCGCTTTCCGATATAGCGGATCAGATGGTGATAGTTCCCGCCACAGCTAACATCATTGGAAAGATTGCCAATGGCATAGCTGATGATTTCTTGACAACTATGGTTATGGCAACAACTGTTCCGGTTCTTCTCGTCCCTTCTATGAACACAAAGATGTGGGAGAGCAAGATAGTCCAGATGAATGTTCAAAAGCTGAAAGAGGCAGGGTATGAGTTAATGGAACCAGGAGTTGGAGATCTTGCGTGTGGCACAAAGGGTAAGGGAAGACTTCCACCGATACAGGAGATAATCGAAAAGATGGAGGACATCTTTACTGAAAAAGACCTCTCCAACGAGAGAATCCTCGTTACCGCCGGCCCAACGACAGAATTCATAGATCCAATAAGATGCATAACTAACAGATCCTCTGGAAAAATGGGTTATGCGATAGCAAAAATCGCAAGAAGAAGGGGGGCCGAAGTTACCCTCATAAGTGGGATGACCTATCTTCCACCGCCGAGACCAGATATAAACCTCGTAATGGTGAGGACAGCCCTTGAGATGAGGGATGCTGTAATGAAACATTTTGAGGATGCAACAGTCATAATCAAAGCAGCAGCTGTTGCGGATTTCAGATGCAAGAAAGAGAGCGTACATAAAATAAAGAAAAATGAGAAAGAAGAATCTTACGTGATAGAGCTTGAACCTAATCCTGACATTCTTGCGGAGCTTGGCCGGATAAAGCAAGATAGGATATTGGTGGGATTCGCCGCCGAAACTGAAGATCTTGTACAAAATGCATACGAGAAGTTAAAGAAAAAGAATCTTGACATTATCGTTGCTAACAACGTGGCAAAGGAGGGGATAGGCTTCGGATCAGACAGGAACGAAGTGACGATCATAGATGCCCAGGGTCGGATGAGGCAGATTCCTGAAATGACTAAGGAAGAGATAGCAAATATAGTGCTCGATGCGGTAAAAAGGGTGATAAAAAAGAGAAGGAAAAGGGAGGATGACTGGCTTTAAGCTCCTTATTTCCTTCTTGGTCTTATTTTTCATTCAGTCCTTTATCCCACTTAGCCTCCACGGAAAGCTCTCACCAGTTGTGGAAGTTGTGAGAAAGGCCACCCCTGCAATTGTGAACATAAGGACAGAAGAGTATGTAAAAGAGGAGTCGAACAAAGGTACGAATCTATTCAAAAAAATCTTTCATGAAGCCGAGGAAGATGAGGGGGAAGATCTTTACGAGAATATAGGGTCAGGGGTTGTTATTGATCCAAGAGGGATAGTTTTGACAAACGAGCACCTAATATCTAAGGCGATTAACATAAAGGTGAAATTCGTAAACGGAAAGGAATTCGACGCTCACGTTTTAGGATGCGACCCAGAATTCGATCTCGCTGTCCTGAAAATAAAAAATGGAAAGGATTTTCCTTATTTAAAACTGAAAAGAAGGGACGATTTAATGGTCGGTGAAAGTGTGATCGTGATCGGTAATCCTTACGGTCTTTCAAGCTCTGTCTCTACAGGGGTTATAAGTGCTTTGGGAAGAAACCTAAGAGTTCAAAAAAAGGTCTTTGCAAACCTAATACAGACCGATGCTGCGATCAACCCTGGAAATAGTGGAGGAGCCCTACTCGATTTGGAAGGGAATCTGATAGGAATAGTAACAGCGGTTCTCGGTGAGGGAAAGGGAATAGGTTTCGCTATTCCCGCCTCAGATATCGAGGGTATGATATCCGATTTGATTGAATATGGGAAGGAAAAACCGATAGTGGGAGTATTTGTGGAAAGGCAAAGGGAGGATTCAAGATTATATCTTATCATCAAAAAAGTTATAGAGAAAAGTCCTGCGGAAAAATGCGGGCTTAAAGAGGGAGACAGAATAGTGGAGATAAATAGAAGAAGGCTGAGAGAGGGAACTAAGCTTAAAGAGATAGTAGGCACACTTAGTGGAAGGGACTGCTTACAGCTTAGGGTCCTGAGCAATGGGAAAGAACGTTTTGTCAATTTGGCTGTAACGGAAATTTATGGGTTTAGACCAGATGCCCTTGACCAGAAATTTCTGGAGATAAGGGTTTCTAATCTTAGCGCTTATACGCGGCTTAAGTACAGGATAAGGGAGAAAAAGGGGGCAATAGTGACAAAAGTGAAGAAGGGAGGGCTCGGATATTTGTCTGGAATAAGGCAGGGGGACTTGATTCTAAGGATCAATAACATGCCAGTTGAAGGAAGGAAGGACTTTGAAAGACTTATGCTCGAAGGTATAAAAAAGAACTACTTGCTTTACCAGGTACAGAGGGGTAAGAGCACTTTTTTTCTCCCTCTAAAGTTTGATAACCTTTTATAGGGAGGTTGTCAGGATGAAAGAGACCTCAACTTTTTCAACATTCATTCTTTCCCTTTCCACATCGGCGCTCGTGGCACTTGGAGAACTTCCTGATCCCATCACAAATGAGAAAAGTGTAGATCTCAATATGGCAAGGCAGACGATAGAGATCATAGAGATACTGAAGGAAAAGACGAGGGGAAATCTAAACGAAGATGAGGAGAGACTCATTGAGAACACACTCTGCGACTTAAAGCTCAAGTATGTGGACGTTGCAAAAAGGGGGTGAAGATTAGGGCTTCCTACCCACTATTACAACTGTTAAGTCCTCCAATCTTAGAAGAATCCTCGCTATTCTCTCTACTTCTTCTCTCTTTACCTGCATTATCTTTTCTGGCCATTTCTTGAAGAAATGAGGGCCAAGGCCGAAGAAAGTGTCAACCATCATCCTGTACGAGACGGTTCCATTTGACTGCATAGAAATATGGTAATTTCCTATAAGATACCTCTTCGCTCTTTCCACCTCCTCTTCTGTGAACCCGTCCTTTATCACACTTTCTATCTCCTTTCTTATGGTCTTTTTCACCTCTTCCAACATCCTGGGATCAAAGGCAGCATATACGCCCATTACCCCGCTATCATATCCCATCTGGTTAAAAAAAGTAGTGGCATAAGCGTATGGGGTTCTTTCTCTTAAAGCATGGTGTATTCTCCCTCCCATCCCGGAGAAGATCGCATCCATTATTTCCACAGCATACCTCTCCTCATCTAATAAAGAGACCCCCCGAAAACCGAAAATCATGTGGTTCTGTAACATGTCCTTCTCATAAAAAGCCTCCCCCTTTTTCACAGGGATCCCCTCCCTTTTCAGTTCCCACTTTTCCCCTTCCCAATCTGAAAACATGGCTTCTATTAGGCTAACTGCCTCTTTTATATTAAGACTCCCTGAGAGTGCGATAACGCAATTTTTCGGACTTAAGTGTCTCTTATACATATCGATTAGATCCTCGATTCCAATTGATTCTACGTCCTCCGGGTTACCTAAGGGGTCTTTTTCGTATGGATGCCCCTCGTAAAAGAAAGAGTTGAACTTTTTAAAGACGTATGAGACAGGATCGTCTTCTTTTCTTCTGATTTCAGATAGAACTTCGTTCTTCACATTTATGAGTTCCTCTCTTGAGAACTTGGTCTCCATGAGGATCTCCCGCAAAAGGCCCATGGCTTCATGAAGATCTTTGCTCATGAATTTGCCACTTATCCCGAAGAGGTTATAACCGCAAAAAGGGACTATTTCGCCTCCTAAAGTATCAATGGCTATCGCTATATCTTTTGCCTCTCTCCTTTTTGTCCCCTTAAGGAGCATTTTGGAGAGAACATTGAAAATTCCGTTCTTTTGAGTAGGCTCATCTTTCAATCCTCCTGCAAATCCTATAGAGAAGGAAAAGAGGGGTGCACTCAAGTTCTCATTTATCGCGTACTTAAGCCCATTTTTTAGCTGCCCGAACACAGGGTTACTCTTATTTTCTCTCTGAGGGGGAATAAGGGCAACCACGTTTCTCCTTTCCTCGCCAAAATACTTAATTATTGCTCGCTTTATATCTTCTTCACATACACGGTCAATCCTCTCCAACAGCTTTTCCACAAATGAGGGGTCTCGTACCAAGGTGTAATAGTGACCGATCATCCTTGCCCTACCTTGGACTGTCTCCATTCCGTATATATATGAGGCTCTTATCTGGTTTTTTGCTTTTCTGAGCTCCCATTCAGGGACACCCTGAAGGAGTCTCTTTATCTCCCCCTCCAATTCTCTTAAAACATAACGAAACTCCCTTCCCTTGAAATTCACGTAAATGACAAATAGCCCTTCTCCTTCAGGCGCAAAAGAAAAAGAGGAAGCGTATGTTATTATTTTTTTTCTGTTCTTCAGTTCCGCAATTAACCTTGAACTTTCCCCCTCTGTTAAAAGGGAACTCAAAACCTCAAGGACGGGAATGTCCTCGTGAGCTATAGGAGGTATGGGGTAAGAAAGAGCCAGATAACTCTCAAGAACGTCTTTCTCTATGATCTTTGTCCTCCCCCCAAATGGAACCCCAACAAATTGAATCGAATCTACTTTTTTCCCTGGGATTCCCTCTAAGGTCTTTTTTGCCAATTCCTCTATCGTCTTTCTCCGAAAATCTCCAACAACGACAACGGTTATGTTTTGAGGTACATAATGGTCTTCAAAATAGGAAAGGATCTCTCTTCTTGAAAGTTTGCCAACAGTTTCGGGGAAACCAATTATTGGCCGGCCGTAGGGATGGTCTCCGTAAGAAAGAGAAAAAAGCTCTTTATAGATCTTTCTCTGGGGGTCATCCTCCCCCATCTTTATTTCCTCCAAGACTACCTTCCTCTCTTTTTCTATTTCTTCCTCAGGAAAAACAGGATTTAGAACCGCCTCGCTAAGTAGAGAAAAACCCTCTTCACAGGAATCTTTTGGAACGACTATGTGATAGACAGTGTTATCGTAAGAGGTAAAGGCGTTTATAGACCCTCCGAGCCCTTCTATCCTCCATGCTATCTCATTGGCCCTCAATTTTTTAGAACCTTTGAAGATGAGATGCTCGATAAAATGGGTCACACCAGAATTTTCGTCTCTCTCATACTTACTTCCAACCCTCACCCAAAACTGGATAGCACATACCTTAGACCCGGGCCTCTCATCGAGAAGAAGGGAAACTCCATTATCAAGTCGTACAAGTTCCACGGCAGAAAGAGAAGAGGAGATAATAAATAAACTAAAGCAAAAAAGGATAAAAATCCCCTTAGCCGAAGGCACCCCTACCCTCTAAAAAGGCCTTCACATTTAGCTCGTGAAGTCTCTCGGGGAGGAGGGCTTTTATAGCCTCGATCCATCTATCCTCTTTTATATCGGGGAAAAAGTTCGAAAATGCCCCGATGACCACGACATTTGCGGCCTGAATGTTGCCTACTTTGCGGGCGATTTCGAGACCTTCTACTACATACACATTTTTCTTAAAATGTTTCCTGAAGATGCCTGGCACGTCCTCAGGGTATTTCATCTCTCCTATGTTCACACTGGGAGGATATATCTTTTGATTATTTAGGAGCACTTTTCCCCCCTCTCTAACCCAATTTATGTATCTTAGCCCTTCTAAAAGCTCGAAGGCCAAAAGAAAATCTACCTCTCCATACTTGATAAGAGGAGAATAGACTTTTTTCCCGAACCTGAAATGAGTACTCACATCCCCTCCCCTTTGGGCCATTCCATGGATTTCCGCCTTTTTCACATCGTAGCCTTGACTGAAGAAGACTTCCGCAAGGATATTGCTTGCAAGGATCGTTCCTTGACCTCCAACTCCAGATAGGAATATATTCGTAACCTTTCCATCTTTTCCCATTGCCCTTACCTCCCCTCTCTTTCTATGGGTTTGATTGCCTCAAACTTGCAGATCTGTTCGCAGACACTACATCCAACGCACTGATCCCTGTTTATAAAACTCACACCTTTCCTCTTGTGACCATCCTTCGTCACCCCATTTTCAACCTTCCAGCTGATAGCAGGACAGTTTATTTCGAGGCATGCCCTGCATCCCCTACATTTTTCCTCGTCCACCGTATATCCAGGGTATTTGAACTTTTCCAGAGGCTTTGCCCTTCTAAGGAGAATACAAGGACTATCCTTGCATATTATGAGGGAAGGCTCGTCTTTGCCGACCTCTTCGCGGATAATTTCCATAGTCTCCTTGATGTTGTAAGGATTTACATATCTTATGCTTTTTATCCCCAGAGCCTTTCCCAGTTCCTCGTAATTAACAGCTACTGTCGGTTCCAACCTCGCCGTGTACCCACTTCCCGGATGTTCCTGATGTCCCGTCATGGCCGTTATCCTGTTGTCGAGGATTATCGTTGTGGAATTTCCTTTGTTGTAAGCAACGTCCATAAGTGGAGGGATTCCTGCATGGAGGAAGGTCGAATCTCCGATAACAGCGCAAGATTTTCCAAGCCCTACTTTACCTTGGGCCTTCATAGCACCATGAGCCATCCCAACACCCGCTCCCATACATACCGTAGCATGAATCGCCTCAAGGGGTGGAGATGTGGCAAGAGTATAACACCCTATGTCTCCGAACACGAAGAGGCCCAATTTCTTTAACGCGTAAAAGAGAGGCCTATGCGAGCAACCAGCACATAAGTTTGGCGGTCTTTTAGGAAGGCTATCTACCTCAAATCTAACCTTGGGAGACTTGAACCTCTTTCCCAGAAAAGCCCTCTCAACTATATCTGGGGAAAGTTCATACATCGTTGGTATGATATCCTTTCCATGCCATATCTTAAATCCCATTGCTCTTATTTCTGTCTCAAGGAAAGGATCAAGCTCTTCGACTATTGCGACTTTTTTCACCTTCTTGAAAAATTCTGCTATGAGCTTTTTTGGAAGTGGCCAAACCATCCCCAATTTCAAAAATGACCAATCGGGGAATACCTCCTTAGCATAAAGATATGAAACCCCACTCGAGATTATGCCGTATTTCGTATCATTTATTTCCATGACGTTATACTTAAAATTGTTCGCGTATTCCTCAAGTTTCTTCATTCGCTCTTCCACAAACTTCCTTCTCTGTCTCACATACGCAGGGACCATAGTATACTTTGCTGCCTCTCTACGATCCAAAAAGACTTCGTACTTTGGCTCAGTTCTTTCCTCAAGTAAAACTGGAGAATCCGAATGGGAAACCCTTGTTTCCGTCCTCAGAAGAACTGGGGTGTCAAATTCTTCGCTTATCTCAAATGCGATCTTCGTAAAATCCTTGCACTCCTGGGAGTCGCTGGGCTCAAGCATGGGAACTTTACCGAACCTGGCCCAGTTTCTGCTGTCCTGTTCATTTTGGGAACTGTGCGAGTAAGGATCGTCAGCTATAACAATGACAAGACCCCTCTTTATTCCCGTGTACGAGAACGTCATAAATGCATCTGAGGCGACGTTCATCCCCACATGTTTCATTGAAGCCATCGCACGTACTCCGGCGATTGCTGCACCTCCCGCAACTTGTACGGCGACCATCTCGTTCACAGACCATTCTACATAGACTTCAGGATATTTTTCCGCAAACGTTCTCAATATTTCGCTACTTGGCGTGCCGGGATAGGCACAAGCGACCTTCACCCCCGCTTCGTAACCCCCCCTCGCTATAGCCTCATTTCCCTGCATAACAACTTTTTGCATGATCCCTCCGTTATTTTAAATTCCGTTTTAAGAAAAAGTTTGTTATTTTGTTCACTTAGTAGCGGAATTTATTTTTTCACCAAAAGGAAGAGCTTGTCAAGATAAATATCACAGGACCTTTTTAAAACATGTATCTTCTCATGTCCACGTTAAGTGCAAGTCCCACAAGCAGAAGGGTACTTATAAGGCTCGATCCCCCATAACTCAAAAGAGGGAGGGGGATGCCCACCACGGGACAGAGTCTAAGGGTCATAAGCACATTGATCACAAACTGCCAAAAGATGACCGAGGCACATCCAAAAGCGATTATTGAACCTGCCTCATCCTGTGTCTCTTTTGATATTTTAAGGAGCCTTAAGATAAGAGAAGCATAAAGGGCAAAAAGGAAGATGGAGCCAAAGAAGCCCCACTCCTCAGCTATAACGGTGAATATGAAATCCGTGTGGTGCTCAGGTATAAAGTTTAATCTATGCTGGGTTCCAGAAAGGTAACCCTTCCCGAAAAGTTTTCCAGAACCTACTGCTATCATGGCCTGTTTCGCATGGTAATTGAAGCCCGTTACATCAAGATCCGGATTGATAAGGCCCATTATTCTCATCTTCTGGTAAGGTTCAAGCCCGTACTTCCACGCAAGAATGGCAAGGAGAAACCCCCCTGAGAGTAAGGCGACTAAGGTACCCTTTTTCATTCCCGCAAAAAAGAGGAGACTCAAGCAGAGCAAAAGCAAGACGCAGGCTGTACCGAGATCTGGCTGCTTTGCTATTATCACCGAAGGAAAAAGAGTGAAAAAAACCGGTTTTGAAACATCCTTAAGCCCAAGAGGAGAATTCGTTTTAATATTCTCCTTAATGAGGTCTGCAAGAAGGATAACGAGTACTGGCTTCATAAACTCAGATGGTTGGAAGCTAAAGCCCCAAAGACTTATCCATCTTTTTGCACCGCTTATCACCACTCCCAAGATAAAAACGAGCAGAATGAGAAAGAGCCCAAAAACGTAAAAATAGAAAGAATTTGAAACGAATGTTCTGTAATCGAAGTAAAGGAGGATGAGCACAAAAATAGAACCTAAAAGAAAGGCGAAAATCTGTTTCGCAAGAAATGTCTTAGAACCGAAAGAACTCGTTGCAGAAAAAAGGTTAAACATGCCTATACAGAATATGGCAAGGACGTTCGCAATAAGATAGAGGTCGAGGTGGTGGAGCCTTCTCTTATCGATCAAAAGCTCTTGCCTCCTTAACTGATTTTAAGTCCTTAAAGTATTCCTCAGTTATAATCTTCGCAATAGGCGCGGCACTTGTCGCCCCGTGGCCTCCATGTTCGACTATAACGCTCATTGCAATTTTGGGGTCAGAAAAAGGTGCAAAGGCGACAAACCAGGCATGATCTCCTTTTGATCCCTTAGAAGACGATGTGGTTTGAGCAGTTCCTGTTTTTCCACACATTTCCGCGATTTGGGTTTTCGAGGCAAATGCAGTACCATTAGGTTCGTTCACAACCCCCCACATTGCTTTCTTTAATATCTCGAATGATCTTTTGCTTATGTTCACCTTCCTTTTAACTTCAGGAGCGAAGGTCTTTATCAATTTTCCATCAGGTGAAACGATTCTATTTACGACCTGAGGTTTATACATAGTACCTTCATTCGCTATAATCGAAGCAAGAGATGCCATCCCTATTGGAGTCAGCCAGACAGCTCCCTGTCCTATGGAGACTGAAATCGTTTCCCCTTCATACCATTTCTGACCAAAAGTCCTTAGTTTCCATTCGCTTGAGGGAACAAAGCCTTTTTTTTCGTTGGGCAGGTCTATACCCGTGAGATCTGTAAGTCCAAGAGTCTGCGCAATCTCATGGATTCGGTCAATCCCAAGTTTCAGTCCAACATTGTAAAAAAAGACGTCACAGGATTCCACTATTCCCTTATGAATTGATACTACTCCATGTCCCCTCTCCCTCCAGCATCTGAAAAATCTATTACCGAAGTAGAGGCCACCACTACAGAAAAAGGAAGTTTTTTCATCTATAACACCAAATTCAAGCGCCCCAAGTGCGACTGCCAACTTGAAAGTAGACCCAGGGGGGTACCTTCCCTGGATTACCCTATTTTGCAGCGGATAATTCTTATCAGTCATAAGTTGTGCCCATTCTTCCTTTTTAATCCCAGAAACGAGTCTATTTGGATCGAATCCTGGTCTACTAACTAAGGCTATCACCCCTCCTCCTTTTACATCGAGAACTACCGCTCCTCCCCTTCTTTTTTCAAGCACCTTATCTATTGCTAACTGGACATCGAGATCCACATTCAAGTAAAGATTGTTTCCGGGCACGGGCTCATTCACCTCAAGAACCCTTATCTCCCTTCCAGTAGCATCGACTTCGACTCTCCTTTCCCCGTCTTTCCCTCTCAGATAATCCTCATAGATCCTCTCCAATCCGTATTTTCCTATGTAGTCACCAGGAGAATAACCCTTATGGGTTTTTAGCTCCTCGCTACTTATCTCCGAGACATATCCAATCATATGAGCGAATGTTTCGCCGTAAGGATAATACCTCTTCGGCTCAACCTGGATCACAACACCTGGAACGTACACCTGATGAGCCTCTACTTTTGCGACTTCGTCCATTGTCAAATCCGATTTTATCTTGACCGGAAAAGACGGGGGCATATCCCTTGACAGACTCAGCTTTTCAACTATCTCCTCCCTCTCAATATTCAGTATTTTTGCAAGCCCATCTACTGTTTCGTCGAAGTCGCGCATATCCTCCCGTATTATGTACAGATTAAAAGAAGGTCTTGTATCTGCAAGTATTCTCCCCTTTCTGTCGAAGATCATCCCCCTTGGGGCGTAAACCTTCTGTATTCTTATCCTGTTTTGCTCAGAGAGCCTCCTTAGCTCATCCCCCCTTATTACCTGCAGATGCCAGAGTCTGATGACCATTACAGCAAGAAAAAAGATGAGCAACCTCTTGAAGTACCTATACCTTTCCTCTACTCCCATTCTCTCTCACCGTACTTATATTCGAAACTCCTGTAGATGTGATATATGGGAAAGGAAAAAAGCGAGCTTAAGGTCGCATTCGGAAGAATATAGTAGAGTATATTAGGCGCATTGGAGATGTCCCCTCTCGTTATTAAAGAAAGCCCTATCATAAGTAAGGACTCGAGTACCTCGGAAAAACCGCAAATGGCCCCAAATGTGTACTGCGACTCCACAAAAAGCCTGTTTTTCATAAAAAAGGAGAATAAAAAAATAGAGATCTTGCCAAAAAGAATTCCGCCTGGGCCACAAGAAGAGAATCCCTCCTGGATTATCCCCACAGAAACCGCGATCCAGAAAGCTATGCTAATGCTTCCGAAGAATGCCTCGTACAAAATGAAGGGGATCCCTAAATCAGCTTTCAAGAAGTCGAAGGGGATATAGTTGAGAAGAGTAACCTGAGAAGTAGTTAGAATGAAGAAAAAGACTAAGGATACAAAGAACCTTGTCATCTTCACTTTCTCAAGACGATGACCTGATCGAGAACCCTGTAATTCGCAAAGGGAACAACGTCTATGTCAAGGAATATTCCCCCTTTCTTTCTATCCACGTTTACCACAATACCGAGCGGTATCCCCTTTGGATAGATCCCATCCTTTCCAGAGGTTATAAGCCTATCCCCTATCTCTGGCTCCTCGTTCTTCTTAACATATTTCAATTTTAATGTGGAGAATCCACTTCCCTCTGCTATTCCCCTTATCTCTTTACCTTCCACGTAGACATCTATAGCGGAATTTGTGTCGTTTATTACCATGATCTTACTCGATTTTCTGTTCGCCTCCATAACTTGGCCAACAAGGCCTCTTGGAGATATGACAGCCATTCTCTCCCTTATTCCAGAATCAGTACCCTTATCGATGATAATACACTTGTGCCAGCTTTTTACGTCCTCTCCGACGACTTGCGCTACTGTCATCCTGTAGGTATTTTTTTCCGAGAGTTCAAGGATCTTCCTAAGCTTTATATTCTCTCTCTCCATCTCCCTAAGTCTTGCGCACTCGAGGTAGAGTGCATCCATCTTCTTCCTTAGCTCTATTACTTCCTTTTTTGCATGAATTACGTCAATGTAAAGATCGTAATATTCTCTTACCCTCCTCATTGGCATATCGAATATCTTCAAAGCTATACCCGAGATCTCACTAAAAAAGCCTCTTAATATCGTATAGGGCCTATTAGCCGCGGGAAAATTCGTGAAGATAAGAAAAGATATGACAAGCGCTAAGACAGCGCCAAAAAGGGTGATATAAGACCTCAAGGATAGACCTTTTTATAGGGTTGTTGCTACTTGCTTTAAGAGATCCAGTTCGTCGAGCACCTTGCCAGCTCCCTCCACAACAGCAGTAAATGGGTTTTCCGCAACTATGACAGGGAGTTTCGTAACTTCTTTTATAAGGGCATCAAGATTCCTTAAAAGTGCGCCTCCTCCGCTAAGCACTATCCCCTTGTCAACTATGTCTGAGGCAAGCTCGGGAGGTGTCCTCTCAAGGGCTATCCTTACAGCCTCAACTATGGCGTTTACAGGTTCGGAAATCGCTTCCCTTATCTCTTTTGCTGAGACCTCAAGTGTTCTCGGAATCCCTCCTATTAGATCTCTCCCTTTTACCTCCATCTTTACCTCTTCCTCCTCAGCACTCGGATATGCAGACCCTATGTTTATCTTCACAAGCTCCGCTGTCCTTTCTCCTATGAGCATGTTGTACTTCCTCTTAATGTACTGAATAATCGCTTCGTCTATCTTATCTCCAGCAACCCTGACGGAGTTACAATAGACTATACCCGCGAGACTTATGACAGCCACCTCTGTTGTGCCACCACCAATATCTACTATCATGTTACCGTCAGGCTCAGTTATGGGCAGACCCACACCGATAGCTGCTGCCATGGGCTCTTCTATGAGGTAGACCTCCCGGGCACCTGCTGACTCAGCAGATTCCTTTACAGCCCTTTTTTCAACAGGTGTTATGCCAGAGGGGATAGATATGACGACTCTCGGCCTGGCGTAAGATTTTTTGTTGTGGATCTTCTGGATGAAATACTTGAGCATCACCTCGGTGACCTCAAAATCTGCGATCACTCCGTCTTTTAAGGGCCTAATAGCAACAACGTTTCCGGGTGTCTTTCCGAGCATCCTTTTCGCTTCCTCTCCAACTGCTATCACTTTCTTCGCCCCTTTAGAGTCTTTATGGATCGCCACAACGGAGGGTTCGTTTGTCACAATCCCTTTTCCCTTCACGTAAACGAGCGTGTTGGCTGTTCCAAGATCTATTGCAAGATCATTAGACATGAACCCTAAAATGTTGAACATCCTTTTTACCTTCTCTTTTCAAATCTATTGAAAAATCAGAGTTAATATACTATGTTACTCTATCAAAATCAACAAAGAGACAAGGAAATGCTGAGGTTTTTGAGGAAGAGAGCTACGAGTCTGCTTGTCAAGGGACTATTCTTCATGATCATCGTAGTATTTGTTTTTTGGGGAATAGGGACATTCAGGGGCAGAGAGAAGGTCGTCGCAGAAATTGGCAAATACCGCGTTTATCAGTCCCAGTATTATGAAGAGCAGAAGAGGTTAGTTGACTTTTACAGGAATCTCCTAAAAGAAAGATTCGATGAGGAAGCTTTAAAAGATCTCAAGATAAAAGAGAAGGCTATTGAGAACGTTGTTGACCGCTATTTGCTCCTTCTCATCTCCGAAAAATTAGGGATAGATGTCTCAGAGAAAGAATATGCAGAACATCTTGAGTCTATCGAGGCATTCAAAAAAGATGGCCGGTTCGATAAAAAAAGATTCCTCGATGTTTTAAAAAGAAGCAACATAGATCCTAAGGAATTTGAAATAAGGGAGAGAATCGCCTTAAGAACGAATAAGTCAAAAGAGATATTGGGGGATCTCCTCGTCTCCATCGACGAAAATGAGATCTGGGAAGAATATAAGAGGGAAAATGGTATGGTGAGACTAAAATATGCGGTCTTTTCTCCCGAAGACTTAAAAAGCAAAGTCCATATTAGCGAAAGGGAATTAGAGGCACGCTACGAGAAGGAAAAGGACTTTTACGTGTCAGAGCCTATTTACAGGGTGAAATACATTTTGATTGATGAAAAGGCCGGACTTAAGGATGACAAGGCATATATGGAACTTATAAAGTCAAGGGATATGGAGTCATTTGCAAAATCACATGGCCTTTATATTTACGATTCAGGTCCATTGTCAGAACGGGAATTCAAGGAGAAATTCAAAGAAATAAAGGACCTTTCCTGGCTTAAAGACTTAAGGATAGGAGATATATCACTTCCAGTTAGGGAAGGTTCGAAATCTTACATATTCCAGCTTACGGATTACAAAAAGGGGGAACCTCTAAAAAAAGAGGTTGCTATAGCAAGAATCAAAGAGAAATTGACTCTTGAAAAAGCAAGAGAACTCGCAAGGACGAAGGCCAATGAGGTATTAAAGGGGGGAGATGCAAAATTTGAAAAAAAGACCGATTTTTTAAGTAGAAATTCCACGGGAATTCCTAATATCGGAGAGATACCTGAGCCAGACAGAACCATATTCCAGCTTAACGAAAAAAACCCGATTTACAGGAAACCCGTTGAGATTGGGGGAAAGTTTTACATCTTCTCATTCGACAGCGAAAAAAACCCTGAAAAAGAAGCCTGGGAGAAAAGGAAAAATGAATACAGGATTTACTTTTATCTGAAAAAGAGGGAAGAGGCACTAAAAAATTTTTTAAGATCGATGCGTGAAAAAGTAAAGGTGAAGATTTACTGGGAACAACTTTAAAAAATCTTTATGTATGTTCTTGGCATCGATACTTCCTGTGACGACACCTCCTTCTCCCTGATAGAGGATGACAAAAGGGTAATAAAAAACACGGTCTTTAACCAGAACGAGCTTCACAGGATCTTCGGAGGCGTAGTCCCGGAGATTGCATCAAGAAAGCACATAGAATTGATAGAACCCCTTTTTACTCAGTTCATGACTTCGATTCAATTCCGTCCCGAGAATATAGATCTCATAGCTGTTACAGCCGGACCAGGGCTTATTGGTTCAATACTTGTCGGGCTATCTTTTGCAAAAGGTCTTTCTTTATCCCTCCGTAAGCCGATTGTGGGAGTAAACCACGTAGAGGCTCATGCGATGAGTATTTTCTTAGAGAAAAATGTGGATTTTCCCTTTGTCGCTCTTGTAGTATCGGGAGGACATACGATCATCCTTCTCGTAAAAGACTACTGTAGATACGAAGTTATGGGCAGCACCAGGGACGATGCAGCGGGGGAGGCCTTCGATAAGATAGCAAAATTTTTAAACATAGGTTATCCTGGAGGGGTCGTGATAGAAAAAATCGCAAAGGAGGGAATAAAGGATTATGTCAATTTTCCAAGACCAATGATTGAAGAGGATAATTTTGACTTTAGCTTCAGCGGGCTAAAGACTGCATTTTTGACCTATATTAGGAAGAATCCACCCGATGAAGAAAGTTTAAAGCATGTTCTCGCATCTTTTCAGGAAGCCATATGTGAGGTTTTAGCTGAAAAGACGATTAAGGCTGCAAAAAAGTTTTCTGTAAGGAGGATAGTTGTCGGTGGGGGTGTGGCATCTAATACACGTTTAAGGGAGATATTTATTGAAAAAGGAGAAGAGGAAAAGATAGAGGTCTTTTTCCCATCCCCCCATTATTGCACCGACAATGCCGCAATGGTAGCAATAACGGGATACTACTACTATAAAAGGGGTCTTACATCACCTATAACTATTAGAGGCTTCTCAAGAATGGCCATACCTTCCACTTATGTTTAAAAAATCCCTATCTCAGCATATACTGAGAGAAAAGAACATTTTGAAAAAGATGCTCCACAGGACAAATATCACAAAAAAAGACGTGGTAGTTGAGATAGGTGCTGGCACAGGAGAACTTACTCTTCTTTTGAAGGATATGGCAGATCTCGTCTACGCAATTGAAATAGACAGAAGTTTCTCCACTTATTTAGACGAAATTGCAAGGAAAAACGAAAATGTCAAGGTCATATACGATGATTTTTTGAAAATCGATTTAAAAAGGTTTATGTCGAATGATCCATTGAAGGTAATTGGAAATATCCCTTACGGGATTACAGGCCCGATTCTCTTTAAGATATTCGGAGAAAGGAAGTACATAGATAGTGCCTTCCTTCTATTGCAAAGGGAAGTGGCAGAAAGAATGACCGCAAAGCCAAAAAGTAGATCATATGGGTCTCTATCTGTTATAACGCAAATAATTGCGGATGTTAGAATTGAACTTTTGGTTCCTAAAGAATTATTCATTCCAAAGCCGAAGGTTGAAAGCGCCTTCGTTTCTTTGTTCTTTAAGGAAGAATCAAAAAGCGTAAGTCTTCCTTTTTTTGAATTCGTAAGAAGATGTTTCAGGCATAAAAGGAAGCTCCTTCTCAATTCTCTTAAGTCAAGTTATCCAATGCCCCTCATTGAATCCCTTTTTGCGAAAGCGAATCTTGAAAGAAGGGTAAGGGCGGAAGAGATACCTCCAGATAAATTCTTGGAGATGTTTTACATCATAGGGGGAGAAGGTGGGTAAAATTGTTGGCTTCACAACTACAATCCCTGTTGAAGTTCTTTTTGCCGCAGGGTTTGTGCCTCTCGACCTAAATAATCTTTTTATAACAGATCCAGACCCTATGCATTTTATCGAGATAGCGGAAAGGGATGGATTTCCAAGAAGCATGTGCAACTGGATAAAGGGCATATACGGGGTTGTAAAGGAAAGGAAAATAGACACGATTATTTCAGTTATGGTCGGTGACTGTAGTAACACACACGCTCTCTCAGAGATACTTGAGCACCAAGGAGTAAGAGTCATCCCATTTGCATATCCCTTTGATAGGGACAGGGAATCATTGAAAAGGGAAATAGAAAAGCTCATGAACCGATTTTCCGTTGATTACGATGACATAAGAAGAGTCGAAAGGGAGATAGAAAAGGTGAGGAAGCTTCTAAAAAGGATAGATGATCTAACCTACAGGGAATGTACTGTCTCCGGTTACGAAAATCACATCTGGCTTGTCAGATCATCTGACATGCTGGGAGATTATAGAAGTTACGGGAAAATGGCAAGATCGTTTCTATCTGAAAGAAAAATTGGGAAAAAAGAGTCAGCAATCAGGCTTGCTTTGATCGGTGTACCTCCCATTATCACGGACATTTATCAGTTCATAGAGGAAAAGGGGGGACATGTTCTTTTCAATGAAACTCAGAGACAGTTCTCCCTTCCATTTTTTGGATGTGATATTGTTGATAGATACCTTAAGTACACCTATCCTTATGGGATCTTCGCTCGTATAAAGGACATAAAGAAGGAAGTAAAAAGAAGGAAGGTGAAAGGCATAATCCACTACGTGCAGGCTTTCTGCTTCAGAGTTATGGAAGATGTAATACTCAAGGATTATTTTGACATTCCCATCCTCACCATCGAAGGGGAGCTCCCAAAACCAGTCGATGCAAGAACTAAGTTGAGAATCGAGGCTTTTTTGGAGATGCTAAAAGAAGGTGATTGAAAAGACAAAGAGATTTATAACCCAGAAAAGATACATGAAGTTTCTAAGGGACATTATCGAGTCATATGAGGATGTGGCAATGATGTCAGTAATAGATGAGGATAAAGGACTCATAGAGTTCATATATCCTGAGTCTCAGGAGGAGGAACTAACGCTTATTATAGATGATTTAAGGGCAAAGGGGATAGAACTCTGGGAAATTGGAGGAAGAGATGAAAGATGGGGCAAAAATAGTGAGAACCCTTCTTAAAGGCAAAGCCTTATACGGAGACGTCTTCATAGAAAGAAAGAGATACACGAATATTCAAAGGGAGTCGTCGAGATTTGAAAAGGTTGAGCATGCTGAAGATAGGGGCTCCTCTTTAAGGATAATCACACCCTGGAAACAGTTTGTTGTGAGCACTAACTCAACGGACGAGGATGAGTTGCTGAGCCTTGCAACTTACGCTTCAAAGCTCGATTTCGGCAAAAAGGAGAGCTTCTTCGTAAAGCTTCCAAATTATCGATTCCAGATTGAGGAATATCCAGATAAAGTGTCACTTAATAAAAAGATGGAGGTAGTTGAATGGATAGAGAATACGGCGAAAAAGATGGAAAGGAGGATAAAACAGGTAAGGGTTATATTTAGAGACACAAGGCAGGATGTTCATATCTTCACATCTTCCGGGGAGGCTATTTACGATGAGCGTTACCAGCTTCTCATAAACCTTCTTCTTGTTGGAGAAGAAGACGGTGAAATTCAAACCTCCTACGAATCAATTGGAGGGTTTTTAGGCTTCGAATATCTCAGGGAGGATAGGCTTTTAGATTTTGTGGAAAGAACAGTAAGGAGACTGAATGGTCTTCTTAAGGCAAAAGAGGCGCCTATGGGTCCAAGGACAGTTGTCTTAGGAGCAAGGGCAGGTGGAACAATGATACACGAGGCAATAGGCCACGGACTTGAAGCAGATCTGGCTCTTGAGGGACTCTCCTGCTATAAGGGTCTAATTGGTGAAAAAATAGCTTCAGAGCTCATCACAATAGTCGATGACAAGACTCTATCTCACATGAGGGGAAGCTACGCCTATGATGATGAGGGAACACCATCAGAAAGAACGATCCTCGTTGAGAATGGGATCTTGAAGAACTATCTCTTTGACAGGTTTTATGCGATGAAATATGAAAAAAGATCGACTGGAAATGGAAGGAGGGAATCTTTTAGACATAAGCCAATCCCGAGGATGAGTAACACCTTTATACTCCCCGGGACAAAAAACCCAGATGAGATAATCTCCTCAGTAGATAAAGGACTGTACGTTCTAAAAATGGGGGGAGGGCAGGTGGATACCGTAACAGGAGACTTTGTCTTCGAAGTGCAGGAAGGCTACATCATAGAAAAAGGGGAAGTGGGAGATATGGTAAAAAATGCGGTAGTTATGGGAAATGGCCCAAAGATCTTAAAAGAGATAGATATGGTCGGATCTGACTTAGGTTTTGGGATAGGTACATGCGGAAAGGATGGACAGGGAGTTCCAGTATCAGATGGGCAACCGACTTTGAGGATTCCAGAAATGATAGTTGGAGGAAAAAACAAAAAAGCCTAAAAGCTTAAGGACCTAAGTCTTCTCAATCCTTCACTGATTCTCCCTTCATCGAGAGTCATGGAGACCCTGAAATACCCTTCCCCTTCTTCTCCAAAACCACTTCCTGGGGTGACCACTATTCCTGCTTTCTCTATCAGGTATTCGCAAAAACTCTCCGAAGTAAATCCTTTAGGTACGTGAACCCATAGATAGAAGGTGGCAAGGGGCTTTCTTAGGTTTAAGCCAATCGACCTTAGACCCTCATATAGCATATCCCTTCTTCTCCTATATATCTCCCTTATCTCATCTACACACCTTTGATCTCCAAGCAAAGCTTCTATTCCAGCCTCCTGGATAGCCTGAAATACCCCTGAGTCTATGTTCGTTTTCAATCTCCCAAGTGCGGATATAACCTCTTTATTTCCCACAACGAACCCTATTCTCCATCCTGTCATGGAGTAAGTCTTTGAAAGGGAGTGGAACTCTATGGATACCTCTTTTTTTCTATCGTATTCGAGGATGCTATGAGGTTTTTGATCATCGAAGTAAATCTCCGAATAGGCCGCATCATGACAGACGATTATTTCATATTTTTTCGCAAAATCTATAACCTTTTCATAAAATTCTGAAGGAGCACAGGCTCCAGTTGGATTATTAGGGTAATTCAAAAACATGATCCTTGCTTTTTCAGCAATTCCTTTCGGAATATCATCGATATTTGGAAGAAAATCGTTCTCCTCCATAAGTGGCATAATATAAGGATTTCCTCCCGCAAGATACGTCATTATCCTGTAAACAGGATACCCTGGTGAAGGTATAAGGGCCAAATCCCCGTTATCTATGAATGCAAATGGGGTATGGGAAATCCCATCCTTTGATCCGAGAAGGGTAAGAACCTCTTTCTCAGGGTCAAGATCCACATTGAACCTCTCTTTATACCATTTAGCAACAGCCCTCCTGAATTCGATCATGCCCTCATAGCTTGGATAACGGTGATTTTTTGGATCACTAACTGCCTCTTTCATCTTTTCAACTATATGCTTAGGTGTCGCGATATCCGGATCTCCTATACTCAAATCTACAAGATCAATACCCCTTTTCTTTGCCTCCTCCTTCTTTCTATCTATCCTTGCGAAAAGGTAAGGGGGTATCTTCTCCATCCTCCTTGCAACCTTAACCATATTTGCTCTCCTTTTTCTCTATAGATGGAAACGTGAGAGAAAATGCAAAAAAAAGGGGCCCTTTCGGGCCCCTAAATCAGGCATTAGAAGAAGTAGAAGGCTCCGAATCTATAGACATTCGCAGTTCCTTTGTCCTTAAGTCCAGCCACGGCACCAGCATATTCTGCCTTGCTACGCTCCCAGTCAAAGGTGAATCTCACAGCAGGATTAACATCGTAAGAGAGGATGAATACGTACTCTCTGACCCTTTCCGGGTTATTTTCATTTCCGGGTTGGCTCTTGTACCAATTGCTCTCCTTTGCCTTTACCTCTGCATATGTGAGATCGAGCATCAATTTGTCAGTGAGCCATATATATAACTGGGGTCCCCATCCATAAACAACGTTAGCTGCGAAGCTACCATCTGGTCTCCTATATGAGCTCTGGGCGGCTGCAAAATAAGGCCATCCCTGGAATCCGGGGTTCTGGGTTATGTACCCATATGCGGAGAAGCCTACTGAACCTGTCTTATCATTCTTCTTAGCAGGTATGACAGGCACCACGAAGTTTCCGTGCAGGCCCCATGAGTCTACGTTCTTCTTATTCCAGCCCGTCTGTGCCCTCCTAAGTAAGTCTGCTGGAGCATACTGGATTGGCGCGATTTGCCCTCCGACAATCTCATAAATCCTCTTCTCTTTACCGTAGAAACCATCGACTAACACTGTCAGTTTGTCAGCTGGGGTTATCTGACCGCATTTGTCAGTCTGCCACATGACTCTCGCATGCAAAAAGGGAGTAGCCTGAGTGAAGCTATTAACGGTACCAGTTGCGTAATTCTGGCCAACTGTCTGTGCGTTTAAGAAAAGCCCAAAGAGGAATTTGAAATCCTTCGCAAACTTATATTCCACGTTTATCTGGGGCATTCTTGCAGCGCCAACTGAGAGTGCTGCATCTAAATAGGGTGCCAATGTCAAGAGAATCTGACCCGAACCAGCTAATGTTCCAAAGACCTGGAATGTCTGACCTATAGTGTACTCAACATTTGCACCCGTGAGCTTCAAATATGCATGTCTCAATCTGAGTTCCCCCCCAGGGGACGCAGTTGTCCCATAGAAATCGCCCTCAAGGAATGCGGATGTCTTCATTCCAAAAGCATCCGGGCCTTTCACCAGGAAGTTGAACCTTGACTGGACACCTGTTGCGAAATAGTTCCCATACTTTTCACCGAAATTTTCTTGCGTACCTGAGTCTCTGTAAGGTAGAACATACTGCTGACCTCTCGCCTGGTCCGCATAGCCGAACTCAGCCTTTACAAATCCTCCAATTGTGAGATCCCATCTTGATGTGGCTGTTCCGGCATGCGACATAGCGGGGAGAAGCAAAAATAAAGCAAAAACCAGATACCAAACCTTCCTCATACATACCTCCTTCTTTTTAATTTTTTGTTTTAGAGCCATTATTTATCTCTCACCTCCCCTTCCATTAATTTTTTTTAATCTTATAGCACGAAAAATGAGGATGTCAAGAAAAAAATTAAAAATTTTTAAGCCTAATAGGCATCTCTTTTTCCTTGATAGGTCCGGCAATTCTCTAAAAAAATTAAGATTTTCTGTAACTTGACATTCTATCTTTACTACGAGTATTATCAAGGAAAGAAAATCGATGTTTGGTAGGGCGCTTATCATAAACCTGACGGAGAAGACTTACGAGGTGGAGGAGATAAAAAGAGACCTCTACGGTCAGATTTTAGGAGGAAAAGGACTTGGAACCTATCTTCTCCTAAATAAGAATCCTCAAAAAGTGGATCCCCTCTCCGCTCAGAACAATCTCATAATCTCCCTCGGGCCTGTAACCGATACGCCCATATGGGGATCGAGTAGATATGGGGTCTATACTAAGTCTCCCCTTACAGGGCTTTACTCAGAATCTTATTCTGGTGGAAAAGCTGCGGAACCGATGAGCAGGACAGGATACGATGCTTTTGTTATAAAGGGTTCATCACCTACCCCTATTTTCCTCGAGATAACAGAGAATGGCGTTTATTTCAGGGATGCGAAAGAAATATGGGGTTTAGACACGTACAAGGCAGCGGATGAAATAAAAAAGAGAGTAAATAGAAAAGATGCGGGCATCATCGTGATAGGACCGGCGGGAGAAAATCTCGTTAGATTTGCCGCGATTGTGAACGATTACTGGAGATGCGCGGGAAGGACAGGTACAGGATGCGTTTTAGGTTCAAAAAAGGTAAAGGGTCTCGTATTTTACGGCTCAAAGAAGAGACCCCTATGCGACCCTGAGAAGGTCCACGCATTGAAGAAAAACTGGTTAAAAAAAGGGAAAGATACGCCAACTTATAGAGCTTTTAGGACATTCGGGACTCCCGGGCTTGTCTCTATAATAAACACTGTGAAAGCTTTCCCATGCTATTACTGGAAAAGGGGACAGTTGGAAGACTGGGAAAAGATCTCTGCTGAGTCCCTTCATATGAATTTCAAAGTGAGAGCTCGCGCGTGCAGAAGGTGTTTTCTTGCGTGCGGAAGGTATACCGAAGTTCCGGAGGGTAGATACGAGGGGCTAAAGATAGAGGGTCCAGAATATGAAACCATATATGCCTTCGGCGGATTGTGTGGAATAAAAAACTTAGAGGAAATAATCTACCTTAATGACATATGTGACAGGCTTGGGGTAGATACGATATCCGCCGGTAACCTTGTTGCATTCGCAGTAGAGGCATCGAAGTTGGGGAAAATAGAGGAAAAAATAGATTACGGAGATACTGAAAAGATCAAAGATCTTTTGTTTAAGATCTCCATGAGAGAAGGGATAGGAGAAATTTTAGCCGACGGCATAATACGTGCAGCAAAAGAATGGGGCATGGAGGATATGGCCATACATGTGAAGGGACTTGAACCTGCAGGCTATGATCCGCGCTATTTCAAGGGGATGGCTCTTACTTACGCAACCTCTGATAGAGGTGCGTGCCATATGAGATCGACGGTTTTCAGGGCCGAACTCCAGGGGATAATCCCTCCTCATGAAGTAAAAAACAAGGCAGAGCTCATGGCTGATTATGAAGACAGGCACACCATCCAGGATTCTTTGATCATCTGCAGGTTTTACAGAGATCTTTACCTCTGGGAAGAGCTATCGGAAATCGTGGAGGCCGTACTTGGATTTTCATTTGGAAAGGATGGGCTAAAAAGAATAGCCTCAAACATAAGGGACATGGTTAGGATCTATAATCTGAGAGAAGGGATGAGTCATGAAAGCGACACACTCCCAAGAAGGTTCTTTGAGGAACCTATAGAAAATGAAGGATTCATCATCAGTAGGGAGGAGTTCGAAACGCTAAAAAAGGACTATTACAGAATAAGAGGATGGGATGAAAAAGGAAAGCCCACTAATCCTCTTCCCTTTTATTCAGTTGACAAATCGCTTATAAATGCTTAAAAAATGAAAAAAACGAAAGGAGCCTATAACATGGGAAAAGCAAAAGCGGTAACTGACAGTGAATTTAAAAGGGAGGTCTTAGAGTCCGATTTACCGGTCCTTGTAGATTTCTGGGCAGCCTGGTGCGGTCCCTGCCAGATTGTAGGCCCCCTCGTTGACAAGATCGCAGAAGAATACGAGGGAAAGCTAAAGGTATTAAAATTAAATGTGGACGAAAATCCTCAAACCCCCGCAAATTACGGAATTAGGGCTATTCCCACTCTCATCCTCTTCAATAAGGGAGAAGTTGTTGAAAAGATAGTCGGAGTTCAGCCAAAGACCACTATAGAGAACATGATAAGAAGGGTTCTCCCCTGATGAGGGAAGAAAAAAAGAGGCTTTACTTTAAAAAGGTCGAGGATGAGCCGTATGCGAGGTTTCTAAACATCAAGCTCAAGGATGTGGACGAGGGATACGCTTTGTGTGAGATGGAATACAAAGATAATTTTGACAACCTTTACGGCATAGCCCATGGTGGTGCCATCTTCTCGCTTATAGACGAGGCCTTCGAAATTTCCTCTAACAGTTATGAGAATGTGGCGGTTGCCCTCAATATGAACGTGACTTATATAAGACCACCTAAGAAGAACACGATTCTTAAAGCAGAATCAAGAGAGATCTACAGGACAAAAAAAACCGCTTCCTACTACATAACGGTGAGAGACGACGAAAATTTGCTTGCCGTGTGTCAGGCGATCGTTTACATAAAGGACAGAAAAATACCTTTCCTCGAGGAAGCTTAGGGATTATTTCCTACTTTGGGAATATCGTTACCTTCGCTTTTTTACTCTTTTCGCCTTGTACGATTACCTTATCCTCGTTCAAGTAATATATAACCCTCTCCCCTTTGAGTCTATCCGAACCTGAAATAACATCCACATCACCTTTGAGTATTATTTTGCCAGCAAGGCTATCAAATTCTGCCTCTTTACAAATGGCTGTCCTCGTACCCTTCAGTATTCTCACATTCCCTCTCGCATAAACCTTCTCTATCTCCTTTTTGTCCTCACTCAGGAAGGCCTCAAGCGATTCGGAGAGAATTGTTAGATCCTCCTGTCTTAAAACAACATTCCCTTCAAAAAAAACACGTCTTTCCTTTTCGAAACCTTCCATCTTCTCAGCAACTATGTCCACCCCTTTTTTCGAGTCGAAAAATGTGAACTTCTCCTCTCCCTTCTTTTCTGGTTCATCTATCCTCGGCGGGAGATTCCGTTCCTTCTTTTCTTTTTTTACCTCCCTTTCAGGTGATTCCTTTGGTTCTTCTTTGATCTGCCTAAGTCTCTTCCTTTCACTTACTACTTGTGCTGCAAAAGGACTCCTTGGATAATCATTCCTTAACCTATCCTTGTAATACTCAGCCTTTTCAAAATTACCAAGTTCCTCGTAAGCCTTACTCAGTAAGAAAAGTGCCTTATCTATCCCCTTTGAATCTGGATAGTTTTTAAGGAGATACTCAAGCCTTAAAATGGAGGCGTTGTACTCATAGGTCCTGAAGTAAAACTCACCAACATAAAGCTCCCTGTCTGCCAGCTTCTGTTCAAGCCTCCTTCTTTTTTCTTCCGCTTCTTTTACATACTGGGATTTGGGAAAACGGCTCATAACGAGGCCGTACTTTTCAATGGCTTTATGCGTGTACTCCTGATCTCTTTCGAAGGAGAGGGAGAGTTTATCGTAGCACTCTCCAGATTTAAGGAGAACATAAGGGATATTTTCATCATTTGGGTAGCTACTCAAAAACTCCTCATAGAGCTTTGAGGCCGATACGTACTCCTTCTTGAAAAAATAGCAATCAGCCATCTTTACCATCGCATAGGGAGCGACAGGATCAAATGGGAAATCCTCCCGTATTCTTGAAAAGTTCTTTATGGCGTTGTCGTATTTTTTCATATTCATCAGTTTTACGCCTTCCACGTAAAGATCACCAGGTGACCTCACAGGCTTGGTCTTCTTAGGTAAACAGGATACGAGGACCAAAAGAGAGAGCAAAGAAGCAAGAAGGACCTTCATTTCCATCCGATTATAACAGAAACGGGAAAAATATGCTATGCTTAAAATGTGGATTTGGGAGTACTCATAGATAAGGGAATGGAATTTTTTGGCATTAGAGAAAGAGGCTCGATAAAAGATAAACTCTCAAAGTACGTGGATGAACTTTTCAGGTGGCAGAGACACATAAACCTAACGGGCTTTAAGGAACCCGAATCGTTAGTGAAGAACCTTATCTATGAAGCCTTATTCACCATTAAATACCTGAAAGGTAAAGAGCGGGTAATCGATTTTGGGTCAGGCTCTGGAACCACATCTATCGTCTTTTCGTTACTCCTTGAGTCCCAAATAATATCAGTTGAGAGGAACATGAAAAAGGTTTCCTTCCAGAAACACATAAAGAGGATGCTCAAGATCCCAAACCTCCATGTACTTTGCGGATCAATCGAAGAAATTGAGCCATTAGGAGCTTGTGCGGTTTTTGCAAAGGCTGTGGGAAAAGTGGAAAAAATAGTTAGAAAAGTGGATAAGCACCTAATAAGCCCAGGAACCTTACTAATACCTAAGGGTCGAGAAGCGGAACCGTCTTTAATATCCGGTTATGTTTTGGAAATGGTGGAGCCTTTAATTACCCCGCTCAATGAAAAAAAGAGGAAGTTATTCGTGTATAAAAAACTTTGAGGAGGCCATTTTGAGGATACGTATAACTATAGGAGACTTACGAGTGGAGGCCGAGCTTTTTGACACCGAATGCGCAAAAGGCATATATGATTTGCTGCCATTAGAATCGAGGGTCAACGAATGGGGCGACGAATTCTACTTCAAGATTCCAAAAAAGATGCCCCTCGATGAAACAGCAACAGAAGATGTAGATATAGGCGACATTGGATACTGGCCCCCAGGAACAGCTTTATGCATCTTTTTTGGCCCCACCCCAATAAGCGAAGGAGAAAAACCCCGGCCTGTGAGCAAAGTGAACGTGGTAGGAAAGGTGATTGGAGAACCGAGGATCCTAAAAATGGCAAAAGGTTCAAAAAAAGTTACTCTCGAGAAAATATGATCATAGCGATTGCAAATCAAAAAGGGGGGGTGGGGAAGACAACCACAGCTATAAATCTTGCCGCCTCAATAGCGGTCTCTGAGAGAAAAACTCTCTTAGTCGACATGGACTCGCAATCAAACGCAACTCAAGGTCTTGGAGTATCCTATAGTGAGCTATCCTCCCACATCTACCACGTGCTTATAGGGAAAAGAAGTATAAGGGATGTGATAGTAAAAACCCAGGTCCCATACCTGGACATAGTTCCTTCCCATCCTGACCTTATAGGAGCTGAAGTTGAACTACTGGACATGGACGAAAAAGAATCGGTGCTCAAAAGCCATCTGTCCGGGATATGTAAGGAGTACTCATATGTGATCATAGATTGTCCCCCTTCCCTTGGACTTCTCACGATCAATGCTCTCGTCAGTTCTGACAGAGTCCTCATCCCCCTTCAGTGTGAGTACTTTGCCTTAGAGGGTCTCGCTCTCCTTTTGAGAACAATAGCGATCATAAAAAAGAGGTTGAACCCTGATCTTGACATCTTAGGGGTTTTACTGACCATGTTCGACAAGAGAAATAGCCTCTCCTTCAGGGTACTTGAGGAAGTGAAAAAATATTTTTCAAAACTTATATTCTCAACAATAATTCCGAGAAACGTGAGACTCAGTGAGGCGAGCAGCTATGGCAAACCTGCCCTCCTTTATGATATAAACTCCAGGGGAGCTGAGAGTTATCTCGATCTTGCAGCGGAAGTGATAGAGAGGACGTAAAATGAAGAAAAAAGATCCTTTAGGAAGAGGACTACAGGCTATACTTAAGGACATCGATGAGAAGGGAAAGATCTCCCTTGTCCCAGTCGATAGGATAGTTCCAAATTCGAACCAGCCGAGGGAATCTTTTGATGAAAAGAGCCTTTTTGGGCTCGCCCAGTCCATAAAGGAAAAAGGGGTGCTCCAACCTCTTATAGTGAGAAAAAGGGATGACCATTATGAGCTTATTGCTGGCGAAAGAAGGCTTAGGGCATCGATAATAGCAGGGCTAAAAGAAGTCCCTGTAATGATAAGGGATGTTGATGAAAGAGAATCTTTAGAGATTGCTCTTATAGAAAACCTTCAAAGGGAAGATCTTAACCCCATAGAAATAGCAAATATTTACAGGAGATTCGTAGATGATCTCGGATATACTCATGAGGAACTTGCAAAAAAAATAGGGATTGAGAGAAGCTCCGTCACAAACACTTTAAGGCTACTCAAACTTCCCGAGTGGATAAAGGAGAAGATAAAGGAAGGGAAGCTATCCTCTGGCCATGGAAGAATACTTCTTACTCTAAAAGATGAGGAAGAGCAGAGAAGATTCGTTGAAAAGATTTTGAAAGAAGGGATCCCAGTAAGACAGGCGGAAAGGGAGACGAGAAGGAAAAGGAAGGAGAATGCAGAATTTCTCGCCATTGAGGAGGATCTCGCTAAAAACCTGAAAACGAAGGTTCAGATAACGTACAGGAAGAATAAAGGGAAGATCATTATAGAGTTTTTCACGAGAGACGACTTACTGAGGATTATTGAACTTTTAATACCCTCTCGTAGATGATCCCGTACCTCGCCCCTTTTGTACTGACCCTTACATATCGGGATTCAAAAAAATCGATTATTTCCTTAAGAATAGTAATCCCGCAAAATATTATATCCTCCCTTCCTGCTTCCAGACTTGGGAACTTTCTTCTCATATTCTCCCTATCCAGCTTCTCCATTTTCTCCCATACAGAAAGGATTTCTTCTTTAAGAAGTTTCATCCCGTGAACCGCCTTACGCTCAAAACGCTTTTTTCCTGAAAGGATCCCCCCAAGATTCGTAATTGTTCCACCTATTCCTATAAGGTCTATTTTTTCTTTTCTCAACCCCTTTTTCAGGACATCTTCTATATAATCAATAGTAGCTGAAATCTCCTTTTCTTCAGGAGGCTCGTTCCTAATGAAAGCCTCCTTAAGCTTTAAAGCACCTAAGGGCAAGGAGACCATCCGATTTGAGCTTCTTTCTTCCGGATATATGAACTCAGTACTTCCTCCGCCAATATCGATAATTACTTCTCCTTGATACTCGAAATCGGGATCTCGTAGTACAGAAAGGGAGCTGTAATAAGCCTCTTTTTCCTCGCTTAAGATCTCAGTCTCAAACCCAAGCCTTTCCTTTACACGCTCCACAAAAATCTGGCTATTTTTTGCCTCCCTCAGTGCCCATGTTCCGAAAACAAAGACCTTTTCCGCCCCTTCCCTTTCTACCAACTTCTTATAGCTCTCGAGACATAAGAGCGTCCTCTCCATAGCTTCCTCTCTTAAGACCCCAGTTCTATTTAGCTCCTGACCGAGTCTTGGAGACCTGGAAATGTCGATTATTTCCTTCACCTTTGATCCGACTTCAACGACTAAGAGGAGCGTGGTATTCGTCCCAATATCGATGGAGGCGCATCTCATCCCACTTACTCTTTTTGTAGAGTCTCTTGTGCTTGGTCCTTGAATGTCTCCTTAAACCGCTTTATTATCCTGTTCTCTATTTGCCTTACCCTCTCCCTCGAGATGTTGAACCTTTCCCCTATCTCCTGGAGAGTAAGGGGCTCCTCAGCTATTACTCTATTCTCAAAGATGAACCTCTCCTTATCGGTGAGTTGCATTTTAAACGCTTCTATCTTTTTCTCGAAAAGCTCTCTCTCTTCTTTTTCAGCGACCTTTTCCTCTATGTTATCTTCCACTCCCATAAGGTCCATTACAGTGTCAGTCCCCTCCTCGTTTATCGGGGTTTCGAGGGAGATATCAGCATGGGAAAGTCTCTTTTCCATATCCTCAACTTCCTCTTCTTTGACGTCGAGTGTGCTCGCCAAAAGCTTTGGCGCCGGGAAAATCCCAAGTGCTTCAAGCCTCTGCCTCTCTTTGTTCAGCTTGTAAAAAAGCCTTCTCTGGCTCTGGGTAGTTCCCACCTTAACGAGGCTCCAGGACTCCATAATGTATTTCAAAATGTAGGCGCGGATCCAGAAAGAAGCATACGTTGAGAACTTAGTTCCCCTGTATGGGTTGTACTTCTTAACCGCATGAAGAAGCCCCACATTTCCTTCCTGGATTAGATCGAGTATGTTCTGGTATGTACTGTAATACTCGAGTGCTATTTTCACAACAAGCCTTAGATTAGATATTACAAGCTTTTGCGCCGCCTCTTTGTCCTTGTACTTATAGACTCTCTCTGCTAACTTGAACTCCTCTTCTTTCGATAAGACAGGGTATCTTGATATCTCTTGTAGGTACTTCTTTAGAGGGTCAAAAGGTATGGGAAGTTTTTCTTCCCCTTTAATTCCGCTTTCTCCCACTCCCTCTTCAATCAGATCATCTAACATTCTTCAAATACTCTCCTCTCTCTTTTATCAGTTCAGCCACTATGCTTATGGCAACTTCCTGAGGTGTCTCAGAGTTTATTTCAATCCCTATTGGCGCATGAACCTTATTTAGTAAGGACTCTTCATAACCTTTATTTTTCAAATATTCAAAGACCGCTTTTACCTTTCTCTTTGAACCTATCATACCGACGTACCTAAAAGGCCTTTTTAATACCTCCTCGAGACAGAGAGCATCAGATTTGTGGCCTCTCGTAACGATAACAACGTATTCTTCTCCAGTAAAGTTGAGGAAGTTAAAAGATTCCTCAAATGGCACTGCAAAAACAGCCTCCGCATCTGGAAAATTCTCTTTTCTTGCAAAATCCTCCGAATCGTCTATCACGGTCACTGAGAAATCGACAAGATTGGCGAGTGTGGCAAGATAACGCGATACATGTCCCGCACCAAATATATATAGAGTAGACCTTGTATTAAGTGGGATCAGAGCTTTTTCATCATCGAGAAAGAGAGGCTTTTTTATTCCCAGGTTACTTAAAAGCAATACTTTTTCCTTTTCATCTATGTCATCGCCGTAGGTTTCCCCGTCTCTCCCAAAAAGAGTCTTAAAATATCCCCACCTTCCAAATCTGACAAAAAAGACCCCTCCTTTTCTTCTCAGTATCCATTCCTTTGCCTCCTCATAGAGGGTGAGATGTCTTGGTAAAACTGGTTCAACAAGTACATCCACATTACCCCCACAAAGCATCCCCTCCTCTTCCACGGATTTTGCGTCCATCCTGTATTCAAAAATGAGGGGTTCCTCTTTTTCTAAAATTTCCAAAGCTCTTTCTCTGACTTCTTTTTCAAGGCTTCCCCCGCCTATTGTCCCGAATATCTTCCCATCCTCAGAGACAAACATACTTGTGCCCTCTTCTCTGGGAGAGGAACCGATCCTTCTTACGATCGTTGCAATGCATCCTTTTTTTCCCTCCTTCAAATGTTCAACAATTGCTCCGTAAACTTGGACGCTCATAAATCGCCTCCCTTTATCTCAGGTAGGAAGTGGAGTATTGCCTCTAAAACCCCTCCGCCTATAGCCCTCGCCTTGTCCGAAATCGTGTAACAATAGCTTTTGTCCATCCTGGGGTCAACATCTCCTATTTTTTCGTTTTCCGAAACCTCTATCTCCCTTATGAGGCCTCTTAAAACACCGTCTATCTTTGAAAATACGGGAATATCATCCACGTAAAGAACGGTATCGCCCTTTTTTATGAAATCCCCTATTTTTCTTATGTGCCTCACCATACCTCTCCTTGGTGCCCTAAGAACCCTCTCTTCCGTGTATCCCATTGTGGGAGCTGGAATTCCCGTGTGGGGCTCTGCCTCACCCTCGTAAATGACCCTTCCCAGATTGTGGCCCCTTTGACTCTCAATCACCGCATGGCAATCTTCCGGTGCCCTAAAGCCAGGTCCTACACAAATAACTATGGGTGCCTCATCTTTCTTCGTCCCCGTGTGTCTTTTCGCCATAATTGCATCAACTATGACATGAGGAGAAAGCCCTTTAGCAGAATTGGAATTAGGGTCGACTATAACTCCTATTGCCCCATCTTTCCAGACTTTTTCTATCTCAATGAGAGAATCTATCCTTTTCCCTTTTACACCCTCAACCAAGCATTCACCCTCGTATACCGATTCCGCAAAAGAAACGGGCCTCCTTATACACAGGGGTCTTTCTATCTCCGTCATAAGAATTTTCCTCATTCCGGACATAAAAAGCCTATGGGCAATGCCCGATGCCATCTCCCCCGCACCCTTTATAATGATCCTCACCTCTCTAAAGTCAATCATCCCCATCACATGCCCTTTCCAAAGAAACATCTGGGGAAATGGCAGACCTCACAACCAAGACAGAGTCCACCGTAAGAAAGAGAAGCTATCTCCTTTTTCCCAATCCCTTCTAAGCTCTCACCCGCGAGTATCCTAAAAAGGATTAAATCAAAGACAGTGTACCTGTTGTAGTAGACACAGGCAGGAGCACCAAGAATGTACTTACCCTCATATATTGCAAGAAGGAACATCGCTCCAGGAAAAACCGGGGTTCCATAGAAGAGTATACGCGCTCCAGTCGACTCTATCCCCTCTTTTGTCACATCATCGGGATCAACGGACAAACCTCCTGTCGTAACAACGATTTCTGCACCTTTTTCGAAAAGCTCGATTACAGAATCCCTTATCGTTGACGCATCATCCGGGGAGACTTTCTTCCCCACGATTTCGCAACCGAGAGATTTGAGCTTATCTTCTATCATTGAGGACCCATCTTTCACTCTTTGTTCGAAAATCTCCGAGCCTGTAACAACTATTCCAACTTTTCGCCTAAAAAAAGGTCTAATCCAGATGACCTTTTTATTTCCCAGCCTTTCAACCTTTTTCAAAAACTTCTCCTCTATGTAAAGCGGTACGATCCTTGTTGCTGCAACAGTATCTCCTTTTTTTACGGGGTACCTGTTAGGAAGGGTGGAGAATAAGACGTCCCTTACCATGTTTACCTTAAGGAGGTTTTTTTTGTCCACATAAAACAATCCATCAACTTTACTCACAATCGAAACTTTCCCCTCCTTAGGGGGTAGGTAGTCCATATTTTCATCCATCAGTGCCTTTGCGATTTTAATTGCGGCCTCCTCCTCATGGATCCCTTCTTTTCCATCATCGAGAACATAAACGTGGGCTTTTCCTAAATTCAGAAGCCTTTCAACATCTTCCCTCTCTATTCTTTTTCCCCTTGGAAAAGCAACACCCTTTTTCTTTCCCGGGATGATCTCTGTTATGTCATGGGCGAGAATCATCCCTATGGCCTCTTCAACTTTAACTTTCCTCAACATTCACCCCCATCTTTCTAAGATTCTCCAAATCCTCCTCTGAGTCTATATCGATCAGGATACTCTCATCTGCAGCTAAATATATAACATTTTCTTTTTCCCTTTCTATAACCCACTTAAGACCCACATCCCCCTCTATATCCGAGATATTTTTTAAGTAACTACCAGGGCCAATGAGAACGGGATGCCCCTTCCTTCCCTCCCATACGGGAACTACTATATGTGGCCATTTTTTGACGGAAGCATCGATCATTTCTCGGATTAGGCCCTCTCTTATAAATGGCTTGTCAGCGAGATGGATAAAGACCTCATCATCATCTTCTACCATTAGAACCCCAGCTTTTATCGAAGAGGACATCCCCTCATTGTAAGAGGGGTTGTATACGGGGATAACCGGATAGGATTTGACTATTTTTTCCACCCTTTCCTTTTCGTGCCCTAAGATCACAAGAATCCTCTCTATCTCATTGACGAGTAAAAATGTTCTGAGCACTCTTTCTATGATTGTAAGTCCGTCGATTTTACATAGGAGTTTTTGAGAGCCAAATCTCTCTGAGCGTCCTGCGGCCAAGATAATCGCAACGTATCTTTTTTTCATCTAACGGGTATTTAAAAGACCTCTGCGGAGAATATATATATGTTCGCATCCTTCGATTTCCAGGCATCCTTAGGTAGTCCTGCCTTGTAGCATGTATGTTCGAGAAATTCTATCCTATCCCAGCCATATTCGACTGCCACCTGAGGTAAAAGAAGACCGGAATTTCCCCACATCTCTATGTATAGACCGTGTTTCCCAACCTCTATCTCCTCTGTGCTTCTTATCTTTTTTAAGGGAGTAAGAACAGAAATCTCTATTTCTATCTCCTCCCATTCACTCTTTGAAAGTGGGGGAAATCTCGGGTCATGGAAAGCTGCCTCTTTCGCGACCTCCTCAACTGTTTCGTATAGTGGGAGATAGCCTTTTACATATCCTATGCAACCCCTGAGTTCTCCTTTCTTCTTTATAGTAACGAAGGCGCCTTTTTTCTCTTTCAGAGATTCAGGCACAGGGATTTCCGTGCCCTCCTTGTTAAAGAGTTTCTTCTCAATAGCGGATCTCGCTATCTCTTTCAAAATTCTTTTTTCCTCATCGGATAACCTTTTTTCCTCCATCTTCACTCCAGAAAGACAGCAGAGAGATAGCCAACTACCTGGCTTCTGTCACCTGAAGTATCTCCAGAATTTGCATACTTCAAAACGATCCCCTTTTTCGCACCCCTCATCTTAGAAAGTATCATAACTGCGATCATCGGACCACCGCCGCAGGCCTCGAAGGTTTCAGACTCGTAGTCCCTCTCCATCCCTTCAATGTCGAATGCCTTAGCATGTTTAATGACTAAACTGTCAAGTTTTACCGCCTTTTCATATGGGTAGTAGTGGGATAGATCTGTGCTCCCAAGAAAGAGTATCCTTTTTCTTGCTCCCTCACATACTTTACCTATGACTGACGCAGCTTCCCTCCAGGTAGCCCTATTTTGGGCACCCATGAGTATGGGGAGGATCTTAAACTCCCTAAGGACAACCTGTAAAAAAGGGAGCTGAACCTCAAGGGAGTGTTCCCCAAGATGCGCTCTAAAATTAGAGATAAAAATATGGCTCCCAAGCCTTAGAATCTCTGATGCCATATCCTCATCTACTTTTACTACCCCTAATGGCGTTTTATATCCCCCTTTTTCCATAAGGGCGAGCCCATCAAAATAGGCCCTGTGGCTTGGTCCTATGATTATAACTGTATCATACTCCCTACCAATGAGAGTCTTGTATCCGTACGCTGCAACCTGGCCAGAGTACATGTAGCCCGCATGGGGAGAGAGAATCCCCACTGGGTCAGACTCAATGTGAGGGATCTCCGCATTCTCAAGATAACTCTCAATTGTCCTTCTAAGTACTTTCGGATTATCCGGGTAAAATGACCCACTTACTGCCGGTTCTCTTACGAGGCTCACTTGCCTTACTAATTATACCACAATATGGATAGGGTAAAAAGAGAAAATGGCTATTTCAATAGAGGAGCTTCTTTACGGTCTCACCCACTTTCGCAATCGAATCAACTACGTGAATCCCCTTTTCCTTGAGGAATCTTATCTTCGATCCCGCATCTTCCTTCTCTCCTGAGATTATGGCACCCGCGTGTCCCATTTTTTTCTCTTTTGGAGCTCCCATTCCGGCTATGTATGCACAAATAGGTTTTTTCATGCTACTGCGACAGTATATAGCAGCCTCTTCCTCCATGTCTCCGCCTATTTCTCCTATCATCACGATAAATTCTGTCTCAGGATCCTCATCAAAGAGTTTTAATACGTCCACGAATTTAAGACCCACTATCGGATCACCCCCTATCCCCACACATGTAGATTGACCGATTCCGAGCTCAGTTAGTTGACTTACAACCTCGTATGTTAGAGTTCCACTTCTCGAAACAACTCCCACATTTCCCCTTCTGTGGATATGATCAGCCATAACTCCCACCTTCGATTTCCCAGGAGAAATAACACCAGGACTATTCGGACCTATGAGGATAGCCCCTTTTTCCTTCAAGAATCTCTTAACTACCATCATGTCATGGATCGGTACGCCTTCTGTGATGCAGACGATAGTTTCTATGCCTGAATCTATTGACTCAATAATCGCATCCTTAACATGGGGAGGGGAAAGGAATATGCATGAGGTATTGGCATTTGTCTCTTTGACCGCCTCACAAACAGTCCCGAATACAGGAATCCCCATTAGATTGGCCCCTTTCTTCTTTGGTGAGAGTCCCGCAACTATTTTTGTTCCGTATTTTAGCATCCTCTCAGTATGGAACATCCCCTCCCTGCCAGTTATTCCCTGGACAACAACCCTTGTATTTTCGTCAACGAGTATGCTCATTAGTACTTTAATTCTCTCAATTTTTCAAAAGCTTCTTTCAGATTACGGACAAGGATTAAGGGAGCACTCAACTCCTTTATGATACTCAATCCTTCCTCTGAATTCGTCCCGGAAAGTCTCATAACTATAGGTTTATGAAGATAATGAACCGATTCTTTAAAACCTAAGGCAAAAGTGTCGCATCTCAGTATGCCGCCGAAAATATTTATAAAGATAGCCTTAACATCAGGATCGGAGTGGACAATCCTTATGCCCTCTTTTACCATATCCTTCGTTGCCCCTCCTCCCACATCGAGAAAATTTGCGGGTTCTCTTCCCGCCTCTTTAACAAGATCCATTGTGGCCATAGCAAGTCCTGCGCCGTTTGCAATGCAACCTATGTCTCCACTCAGTTTTACATAATTGAGCCCATATTTTTTTGCCTCAATTTCCCTATGATCATCCTGAACTGGATCGTATAGTTCAAGGATATCCCTATGTCTAAGGAGGGCATTGTCGTCGAAAACCATCTTCGCATCAAGGGCAGAGAACTTACCATTATCATTGATGGCAAGGGGGTTTATCTCGCAGAGGGTACATTCCATATTGATGAAGATCCTATAGAGCCTTTCGCAGATGAGCGAAAAATCCCCAAGTAACTCAGGATCAAGGTCGAGAAAATAAAAGAGTCTCCTTATCTGATAAGGTAAAAGCCCGTACCTGACATCTACGATCTGGCTAAAAATCGAATATGGTTTCTCTTTTGCCACATCCTCTACCTCTATTCCCCCCTCTTTGCCTACTATGATCCGTGGACTTTCGACCTTTCTGTCAATTATTAGGGCCAAATAGAGTTCTTTTTTAACATTTTCGCATTCCTCAAGAAGGAGTTTATGCGAGATCTTTCCGAGGAGGAGATGGATGGCGGATTCGACTTCCCCGTACGATCTCACGATCTTCACAAGTCCTGCCTTTCCCCTTCCTCCACAATGTACCTGGGCTTTTACGACTATGGGGAAGCCGAATCTCTCTAAAAAATTATACGCCTCTTCTTCTTTCTCGATTACAAGACCTTCTGGTACAGGGATTCCTTGTTTCTTCAGAATCTCCTTCGCCTGATACTCATGTATCCTCATCTACTCTCTCACTGATAACTATGGGTATGGACGTTCTCTTTGCTATTCTTCCCGCCTTTACCCCTTCTTCAAAAGCTAAAAGGTTCAATCCTTCTGTCCCCTTAGGTACTCTTTTCAATAGAGCATCTTTCAGTGAACTTTTCTTGAGAATTGGGGTAAGGACGGAGAAGGCACCGAGTGCAACTATGTTTGCCACATAATCAGCTTTCAGTTTCTCTTTCGCTATTCTGGTAAATGGGATCCTGTAACCTTTTTGTATTGGAACGTGCTTTACATACGTGGAATCAACAATGAGAATACCCTCAGGCTTCAAGTCACCGAAGTAGTCATCACAGGATTTCTGACTCATGGCAAGAAGACAATCAAGCCTCAAGGCCTTTGGATAATCTATCTCTCCATCGCTTATAACAATTTCTGACTTACTCGAACCGCCTCTCGCCTCTGGTCCGTAACTCTGGGTCTGGGCAACATTCATCCCTTCGAGAATAGCCGCTTCCGCTATTATAATCCCCAATAGAACTATCCCCTGCCCTCCAGAACCGCTTATCCTTATGTCGTATCTCACGTCTTTCTGTAATCCTTGAGCTTTTTCCTCAGTTTTTCGTATTCCTCCTCAAATAGAGGAAAATCCCTGTCAGCAAGCACACCTATTGGGAACTTATCCTTCAGTTCTTCTTCATTCATCTCTTTTTCCTTCTCAACGGGGAATGCGTGTTCCTTTTGCCATATGAGCATATCCACCGGAGACCCCATCTTATTCATTCTTCCATACTGCGTTGGACAGTGGGATATGACTTCAACAAGGGAGAAACCCTTTTTAAGGAAGGACGTCTTCAGTAGATCGTCAAGGAGCTTTACATGGTAAACAGTAGATCTGGCAACAAAGGAGGCTCCACATACAATCGCAAGCTCCGAAATCCTGAAAGGTCTCTCTATGTGGGAAATGAGGGAAGTTGTCGTCTTTGCTCCATATGGCGTCGTTGGAGAGTACTGGCCACCAGTCATACCGTAAACACTGTTATTCACGACCACTGCTTTTAAATCCACATTCCTTCTCGCTGCATGGATGAAGTGATTCCCTCCGATCGCAATTGCGTCCCCATCACCCATCACCACTATGACTTTGAGATTCGGTTTTACGAGCTTTATCCCTGTAGCAAAGGCAAGGGCCCTGCCATGCGTTGTGTGGAGTGTGTTGAAATCTACGTAAACTGCGAGCCTTCCCGTGCACCCGATACCTGTTACAAGGACCACCTCATCTTTTTTGAACCCGCAGCTATCCACTGCCCTTATCAACGAACCGAGAAATATTCCTATCCCGCAGCCAGGACAAAAAACATGGGGAAATTTCTTGTCATGTCTAAGATACTTATGTATCAGCTTTGTGATTTCGGCCATCAGTAAACCTCTTTTATCTTTAAAAAGATCTCCTCCGGTGTTATTGGAGTCCCATCGATCTTATTAATTGTGAAGACCTTCGATGTCCCTTTATTCACCCTCTTCACTTCCCTTGATATCTGACCCATGTTCATCTCAGGAACGATCACTATCTTTGACCTCGCAAGTATCTTTTCAACTTCCGTTCTCATAAAAGGCCAAAGCGTATTAAGCTTTAAAAGACCAGCCTTTATCCCCCTTTCTCTTGCTTCGATACATGCTCTTTTTGCCGATCTGGCAACACATCCATAGGCGATTACACATAGATCAGCATCCTCTGTTTGAAAACTTTCTCCTATCTGAACATCTCTGAAATTCTGGCTTATCTTCCTAAAAAGCCTCCTAATAAGAGGATCTACCTCATCGGGTCGAGTTGTTGGAAATCCCCTTATGTCATGGGTGAGCCCTGTCACATGGTATCTATATCCATCACCGAAATTGGCCATAGGAGGGACCCCGCTCGGTGTATCCTCGTATGGGATGTACCATTCTGGAGGGACAGAGGGTTTAACTCTGTTCACTATCTCTATCTCCTCATCATCTATGCAAACATTTTCCCTCATGTGAGCAACTACTTCATCTACGAGGAGTATGACAGGGACTCTAAATCTCTCGGAGAAGTTGAATGCAAAAATGGTCAGTTTAAAGCATTCATAAACAGTTGAAGGGCAAAGGACTATTATGGGATGGTCTCCGTGTGTACCCCATCTTGCCTGCATAACGTCACCCTGGGATGGAGATGTAGGCAGTCCTGTACTCGGGCCAGCCCTCATACAGTCGACTATTACACATGGAACCTCAGCCATTATGGCAAAACCTATATTTTCCTGCATGAGGGAGAAACCGGGCCCGCTTGTTGCTGTCATCGCTTTTGCTCCCGCAAGGGATGCACCGATTACGGCTGCCAGACTTCCTATCTCATCTTCCATCTGGATGAATGTGCCACCAATTTGGGGTAGCCTGGCAGATAGAATTTCAGATATCTCCGTTGCTGGAGTGATCGGGTATCCTGCAAAAAATTTGACGCCTGCCCTGAGTGCCCCCTCCACTATAGCCTCGTTTCCCTGTAATAGAACCTCTTTTTTATTCTTTTTCCCCAACAGTTTCTCCTTTTTCTTCGAGAACCGTTATTGCAAAATCGGGACATCTAAGTTCGCACCATCTGCAACCTTTGCATTCTTGAGCTTTCTCCACATAAGGGTACCCGAGCTCATCCTTAGAGAGGACACCTTGAGGGCAGAATGCTACGCATATACCGCATGCCTTACACCATGCCCTAAATATGTCTATTTTTGCCATTATTTTTTAAGGCCTTGAATTCAGGATCAGGGTTACGGGACCGTCGTTTATAAGATGAACATACATATGGGCTCTGAATACACCTGTCTCAACCTTTTTTACTCTTTCTTTTGCCTTTTTAACAAATTTTTCAAAAAGATCCTTCGCTTTTTCTTTTTCCATAGCCAAAGAAAAAGAGGGCCTTCTCCCCCTTGAACAGTCGCCATAGAGGGTGAACTGGGAGACAACCAGAAGATCCCCATCCACGTCAAGTAAAGATAGGTCCATTTTTCCCTCTTCTTTTTCAAAGATGCGGAGATTGATTATCTTTTCCACCATCCAGTCAACATCCTTTTCACTATCCTCTTTGCCTACTCCAAGAAAAACGAGTATACCATAACCGATTATCCCCTTTACTTCTCCGTCTACTTCAACCTTGGCCTCCTTTACCCTCTGGATTACGGCCCTCACCTCTGTTCTTCCTTTTCCTTCCTCGCCTGCTCTATGATCTTCTGCGCTATATGGGGAGGAACCTCTTCATAATGGGAGAACTCCATTGTGAAAGTCCCCCTACCACCTGTCATGGAACGGAGGTCCGGTGCGTACTTTAATATCTCAGCCATAGGTACATGGGCCCTTATTATCTGATTAGCCCCTTTTGCTTCAACACCAAGAATCTTACCCCTTCTTGAATTGAGATCACCCATCACATCTCCCATATTCTCCTCTGGCACTATAATCTCCATCTTCATTATGGGCTCGAGCAAGACTGGGTTAGCCATCTCCATACATTTTTTGAAACCCATCGATGCGGCAATTTTAAAAGCCATTTCTGATGAATCGACCTCGTGGTAGGAACCATCATACAGGGTGACTTTGACGTCTGTTACAGGGTATCCTGCGAGGATCCCCTGCTGCATGGCTTCCACAACTCCCTTTTCAACTGCAGGGATGTACTGCTTCGGTATAACCCCACCTACTATCTTGTCCTCGAAAACAAAGCCTTCTCCTCTCGGGAGGGGGGATATCTCGAGCCACGTGTCTCCGTACTGTCCCCTTCCGCCAGACTGCCTCTTGTACTTCCCCTGAGCCTTGGCAGTCCCCTTTATCGTCTCTTTATAAGGTACCTTCGGCTCCTTAAGTTCCACCTCTACCCCGAATTTTCTCTTCAATTTCTCCACAATCACCTCTATGTGTACCTGACCCATTCCAGAGAGAATAAATTCCTTTGTCTGTTCGTCCCTCGCGTATCTTATGGTAAGGTCCTCATCCATCAGCTTAGCCAATGAGGCGTTCAATTTATCCTCATCCCCCTTTGTCTTTGGCCTCAAAGAAAAAGACATAAGGGCAGGGGGGACTTTTACCTCCTCGTACTTTATGGGAGCCCTTTCATCACACAGAGTATCCCCTGTTCCCACATTTTTTAGTTTTGCTACAACCCCTATATCTCCTGTTGTCACGCAGGGCAATGGTTTCTGTTTTTTTCCAACGAGGGAGAATAACTGTCCAATCTTTTCCTTCTCATCTTTTTTAGTATTCAAAACAGTCATATCAGGGTAAAGTTCCCCTGAGTACACTTTGAAAAGATTTAGCCTTCCTGCAAACGGATCGCTTATGGTCTTAAAGACGTATGCGCTGAATGGCTCACTGGATGAGATCGTTCTCTTAACTTTCTGTCCTGTTTTCGGATCATAACCCTCAATCTCTCTTCTGAAAGTTGGAGGGGGGTAAAATTTTGTTAAGAAATCGAGGAGATTCTGGATGCCGATGTTTTTTACAGCAGAACCGCAAAGAACAGGCGTAATCTTCCCTTCCCATATCCCCTTTTTTAAACATTCCTCGATCTTCGAAGGCTCTATCTCTTCCCCATTTAAATACCTCTCCATAATCGCGTCGTCTATTTCTACTATTGTCTCCATGAGTCTTTCTCTTTCTGCTTCAAAATTCGCCTTAAATTCCTCAGGAATCTCATTTTCCTCAAAACTACCTGACCCATCTTCAGAGTAAAGGTACGACTTGCCTGAGAGGAGATCTATCACCCCTTTGAAACCCTCCTCCCTCCCAACCGGAATCTGTACGGGAAGAAAATTACCATCTCCAAATGCCTCCTTCACGCTCTGCAAGGCTCTTCCGAAGTCAGACCTTTCTCTGTCAAGTTTGTTTATGAAGATGAGTGTGGGAACAGAATTCTCTCTGGCAAAATTCCAGACCTTTTCCGTTTGAACCTTAACACCATCGATACCACTTACAACTATGACTGCGCAATCGACGACCCTCATGCAGAATTTCGCATCAGAGATAAAGTTGTCATCACCGGGTGTATCTAAAAGATTCACCTTGTGTCTTTTCCATTCAAAGAACGCAAGTGAAGAAGATATCGTTATCTTCCTTTCAATCTCCTCAGGTTCAAAATCCATGATGGACGTTCCATCGTCAACCCTTCCTAACCTATTGTTTTCACCTGAAAGAAAAAGCATAGCCTCCGCTATTGAGGTCTTTCCGTCCCCTCCATGTGAAAATAAACCGATGTTCCTTATCAGCTCAGGCTCGTACTTCTTCATATTCTCTCCTTTCAGAAAGGATGGTCAACAAAAAATTACGGTGAATTTTACATGGGATCACCACAAAAATCAAGATCCGGAATAGATGTAGTAAGGCCCGGACAAATCGATCTCAGAAAAAGGTTTTTTCCACCTGAGAAAATGTATTCCGTCCAAATCCACGTATTCAAAATCCCCGAGTCCGAGTGCTAAGAAAATGGCTGTTGAAAGGCCAAGGATCGTCTCCATCATACATCCTATCATGAGTTTAAGCCCATTTTTCCTCGCCATGTCATAGATCCTTTTCGATTCCATCAAGCCACTCTTTGCTATCTTCATGTTAACCCCACCTCTAAATCCTGTGGATCCAATTCTATCAAGATCCTCCGCACTTTTTACAGATTCGTCGAGGACAATCTCAATCCTGCTTTCTTTTACGATCTCTCTAAGCCCATTATAATCATCCCTTCTTAAGGGCTGTTCCACGAGTTGTACTGGAATTCGAAATTTGCTGAGCTTTTCCAAAAAAACGAGAAAGTCCCTGGCATTGTAGCTCTCATTCATATCGAGCCTCAGTAAATGATCGCCTTCTCCTTTTCGAGATAGGGTTTCAGAGATAGCTCTCAAAAAATCGATGTCCCTTTCTATATCTCCGATCAGCTTTATTTTAAAGAAACGGAATCTCTTCTTAAGAAATTTGAGAGCCCACTTTTTAGCCTTTTGTAAATCCACGTTAGGGATAGTGATATCGGTCTCAAGGATCCTGCTTTTCCCTCCCCAGAATGAGAATTCCGAAAGATGGCAAAGGGAGAGGTAGGCGCGAAAGAGGGCAACCTCAAATCCAGAAAAAGAAAGTACATGTCCCGGGAAGTCTCTTCTTAGCTTTGCAAGGAAAGGTAGACTCTCCCTTATTTCCTTTCCAATAAAAAGGGGGATCACTTTTCTTATGACATCCTCCATGACTTCGAGAGTCTCAAGGGGGAAAGCTCTCGATGTTGGTGATTCACCGAGGCCCTCTTCCTTTGTATCGAGTAAAACCCTTATTATCAGGCTCTCCATATGATCTTTTTTGCCAGCTGCGGTGGAGAAGGTGATTCTAAGAGGTTTTCTAACTCTTTTTAAGTCTATCCGTTCTATCCTGCTCATCCGATAGGACCCTTCCAAATGATAGAAAAGATTCTCCTACGTCGATTCTTTCATCTTCGATCGAAGAAACTTCAATTGAAAACCTGTCCATAAATGACCCCTCTTTTACTTTTTTCTCCCTGCTTGACGCCTCAATAAAGAACCCTTCGCCTAAATAAACCATGACGTGATTGACGATTTCACGTTCATCCTTTGGAGAGATAAATATGAGGTCTCCTGGAGAGAGCTCCTTCCCCTTTATCTTCTTCGAAACGATAAACTGTTCATAGGCGTCCCTCGGAATTCTTATGCCATAGGCCCTGAACAAAAGATTAACAAAGCCCGAACAATCAACGCCGGTTAGTCTTCCATCGACATTTAACTCCCTTAAAGACACGCTTCTTCCTCCAAAGAGGTAAGGGCATCCATTAAAGAGCCTTGCACTTTGTGTGAGTAGTGAAGGGGCCACTCTAACTTCCTTTTTAAGCAATTCGATCGATCCAGCCTTTAACTTCCCCTTTTCCTCTCCTAAATAGACGAGTGTCCGATCCGAAAAGTACTCCGCTTTTACGTAAGTTCCAAAAAGAAGAATAGTATCTCCACTTTCACTCTCGATTAGGCATGTGGGGGACCTTACGACACTGTTAAGAGAAAGCCTCATCTTATAAGCACTTACATCATCTTTCCTTACCCATCCTCTGTAAGGTGCCCAGAAGCCTACCTGTCTATAGGATAGCTGTTCAAGAGCTTCTACATAGTACCAGTCTTTTTCTTCCCTAAGGATTCTCACCTCTTCATTGTAGAGGAGCTGACTCTCCCTTCCTCTGTCAAAAAAATCTCCTCTTTTAGGTTCCTCAGGTTCTTTGAGAAGGTCCGCAAATGACTTAGAAATGTAGAAAAAACTGTCCATAGAAACATTATACCACACCTTTTCCATCCATGACCCGGATTTCCCGGATTGCTTACTTTTTCACTTGAAATATTCAAAAAATGGTGTAAATAGTTAATTAGGAAGGGTTATTATGTTTGTTGGTTCCGTTGACATAAAAAGCCAAAGGAGGTGTCCTTATGGACGTCATAAGGGAGCTGGAAGATTTTGCGGCTAAAAAGATCGCATCCACAATAGTAAACTTACTGGGGAGTATTTCTGATGAGAATTTTATTCGTCTTACTTACCTCGCGGAAAAGCTTACAAGTGACAAGGAAATCCTCGCAGGGATAAGGGGGGTAAGAAACTACCTCCAGGACCCAAACCATTCTGCTAAAAAACTTTTCAGGAGAGTCTTCGATTATCTTCCAGAAAGGAATAGGAGGATCATCTTCGAGACTCTTTTCTTGAGAGCATGGTTCCTGGGAAATAAGAAAAGGAATGAGTTCGAGAAACAGCATGGATACAGGCCTCCCTTTGTGATGATCCTCTCTCCAACTTTGAACTGTAACTTAAGATGCAAGGGTTGCTATACCCTGGGTTACGGAACAAAGCCAGAACTCCCATATGAGGTCGTGGACAGGGTTTTAAAAGAGTGCGAGGAACTGGCAATTCACTTTATAACTGTGCTTGGTGGGGAACCGCTGATCTACCCTCACCTTTTGCGGATGATAGAGGAGCATCCCGCCATCTTTTTCCAGATTTATACAAACGGGACTTTAATGACAAAGGAAATAGCAAAGAGATTTGCGGATCTCGGAAACGTTATGGTTGTGGTGAGCATTGAGGGCTACGAGGAAGAGACTGACAGGTGGCGAGGGAAGGGGGTTTTTAAGAAGATCATGTCCGCATTTGAGTATTTGAGAGAGGCGAGAGTTCTTATAGGCTCTTCTGCCACGGTTACGAGCCAGAACGCTGAGACCGTTGCATCTGAAGAATTTGTGGATTTTATGATCGAATGTGGATCCTTCCTCCAGAATTATTTCCTCTACGTTCCGGTGAATGGGAGGGCAGATTTCTCCCTCATGGTTACTCCAGAGCAAAGGAACCTTCTTCGCAAAAATGTCTCTTACTTCAGGAATACGAAGCCCATGTTCTTCCTTGACTTCTGGAACGACGGCCCCCATGTTGAAGGCTGCATCGCTGGCGGAAGGAGGTATTTCCACCTGAATGCAAAGGGAGATATTGAACCCTGCGTTTATACACATGTTGCTGTGGACAATATCATGAACACAACTTTGAAAGAGGCATTGAACAGTCCTCTATTTAGAGCCATAAGGAGAAGGCAACCCCATAATCCCAACCATTTGCGGCCATGTATGATCATTGATAATCCTCACGTTATGAGGGAGATAATAGAGGAGGTAAAGCCTTACTTCACTCACCCTGGAGCAGAGGAGATATATACTGAAAAGAGCAAAGAAATGGACGAATATGCGGAAAGATACGCAGCCTTTGCTGACAAAATCTGGGAGGAGGAATACTTAAAAAACTCTGTTAGCTGCGCAAACGCCGCAAGAAATTAGGAACCTTATCTTTTTGAGGCTTCTCCTGCCATTGGAACGAAAAGGACACTACAAAGTTCCTTAGTGTTTATTCTTCCTCTCTCTTTTACTATTAGGGTGAGATTCTGATAAAAGAAAGTGCTTCCCAATGGAATGATCAGTCTTCCACCTTCTTTCAACTGTGTAAGTAAAGGCGGGGGGATGTGGTTTGCGGACGCAGTGACCATTATAGCATCAAACGGCGCCTTCTCTGGCCATCCGTAATAACCGTCTCCATGCCTTAAAAATACATTCCCATATCCAAGACTTTTTAGCCTTTCCTTAGCCATCTCGTACAGTTTTTTCCTTATTTCCACAGTGTACACTTCTTTCACAATCTCTCCAAGAATCGCGGCCTGGTAACCAGAGCCTGTTCCTATCTCCAGAACCCTCTCACCCCCTCTTAGTGCGAGCGCCTCCGTCATAAGAGCGACAACGTAAGGCTGAGAGATGGTCTGACCTTCACCTATCGGGAGAGGATGGTCCCCATAGGCCTTATCTATGTATTTTTTGTCCACAAATAGATGCCTTTTGACTTTTAGCATAGCTTGAATTACCTTTTCATCCCTTATCCCTCTCCCCTTTATATCCTTCTCAACCATCTCTTTCCTTCTCAGGTCAAATACGTCTTCCTGGGAAAATGAAAGGGGGACGAAATTAAAAAAGGCGATTATAGCTAAGAAAAGTACGACCATGAGTCAAATTTACCAAAGAAATAATCCAAAATCAAAAGATTTACCGATTTTTCTTGACAAACAACGCGTAATGCTATTTTTTATGGATCGGAAATGAATCTCCTGGAAGCAATAGGCAAGACCCCACTTGTTGAGCTCAAGAACATAAGACCCAATAGGAACGTTAGAATTTTATGCAAAATAGAAGGTTTGAATCCCGGTGGTTCTGTCAAGGACAGAGCCGCCCTTTACATGATAAGAGAAGCGGAGAAAAGGGGAGAATTGACAAGGGAAAAGACGATTCTTGAACCCACATCGGGAAATACGGGCATTGCAATAGCCATGATAGGAGCATTTTTAGGCTATAAAGTTAAGCTTCTCATGCCCGAATGTGTAAGTACAGAAAGAAAGCTCATACTTGAAAGCTTAGGAGCTCAAGTCATTTTGACGCCCGCTAAAGAAAATATAGATGGGGCAATAAGGAGGGTATATGAACTGAAAGAAAGATTCCCGGAAAAGTATTATTTCCCGAATCAGTACGATAATCCCGATAACGTTCTCGCCCACTATGAGACGACAGGACCTGAGATATGGAACCAAACATGCGGAGATATTGACATCTTCCTTTGTGGTATGGGGACAACAGGGACACTTATGGGAGTCGGTAGATATCTGAAAGAGAAAAATCCTTTTATCCGAGTAATTGGGGTGGAACCTGTAAAAGGCCACACTATTCAGGGATTGAAAAACATGTCCGAATCTATCGTTCCAAAGATATACGACAGGTCTTTACCTGATGACGTAAGACCTATTGACGACGGGCAGGCTTTTGAGATGACAAGGCTTCTCGCAAAATGCGAGGGTATCTTCGCTGGAACATCAAGCGGAGCAGCCCTCTATGTGGCAGTTCAGATAGCAAAGGAGATAAAGAGGGGAACCGTAGTTGTTATCCTTCCAGATAGGGGCGAAAGGTACCTGAGTACTATGCAATTCAGATCCATATGCGCCAAGTGTCCTCCCTGAGATATCACGTAGTTTGACTATCTACAAAGATCTGTGTTAATTAAGAGGTCGGACGGTGGGTGTAGCTCAACTGGATAGAGCATCAGGCTGTGGCCCTGAGGGCTGGGGGTTCGAAGCCCCTCACCCACCCCACATTATGGTTCAGGAAATGCTGGCTATAAGATCCTTTCCCTTGAATGACCCAGACCTCGAATTTTTTTAGTCCCATGAATAAGGTCCATAATACCGCAAACGATCTCTTCTTTGTCATAACGGGGAAGAAGACGCTTATAAGATCAGAAAATGGCAGATTTCAAATACCAACTCGCAAAGACCTTGAGGAATCAAAAATCGAAATAAAGGAATCCTTCTATATCGGAAGCATAAAAGATATAGATTGCTACGTAATGGAGCTTCGAGGCCCGATAAATCCTCCTCCGCAGATGGCCATTTCAGGCATATGGCACATGTTCAATCACGTTGATCAAGGGAAATTCAATATGCTTCTTAGGGCATTCCATATAGTGGGATGGATAAGGGATGAAATATTCTGCACCTACTGTGCATCGAGGCTCATTCTCGCCTGGGAAAAAAAATGCAAATTCTGTACAAATTGCGGTAAAAAAGTATTTCCACGCATATCCCCTGCGATAATAGTTTTGATTTACAGAGATAGAGAGATTCTTCTTGCCCGTTCCAGGATGTTCAAGGATGAGCTATTCAGTTGTATAGCCGGCTTTGTTGAACCTGCTGAAACCTTAGAAGATGCGGTAAGGAGGGAAATAAGAGAGGAACTCGGGATAGAGGTTGATGAGATAAGATATTTTGGCAGTCAGCCCTGGCCTTTTCCTGACTCCCTGATGATAGCCTTTACAGCAAAATACAAGTCCGGTCAATTATCAATCGACTCTTCAGAGCTCGTTGAGGCAAGGTGGTTCAATATTAAGAATCTGCCTAAGATACCGGGAAGGATAAGTATTAGTTACAAGTATCCGACTTCATAGACAGATATTGGCTTTTATAGTTACAGCGTTGTACAATAAAAACATGAAACTATCAGACTGGGCAAAGAAAATGGGGATAAGTTATCGCAGGG
>Ga0080004_1093385_pt1 | contig 65930 bp, 47 predicted proteins | sample WasSprMetagenome_FD_69207 | JGI IMG/M metagenome (GOLD analysis project Ga0080004, IMG submission 69207) | Sulfidic aquatic microbial communities from Washburn Spring, Yellowstone National Park, USA - WS (SPADES assembly) (version 2) | ecosystem: Environmental > Aquatic > Thermal springs > Hot...
AGGCAGGCGTACCCGCTTCGTAGCAGCGCCGTGCGTACTCGATCTGGCGCGTCACGCGCTCGTCGTGCGTGTGGTAAATCGTGAGGTTGCAACCGGTCCACAGCACGCCGTCATAGTGCTCCGGGCCAGCCGGGGGAACGGGGTCGTCGCTGGGGAACCAGACTTCGTAACGCGCGTCGGGCAGATGCTTGAGCAGCATTTCTGCGTACAGCCGCCAGGCGTGCTTCATGCCGACGGCATCGAACTCCTCGCGGCTCGCCTTGGGGTATCCATCAATGATCAGGAAGCGCAAAGCGGTCTCCATGGCCGATTTCACTCTCCGTCGAGCGAAGCGATGATGGCCGGCAGGTCACGGTAGTCGCGACAAACCGCATCCGCCTGTGTCCCCTGGCTGCCGCGATCCTTCACCACCGTGACCAGCACGGCGCGGCACCCGGCATTCCTGGCCCCGATTACGTCATTGTGCTCGCGATCGCCCACATGAACCATCTCTTCCAGGCGGCAGCCTGCGGCCCGGGCCGCATGTTCGAACATCTCGCGGGCGGGTTTGGAGCGACCCACCTCGTCCGAGAAAGCAAAGGCTGCGAACAGGTCTTTCAATCCGTATCCTGCCAGCAGCTCGCGCAAGGCCCAGCCCGGGGTGAAGATGGCGTCCGAGACCACGGCGAGCTTGTAACGCCCGGCAAGCGCGCGCAACGCGTCCGCGACGCCGGGAGCCAGATCGGGTCGCACGCGCAACTCCATTTCTTCATGCAGGCGTACCAGCTCCGCCAGCTCATCGTCCGGCAGTTCGCGTTTCAAGCCGGCCAGAATGATGCCCAGCCGCTCGCGGACCGTCCAGGTGACGTGCTGGTTTCGCCACACGTGCCAGAAGGCCGCGTCCGCCGTGTCGTAGGCGCAATCCACGAGGGCGCGTTCGATGGGCGCGTGGCGCGAAAGGAACCGGTAAAGCAGCTCGCGACGCTCCGCGGCTTTGGGCGGCAAGCCCTGCGCGCGTCGTTTGGGTTCGTCGGAATCATCCACGAAAACGGTATCCCAGAGATCGAAAGAAACGGTATGAATGCGAGACATCGAGGCAACCCGGCCAGTATATCGTGCGGGCCCGTGGGTTCGTCAAAGGTTCGTCCTGCCGGCGCGTGCACGGCACCACAGCAAAAAGGTCAGAAAGGCTCCCGCTCCGGCGACCGCGACCAGCATGGCGAGGATGGGCTCGAGGCGCTGGCCCCAGGCCTTGTACATCCAACCCACGACCTCCTCCTGAAAGATCGGGCCGATGGAACCCATGCCGTTGATGATGCCGGCGGCGGCCAGGGCGCCGCGTTTCGAGCCCACGTCAATGGCGCCGACGCCGGAGAGCAGCGAGTCGGGGCCGAAGAGCATGAAACCCGCCATCCCCATGCCCAGCGTGAAAAAGACGAGGTCGCGCGCGCCCAGCGTGGCCATCAGCAGGAAGGACAAGGTCATGCAGCTCAGCATGGCGAAGGCCAGAAAAGCGCGGCGCCCGCCGAACCACCGGTCCGAGACGAAGCCCGCCACAATCACGCCCGCGAAGCCGCACAACTCAAATACTGTCGAAAGATACCCGGCGCGATCACCGGCCAGCGCGAAATTGCGCCGCAGGAAAAACGGCGCCCAGCTCCACAGCGCGTATCGCAGGAACTTGATGGTGAAGTAAATGAGGCCCATCATCATCACGCTGAGGACGACGTCACGCGACCAACCGAGCGGCTGCCGTTGGCCCGGCGCCGCGCCTCCGCGGTCGGGATTTTCCTCGTCCTCTTCGATCGGCGGAAGGCCTGCGTTCTCGGGGCGGTTCGGATGGAGCGCAATCACAAATGCCCAGATCACCAGCAGGGCCAGCGCGCCGCCAAAGTAAGACCAACGCCAGCCGAAGCGGCCCAACAGCCAGGCCGCCAGCGCCGTAGAAACCAGCGAGCCGACCTGATAGCAGGTGGACCACACTCCCAGCACGCTGCCGCGCTGGCGCCGGCGAAACCAAAACGCCAGACTGCCGATGCAGCCCGGCCAGCCCGTGCCCTGGGCCATCCCGTTAAGCGCAAGAAACAACAGCAGCGTCCAGAAGCTGTTGGTGGCGCCGAAAACGAAGTTACAAACGATGGAAATTGCGATCCCGGCGGCCAGTAACAGCTTGGGACCCAGCTTGCGTCCGAAGAAAGCGCTGGAAAACTGGCCGACCGCGTAAGCCGCCAGATAAGCCGTACCCAGGTGGGCCAGCTCGACGGAAGAAAATCCCAGGGCCGCACCCATGTCCGCCTTGGCCACGTAGAAGGGCTTGCGGCAAAAGTAATAGCCGGCGTATGCCAGCCACGTGGCCAGGAAGATCCGGACCTGCCACGGCCGGTAAGCACGGGCCACCGTGTCGGCATCCGCAGAGCGCGCGATCTCCGCGAGAGCTGACTGCCTGCGCGCCGGGCGATGGACCATCCCTCGCATTCTCGCACAAAGCCGGGGTAGGGCCGCCGTGCGGTCGCGTCCATGATCTGATACTCTGGCCTCTCTGAGCAGGAGGCAGTGATGTTTCGTGGACTGAAGTGGCGTTGGGTCGCGCTAGGCGCTGCAATGGCAGTGGGTCTGGCGACGTTCGGAGCCGCCGCGCAGCGTCGCGAGCGGAAGGGGGAGCGAACCTCACCGCCCGGTTACGACGATACGCCGTTTTTGCCCGGTCAGCCGTGGCGAGTGCACGACATCAAGCGTCCGCAGCCGCCGCTGGTGCGCCCGGGGACGAATCCCGGCGATCCGCCTTCGGACGCCATCGTGCTGTTCGATGGCAAGGACCTTTCCCACTGGCATCAGGAGGGCCGGGGGCCGGAGCGCGGCAAGATCCTGCCGCCGCGATGGAAGGTGGAAAACGGCTACGTGGAAGTCGTCGGCGGCACAGGGGACCTGGTGAGCAACGAGAAGTTCGGCGACGCGCAGTTTCACATCGAATGGGCGGCGCCGCCCAAGATCGAAGGCTCCGGCCAGTGGCGCGGCAACAGCGGTGTGTTGATCATGCAACGTTACGAAATCCAGGTTCTGGACAACTGGGAGAACCCCACCTACGCTGACGGCATGGCCGGAGCCATTTACGGGCAGTATCCGCCGCTGGTCAATCCGGCGCGCAGGCCGGGCGAGTGGCAGGTCTTCGACATTGTCTTCGAGGCGCCGCGCTTTGAAGGGGAGAGACTGGTCAAGCCCGCATACGTGACCGTGTTCCTGAATGGCGTGGTCGTGCATCATCGCCAGGCGATCATCGGGCGCATGGCTCACCGACGCGTGGGGACCTATGCGCCTCACGGGCCCGAGGAGCCGCTTGCCTTGCAGGACCACGACACGCCCGTGCGCTACCGCAACATCTGGGTGAGGCGCCTGAAAGGCTACGACCAGCAGTAGGGCAGGGGCTCACATCCGTCCGGCGCGGGGACACTGCACGAGACGGATAAGATCCCTGCGCTCACCGCATGTTTCCGGCCGAGGGATGCGCGCTCCGAGCTGCAACGCAGCTCTTACTTCCGCGCGGTCTCTATCCCACCAGGCCCCGGAACGACACGTCCGCCGGACGTGAGCCTGGCTACCAGAGAAGCTTGACGGCCAGCTGAACCTGGCGCGGGTAATTCGAGTTCGGGGCGCTGATGGCTGCCTTGTTCACCGTCCCGAAGTTCGGGTTTTGGGGATCGTTAGTGAACTGCTCGCGCACGTCGAAGAAGGAATTTAGCAGGTTGAAGCATTCGGCGCGGAACTGAAGCCTCCAGCGTTCGGACAGGCGGGTAGTCTTGCTAAGCGAGAAATCCATCATTTTGACCGTTTGCAAGCGAATGCTCGGATCCCGATCGGGCAACAACCGAGGGGCCGTGTAAGGAGGCACGATCAGCCAGTTGGGTTCCGTGCAGCCGTAGTCCAGACTGTACTGCATCCAGGTAATCGTATTGTCGTTGTTCCAACGGATCACGCAGGGCTTGATGGCGCGCACCACCGGCTGGCTCCAGTCGATGGGGATCCGCGCGTCTTTCAAAAGGATCACGTTGGCGGGAGGCTGCCAGGGCTGGCCGGAAAACACCTGCAAGATGAACGTGCTTTGCCACCCACTCACCACCCGATTCAGTGAACCTCTGGCGTGGCTGAGGAAGCTCCGGCCGCGGCCCAGCGGCAGCGGCACGATGGCGCTGGCGACGAAGCGGTGGGGCTTGTCCCAGTCGTACACGGCGCGATACATCACGTTCTTTACCGGGTCCATCCACCCGGTTTGCCGCAAGTTTTTGGCGAATGTGTAATTCACGTTCAGATTGGTCCCGTCGGGAAGCCTCGCCCTGAAACTGCTCTGAAGCGAGTTGTACCAGGAATAGCCGTCATTGCGCATCAACTCAGTGAAGGTGCTGAACTGGGGGAACGGACGTAACAACTGGGCTCGACTGAACGTGTTGCTGGTGTAAAAATTCGTACCTTCGAAAGGCAGGAGGTTTTTGAAGGGGTTGGGAAGCTGCGCGTCGCAATAGCGCCGGTCCCCTCCGAGCATGTAATTGCAATTGTCGCGAAAGGAAGCATCCTCCACGTCGTTGTACGGTTTGGTAGTTTGTAGACGTTTTCCGCGGCTGCCCGAGTACGTCAGGTCGAGGGTGGAACGCGAAGTGATAGCCCGCTGGATGCTGAACGAGAACATGTCCACGTGCGGTATCTCGAACTTCGGGTTGACGAAGTTAAAGCTCCTGCCCACGTAGGTGAGCAGGCCGTCGGCACTTCCGCGAGGTTTGAGGACGACCGGGAACGGGTTCGAGATCTTGTCCGGAACAGGCGTCCGGTTGCCATCCAGGGACCAGGTGCCCGTGGTCGTTTGCGAAAAGCCGTAATTCTGCTGGAAGTCATTGGTCGGGTTCATGTAATAGCGGCCCCAGCCCCCACGCAAGATGGTGCGGGCCGTGACCGCATAGGCCAGCCCGAGCCGCGGTTGCCAGGTTCGCTTGTAAAGATCTGCCGCCTCTCGCGGCAGCCCATTCACTGCGGCAAACAGCAACCCGCCACGGATCGTCGGAAAGTCCGGGAAGGCCGTCCGGTCTATCATCGCGTCCACCGGATTGATGACGTTTGGGTCAAATCCCCGGTTCATCCGGTTGAAGCGCTCGTGGGGGGGCCAGTTGAAATCCATACGAAATCCGGCGTTGAAGGTGAGCCTTGGGGTTAGCTTCCAATCGTGCTGCACCCATGGCGCCATGTACCGGTACATGTAAATGGGCATCACGTTGTACTGGACGCTGCCCCCGCTGGGCGTGCCGAGCAGCCAACTTGCGATCGCATTGCCGCTGGATTCGTCCGCCCGGTTGTAAACTCTCTGGGTCCACAGCTTGCTGCTACTCAGGCTGAAGACGTTACCCTGATTTTGCAGTGCGTACTGAATCCAGCGCATATCCATTCCCGCCTTGATGGTGCGGCTTCCGCGGGCCCGAGTAAGCGAGGGGTGGACAGCGAAGGTGTTCGTGAAGTTGTAGTTTTTGTACCGCCCGAGGCTGATGTAGCTGAAGGCCCCGTTGTCGAAGGTGTACCGGCCGAAGCGGGGTCCGTAAGGAAGCTGCTCCGCGAGTTCCTTCGGAAAGCCCAGGCTGGTGAGGTCAAAATTGCTGTTGGCCACGCCATCCGAACCCTCGACATAGCGGCTGAACGAGACGCGGACATTCGCCAGGCTGGCGGGCGATAGCGTGCCCGTCCAGTCGAGCACGTAGGCGTCGTTGATCCGTTTGAGCGGCTGCGGGCCGTCCGCGCCCGGCTTGTTGCGGATGCCATTGCTCGACCGCCATTCCGTGCGGTCATTGCTTCCGTGGCGCAGGAAGAGGCGGTGACGATAGCCGATGCTGTGGTCAAATTTGAACACGAGATTGTAAAAGCGGTCTTTGGCCGGGTTCATGCCGCCTGCCACAAAGTAGTTCGATTGAGAATAGGCCTGGCCTGGCGTCACCGTGTTCGGGCGCGGGAAGTAATCGAGAATTCGGCGCGCTACCGGGTTGATCCGGTCCTTCGGAATGATGTTGCCCGGGAAGGGATCCCGTGTCCAGGTGCCCTCCACGCTTCGCCCGGTGTACGGGTCGTAGATGGTAATTCTGCGCCCACGGGCGTCGTTGAGCCGGGAGAAGTCGCCATCGCGCATGTCCATCTCTGGTACGCTGAGCACCAGCGGCTGCGGGCTGCCCTCCCGGTAGCCCTCGTAGTTAAACAGAAAGAAGGTCTTGTCCCTCCCGTTGTAAAGCCAGGGCAGATAGACGGGTCCGTCCAGTTGGACGCCGAACTGGTCCAGATAGTGGCCATCCTTGGGCGCCCCGCGCGCCTTGTTTTGAAAGGAATTGGCGTCGAGAGCGTTCCGGCGCAGGAATTCGTAGACCGTTCCGTGCAGGTTGTTCGTGCCGCTTTTCAGGACCACATTCACGATCCCGCCCCCGGTCTTGCCGTACTGCGCATCGTAAGCATTGGTGTGAATTTTGAACTCCAGCACGGAATCAACAGGCGGCACGTAAGCGAGGTTGTTGCCGCCGGCTTGAGCATTGTTCGGCGCGCCATCGAGCAGGAACTCGTTGTTCCGGTTTCCGCTGCCGTTGATGCTCCAGTCGGCAATGGCCCCGTTATCGAAAGGCCGCTGATAAGCCAGACTGCCGTTATAATCCACCCCCGCTACGAGCATGGAAAGCATGAATGGATTGCGAGCGTTCAGGGGGTATTCTTTCACGGCCTGCCCGTCAATCAGCGCGCCCCGGTCGGCGTTGGCCTGCTCCAGTAACGGAGGTTCGGCGGTTACGGTCACCTGCTCGGTAACCGTCCCAAGCTCCAGCTGGAAATCGAGCGTTGCAGCCTGGTTGACGCTGAGTTCGATCCCGGTGCGGGTCACCTTTTTGAACCCAGCCATTTCCACGCTGACCTCGTAACGGCCAGGCGGAAGCAGTGGGATAACGTAGGCGCCGTGCGTGTCTGTCTCGCTCGAGCTCCGCTGGTTAGTCCCCGTATTGATAGCGGTCACGAGGGCCCCTGCAACCGGGGCCCCACTGGGATCCACTACCCGCCCTGTCAGAGTGGCGCGAAACTCCTGGCCGAGAAGGCACCCCACGGCCAGGATCACAGCCAGCGTCGTCCTCATCGCCGTGCTCCTCCGTTCGATCCTGCGCCCCTTGCGTCCCTCTTGGACGCGGTCGGCGGATATTATACGACCGCCATGGCTGGGCTTGACGGGGCAGGCCGGGCTGATGTATACATCTGGAGACAGGTCGCGCATGCTGCGGGGGAGGCCCGGGCCAACCGAGGCCCCGCCCAACGGTTCGAAAAAATCGCAAAGGAGGCCTGATGAAAAGGCTCGTTTCGTTCCTGTTGTTCCTGCTGGCAGCCCCGGCGCTGCTGGTCGCCCAATCCACCTTCGGCTCCATCCTCGGCACGGTGACCGACTCCAGCGGCGCCGTCATACCCAACGCCAAGGTGACCATCACCAACCTAGCCGAAAACACTTCCATCACCTTGCAGACCGACGCCCAAGGCAACTATGAGGCGCCGAATCTGAAGGCGGGCGTCTACCAAGTGGTGATCGAAGCCGCCGGCTTCAAGACTTTCCAGGCCGCCAAGGTCGAGCTCGCTGCCCGTTAGGTTGTGCGCGTGAACGCCACCCTGGAGGTCGGCGCCGTTACCGAAAGCATCATGGTTCAAGCCGTGGCCCCGGTGATCACCACAGACACCCAGACCATCACCGCCAGCCTGGACACGCGCAGCGTGCTCGAACTGCCCGTGAACTTCCGCGGCGCGGGTAGCACCAGCCCCTACCGTTTGCTGGCTTTCCTGCCCGGCGTACAGAGCGATGACGGCTTCAACTTATCGGTCCAGGGGGCCATTCCTGCGCAAAGCGAGTTCACGCTGGACGGCATCTCTACGGTGAGCGTTACTGGTCATAGCCCGCTGCCCGAGATCTATCCCTCGGCGGAAGGTATTGCCGAGATGAAAGTGCAGGGCGTGGGCGGCAACGCCGAGTTCGGGCAAATTGGCGACGTCACCACCACCTCGCGCGGTGGCAGCAATGAATTTCACGGCAGCCTCTTCGAGTACTTGCAGAACCGCGCTCTGGACGCTACGCCCTTCGGCGCCACGTCCAAGCCGCCCAAGGTGGCGAACACGTTCGGGGGCAGCCTGGGCGGCAGGCTGGTCCGCAACCGGACCTTCTTCTTTACCGCCTTCGAGGAAATGCAGTACCGCCTCTCTGCCGTGTTGCAAGCCACCGTGCCCACCACGGCCATGCGGGCGGGCGACTTCAGCCGTGAGTCTTACACCGTGCGCGATCCGTTCACCGGCCAGCCCCTGCCCGGCAACAAGATTCCGGCCGCGCAGATCGGCAATGTGGCGCGCAAGGTCTTCGAATTCTACCCCGAGCCCAACTTCGGCCCGACCGACGTGCAGCGCTCGGCCAACTTCCGCAAGAACGAGGCCGCACCCATTACCTCGTCGCAGTTCGACGTCCGGCTGGACCATATGCTCACGAGCAAGCAATCCTTGTTTGGACGGCTGAGCTACAAGAACATTTCGAGCACCTCGCCCAACTGGGCGCTGCTGCCGGCCGATACTTCCTACACCCATGCACGCAACTTCGTGCTTTCGCACAATTACACCATCAGCCCGCGGCTGCTGAACGAGTTCCGTTTCGGCTTTACCATCAATGATGGCGCCACCAAGTATCACTTCGACGGAAAGAAGATCGTGGGCGAAATGGGTTTGCAAAACCTGCCGCCGCTCACTTACAACGGCCTGCCTGCTTTCAACTTCAGCCAGGGAACCAGCAGCTTCGGCAAGGGCAAGCCAAGCTTCAACTTCTCGCACCTCTATCAGTGGAACAACAACCTGACGTGGGTGCGGAATCGGCACACCTTCAAGTTCGGCGGAGATGTCCGCAAGATTCACGCTCAGTCCGCTCTCAGCTTCATCAGTACCGACAACTACGGACAGTTCAACTTCGACGGGCGTTTTGCCGGGCGCGACGTGGCCGATTTCCTTTACGGTCTGCCTTATTACTCGGCTTTCGCTTCCACGAACATGGACAACGACGGCGGCACCTGGCACTACGCCGTGTTCGCCCAGGACAGCTTCAAAGTAACTCCCCGACTTACCCTGGAGTACGGCTTGCGCTGGGAGTATCATCCCGCTTACAAGGACGCCAACGGCGACATCACCAACTTTGACCGCAGTGTGCCGCGCACCGGGCGTGTGATCATTCCGTCGGGCAAGCGGGCTCTGGAGATCACCGCTCCCGGCTTCCTGCTTTCCATTAACGCCTGCCCGGCGCCGGCCTGGCAGGGAATCCCCTGCACGCCGTTCCTCCAGGCTGATCAAGCCGGCTGGCCGGACTCCCTGCGCTTCGCCCAAAAGACCGATTTCGCTCCCGCTTCGGCTTCGCTTACCGTCTGGCCGACGATGCCAAGACGGTGGTGCGCGGCGGTGTCGGGCGTTACTTCATGGTCCCGCTCGGATCCGTTTACTACGGGCTGACCGGCATCCACTCGTCCGACGTGCGCGAGTTCAGCAACAGCATCACGGGCGGCCAGCCGGCCTTCCGGTTACCGCAGATTTCACCGGGCGGCAGCGGCGTGCGCGCCGTCTCTTACGGCAACGCCTACTTCGGCACCGCCGAGGATCCGTACTACAAGGACCCCTACGCCATCCAGTGGCACCTCACCGTGGAACGGGACATCGGCTGGGACACCGGTGTGCGCCTCTCCTACATCGGGCAGCGCTTCATTCAGCAGCCTTGGGCGCCCGATCTCAACCAGCCGCTGCCTTCCACCATCCCTTACACCCAGCGCCCGCTCACCGATCGTCCCTTCCCTTACTGGGGCCGCGTCTACAGCTACGACACCGGCGCCAACAGCATTTACAATGCCGGCCAGGTGGAAGTCACGCACCGCTTCCGCAGCGGCCTGAGCTTCAACTCGGCCTGGACCTGGGCCAAGCACCTGAGCGACGCCGGCCCGGCGCCGACTGGCTTCGGCGGCGAAACTGGCAATGGGCGTGTGACTGACTCACTCAATCGCCGCTCCAACCGCGGCAACGTGTCGCCGACGCACCGGCACCGCTGGATCACCAATGCCATCTATGAGCTGCCCTTCGGCAAAGGTCGCCGCTACATGACCAGCGCTCATCCCTTGCTGCAAGGCCTGGCCGGCGGCTGGCGCATCAGCTCCATCCTGCTGCTTCAGACCGGACCCTACCTGACCGCCGTCTTCACCGGCGGCGATCCCTCCGGCACCAACGCCCCGGCCCGCGGCAGCCAGCGGCCCGACGCCATCCGCTCGGGCAACATTCCCAACCCGACCGCCGATCGCTGGTGGGATCGCGAGGCTTTTGTCTGCCCCGGCCGCCTGCCCGGCTCGCCCGATCAGTTCAACTGCAACGTGCCGCCCATCGGGCGCTTCGGCAACGGCGGGGTCGGCACCCTGGTGGGCCCGGGAACCATCAACCTCTCGATGGGCATCGGCAAGCAGTTCCCCATTCGCGAGCGGGCGACCCTGAAGTTCGAGGCCAGCTTTACCAACTTGCCCAATCACCCGAACCTGGCCAACCCGGGCACCAACATCACCAGCATCGCCTTCGGACGGACGACGAGCGCGCGCGGGGCCGACAGCGGCGGCAACCGCGTCGGCCAGATGGCGCTGCGACTGGAATTTTGAACGGCACTGTCGGGGCAGGCGGGTCGGGTGACCCGCTGCCCCGCTTTTGCTTGTGCAGCCCATGAGCCACCTCAGCCTGGAAGAGCTGGAAGCCCGCGTACGAGAGGGCGAAATCGAAACGGTAATCCTGGCGTTCCCTGACCTTTACGGGCGGTTGATGGGCAAGCGCCTGGACGCGCGCTTCTTCCTCGAAAAAGCCACCGAGGGGATCCACGCCTGCAACTACCTGCTCACCGTGGACATGGGCATGGAACCCGTGCAGGGATACCGTTTCGCCAACTGGCAGGCCGGCTACGGCGACCTCCGCCTCGCGCCCGACCTGAAAACGTTGCGCAGGGTGGCGTGGCTGGAAAAGACGGCCATCGCTCTGTGCGACCTGACGACGGCCGAGGGCGAAGAGCCGATACCCATCGCGCCGCGCTCGATCCTGCGGCGGCAGGTGCAGCGGGCGGCGGAGATGGGCTACCAGGTGATGGTGGGATCCGAGCTGGAGTATTACATCTTTGCCTGTTCGTACCGGGAGGCGGCCGCGGCTGGCTACACGAACCTGGAGCAGGCGGGATGGTACCTGGAGGACTATCACATCCTGCAAGGCACGCGCGAAGAAGAAATTCACGCAACGGTGCGGCGCTTTCTGAACGAGTCGGGGGTGCCGGTGGAATCCACCAAGGGCGAGTGGGGCCGGGGCCAGCACGAGCTGAATCTTCGTTACGCCGACGCGCTGGAAATGGCCGACCGCCACGTGCTCTTCAAGCAGTGCCTGAAGGAAACCGCCGATCGCATGGGACTGAGCGTGACCTTCATGGCCAAGTTCGATGCCGCGCAAGCCGGCTCCAGTTGCCATGTCCACACCAGCCTGTGGCGCGAAGGGAAAAACGCATTCGCTGGCGATCGCAACTACGGCCCTGTGCAGGCGAGCGACCTGTTCGGCTGGTTCCTGGCCGGCTGGATCGAGCACGCGCCCGAATTCATGGTCTTCTACGCGCCCACCGTGAACTCCTACAAGCGGTACCGAGCCGGTTCCTGGGCCCCCACGCGGCTGACCTGGAGTTACGACAACCGCACGGCGGCCTTCCGCGTCGTGGGCCGTGGCCAGAGCCTGCGGATCGAGTGTCGGATTCCGGGTGCCGATTGCAACCCGTACCTGTGCTTTGCCGCTGCCATCGCTTCGGGACTGGACGGAATGGAGCGACGGCTGGCGCCGCCGCCGGCGTTCAGCGGGGACAGCTACGGTGCAGCCGGACTGGCCGCGCTGCCCCGATCGCTGCCGGAGGCCGTGGAGCGTTTCACCTCGAGCGACTTCGTGCGGCGCGCCTTGGGCGAGGAGGTAGTCGAGCACTACGCGCACTTTTACCGGGTGGAGCAGGAAGCCTTCGAGGCGGCGGTGACGGACTGGGAGCGGCGGCGGTATTTCGAACAGGTTTAGGCTCGTTACCGAACACGTGTCTTTGGGGCGATGCACACGTAATCATGCTTGACTTCCCTGGCTCTCCCGCTCTATCCTGACCACTAGTGGACCAGCCCGCTCTGCGCCCCGGTCCCGGAAAGGAGAACTATGAGATCGGTCCTTAAATCCCTGATTCTGATGGCGACCGCCGTTTCCCTGTCCCCGGCCCAATCCACCTTCGGCAGCATCGTCGGGACCGTCACCGACCCCAGCGGCGCGGTCATCCCTGCTGCCCGTGTCACTGTGACCAACCTTGCGGAGAATACGTCGGTTACGGTTCAAACCAGCCCTCAAGGCAACTACGAGGCGCTCAACCTCAAGGCAGGCGTTTACGCGGTAACGATCGAGGCGCCCGGGTTCAAGACATTCAAAGCCGCCCAGGTGCCCCTGGACGCCCGGCAGGTGGTCCGCGTCAACGCCACGCTCGAAGTGGGTTCTGTGACGGAAAGCCTCACCGTCCAGGCTATCGCCCCCGTGATCACCACCGACACGCAGACGATTGCATCCAGCCTGGACACCCGCATGGTGCTCGAGCTGCCTGTGAACTACCGCGGGGCGGGCAGCACAAGCCCATACCGCGTGCTCGCTTTTTTACCCGGCGTTCAGAGCGACGATAGCTTTAACTATTCCGTCCAGGGCGCAGTCCCGGCGCAAACTGAGGTTACTCTGGATGGCATATCCACCGTCAACGTGACCGGCCACAGCCCGCTGCCCGAAGTTTATCCTTCGGCGGAAGGCATTGCCGAAATGAAAGTGCAGGGCGTGGGCGGCAACGCCGAGTTCGGGCAGGTCGGCGACATCACCACCACCTCCCGCGGGGGAAGCAACGAATTCCACGGCAGTCTCTTCGAGTACTTGCAGAATCGCGCCCTGGACGCCACACCGTTCGGCGCCACGTCCAAACCGGCCAAGGTAGCCAACACCTTCGGCGGCAGCCTGGGCGGTCGGCTGGTCCGCAACCGGACTTTCTTCTTTACGACTTACGAGGACATGAGGTATCGGCGCTCGAGCGCGCTGCAAGCCACGGTGCCCACGGCCGCCATGCGGGTGGGTGATTTCAGCAAAGAGCCCGTAAGCCTGCGCGATCCCTTCACCGGTCAACCGCTGCCCGGCAACCAGGTTCCGGCCTCGCAGATCGTGGCAGTGGCCCGGAAGGTCATGGAGTTTTACCCGCTCCCTAACTTCGGTCCTGCCGACGTTCAGCGCTCGGCCAACTTCCGCAAAAACGAGGCAGCACCGATTACCTCGCGCCAGTCCGACGTGCGTCTGGATCATATCCTGACGGAAAAGCAATCCCTGTTCGGACGGGTGAGCTGGAAGAATATTTCCACGATTTCACCTACCTGGCAGTTGTTGCCGGCGGACACGACCGCGGTGCACGCGCGCAATTTCATCCTCTCGCACAATTACAGCATCAAGCCGAACCTTCTGAACGAGTTCCGCTTCGGACTCACCATCAATGACGATGCGGTGTCCTTCCATTTCGACGGCTGGAAGATTACCGGCGAGATGGGCCTGCAAGGATTGCCCGAACTGCGTTACAACGGCCTGCCCGGCTTCGGCTTCTCCCAGGGCACCAGCGGATTCGGCAAGAGCAAGCCGGACTTCCACAACTCGCATTTGTACCAGTGGAACGACAACCTGACCTGGATCCATGGCCGGCACACGCTCAAGTTCGGCGGCGACGTCCGGCGCATCCACGCCCAATCCGCGCTGAGCTTCGGCCTGAACCACGGTCAATTCAACTTCGATGGTCGCTTTTCTCGCCATGACGTGGCCGACTTCCTGATGGGCCTGCCGTATCAATCCCGCTACGCCGATAGCCGGATCAACAACGACGGCAAGACCGCCCACTATGCCGTTTTCGCTCAGGACAGCTTCAAAGTTACCTCTCGGCTTACCTTGGAATACGGCCTGCGCTGGGAGTACCACCCGGCCTACGTAGACGCGAACGGCAACATCACCAATTTCGACCGGAGCGTACCGCGGACGGGCCGCGTCATCATCCCCTCCGGAGCCCGGGCTCGCGAAATCACTTACCCCGGCTTCCTGCTCTCCATCAATGCCTGCCCGGCGACGGATTGGAACGGCATTCCTTGCACCCCCTTCCTCCAAGCCAATGAAGTGGGCTGGCCGGACTCGCTGCGCTTCGCCATCAAGAAGGACTTCGCGCCCCGCTTCGGCTTCGCATGGCGTCCCTTCAACAACACGAAGACCGCCATTCGCGGCGGCGTCGGGCGCTACTTCATGGTGCCCCTGGGATCCTTCTACTACGGCTTGACCGCGATTCACGCCTCGGGTGTCCAGGAGTTCACCAACAGCATCACCTCCGGCAAGCCCGCCTTCCGCTTGCCGCAGGTTTCACCCGGTGGCTCCGGCATCCGCGTAACCAGTTACGGCAACGCATACTTTGGCACGGCTGAGGACCCTTACTACCCCGATCCATTCGCCATTCAATGGCACTTGACGGTCGAGCGCGACTTGGGTTGGGACACCGGCCTGCGCCTGTCATACATCGGCATGCGTTTCATTCAGCAACCCTGGGCGCCCGATCTCAACCAGCCGCTGCCCTCCACCATCCCGTACACGCAGCGACCGCTGACCGATCGCCCCTTCCCCTACTGGGGCCGCATCTATAGTTACGACGCAGGCGCGAACGCCATTTATAACGCGGCGCAAACCGAGATCCGGCATCGCTTCCGGAGCGGCCTGAGCTTCAACACGGCCTGGACCTGGGCCAAGCACATCAGCGATAACGGCACTGCGCCCAGCGGGTGGGGCAACGAGCTCGGCAACGGCCGCGTCACCGATTCGCTCAACCGTCGCTCCAGCCGCGGCAACGTGGCGCCGACCCGCCGGCATCGCTGGATCACCAATGCCGTTTACGAGCTGCCTTTCGGCAAGGGCCGTCGCTACATGACCAGCGCCCATCCCCTGCTGCAAGGCCTGGCCGGCGGCTGGCGCATCAGCTCCATCCTGCTGCTCCAGACCGGACCCTACCTGACCGCCGTCTTCACCGGCGGTGATCCCTCCGGCACCAACGCCCCGGCCCGCGGCAGCCAGCGGCCCGACGCCATCCGCTCCGGCAACCTTGACAACCCGACCGCCGATCGCTGGTGGGATCGCGAGGCTTTTGTCTGCCCCGGCCGCCTGCCCGGCTCGCCCGATCAGTTCAACTGCAACGTGCCGCCCATCGGGCGCTTCGGCAACGGCGGGGTCGGCACCCTGGTGGGCCCGGGAACCATCAACCTCTCGATGGGCATCGGCAAGCAGTTCCCCATTCGCGAGCGGGCGACCCTGAAGTTCGAGGCCAGCTTTACCAACTTGCCCAATCACCCGAACCTGGCCAATCCGGGCAACAACATCACCAGCATCGCCTTCGGGCGGACGACCAGCGCGCGCGGGGCCGACAGCGGCGGCAACCGCATCGGTCAGATGGCGCTACGACTGGAATTCTGAGGGAATCAGGGGAAGCGAGCGCCAGGGGCCGCTTCCCCTTGCTTCCCTCGTTTGCCCGCAATCGCGCGCACCGTCGGCGGGCCAGCGCCAGTCCGCTCCGGACAAGGGCCATACTCGGCGCCTTCGAATGCGTCAAGATAGAAGGTTCGGGGGAGGCGACTGCGCTGGGAAGATTCCACACGCTGAGGCGAGAGCAATGGATCCCCAAACCCCTCCCGCAGGTCTTTGCCTTCTTCTCTGACGCCGAAAACCTGGAAGAGATCACACCTCCGTGGCTGAGATTTGAAATTGTCACGCCCGGCCCGATCCGCATCGCTGCCGGCACGAGAATCCGATACCGGCTGAGGTGGCACGGCGTTCCCCTTTTCTGGACGACCGAGATACGGCGCTGGGATCCTCCTCGTTACTTCGTGGACGTGCAGTTGCGGGGGCCGTTCCGCCTCTGGCATCATACCCATCGCTTCGAGCCATACGAAGGCGGGACGCGGATGACGGACGTCGTGCGGTACCGGCTGCCGCTGGGAATGATCGGACGGGCGGTGCACGCGCTGAAAGTTCGGCGTGACGTCGAAAGCATTTTCGATTACCGGTTCCGGCGCATCAACGAACTGTTCGGGGGCGACACAGTCGCTGGACCAAACCGATGACGAAGCCGCTGATCCTGCTGACCGGCGCGACGGGGTACGTGGGCGGGCGGCTGTTGGAAGCCCTGGTCGCTGCCGGGCATCGCGTTCGATGTCTGGTGCGCCGGCCGAAGCGGCTGCGGATCCCGAAAGGCGCCGACGTGGAAGCGGTAGCCGGGGACCTGCTGGATCCCGCCTCTTTAAGAGCGGCCATGCCGGGAGTGCACACGGCCTACTACCTGGTGCACTCGATGGAATCCCCGGGATCGTTCGAAGATCTGGATCGCCGGGCTGCACGCAACTTTGCCGAGGCGGCGCGCGATTTCGGGGTCAGGCGCATCATTTATCTGGGCGGATTGGGCGAGACCTCCCCGAACTTGTCGCCGCACTTGCGCAGCCGGCATGAGGTCGGCGAGATCCTGCGGTCGTCGAGCGTCCCAGTGATCGAGTTCCGGGCCTCCATCGTGATCGGCTCCGGCAGCCTGTCGTTCGAGATGATCCGGGCACTGGTCGAACGGCTGCCGGTGTTGATCACGCCGCGTTGGGTGTCCGTGCCGGCGCAGCCGATCGCCGTACGGGATCTGCTGGCGTATCTGCTCGCTGCGCTGGAGCTGCCGTGCGCCGGGAGTCGTATCTTCGAAATCGGCGGCGCCGATCAGGTTTCCTACGGCGGTTTGATGCTGGAATACGCACGCCAGCGCGGCCTTAGAAGGTTTGTTGTTCCTGTGCCGGTTCTAACTCCCCGTTTGTCCAGCCTGTGGCTGGGGTTGGTGACCCCGCTGCACGTCCGAGTCGGCCGCCGGTTGATCGACAGCATCCGTCACCCTACTGTGGTTCGAGATCGCTCGGCGCTGACCGAATTTGGCATCCGACCCATGGGATACCGGGAGGCCATCGCTGCCGCGCTGCGTGAGGACGATGAAGTGCAGGACTGGGCGTCGGCGTCCGCGGCTCGCGCTTTGCGCTTCGTTTATAGTCTGAAAATCAGCGTCAACGTCCCCGCAGCGCAGGCGTTCGCGCCAATCCGCAGGATCGGGGGTTCGACCGGCTGGTATTACGCCAATTGGCTCTGGCGCCTCCGCGGGTTCATGGACACCTTGCTGGGAGGACCCGGACTGAGGCCTGGCCGCCGCGATCCCGAGCAACTCCAAGTCGGCGACATCGTAGATTGCTGGCGGGTGGAGGCCTACGACCCCGACCGCCGCCTCCTGCTGGCCGCGCTGATGAAGCTTCCGGGGCGCGCCTGGCTGGAGTTTCGCGTGGAAACGGACGGCCCGAATACGGTCATTCGGCAGACCGCGGTGTTCGATCCCCGCGGCGTGTTGGGTCGCCTTTATTGGTACGCTTCCTGGCCGGTCCACCGCATGGTCTTCCCGGGGATGCTCGAGCGCATCGGTCGGATTGCACGGAGCGGCTCGCCCGTGGTCAGGCAGATCCGATGAGAGCGAAGAGACCTCGCGCGACAAAGGCGAAACGCAAGCGCGCCGGCGCGCTGCTCGAGCTGAAGGATCGCGCCCTGGCGGCCCCGTGCTGGTGCGCGGCGGCGAGGCCCCCATCGAACTGGACTCGGGCGGCTTGCCTATAGGTTTGCTCCCGGCGGCGAGTTATGAAGAGCGAGCGGTCAGGCTCGAACGCGCAGACCGTCTGTACTTCGTGACGGACGGGCTCACGGAAGCCGAGAACACCGCCGGGCAGGAGTTTGGCCTCGGGAACTTACTGGAGGCCTGCGATCGGAATCGCGACCGCCCGCTCGAAGAAAGCCTGGATGAGCTGATCGCGCGTGCCCGGGAGTGGTGCTCACCCGAACCGTTCGCCGACGATATAGCCGTGCTGGCCATTGAATGCGAGTGTTAGCCTCGCTTCGGACGCACCCGTCGGCCGATCAAACCACAACCCCTTCGGGCCTCAGAACATCAGCTTGGCGCCCACGTAAATGCGGCGGGCCTCGCCGCGCGTGGAGGTGATCATGCCGAACAGCGTATTGGTCACGCCGGTGTTGGGGTTGCCGAACTGGGGCGTGTTCATCGCTCCTTCCCAGTTGGTGCGCAACTGCAACCGAAGCCGCTCGGTGATCGTTAAGACCTTGGCCAGCGAGGCGTCCCAGTAATTATCGCCCGGTCCGCGCAGACCCGTCAGGCGGGTCGGGAAAGTACGGATGTTCCAGGCTAGTTGCTTGCGGGGATCGCGCTCGAACGGCGCGTCGGTATTGAACCAGCGATCAATCGTGCGCTGGTTGCGAGGCAGCACGATATCGTGGATATTGCCGCGATAGATGATATTGCCGAAACCGAGCGCCTGCCCGCTCTGCGCCTGGTAAATGGCCTGCAACTGCCAGCCGCCCAGGATCGCATCCAGCACGCCCGGCCAGCGCGCGCCGAAGTGGCGACGGCGACCCACCGGCAGCTCCCAAACCGCGGCCACCGCCAGCCGGTGCGGACGGTCCGAATCGGAGATCACTTCTTCGGGCAGCGGATCCGTGTCGTTCAGGAAGCTGGTCGCCTCCATGAGCTTGGAGAACGTATAGGCTGCGTTGAAGCTCAGCCCCTGCGAGAAACGCTTCTCCACCCGAACCTGCAACGAATGGTACCAGCTATAGCCGACGTGATCGTCCGAGCTGAGCGAAGTGAAATGCGGATACGGTCGCGTCAATTGGCCGCGAGTCACGGTCCGCGCGGATAACCCGGTGCCGGCAAACTCAGGCAGTCCATAGAAGGGATTGGTGACCGCAGCGCTCATGTAGTCAATCACGGCCTGGTCGCGCTCGGGCGAAGTCGAGTAATACTTCCGCGGAATGGGGTCCCACTCGCGGCTCACCGCCAGCCGCGTCCCGCGGCTACCCACGTAACTAATCTCCCCCAGAATGCGACCCGGGAACTGTCTTTGAATCGAGAAGCTCCACCGCTGCTGGTAAGGCGATGGGCGAGCAACCGGGGGATAGGTCACGCCGCGGCCGACAAAGGTGGTAAGTCCCACCGGCGCCGGCTGCTGAACCCCATCGGGGAAGGGATTCTGTAGCGTCGCTCGGAAAGTGAGGCCGTTGTCCAGGCTGGGAATCAGGTTCGTGCGCACGCTGAAGCCGGGCTGGGTGATGCCATAGCGGTCCACCCCCAAGGGATCGCGGAAGATCCCGTAGCCGCCGCGGATCACCGTATCCTGCAGCGCCTGCCAGGCAAAGCCGAAACGCGGCGCCAGCGCGTCGCGCGGCGTCGCGAAAACGCCGCGCGGACGCCCGTCGCGGCCCACGAACCGCAGGCCACCGATGGTGCGGAACTGATCTACGGGAACTTCCGGAATCGGGGCGCGGGCGTAATTGGCCGCGGCGGCTGCCTGCACGGGATTCACCGTGACGAAATCGAAGGACGATGCCGCCCGATTGTAGCGCTCGGTGATCGGCGAATCATACTCCCAGCGCAGGCCGAGATTCAGCGTCAGTTTGCGCGTGACCCGCCAGTCGTTCTGCAAGTACAACCCGCTGTAAACCGACTGGATGGCATGAGAAGCATTGTTATCTATTCCGCCGCCGGTGGGCAGTCCCAACAGGAGCGAAGCCAGTCCCTGACCAATGGGCGCGGCCGGTGAGTTATCCAGCGGTCCGCGCGTCCACGTGGAACCGAAGGAAATCGAAGGCGCCGCATTACCCCAGTTATAGTTGTGATCGCGCATGACGCGGAAATCGGCGCCCCAACGCAGGCTCATATTGCCGCGAACCTGGGAGACGTTGGCGGCGAAGGTATGGTAATTCGTCGCCCAAAGATAGTTCGTGCTCTCCCCCAGAGCTGCGTAACCCTCCGGTGAGATCTGCGGAAATGCGATCGCCTTCTTGTCCAGTTGGGCGAGCAGCGAAGAAGGCCAGCCGAAGATCGAGAGGTCGAAACCGCGACTCTGCGGCCAATCGGATTGCAGGAAACGGGTAAAGCCGTACTTTACGTTCAGCAGGAAGCCGGGCGAAAAGACGTAGACGTCGTCCAACGCCAGCCCGCGCTGTTTGCGGTAACGGTCCAAGCCCCGCGACTCGTTCGGGAAAATGTTGCCGCGGTAGAAATGCAGCCAGGAATGGGTGAAGCGCCCGAACAGGCGATGATTCTCGCTGAACTGGTGGTCCACCCGGGCCATATTCTGGATAAAGTCGTTCGAGTTGGTTTCCGAGAGCTGGTAGTTGTTGCGGCCGTCCGCAGTGCCCGTGGTGGTGGGCTTGGCGTAATAGGTAATGAATTTCTTAGCCAGCGGATCCAGGCGCGAGGCAGGAATGATGTTACCGGGGAACGGCTGACGGCTGAATCGCCCGCCCGGCGCCGGCTGGATGGTAGCCGGATCGTAGATCTGATAGACGGAGCCGAGCGCCAGCAACGCAGAAAAATCGCCCTCGCGCTGCGCCAGCGTCGGCACCGTATAGTTGGAGTTGGCGGGATTGCGTCGGTTGAACCCCTGGAAGCCGTAAGTCCAGAAAGTACGATTCCGCCCGTCGTAAATGCCGGGGAGATAAACCGGCCCTCCGCTGGTGGCGGAATAGCGGTTGACCTTGCGCGGCGGGATCATGGCCTTGCGTTTCTCGGGAGTGACGGGGCCGGTACTCAGGTCGTACAGTCGCTTGTTGGAGAAAAAGTCGGTAGCCTGCCACGGGTTGGGAGCGACCTCCCACAACGCCGTGCCGCTGAGTTTGTTGGTCCCGGCCTTGAGACTCATGCCAATGGTGGCGCCGGAGGCGTGGCCTTGCGCGGCGTCGTAGTTCACGGTGTCCACGCGGAACTCCTGTACCAGATCGGCCGGCGGCGCGAACGAGATACTCGTGCGCGTCATGTTGGGGATCCCATCCAGCGTGAACTCGTTGGCGCCGCTCTCGGAACCAGCCACCGCCACGTTGGAGAGGACGTCAATAGCGCTGGGTAGCCAGTTGTGGCCGGGCGCCTGGCCGGAAGTAACGCCGGGAACCAGTCGCGCCAGATACGTGACGCTGCCTCCTGCAATTGGCAGGTCTTCGAGCATCTTGCGCTCGATGACGCTGCCCAGGCTGGCCGAAGCCGATTCCAGCATGGGGGCTTCTGCCGTCACGGTCACCGTTTCGCCGACCGTCCCCAGCTCGAGCGAGACATTCAACGTGACCGTCTCGCCCACCCGGATCTCGATCGGCTCGCGCTGGTGGCGCTTGAAGCCCTGCATCTCGACCACGACGCGGTAGATGCCGGGCAGCAAATAAGGCAGCTCGTAATAGCCGGTCTCATTGCTGCGCGTCGTAGCCCGCGTGTTCATATCGAGGTGGATCGCCGTGACGGCTGCTCCGGGCACGACGGCCCCGGAGGCGTCCGTCACCAGACCAATGAGCCGGCCGCGCGGATCCTGAGCGCAGGCGCAAGCCACAATCACGAAGGCGCCGATCAGCAAAGCCCGAATCTTGGCAGGCATCAACACTCACCCTTTCCGCGGACATTGTATCCTGTTCGCCCCGGGCGCGGACACCCACCCCGGGCAGCCGGGGACCTGCGAGCGGGACAGACGCCTGGGGCGCCCCAGTTTATTTCGCGTCCCGCCAGTTGTCGCCCACGCCGATTTCAGCCACCAGCGGGACCTCCAGCTCGTGGACGTTTTCCATTTCGTGCCGCACTAACTGCGAGACCTCCTGGATCTCTTCGGGCGGAGACTCGAACAGCAGCTCGTCGTGCACCTGGAGCAACATGGCGGTGCGCAGCCCGCGTCGGTCCAGTTGGGACTGGATGCGAATCATCGCCAGCTTGATCAAATCCGCGGCCGTCCCCTGGAGCGGCGTGTTCACTGCCGTGCGCTCGGCGAAGTTACGCAGGCTGGGATTGGGGCTGTTGATGTCCGGGATGGGGCGGCGCCTGCCGAACAGCGTCCTGGTGTAGCCCGTGCGCCGCACCTCGGCGATGGTGGTTTCGATGAATTCCTTCACGCCGGCGTAGCGCTGAAAGTAACTGTCAATGTAAGCCTGGGCCTCCTCCTTGGAAATGTCGAGCTGGGCGGCCAGACCAAAGGCTGTCTGCCCGTAAATGATGCCGAAGTTCACTGCCTTGGCCCGCCTTCGCATTTCCGGCGTCACCATCAGAGGCGGAACGCCAAAGACTTCCGCGGCCGTGCGCGTGTGGATATCCTCGCCGCGCCGGAAGGCTTCAACCAGCACGGGGCAGCGGGAGAAGTGCGCCAGCAGGCGTAACTCGATCTGCGAGTAATCGGCCACAACGAGCTTCCAACCCTCGCGTGGAATGAAGGCAGCGCGAATCTGCCGGCCCAGCTCGGTGCGAATCGGTATGTTTTGCAGATTGGGATTGGACGACGACAGTCGCCCGGTGGCCGCGCCGGTCTGGTTAAAGCTGGTGTGCAACCGTCCGGTGCGCGGATTGATCAGAGCGGGCAGAGCGTCCACGTAGGTGCCCTTGAGCTTGGCGAGCTGCCGGTATTCCAGGACCTTGCGCACGATTTCATGCTCCGGCGCCAGCTCCTCGAGGACGTCGGCCGCCGTGGAGATCGTCTTGCCCTTGCCGTAGCGTGTAGGCGCAGGCAGTTTCAGTTCCTCGAAGAGGACTTTGCCCAGTTGCTGCGGTGAGTTGATGTTGAAAGGCCTGCCCGCCAGGGCGTGGATTTCCGCTGTCAGCCGTTCGAGTTCGACTTGCATGAGCGCCGACAGCCGCTCCAGTTCGGCCGGATCAATGCGGATGCCGGTTCGCTCCATGCGCGCCAGCACAGGCGTTAGCGGCAGGTCAATGGTCTCGTAGAGCTGCCGCAGGCCCGCTTCGTCCACCTGACGGCGGAGGATGGCCGCCGCTTCCAGGATGCAGTCCGCGCGGTGTTCCGGCGAGGGCTCCAGTTGGCGATCGAGGTAACGGCGCACGATCGCCTCCAGCCCGCAAGCCGACGGCTCGGCAGTGAGCAGGAACGCGTAGAGCATCACATCATCGCGAAAGCCGGCGGGTCGGATCCCGCGCTCGGCCATCAGCAGGAGGAAGGATTTCAGATCGTGCGTCGCCTTGGGGCGGTTCTCGTCCTCGAGCCAGGGACGCAAAGCGTCCAGCCACGCCAAAGGAGCGCACCGGACTTCGCCCGGACGGAAGGCCAGGGCGAGACGCCCCTGCCCGTCCGCCGTTTCTGTGAGCAAATCGCCAGTCTGTGGCGCGACTTCCCACGCGATGGCCACAGGGGCATCCGCCGGGATGGCCGCGAGCCAAGCCTGAATCTCTTCCACCGAAGAGGCCATCCGGTAATCCCGCGGACGCTGGTCCTCCTCCGGACCCAATTCCTTGAGCAGGCTGTAAAATTCGAGCTCCTTGTAAATCTTGCGCAGGGCCGCGACGTCGGGAGGGCGCGCCACTAACCTGTCGAGATCAGGTTCGATCGGGGCGCCGGGATTGATCGTCGCCAGCCGCTTGCTCAGCAAAATGAGGTCGCGGTTGTTGATCAAGCTCTCGCGGTAGGTCCGACGCTCGACTTCCGCAGGCCGCTCCAGCGCTGCCTCCACCGTGCCAAACCGGCGAATCAGTTCCCGCGCGCCCTTCTCTCCGATCCCCGGGGCGCCCGGAATGTTGTCAATCGCGTCGCCTTTCAACGCGAGCAGATCCGGGATCTGCTCCGGGCGGACGCCCATCTCCTCCTCCACCGCGGCCGGATCGTAGAGCTTGTCATTCTTGATGGGGTTCAACACGCGGACCCGGTCGGAGACCAACTGCAGCATGTCCTTGTCGCTGGAGACGATCACCACTTCGAGGCCCTGACCCACGGCCCAGCGGCTGATCGCACCGATGACGTCGTCCGCTTCGTAGCCCTCGTATTCGAGCACCGGAATTTGCATGGCTTCGAGAATGCGCCGGATATAAGGAATTTGCGAAGCCAGCTCCTCGGGCATTTCGGGCCGGTTGGCTTTGTATTCGGCGAATTCCCGCTCGCGGAATGTAGGGGCGGCGCTTTCGAAAACTGCAGCGATGTACTCCGGCTGATGGTTAGCGATCAGCTTGCGCAACATGTTGTTGAAGATGTAAGCGGCCTCGGTGGGCTGGCCCGATGAGGTGCGCATCATGGGCGCTGCGGAGCGTGCGCGGGCGTGGTAGGCGCGAAAAACGAAGCCGAAGGCATCTATGAGGAACAGACGACCAGCAGCCATTGCCCCCTCATCATAGCGGAGAGTCGGGACAGGCAGGCAGTGGGGCCAGGCCATGCTTCCCGGTGCACGCTCCTGTGGCAATTCCGCAACAGGCAGGCGACTCATCTGTTGCAAAAATGCAACAGGTTGCTCCGGCTAACCTATTGAAATGAAAATAAATACGAGACCGGCATTTGCCCTGCAGGCTTGCCATCTTGGGAGCACCCCATTGCGACTGGAAACCACGCTCAAGCGCCCCGTAGAAACCGCTGGCATCGGGCTGCACAGCGGAGCCCCCGTCAAAATTCGGCTGTTGCCCGCCCCGGCCGGAAGCGGCATCGTCTTTGTCCGCACCGACCTCGACGGCTTCCGGGTGCCCGCCGCCTGGCGCTACGTGGCCCGTGTGAGCTACGCCACCAGCCTGATGAACAAGGGCGTACTGATCTCGACGACCGAGCATCTGCTGAGCGTCTTCTACAGCATGGGCATAGACAATGCCTACGTCGAGATTGACAATCTGGAGCTGCCGATTCTCGACGGCAGCGGCTTGCCTTACGTCGAGCTGATCCAGCAAGCAGGCGTGCGCACGTTGCGCCGGGAGCGCCGCTACTTGCTAATCCGCCGTCCCGTGAGCGTGCGCGACGGTCTGCGCCGGATCGAGATCCTGCCCGCGGACCGCTTCCTGCTGACCTGCGAAGTTTACTTCGAGCACCCGCTGGTGGGAAGGCAGAAACTCGAACTGGAGGTAACGCCTGAGCGATATGCTCGCGAGATCGCGCCCGCCCGCACCTTCGGTTTCTTCCACGAGCTGGACGCCATGCGGAACATGGGGTTGATCCGCGGGGCGTCGCTGGAAAACGCGGTCTGCTTCGATTCGCAGGGAGTAATGAATCCTGAGGGCCTGCGTTTTCCCGACGAGCCTTGCCGGCACAAGGCGCTGGATCTTATCGGCGACCTCGCCCTGATCGGCAAGCCGTTGCTCGGGCACGTGGTGGCCGAGCGCGCAGGGCACGCCATGCATGTCGCCCTGGTGCGTCGCATCATGTCCGATCCGTCCCTCTACGAGTTAGTAACTTTCGACGAGCTGGCGACCCGAGTAGCCGCCGCCCTGGTATCCTGAGGTTCTCCCGGTAACTGCCTCCTTCGATGACGTGGGTGAATCCTTCCAACCTGCTGACCGTGGCGCGTCTGCTGATGGCCGCGCCGGTCATCTGGGCGATCCTGGAACGCCGTTTCACGCTCGCGCTGGCGCTGCTGTTCCTTGCGGGTCTGAGCGACGCGCTCGACGGTCCGCTGGCCCGCCGCCGGCAAGAGGTAACCCGCCTGGGCGCGCGGCTCGACCCGATCGCTGACAAGGTCCTGCTCAGCGGGTCCTACCTTGCACTATGGGCGGCCGACGTCGTTCCCGGCTGGCTCGTCGCACTGGTGTTCGGGCGCGACCTGCTGATTCTGGCGGGAGTGGGCTGCCTCATGGCTTTTACGCCGTTGCGCGATTTCGCGCCCTCGTTGTGGGGCAAAGTGAGTACGGTAGTTCAGGTGGTGGCCGGAGTGACCTTCCTGACCGCGGCGGCTTGTCCCTGGCCGGCGCTTGGACGCCTGGCCTCGGTCGTCATCTGGGCGGTGGCGGCAGCCACGCTGTGGAGCGGCATCCACTATGCCTGCCAGGCCGTTGCGCGGCTGCGCCGGGCCGGCCCGGCAGGCTAGTCGGCTTCACTTGCCCATCTTGCGCAAGTTCTGCAAGCTGCGCGTGACCGCTTCCAGTCCGGGGTAGGCGCCGCTTTCTTCCTCGACGATGTACCACTCGGTGCCGCCCACGCTTTCGCAGGCAGCAAAGAATTCCTTCCAGTTGACGTCCCCCTCGCCGATGAGGGCGTCTCGCTTGCTGGCCGAGTACTCTTTGATGTGAACCGTGATGGCCCGGCCCGGATATTTGCGGACATAAGCGATCGGATCGCCGCCGCCCATCATGCAGTTGCCGGTGTCGATCTGCATGATCACGTCCTTGGAGGTGTTCTGGAAGAAGATGTCCCAGGGCACCTCGCCGTCCAGCGGCTTGAACTCGACCATGTGGTTGTGGTAACCCACACGCATCTTGTGGGGGCGGACTTTGTCTGCGAGCTCAGCAAACAGCTTCGCGGTGTCTATCCAGGCTTGCCGCGAGCTGCGATACTTTTCGGGGAGCGAAGGAACCACGAGGTTCGGGTTGCCGAGGATCTGGTTGAACTCGATCGTCCGCGGCAGCTCATCGCCCAACAGAGTGTTCAAGGCGGTGTGGGTGCCGCAGCAGCGCAATCCGTTATCGTCCAGAAGCTTGCGCAGTTCCTTGGCGGTGCGGCCGTAGTAGCCGGCGAACTCCACTCCCTGATAGCCGGCCTTGGCCAGACCGGCCAGCGTGCCGGCCAGGTCTTTTTCGCAGAGCTTGCGCACGGACCACAGTTGTACAGCGATGGGGATTTTGCCGCGGGCATTCAGGCGACCGAGCGCGGCAAGCCCGGTGGCGCCCAGGGTAAACGTGCGTCGAGTCATCACGAGCATTGCTGACATCTCCGGTCCCCTGTTATAGCACGCGGGACTGTGGGGCTGGCAAACCAGGGGCAAACGGGGATTGACCAAGGCGACGCGAAGGGCGTAACATACGGCTGGTCGGCGCTACAGGCAGCCGCCGGGTGGAGGTCTGGGCGCCGGCAAAAGTCTTTCGCGGAGGATGCGATGCCAAAGTTCCTCTGGGCTTCCCTGCTGGCGGCCGTACTGGCCCGTTATAACGATGGATCGCTCGCGCAGCAGGTGACGCTGGCCCCGATGGACGGCATCGTGTTGGAGCGCGTACAGAACAGCTCGAGTGCCAGATATCGGCCGAGCAGCGAAAATTTCCCCAATCCGGAAAGGGGCTTTTACGTTCAGAAAGCTTACCGCCCTCAGCCGGGAGAGCCTCCGCCGCGGGCGCTCGATGAGGGGGAACTCAAGAGGTGGCGGGCGTCGGGGATAAGCCTCCTGCGCATGTATTACGTGCTTTCCGAGTTTCGCGAAGCGCCATTATCAGCCGAACTGCTGGCGCGCATCGAGCAGGATTTTGCCACCGTCCGCAAGGCGGGCATGAAGGTGATCCCTCGCTTCGCGTACAACTTTGGTCCACCAGGCGAGCCAGACGCCAGCCTGGAGTGGATTCTGTATCACCTGGATCAGTTGAAGCCTCTGCTCTCGAACAATTACGATGTGATCGCCTTTATGGAAGCTGGCTTCATCGGGGCCTGGGGCGAATGGCACTCCTCCACCCACGACTTCTTTGAACCTAACCCCGGAGGCCGCCCGCGCCTGAATGAGAAGAGTCGCGCGGTAATTGACAAGCTATTCGACGCCGTGCCGCCAGCCCGAATGATTGCCTTCCGGTATCCGCAAATCAAGATGGAATTGTTCGGGCCGGAGCCTTTGTCGGAAACCGAGGCCTACACGGAGACGCCCAAGGCTCGCATGGCGGCGCACAACGACTGCTTTCTGGCTTCCAAATCTCACCGTGGTACATTCACCAAGAACATCGAGCAAGAGCGCGAATTTTACCGCCAGGATAATCTCTTTGTCCCACAAAGGGGGCGAGACTTGCAGCGACGGCGAGGAGGCCCAACCTTATATCGGTTGCGAGAACGCCTTGCGCGAACTGGAAGAGCTCCACTTCACCACGTTGAACATCGGCTATCACAAGGGGGTGCTGGACCTTTGGCGAACGCAAGGCTGCTTCGGAGAGATCGAGCGCCGGCTCGGATACCGTTTCCGCCTCCTGGATTCTGAGGCCACCTTGTCTGGTGACGAGCTCCTCCTTTCTTTCCGGGTGAGTAACGACGGCTTCGGGAACCTTTACAACAGGCGGCCAGTTCATGTAGTCCTCCGATCGGTGACGGGCGGTGACGAGTTCAGGTTCCAAGTTTCCGAAGATCCGCGCCGGTGGATGCCAGGGCGCACGACACAGGTGAGCTTGTCCGTTCGGTTGCCCGAGACGCTGCCAGCCGGCGACTACGAGGTACTCCTCTGGTTACCCGACTCCGCTGAAACGCTGCGAGACCGCCCGGACTACGCCATCCGCTTCGCCAACGAGGGCGTTTGGGAGGAAGCTTCCGGCATGAACCGCTTGCAGCACGTCATTAGCGTCACGCGCTGAGCAGCAGGATGCACCTGCCCGACCACGGACAACGCCATCTGCGTCCCGGCAGGATCCCCGCACCGCGGCGAGCGCTCAACCCTGAGCTGGTCCCCAGGGTGACGCTGAGATCAACGTTACCGCATGAGCCGCGCACCGAGGCCCCAGGATGTGCCTGGGCAGGAAGCCGCTGCGCAAGTGAGCAGTTGCAGTAGGGCCCGGACTGAAGCTATAATAACTAGATTTAATAACCCCATTAGCAGGAACGGTCAAAAGGATGTCTGCCAACGAGGAGCATCGAAACACCAATCCTTATGAAGCGGCCTTGCAAAACTTCGAGGCGGCAGCCGACGCCCTCGAGCTGCGCCAGGATGTGCGGAACATGATCAAGTATCCGGAACGGGTCCTGATTGTGAACCTGCCCGTCCGCATGGACAACGGCGAGGTAGTCCGCTTTGAGGGCTACCGTGTGCAGCACAACACCGTGCGCGGCCCCGCCAAGGGAGGGATCCGGTATCATCCGGCGGTCACTCTCGACGAGGTCAAGGCGCTCGCCATGTGGATGACCTGGAAGTGCGCCGTGGTCAATATCCCGTTTGGCGGCGGCAAAGGCGGGGTCGCCTGTGATCCCAAGAAGCTGTCCGCCGGCGAGCTGGAGCGATTGACGCGGCGCTATGCCGCGGCTATCACGCCGCTGATCGGCCCCCAGCAGGACATCCCGGCGCCTGACGTCTACACCAACCCGCAGATCATGGCTTGGATCATGGACACCTACAGCATGATGAAGCGGGAAGGCTACCCGGTGCCCGGGGTGGTGACCGGCAAGCCGCTCAGTGCGGGCGGCTCCCAAGGCCGCGATGAAGCCACTGGCCGCGGCGTCTTCTACACGCTGGAGTGCGCCCTGGAGCATCTGCACATGCGGATGAAAGGAGCCCGCGTGGTCGTGCAGGGATTTGGCAATGCCGGTTCGGTGGCCGCGCTGCTCCTGGATTCGCACCAGGCGGTGGTCATCGCGGTCAACGATTCGCGCGGAGGCGTCTACAACAAGGCCGGCTTGGACATCCCCAAGCTCATGATGCACAAGGAGCGGACGGGAAGCGTGGTCGGCTTCCCCGGCGCCGAACCCATTTCCAACGAAGAACTGCTGGCGCTGGAATGTGACGTGCTCATCCCCGCCGCCTTGGAGAACGCGATCAACGGGCACAACGCGGCCAGCATTCGGGCCAAGGTGATTGCGGAAGCCGCCAACGGACCGATCACGCCGGCGGGCGATCGCATCCTCGAGGAGAAGGGCGTCTTTATCATCCCTGACATCCTCTGCAACGCGGGGGGCGTCACGGTCTCCTACTTCGAGTGGGTACAGAACGAGCAGCACTTGACTTGGGAACTGCACGAAGTCCACGAGCGGCTCGAACGGATCATGAAGAGGGCCTTCCACGAGGTTCTGGATCTGCACCTGGAACGCAAAGTCAGCATGCGACTGGCGGCCAACATGCTCGGGGTCAGTCGCGTGGCGGAAGCTACCGCCGTGCGCGGCCTCTATCCGTGAGGCCACTCGTCTTTTGGCGTCTGACGGTGGCGCCAGCCTCCGGTGCGGTATGATGAGGCTCTGAGCCGGGCGCGGCGCCTGCCCTCGCTGCGGCCGGCTCTGCGAGGCCACTATGCCCGAACCCGTCATCGAAGGCCAGCTCCATGCGGCCGGCCTGCGTTTCGCCATCGTGGTGAGTCGTTTCAACAGCGTGATCACTGAGCGCCTGCTGGCGGGCGCCCTGGATGCGCTCAACCGCACCGGATGCGACCCGGAGGCGATCCGCATCGTGCGCGTGCCCGGCTCGTGGGAACTTCCAGTTGTTGCCCGCGAGCTGGCCATGAGCCGGCGCTACGACGCCATCATCTGCCTGAGCGCCGTCATCCGCGGCGACACCCCTCATTACGAGTACATCGCTTCGGAAGCAGCCAAAGGTCTGGCGCAAGTGGCTCTGGAATCCGGCGTTCCCGTGACCTTCGGCGTGCTCACCTGCGACACCCTCGAGCAGGCCATTGACCGCGCCGGCGCCAAATCGGGCAACAAAGGCTTCGACGCCGCCATGACCGCGGTGGAAATGGGGAATCTGATGCGCCGGCTGCGCGCCGGATCCTGACCTGCTCATGCCATCCCGCCGCAAATCCCGCCGGCACGCGCTTCAGATCCTGTTCCAGTTGGACCTGACGCCGCAGCCGGTCGAGCAAGCCATCCGGGCCTTCTACGATTCCCTCTACCCCGAGCTGGAGCCTAGTAAGCCGGAGCCCGATCCGTTCGCCGAAAAACTGGTGCGCGGCGTCCAGGAACGGCGCCAGGAAATTGACGAGCTGATCGAGCGCCACGCGCACAACTGGCGACTGGAGCGAATGCCGGTTGTAGATCGCAACGTGATGCGGCTTGCGATCTTCGAGATGATGGGACTCCGGACCGCGCCTGCGATCGCGATCAACGAAGCTCTGGAGCTGGCGCGGAAGTTTTCGGGAGAAGAGTCGGTCCCTTTTATCAACGGCGTGCTGGACGCCGTCCGGCAGGAACTGGAAGAGAGCGGCGCGATCGTGCGCGAAAAGAGCCGCACTACGGGACGATCCCGGAAGACGGCCTGAGCTGACCGGCCTACTTCTTGCCGGACGCCGATTGGGCCTTCAACAGGCGGTCCAGCTCGTCAAACAGAGCGCGGCCTTCAAAAATCGCGCGGTTCTGCGGCGTGTACGCGTAATCGTTGACGATCCAGCCGTTGGCGTCAATGATGAACAGGTGCGGCACGTTGACGCTCGGTCGCTGCGGGGTAGCCTTCATGTAGGAGGCAGCCACCTGCCCGCAGTCGAAAAGGATGGGTGTCGTGATCTTGTTTTGCCGGATGTAGGCGCGCACCATATCCGCGTTATCCGGCGGATTCACGATGGAGAGAATGGCGACCTTGTCGCCGTAACGCTGCTTGACTTTCTCCAGGGTGCGCGAGAGCGTCTGGCAGTGGGGGCATTCGGTCCGCATGATGTCCAGCAGCACGATACGCCCCCGGTAGTCCGCCAGGTCGTGCTGCCGCAGTTCGATATCGGGCAGCGAAAAGCCGGGAGCGCGCCGGTTGGACAGCTCCCCGGCCGCCCAGAGCTGTACCGCAAGCCCGAACACAAGCCACCGCCATCGCGTCATGCCCACACTATAACAGAGGCCGGCGCTGCGTCGCGTCAGGGCCGCCGTCATGCTACGATCAGCGGTATGGCGAGGGCAAAGAATCTTTTCGAGGTGGAATGTCCCTGCTGCCAGGCCCGTCTCAAGATTGACCCGGCGACCCAGGCGGTCATCTCATACCAGGAGCCCGAGAAGCCGCGTACCGTGGAAAGCTTGGAAGCCGCGGTGGCCCGGCTGAAGGGTGAAGCCGCCCGGCGCGAAGAACTGTTCCGCCGATCCCTGGAAGCCGAGAAACGTCACGGCGAGGTGCTGGAGCGCAAGTTCGAAGAACTCCTGCGACAAGCGCGCGAGAAACCCGACCTGCCGCCGCCTACGCGCGACATTGACCTGGATTGAGCTGCGGCCGCGGCCCCGGGTCAGCGCAGCGGCACCACCAGCTCGGGCCCCAGCAACTGTTCCAGCAACGGCGTCTGCGGGTAGGGATGACCCTTGTAGCGGCGGAATCCCTCGCCCAGCGCGATGCCGGCCCGGCGCCCTGCCAGCCGCGACCATTCCTCCATCATGATCATGTAGTCGTCTACCCCGTGCTGCTTCATGAGCCACTCGCGCTGGCTGCGGTGCTGGGCGAGCATTTCCTTTTTCAGCTCGAACACGGATTCGATGTTGACCACGAAGTCGGGCAGCACGGGATTGCCCTCGCGGTCCACGCCCCCTGCCGGATCCATGAAGTACAGGTGAGGGATAGCGGGCAGCGGCGGCTTGGGTTCCAGCGAACCAGTCGAGTAGTTGGGAGCTGGCGCCGCAAAGCAGGCGTCGCGCACCAGCACGCTCGTGATCTCGTGATCGCAGAGATAGTCCACGGGCGCGGCCGTAAGCACCAGCTCCGGGCGGACGTCGCGCAGGATCTCGGTCACCCGTCGGCGCGACTCGTGGTCGTTGAAAATAGCCAGGTCCCGAAACTCAGCGCAGCGATAGGTGGCGCCAATCAGCGCGGCGGAAGCTCCGGCCTCGCGGCGACGGATCGAGGCGATCTCCTCGGCGGAGTACTCTGTGGAGCCGCAATCGCCAGGGGTCATGGTCACGATCGTGATGTTGTGCCCGCGGGCGGCCAGCAGGGCGAGCGTGCCGCCGGCCAGGATCTCCACATCGTCAGGGTGAGCATGAATCGCCAGAATTCGCGTCATGATGTTTTGCTCAATACCTTGGCAGTGAGGGATTCCGTCAGGCGCCGGGATTGCAGCGTGGCGGTTTCGATGGCTGAAATCAGCATGGAGCGCAGCCCGTGCTTTTCCAGTTCGTGAATGGCGGAGATGGTGACGCCGCCCGGCGTGATGACCTGATCTTTCAGGATGGCGGGGTGCAGGCCCGTCTCCCGCACCAGCTTGGCGGCGCCCAGAACTGTCTGCTCGGTCAGGCGCGTGGCGACCTCGCGGGAGAGACCCATCTTCAAGCCGCCGTCAATGAGGGCCTCGATGACCATGTAGATGTAGGCCGGTCCGCTGCCCGACAAAGCCGTGACCGCGTGCATCATGTCTTCTTCGACAAAGACCACGTAGCCCACGGCGCGGAAGATTTGCTCCACCAGACGACGCTGCTCCGGCGTCACAGCGCCGTTGGTGGCCACCGCCGTGGCGCCCTCGTCCACCACCACCGGGATGTTGGGCATGGCCCGGAAGATGGGCATGCGCTTCTGGACGAGCTTCTCGATCAGGCCGATCGGCACGGCGGCAGCCAGCGAGATCAGAATCTGCTCGGGCCGCAGCTCCTCACGGATCTCTTGCAGGACTTCGGGCACGGTCATGGGCTTGACCGCGAGGATGATCACCTCCGCCCAGCTCGCCGCTTCGCGGTTGGCTCGCACCCGGACGGGGATGGAGAACCGCGCAGCGATCTCCTCGGCGCGTTCCGGCGAGGCTTCAGTGGCGATCACGTGCTCGCGGTCCGCCACACCGCTCTTGAGGATCCCGCCAATCATGGCGGCGCCGATGTTGCCGGCGCCGATCACAGCAATGCGCTTCATTTCCGGTGAAGACGCTATTCTACTGAAGACAGGAAGCTAGTGTCGGCATGGGCTTCCGATCGGAGCCTCCGGCCAGTTGAACAGGAGGCGGCCTTTTGCGTGTAATGGAAACTTCAGCGGCAGAGCGAGAGGAGGACACGTGACGCAGACAGTGGTTTTCGCCGCCTACGCGGCTTCGCTGGTTTTGGCGTTGTGGCTGCTGTACCGGTCCCACGTACGCTGGTATTGGCACGTACTGGCTGTGGTCGTTGCCCTCGTCATCGGGCTGATCCCCACGCCAGAGCCGTTCGTGGGCAATCGGCTCTTCGATCTGATCGTGGGCAGCCTCTTCGTGTTTCTGATGACCTGGGGCCTGGGCGAGATTTTCATGCACGGGTGTCACCGGCGTAGTGGCTGAAGCCGTCCCTTGCGCCGGACGCGGCCTCGGGCCACCCGCCGGGCGACACGCCAGTTGAAGGGCACGGCAGCGGATGTATATACTTACATGTTCCCGGCACTTGCCGGCAGAGCGGTATGGATCGGGCTTCCAAAGATGACCTTGATCTTTCGGCGCCGGAGCGAGAGGCGGCCTTGTTTTACGGGCTGTTCCTGCGCGGACATCCGCCCGAGGTCTTGCGGCAGGACATTGACGTCCCCCGCAAGCTCTTGGAGAAATGGATGCGTGCTCCGGACTACGAGCCCTCGTTCCGCCGCACCCTCCAGCGGATTTACCGCTACCGCAAACAGGTCCTGGCGATCTTCGACGCCTTGGTGGGGAGCGACCGGCAGCGCGCCCCCATCCAATGAGTTCCTGCGGCAGCCGCGTCAGCAGGCGGCCGCTGTGAGACCCTTTCTCCTCACCTCGTGGATTCCTGCGGCGGCGACACGCCGCCGGCTCGGAGGGTTTTCATGAAAACGCCTGTCATCCAAAAGCAAGATCTGCTTTCTACCCCCGTGGAGCCTTTTGACCCGACCTCAGTCAGCAGCTTCTCGGACTTGCTCGAGCGCATGAGCCGGACCGCCTTTCAGGGTCGCCAGCTCGGGGAAGCCTTCCGGGTCTGGAAGAAAATGCTCGCCTCGGACTGCATCATCCTCATGGGGCTGGCCGGCGCCATGGTGCCCGCCGGAATGCGCCGGCTCGTGGTGGAGATGATCCGCAATCGCCTCATTGATTGCCTGGTATCCACCGGCGCCAACCTCTTCCACGATATGCACGAAAGCCTGGGTTACCGACACTACAAGGGGTCTCCCGACGTTGACGACACCCTGCTGGCCCAGCACATGGTAGACCGCATGTACGACGTTTTCGCAGACGAAGACGAATTTCGCATGCATGACCGGTTCCTGGGCGAATTTGCGGCCAGCCTCGACCAGTCCCGCCCGTACACCACGCGCGAGTTCCTCTACCTGCTCGGGCGCCGGGTTTCGGAAATCGCGCGCGAAGAGGGTATCCTCACCGCCGCAGCCAAAGCCGGGGTGCCTGTTTACTGCCCGGCCCTGGGCGACAGTTCCATCGGCATCGGCATCGCCGCCCACCGGCACACGCACGGCAACCGCCTCATGTTCGACATCATCGGCGACGTTCTGGAAACCGCTTACCTGGCTAACGCAGGCCCCACCGGCGTCATTTACTTTGGGGGCGGAACGCCCAAGAATTTCATCCAGCAAACGGAAGTCACCCTCCTGAACATGAGCGAGATGGCCGAGGGGCACAAGTACGCCATCCAGATCGTCACCGACGCGCCGCACTGGGGCGGCCTGTCCGGCTGCACCTTCCAGGAGGCTCAAAGCTGGGGCAAGATCGCAGCCGATGCGCACATGGTGACGTGCCACTGCGATTCCACCATCGCCATGCCGATCCTGGTCACCGCCCTGCTCGAGGACCGCGAGCTCATCGCGCGGAGGCGGAAGCCACAGTTCGACGTCAGCGGACCCCAGCTCACCTTTCAGTTGCCGTGGGACTCCCGGTCGTGAGCGCGAACCGGATGATGCGACCGTGAGCGCGGTGCCACCACTGCGGCAGCAGTGCGCCTTTTCCCTCTATGCCTTCCGCTTCACTTTCCGCGCCCAAGACCCCTTGTACTTTCCGCCCGCCAAGGCCGGCAACATAGTCCGCGGCGCCTTCGGGACCATCTTTCGCAAGTTGGCGTGCGTTCCGGAATGCACGGATCCGCGCACATGCCCGGTGCGCGCAAGCTGCCCCTACGCTCGCATGTTCGAGCCACACGGAGAGGGCGAGGGGCCGAGCGGGCTGGCCGACCGCCCGCGTCCCTTCGTGTTCCGCGCTGCCCACCTCGATGGCTGCAGAGTTTCCCCGGGCGAAACCTTTCATTTCGATGTGCATATCTTCGACCTGCGGGATCCCGCGCTCGCTTACTTCATCCTGAGTTTCGCCCAACTGGCCCGCGAGGGGCTGGGACCGGGCCGCGGCAGGGCGGAGCTGGTTCGCACCGATCAACTGGGAGAGGACGGGACGCCGCGAGCGCTCGCTTTCGACGGCAGCACGTTGCGAGCGGGAAGCCTGTTGCCTCCCATCTCGCTGTCGCTCGAACCTTCGCGGCGGCCCGTTCATCGCGTGAGGGTAACGTTTGTGACCCCTACCGAACTCAAAGCCGGCGGCGATCTGGTATTGAAGCCAGAGTTCGGAGTGCTGTTCGCACGGATCCGCGATCGCCTGAGCGCGCTCTCGGCTTTTTACGGCCACGGCCCCCTCGAGCTGGACTTTCGTGGGCTGGCCGAAAGGGCTGCGCGGGTGCGCCTGGTCCGATCCTCGCTCCGCTGGACGGAAACCACCCGCCGCTCCAGCAAGACCGGCCAAGAGCATCCCTTCGGAGGCTTCACGGGACCCGTGGAATACGAGGGCGAGCTGGGCGAGTTCCTGCCCTATCTGGAAGCGGCCCGTTGGACGGGCGTGGGACGCCAGACCGTTTGGGGCAAGGGAGAAATCGCGGTGGCCGTGCTCGAGTGAACACCGGCTGAAGCCGCGGCCCGGCGCCGGCGCACGGCGATTTCAAGCATACCAAAACGGGCAGGGCTGCGCCCCCGCGCGGCGACCTCGTGGTACTATAATCGGCGATCGGCGCGAGTTGCCCGATCAAGGGGGGTCCAAGATGACTTTCGGCAAGTTTCTGGCAGTGCTTTCCATAGCCGCCGCCTGCACCTTCGCGCAGGATCCGCGCGGCGCCATAACCGGCACGGTCGTGGATGCGACGAACGCCGTCATTCCGGGCGTGACCGTTCGCGCCACCAATGTGGAAACCGGCGTATCCGCTTCTGCCGTGAGCAACGCCGCAGGCAATTACAACATTCCGTTCCTGTTGCCCGGGCGCTACCGGGTGACGGCGGAGTTGGCCGGCTTCAAGCGGTTCGTGCGCGACGGGGTCGAAGTGCGCGTGGGCGAAACCGTAGCCTTGACCATCCAAATGGAGGTCGGGGCGGTGACGGAAACCGTGGAAGTCACGGCCAGCACGCCAGTGTTGGACACGACAGCCGCTTCTCTGGGCCAGGTCTTCGATCAGCGGCGGATCCTCGAACTGCCGCAGCGCGGCTACAACCCGATGGAGCTCACTCTGCTGACGCCTGGCGTCGTCAACACAACTAACATGCGGCTCCGCAAGGCCATGGCTCCCGAAGCTACCTCCCAGATCATGGCCGACGGCGCCGGCCAGTACAACAACGAGTTCCAGATTGACGGGATCACGAACATGTCCACCGACCGCGGGCGCGGTTACTCGCGGATCGCCTTCAGCCCGCCCATCGGCGCGGTGCGCGAGTTCAACATGCAGACTACCTCTTACGATGCCAGCGTGGGACGGACCATGGGCGCGGTCATCAACGTCAGCACCAACAGCGGCACCAACGAGTTCCACGGGGAGCTGCACTACGTGCTGCGGCACAGCTCGCTCGACGCCCCCAATTTCTTCAACAACAAGACCGGCACGAAAAAGAACGTTTACCAGGACCACCGCTACGGCTTCTCGGCGGGCGGCCCGCTGGTGCTTCCCGGAATTTATCGCGGCAAGAATCGGACATTCTGGTTTTACGTCTTCGACGACAACCGCTTTGGCGTGCCCCAGCAGTACACTTCCACGGTTCCCACCGCCGCGCAGCGGGAAGGCGATTTTTCGGGCTTGCTCCGTCTCGGCGCGCAATATCAGATCTATGATCCTTTCACGACCCAACCCGCGCCGGGCGGACGTTTCAGCAGGCAGCCTTTTCCGGGAAACATCATCCCGCGTTCCCGGCTCGATACGGTAGGTCTCAATATCGTCAGCCTCTATCCCTTGCCGAACCAGTCGGGGACCGCCGACGGGAGGAATAACTTCTTCTTCGCAGGCAAGGCGATCCAGAAAATCTATCAGCATCTACTGCGCCTCGATCATGCCTTCAGCGAGAATCATCGCGGGTTCCTGCGCCTGCACTACGACTTCTGGAAAGAAAACAAGAACGACAGCTTCGGCACCGGCATTCAGGGTCTGTTCTCCAACCGTCCCAACCGGGGTGTGGCGCTGGACGACGTGATCGTGCTGAACCCCTCGCTCGTGCTGAACTGGCGCTACGGCTTCAGCAGCACCAAGTGGTGGGAGCTGCGTCGCACCCGCGGCTACGATCTCGCCAGACTGGGCTTTTCCCCCGCGCTGTTGAAGCTCATCAATCCCAAGCTCGCGCCCATCCCTCGCATCCAGGTTGGGGCTTACACAACTCTGTCGAACTGGGAGAACGGTGACGGCGCCAACTCCAGTCTGACCCACAGCTTCGCCACGAATATCAACAAATTGCTGGGCAAGCATAGCATGAAGTTCGGCGCCGATTATCGCGTTTATCGCAGCTTTTTCGCTCGCCAGCCGCAAGGCGTGGCGCCCGATTTCTCGTTCGGTACGACTTACACGCGCGGGCCGCTGGATAACTCGCCGGCCGCCCCCATCGGGCAGGACCTTGCTTCCCTGTTGCTGGGGATTCCCGACGGCACGATGGGCATCATCGCCAGCGCCGCCCTGCAAGACCAGTACATTGCCCTGTACTGGCACGATGACTTCAAGGTTACTCCCCGACTTACTCTGAATATCGGAGTGCGTTGGGAGTATGAAACCCCGTTGACCGAGCGGTTCAACCGTCTGGTTTCGGAATTCGACTTTGAGGTTCCCAACCCGATCGAGGCTCAGGCGCGAGCCAACTACGCCCAGAGGCCCATTCCCGAGATTCCTGTGAGCGAATTCCGGGTACGGGGCGGCCTGACTTGGGTCAATCAAGGAGGCCGCGGGCGGAGCCCGTTCCGCGGCGAGCGCAACAACGTAATGCCGCGCTTCGGCTTTGCTTATCAGCTCGACAACAGGACCGTGCTTCGCGGCGGCTACGGCATCTTCTATAACCCGAACGGAACCGCGGTAACGGTGCCTATCCAGACGGGCTTCACGCAGATGACTCCGATCCAGGCCTCCCTGGATAACGGCCTGACTTACCGGGCGACCACGGCGAATCCCTTCCCGGACGGATTACTTCAACCGCTGGGGCCGGCAGGCGGACTGACCACGAACCTCGGCCAGGCCATTGAGTTTTATAATTACAACGAGAAGTATGCATACGCGCAGCGCTGGTCCTTCGGCGTTCAGCGTCTGCTGCCCGGGCATATGGTTGCGGATATCTCCTACGTGGCGAACCGGGGCACGCGCCTGAGCGTAACTCGCCAGTACAACGCCTTGCCCAACCAGTATCTGAGCCGCAGCCCGCTGCGCGACCAGGCGACGATTGATTACCTGAGCGCTACGTTCCCGAGCCCGTTCCGCGGGCTGGCCCCCGTCTACGGCGCCAATATCTCGCGCGCCAGCCTGTTGCGTCCTTACCCGCACTTCGGCGATATCAGCGCCGAGGAACCCGTGGGCTACTCCTGGTATCACTCCTTGCAGACACGCGTCGAAAAGCGCTTCAGCCAGGGCTGGACGCTGCAGCTGGCTTACACGTTCTCCAAATTCATGGAGGCTACCTCGTTCCTGAACCCGGCGGATCCGATGCCGTACGAGGTCATCTCTTCCCTCGACTTCCCGCATCGCCTGGCCGCCAGCGCCATCTGGGAGATCCCGGTCGGCAAGGGTCGCCGCTTCGGAGCCAACATGCCGGCGGTCCTGAATCACGTGCTGGGCGGCTGGCAACTCGGCGCCATCGTCACGCGCCAGAGCGGCGCGCCGCTGGGTTGGGGCAACATAATTTTCATCGGCGACATCAAGCAGATCCCCTTGCCGAAGAGCCAGCGCACTGCGGACCGCTGGTTCAACACGGAGGCCGGCTTCAATCGTGACTCGCGGCAACAACTCGCATACAACTGGCGGGCTTTCCCGCCCCGCTTTGCCGGCATCCGCGCCGACGATCAGCGGAGCTGGGATTTTTCCATCACCAAAGACTTCCCATTGCGCGAAGGCCTGAAGCTGCGTTTCCGCGCCGACGCTTACAACGCTCTGAACCAGACCAATTTCGCATCGCCCAACACCACTCCGACCAGCACCGCCTTCGGCACGATCACCAGCACGGCCGGCGATCCGCGCAACTGGCAGCTCAGTCTGAAGGTGGTGTTCTGAGCCGTCCGCGACCGCTCAGCGAGCCAGGCCGGAGCTGCGTCGCGGTCCGCAGGGCGACCTGCATTTGACAACCGTCGCCCCGCCGCAGTAGCATGGGAGCCATCACTGAGAAAGGAGGTGGTCCAGACAATGTCATCAGGCAGTAGTCAACCACGCGAGGTGGCCGACGGTTAAAGCGACGGTTCCAAAGCTCAGGCCTCGACAGTGACGGGGCCGCAGTTCCTGTGGACCGGTCGCCTCGTGTGGTGCTGATCGGCCTCAGGTTTACTCCTCAGGCTACCGACCCCCGCGTCGCCCTGCGGCGCGGGGGTTTCATTTTGGGCGGGTTCTCTCGACGGGTGGAAGGCCTCAAGCCGCCCGGCGGCGTCGCAGCCAAATGACCGCTGTCAAGCCTGCCCCGACCAGGACCATCGTGGCGGGCTCGGGAACGACCTGGCCATTAATCTCCAAGCCCCAAGCTTGGAGACTGCCCGTATCGTAAGACACGTTGTCACGGATAAAAAGGGTCCACACGCCACCCGCATTCTCGCCAATGAAAGCAGACAGGGGCTGATGGGGACGGTAGGATCCGCCGTACGGCTGCCAGCCTTGCGACCGCCAGCAGTTTTTCGCCAGACGCGCGGGCCGTCCTTTCGCAGGGCATGCCCGGGCGCTGTCGGGCATAGCGCCCGGCAGAGCTGCTACACTGGGATTGATCGTTTCCGATCGCTCAGGAACTCGAGAACGCACCCAGGTACGCTTCGATGAAACCAGGCATTCATCCCCCATACCAGGAAGTGACGGTTTACTGTGCATGCGGCTTCAGCTTCCGCACGCGGTCCACTCATAAAGGGGACATCCGGGTGGAGATCTGCTCGCGTTGCCACCCGTTCTTCACGGGCCGCCAGAAGCTGGTGGACACGGAGGGCCGCATCGAGCGCTTCCAGCGCAAGTACCAGCGCACGGGCGGGAAAGAGAACGCTTCGGAATCTGCTCCCGCCCAGTCCTGAGAAACGCGAGCCGTCAGCGTCCCGGCGGCTGGTGCCCGCGCTTGCGGCGCTCCTCGCGTTCGCGCCGCATCTTCTCGTATTCGGCGCGCTGCTCTTCGTTCAGTAAAGCCCGGATGCGGGAGGTCTGCTCTTCCTGAATGGCGTGCATTTGGGCGCGCCAGCGCTCGCGGGTGTCGTCCAGGATGGACTCGATCTGGCGGGCCTGCTCGTCGCTCAGTTTCAGTCGCTGGCGCATTTCCTCCATGTACCGGCGACGAAATTCCTCCGGGCTCGGGCGGCGCGGCGGCGCGGTGGATTCTTTCGCAAAGTAAGAGTGCCCCAGCACACCCACTACGACCCCACTCAGAAAGACGAGCAGGAGATAGAGGGCGACGGAAAGCTTGCTCCGCGTCATCGCGAAACTTCCTGGTCTGCCAGAAGAACCTCCGGGTCCAGTGGCGCATCCTGCGAGTAATTGGCCGCCAGGACCTCGACGTAGGTGTTAGTGTAAAACGACACGGGAGGTTCACGGCGCGCCAGCACGATACCGAGCATCAGCGAGAGCGCGACCGCGGCGCCCACCAGCACCTCGGTCAGACGGCGCCATTCGCGCGTCCACGATCGCTGGGCCTCGATCCGCTCCCACAGGCGGGGCATGAAGTCCAGGCTGGGTTCCGGATCCGGGCAGGCCTCGCGGTAGGCGGCGAACAAACGATCCAGCTCTGCCTCGAGCGGATCCGTCGGCTGTCCTCGCTCGAACGTGGCCATGGTGACCCCCTAGCTGCTACCCTTGGCCCTGGCGGCCGTTCCCTGCGCCGCCAGAGCTTTGAGCACGCGTTGCCGGGCGCGGAACAATCGCACCTTCAATGCATTCTCGTTCACCCGGTAAATTTTTTCAAGTTCCTTCAGGGAAAGCCCTTCGATCTCCTTCAGCACCAGCAGGATCCGGTCCTGTTCGGAGACGTTGGCCAGCAGAGCCTGCACCGCCTCGCGCAATTGCCTGCGGCGTTGTTCTTCCTGCTGGGCGCGGCTCCCCGCCGCCGCATCCGCCAGCATGACCTGCTGCTCGGAGAGGTCGGCCATGCGAGTTTCCCCGCGGCGTTTCTGCCGCCGCAAATAATCATAGGCCGCGTTGACCGTCAGGCGATAGAGCCAGGGTTCGAAAACCTCCTCGCTGCGTAACTGGTCCAGCGAGAAATGCAACCGCAGGAAGACCTCCTGGCCCACGTCTTCGACGTCTTCCGGACGCCCGATGAGCCTGGCGATCGTACCCAGGATGCGTTTGCGGTAAGCCTGCACGAGTTGGGTGAACGCTGCGTGATCGCCCTCCCGCGCCCGCTTGACCAGCTCGAAATCAACGAGCATCCGACGCCAGTTCCCGGCATCGCCTGAAGGCCGACGGTTGGCCTCATCGTGAATGGCGCACCGGCAAACCGTTAGGTTACAAGGAATTGGCGGGCAAAGCAAGCCGATTCAGCCCGCTGGCGCCGGGTACTATGATGGTTTTGAGCCTCCGCATTCCCAGGTGTCCTCGCTCGCCGTCAAGCTCGAACGTCTCCTCCACCGCGAGGATTTTCGCGCCTCGCCCGCACGGGCGCTCGCCCGCCGCCTCCTGTGGAGGCTGCGCTGGGCGATAACCTCGCGACCCTGGCGCCTCGCCACTTCATACGGCTTCCCGCTGTGGATTGGCAAGACCGGTTCCGGCGCTCTGATCTACTATCAGGGCGCTTCCGAGCCACAGGCTCTGCGGTTTCTCTCCCGCTATCTTCGGGAAGGCATGATTGTGGCGGACGTGGGGGCGCACTTCGGAGAATTCGCGGTTTTTTGCGCCCTCGCGGTAGGGGGGCACGGGGCAGTGCACGCCTTCGAGCCGCATGCCGAAATGTTCGCCTTGCTGGAACGCAACATCGCGGAGCTCGGCCTGGCGCAGGTGACCCTGAACCTCTGCGCTGTCGGCGAGGCCGACGGCGAAGCCGAGTTCTGGGAGCGAACGGAGCCGGCCTCATCCTCGCTGGCGCCGCAGCGCGCCGCTGACCGCGAAGTCCGGCGCGTCCGCCGCGTGCCGGTGTGCAGTCTAGACTCCTACTTTGCGCGCCGCGCAGCAATCCCCCACCTGATCAAAGCCGACGTGGAAGGCGCTGAGCGGCGCGTGATTCTCGGGGCCCGCGAGCTGTGTTCCCTGTCCCCGGGTCACGCCCCCCTCTGGTTGCTGGAATATTCGGTCTCGGCCTGCGCGCGTGCAGGGGAGAATGCCGAGGCCATCACGGCCACGCTCCAGCAGTTCGGCTACCGCTGCTACGGTCTCGATGAAGAAGGGACGCCGCGTCCGTGGGTTCCGCCGCCCGCGCCCCATTTCCCGACCGTTCACCTCATCGCATCCAAGCAGGAATTGACGTGAAACCCGCTTCGCCGACCCAGGAGAGCAAGCGCAGTGAGATCTCCCTCAGTCAATGGCTGTGGCGGGGTCTGCTCAGCATTGTGGACCAGGGCTTCGTCTCAGGAGCGAATTTCCTGCTGGTCGTTCTGTTTGCGCGCTGGCTGTCGCGACCCGAGTACGGCGCCGTTTCCGTCGGCCTCTCCACCTTTCTGCTGGCGGCCAACTTCCATCACGCCCTTTTGCTGGAGCCCATGAGCGTACTGGGGCCGCGGCAGTTCGCCGAACGCCTGAACAGCTACTTTTCGTGCGTAGTGCGCGTGCATGCGGTCGCCGTGTTGCTGATCGCATTGGCGGTAGCCGCGGTGGCCGTGAGCGGCGTCGGCTCGACGACCCAGCCCGCCTTGCTGGGGCTTGCCGCGAGTCTGCCCCTGGTGCTCAGCTTCTGGGTGTTGCGGCGGATTTGTTACGTGCTGGCAGATCCGGCGACGGCGATTCAGGGCGGGATTGCCTTCATGAGCGGGGCGATCGTGGGATCGGCGGCGCTGCGTGTGCTGGGTTGGGTGAACGCGGCCTCTCTGTTCGTTGTCACCGGTTTTGCCGCGTCAGTTGCGGGCGCTGTGTTGTGGCGCCGCTTGCGAGGGCGGCTGGGATCCCGCGTTCCCTTGCGGAGAGAAGTCCTGACGGCGCACTGGAGTTACGGGCGGTGGATGGTAGGCGTATCCCTGACTTACTGGCTGGCTAACTCCGCGTTTCCGATCCTGCTCGGACTGGGAGCGGGCTTGCCGGCCTCGGCGGGGCTGCGGGCGGTGGAAAATCTCGTCACGCCCGTCCTGCAAGTTACTGGAGCTCTGAGCCTGCTCGTACTTCCGTGGGTTTCCGGCCAGGCCCACGCGTACGGCAACCCTTACCTGCGGCGCTATCAGCGGATCGCGATGATCGTAGCGGCGACGGCCGTGGGCGGGTATTTGGGTTGCGTCATGCTCCTGAAGGAGCCGCTGATGCGCCTTCTCTACGGCCCGGGCGCTTACGTCGAGGTGGCGCCGCTGGTTCCGGTGGTCGCGATCGCCACCCTGATCCGGGGAATTTCCGACTTCAGTCTTTCCACGGCCCTGAAAGGCGCGGCGCGACCCGACGCGCACTTTCTGGCGTCGCTGCTTTCCTCCGTTTTCGTGGTGAGCGGCGGCTGGTACTTGATCCGACGGTGGCAGGTCGCCGGTGCGGCTTACACCATGCTGGCCAGCAACGTCCTGCAAGCAGCAGTGCTGGCGGTATTTTTCGCGCGCATCACGACAACACGCAAGGTACAAGCACATGAGCGGATCCTCTGAGCTGGACGCGGTTGTCGCGCGGTGGTTGCTGGTGGCCCTCACGCCGCTCGTGCTGGCCGGGCCCTTGCGGTGGGCGGTCGTGACGTGGCTGGTGATGACGAATCTAGACGCCACGGGATCGGGCGTGGCGGCACAGGCCTCCGTGGGTTGGTTGAACGCATTCAAAGCCGTGGTCTTGCCTGCCTGGCTGCTGGTGCGGTTGCGCGGTCTGCGCGAGGTCGTCCCGAGGGCGTGGGCGGGCTGGCTGTGGCTGGGGCTGGCGGCCTGGGCCTGCGTGACCGCTCTCTGGACTCCCTACCCGCTGGCCGCCGTCAAACTGGGGGCAGGCATGGCCGCGATGTGGCTGGGGTTTATCGCGCTTCGAGTCACCCTGGAGCGCGGTCTGCTCAACGACAGGACCATTTGGTGGTTCCTGCTCGTCTCGATCTTCCTCGGCTTGGTCCAGACGATCGGGTTCGGCGATGGGTCTTTCGGGTACGCGGGCCGAGGCATGCCGCAGCGGTTCACGAGCTTCGTCGCCGCCCAGCAGTTTGCCGCGTTGCTGGCAGCGATGGTCTGCTGGGCATTATGGACGCCGTGGCTCGCAGAGGCGCACAGGACAGCAGTGCTGGCCGCGTTGTTCGCTGCACTGGCGGCCAACGGCAGTCGCACGTGGACGCTGGGTACCCTGATCGCGCTGGGAATCTACACGCTGGTCAAGCGTCCTCGGTGGTTGAATCTAGCGCGCGTGGTCGTGGCAATCGTGATTCTGGCGAGCGTGCCTGCGATCCGCCGAGGCCTCACGCGCCAGTCCCCCGGCGAGCCTCCCAACCGACTGACGGCGACGGCGTCGGCGCTGATCAAAGGCGAAGATCGCGCGGATGGGATGGGGCTGGGAACGGCGCGTTTTCGGCTACGCATGTACGGGGGCGTCTGGGAGGCATGGCGCGCCGGGGCCTGGCAGCAGTGGTTGCTCGGGCGCGGGGCCGGCAGCGCCGCAGACGTGGCGCAGCGACTGTTTCCTTACGCTTACCGCGGTGCGTCGCTCGATCCTAACCGCGTGGTGCACAACGAATGGCTGCGCGTCCTCTACGAGCTGGGCGTGGCGGGCGCGGTCTTGTGGCTCGGCGCGCTGGGCGGGCTGGTCCGTTTCGCCTGGTCGCGGCGCGCTGACGACACAGGCATGGCCCTGCTGAGTTACCTGCCTGCTTTCCTGCTAGGTGTGAGCGCGGAGAACGTGCTCGACGGGGCGGGCAACGCGGTGACTACCGGACTCCTGCTGCTCGCGGCGCGCGCCGCCGCGGCTGCGGAAGTCAGGGAGACGAGGGCAGACCCATCTTGACCATCCTGGCCGTTCACAACCGCTACCGTTACCGAGGCGGAGAAGATCTGCTGTTCGACGCCGAATGTGCCCTGCTCGAAGAGCACGGGCACCGGGTCATCCGCTACGTCGAGGACAACGCACGCATCGCTTTGATGGGCGCGGCCCGGCTGTTGTCCGCGTCCCTGTGGAACCGCCAGGCGTATCGCGAACTGCGGGCGCTGATCGCGCAGGAGCGTCCCTCGCTCGTGCATTTCCACAACACGTTTCCGCTGCTCTCCGCAGCAGCGCTGGCGGCGGCTCGGGATGCGGGCGTTCCCGTGGTGGAGACCTTGCACAATTTCCGGCTGGTCTGCGTGAACGGGCTGTTGCTGCGCCGGGGATCGCCTTGTGAGAAGTGCGTCGGTCGGCGCCTGCCGTGGCCCGGGGTGTGGCACGCCTGCTATCGTCGGAGCCGCGCCACGAGCCTGTGGGCGGCACTATCGCTGGCTGCGCGCCGGCTGATGGGGCCGTGGCATGATGGAGTTGAGGCCTATATCGTGGTTTCCCGCTTCGCACGTACGGTCTTGCAGAGGGCCGGGTTCCCGGAGCGCAAGCTCATGCTCAAGCCGAATTTCGTTCATCCGGATCCGGGCCTGGGCGACGGAACCGGCGGTTACGCGCTCTACGGAGGACGGCTCTCCGAAGAGAAAGGCGTTTTGGTGCTCGTGGAAGCATGGAAGAAGCTCGGGGGCCGAACGAAATTGATTATCGCGGGCGAGGGTCCGTTGGCGGACCGGTTGCGCGAAATGGCTTCCGGTCACCCGATCGAGCTGGTGGGAGCGAGGCCGCGGGCGGAAGTGTTCGAGCTGCTGCGACGGGCGGCGTTCCTGGTGGCGCCGTCGCTGTGCTACGAGGGCTGTCCCCTGGTGGTTTTGGAAGCGTTCGCAGCGGGGACCCCGGTGGTGGCGAGCGATCGTGGCGGCCTGGCCGAGCTGGTGATTCCCGGTCAGACCGGATGGCTGGCGCCGGCTGGGGACGCGGAGGCTTTGGCCGCTGTGCTCGACGCCGCGCTGACGCAATCGGGCTTGCGTACGGAAATGCGCCGGCTGGCGCGCCAGCAGTACGAAGAGAATTACACCGCGGAAGCCAACTATCGGCGGCTCGTGGAGATTTACCATCGCGCGGCGGCGCGGGGTTGAGATGGACGGGCAAATCCTGCTCATCGAGAACTGCGATTTCTCTGCGTACCCGCCCGGCGGACAGTTGACGTTCGCCCGTAACCTGATCCGCGCCTTCGGCGACCGGCTGGCTCTGGTCGGCGTAGCGACCAACGGGGAGCCGGTGGGCGAATGGATCGAGCGCGAGTTCGAAGGTCGGAAGATACCGTTTCTTGCCGTCGGGCGGACCGATCCGCGCGTTTCGCGCCCGTTCATTCCTGCGCGCCTGCGTTTCTGGCTGCGCTTGCATCGTCATCGGCAGCGGATTCTGGCGTCGGGGGCGCGTCATGCCATCGCGCTGGCGCCGGAAACGTTGATGGCGGTGCACGGATGGGGCCTGGAGATCTGCTACCACTTCTCCGGCGTCGAAAATCCTTTACGCCATTCGCGATACCGCTGGGCGCGTCCGCTGGCGCGCTGGTTCGATGCGCGGCACCTGAAAATCGCCAACCAGGCCGCCGTGTTACTGGCGCATGCGGATCGCGAGGCCATCGAGACGCTGATTGAGCGCAGCCGCGGACGTCTGGATGGCGCGCGCCTGCAATGGTTCCCTACCTGCGTGGATCCGGAAGTATTCCGGCCGCGCGACAAGCATGAGGCGCGGCGATCGCTGGGCCTGCCCGATGAGGAACGGCTCTTCGTGGCGGTCGGTCGCCTCAGTCGCTGGAAAGGCTGGCCGCTGCTGCTGGAGGCGCTCGCTCACCTTCGCCAACGCGATCCGTCGGTGAGTCTGGCCTTCGTAGGCGATGGTGAGGACCGCAACGCACTCGCTTCCTGCGTGGAGAGGATGGGCCTGAAGAATGCGGTCCGCCTGCCGGGTTACCAGCCGCGGGAGAAAGTGGCGCTCTGGCTGAATGCCGCGGACGCAGCCGTCTTCGCTTCGCAAGGCGAAGGCTGGTCCAACGCCATGCTGGAAGCCCTGGCTTCAGGCAAGCCGATCGTGACCACCAAGGTGAGCGGGGCTGCTGACCTGGTCCGTTCCGGCGTCAACGGTTTCATCGTCGAGGAGCGGGATCCCGAGGCGTTCGCGCGGGCGATGGAAGCCGCACTCCGGTTGCGCGAAGCAGAAGCTGTGTCGGTGGCGCTGGCGGAGCGGTTCAGCCTGAGCCGAATGGCTGCGGCGCACGCGGAAGCCTGGCCCGCCTTGCAAGCGCCGCGCGTGGAGCGGCAACCGCAGCCGGGTTGGATCCTCGGCGTCCCCATCGCTCCGGTGACGCAGGAAGCCGTCATGCAACAGGTCCTGGATTGGGCAACACGCGGCGAATCCCGTTACGTGTGTCTGGCCACGGTGTACAGTGTGATGCTGGCCCGCGATCGCGCCGACTACCGTGCAGCGCTCACGCAAGCCGATCTCGCAACCCCCGACGGGATGCCGCTGGTATGGTGTCTCCGCTGGCTGGGCTTCAGAGGGGCTGGCCGCGTGGCCGGACCCGATCTGGTTCCGCCGCTGCTTCAGGCCGCCGCCGAGAAGGGGGTCCCGGTGGGCTTTTACGGAGCGCGGCCCGAGGTCCTTGCCAGATTGCTCGAGCGCGTGCGCGCCAGTTATCCCGGGTTGCGGATCGCCTACGCGTGGTCGCCTCCCTTCCGCCCCTTGACCGAGGAGGAAGACCGGCGCGTGGTGGAGCAAATCCGGGAGTCCGGCGCCCGGATCCTGTTCGTCGGGCTGGGCACGCCCAAACAAGACCTTTGGATGGCGGCGCACCGCGGCAGGATTCCGGCGGTCATGCTCGGGGTGGGGCAAGTGTTCGACCTGCTGGGCGGGGCCAAACGACGTGCTCCTCTGTGGATGCGGCGTTGCGGCCTGGAGTGGCTCTACCGGCTCTTCTCGGAACCACGACGGCTGTGGCGCCGTTACCTGCCTCATAACCCGCGATTCCTGGCGCTGTTCGCCTTGCAGGCGTTGGGGCTGGTGGACGGACGCGGGCGTCGCTGATCCCTGCCGCGAATTTCGTCCTCTCGCGCGGACTGTGGCCCCTCGCCGCGCTTGCACATTGCGGTTCACCGCCGCACCGCCTCCGCTTGACGGAGATGGACAACGGGTGTAAATTCTTTTTGACGGTCGCGACACCCGTCGGGACCGTCAAGGGTGATCCCTCGGGGGTCCGAGGGGAACAGGGAACAGGTCCGCTTGGGAGGACTGATACCTCCCTGGCCGGGGTACGAAGGAAGCAGGCAGGAGGGCTGCCGTGAAATCCCAACGCTGGTTGCTTGTCACGCTCGGTGTGTTGCTGCTGACTGGCGCATCAGCAGCGCAGGAATTTCGCGCCACCATTACCGGTACGGTGACCGACCCGCAGGGCGCCGTAATCCCGAAGGTCCGCATCGAGGCCAAGAATCTGGAAACAGGCGCCGTCATCACCACCCAGACCAACGAAAGCGGTATCTACGTGCTGCCTTTCGTGCCCACGGGCTGGTACCAGCTCAGCGCATCGCTGGAGGGCTTCAAACGCGCGGTCCGCGATAAGGTCGAATTGCGCGTGGGCGACCGTTTGCGGGTAGACTTTCAACTCGAGCTGGGCGGCGTCACCGAACAGGTAACGGTAGTGGGCGAAGTGGAGCTGCTCGAGACGGCCACCGCGAGCAAAGGTCAGGTGATAGACTCCCAGAAAGTGGCGGCGCTACCCTTGCTGGGTCGGAATCCCTTCATGCTGGCGGTGGTGGCCACCGGGGTCCAATACACCCCGTCGTTGGCCAGCCGTTCCAACCGCCCGTTCGACAACGGCGGCATGGACAGTTTTTCCATCAATGGCGGGCGCCAGTTCACCAACGAGTTCCTGCTGGATGGCGTCCCGGACACCAACACCGAAACCACCCAACCCACCAACCTGAGTTTCGTCCCCTCGCCGGATGCCACCGAGGAATTCAAGGTTCAGACCAATACGTACGATGCGCAGTACGGGCGGACCGGCGGCGGGGTCATCAATGTAAGCCTGAAGAGCGGCACGAACAAACTTCATGGAACGCTATATCATTACTTCCGGCACGACAAGTTGAACGCCAACAGTTTCGAATCCAACCTGGCGGGCGCGCGCAAGAGCGCCTTCCGCTGGGCGCAGCCGGGGCTGGAGTTCGACGGGCCGGTCTATCTGCCGCGGATTTACGACGGGCGCAACAAGACCTTCTTCATGTACTCGTGGGAGAAAATCAAGAGCAGCATTCCCTTCCCCCAGACTTACACGGTGCCTACCCTCGAGCAGCGAGCGGGTGATTTCTCGAAGACCGTACAGGCCAATTTGCAGCCCATCATCATATATGACCCGCTGACCACACAGCAGGTGGGGAATGCTTACATCCGGCAGCCCTTCCCGGGCAACCGCGTGCCTGCGAACCGCTTCGACCCGGTCTCCGTGAAAATGCTCGACTGGATCCCTTTGCCCAACCAGCCGGGCGATGCGCGTGGCTTCTTCAACCTCATTTCCAGCCCCAACCCGCGCACGGATGAATACGACCAGCACATCATCCGCATTGACCAGAATCTGGGCGCCAACCATCGCTTTTTCTCGCGTTACGTGAGGGGCAACCGGCACGAACTGAACTCGGATGCCGGCTTCCGTCATGAAGCCAGCCCATGGTATGGCCATTGGCGGACTAACCAAGGCGGTAACTTCGACCTCACTTCCACGATTTCTCCCACGCTGGTGCTGAACTTCCGCGCCGGGTATATCCGCCACCAGTTCGCCATTGCCCAGTATGGCGATGGTTTCGATCCGACCCAGTTGGGATTCCCTGCCGCTACCGTGGCTCAACTGCCACGCAAGTTCTTTCCGCGAGTGGCGTACACCGATTACACGACGTTCGGGCCACCGCGCTCGATCGGAAGCGAGTTTACGTTCTCCGACACCTGGTCGGCGAGCGAGACGGTCAACAAAGTCATCGGGCGGCATGCCGTCAAGTTCGGCGCTGAGTTCCGGGTGATGTTCAACAACCAGGCTCTGCCGACCTCCTCGTTCGGGAGCTTCACCTTCACCAAGGGCTACACCCAGCGCGACGCCTTGCGGGCCGAGGCGGCCGCGGGCAACGCGTTCGCCTCCTTGCTGCTGGGCATCCCCGCCAGCGGATCGGTGCCGATCAACGCCGAGCCCGCTTACGGCAACCGGTATTACGTGGCCTTCTTGCAGGATGACTGGCGTGTCACGAGTCGGCTGACGCTCAACCTGGGCGTGCGCTGGGACTATGAGTCGCCGCTGAGCGAACGCTTCGACCGCCAGAATCGAGGCTTCGACGCCACGGCGCCCAGCCCGCTGAAGGTTCCCGGCCTGGACCTCCGCGGCGGCCTCCTCTTCACGGACTCCAAGCACCGGTTGCCGTTCAAGCGCGACCTGAACAACTGGCAGCCGCGGCTGGGCGTCGCCTACCAGCTCCGGCGAACCACCGTGCTGCGTGCAGGCTACGGGCTGAGTTACTTGCCCACTTTCGACACCGGTTATAACAACGGCTTCAGCATCGAGACGCCCTACGTCTCCTCGGTGGACGGCGGCATCACGCCCTCCGGGCGCTGGAGCAATCCGTATCCGGACGGCATCAAGCAACCTTACGGCCGCTCCCTCGGGCTGGCTACGATGCTCGGCCTGAGCTTCACTTACGGGTACCCGGATCGCGTGATCCCCTATGTTCATCAGTACTCGTTCGGATTCCAGCAGGAATTGCCCGGGCGCGTCCTGGTGGACGTATCTTATGTGGGATCGCGCACGCGGATGTTGCAGACCGCCAAGGGCATCAATGCCGTGCCGGCTGACAAGCTCGCGCTGGGCTCAGACTTGCTGACGGCGGTACCCAATCCGTTCCAGGGTTTGCTGCCGGGCACGGCCTTCAACGGCCCCACGATCCCGCGCCAGCAACTGCTGCGTCCGTTCCCGCACTTCAACGACATTACCGAAGCGCGGCATTCGATCGGCGACACCTGGTACGACAGCATGCAGCTCAGGGTGGAAAAGCGACTCTCGCACGGCTTGCACCTGCTGGCCAGTTACACCCTGTCCAAGAACATCGAGGCCGTCGGTTACCTGAACGCGCAGGATCGCTGGGAGGATACGGCGAAGGTGCTCACGGCGGTAGACGCGCCGCATCGCGCCGTGATCAGTTGGGGGTACGAGCTGCCGTTCGCCAAAGGGCGCCGGGGCGTGGTGAGGCAGGTTTTCGGCGGCTGGCAGGTCAACGGCATTGCAACCTTCCAGTCCGGTCTTCCGGTAGCCACCCCGGGCGGGGCGGTTTCCACTGGGGTGAATCCCAAGCTGCCGGGCAATGTGCAGAGCCGCAACCGCTGGTTCAACACCTGCACGTTGACGCAGGCCGGCGTGCGCCAGAACTGCGCCAGCCCGGACGAGCCGGTCGCCTTTGTGGTTCAACCGCCGTTCACGCTGCGCACGTTGAGCACGCGCTTCCCCAACATCCGCACGCGGCGGCCGGGCCTGGTAGATTTCTCTGTGTTCAAGACCTTCTGGCTGACCGAAAGCCTTCGCTTGCAATTCCGGGCCGAGGCGTTCAACCTTTGCAACACGCCTTGGTTCGGTGCGCCGAACACGACGCTGGGATCTGCGGCCTTCGGCACGGTTTCGCCGTCGCAAGCAAACGACCCGCGGAACGTGCAGTTGGCCCTGCGGCTGGCGTTTTGAATTCGATGACTGAGAAAGGAACATCTTCGGGGGGATGTCATGAGAATGAGGAATCGGCTTTGCACCGGGGTCGTCGCGCTTGTGCTTGCGGGATCTGCGTTCGGGCAGGGCCTGACCGGCCAGATCTCAGGTAACGTTCAGGACCCGGCGGGAACGGTAGTACCGAATGCCAAGGTCGAACTGGTCAACACCGGCACCGGCCAGACCCGGGAGACCACCACGGACGGCCTGGGCAACTTCATCTTCACGCAACTGTTGCCCGGCACTTACGCGATCACGGTAACTGCCCCGGGCTTCAAGAAGTATGAGCAGAAAGACATTGTGCTTACTGCCACCGAGCGCGTGGTGCTGCGGCAAATCCGGCTGGAGCTTGGCGAGCTCACCCAGACGGTATCGGTGGTGGCCGAAGCCGCCCGCTTGCAGGTTCAAAGTTCGGAGCGCTCCGGCCTCATCAGCACCTCCCAGATTCAGGACCTCTCGCTCAAAGGCCGGGACTACATGGGGCTCCTCCGTCTCCTGCCCGGCGTGGTGGACACGCGCAACCGGGAGGCGCCGGGTTGGAACAATCTGGTCGGTATTTACGTCAACGGCGGCCGCCAGGGAACCACCAACCTCACGCTGGACGGAGTTTCCAACCTCGACACCGGCTCCATGCTGGGTCCCTATCTGGCTCCGGGCCTGGACGCCATTGCCGAAGTAAAGGTGCTGCTGACCAACTACCAGGCCGAGTACGGCCGGAGCTCGGGCGGAACGATCAACGCAGTGATCAAGAGCGGCACCCGTGAATTCCATGGCGGCGCTTTCTATTTCAAGCGCCACGAGATGTTCAACGCCAACGAATTCTTCAACAATCGGGACGGGCTGCCCAGGCCGCGCTACCGCTTCGAGTACCCCGGTTATTTCCTGGGCGGGCCGCTGCTGATTCCCAAAATCAACACCAGCCGCGACAAGCTGTTCTTCTTCTGGTCCCAGGAGTTTCTCCCGCGCAAATACCCCACCGCTCAGGCTCGCCGCACCTTTCCCACCGAGCTGGAGCGTCGCGGAGATTTTTCGCAGACCTTCGACACCAACCGCCAGCTCATTCCCATCCTGGACCCGCTCGACAACCGCAGGCCCTTCCCGGGCAATATCGTCCCTGCCAGCCGCATAGACAAGAATGGCCAGGGACTGCTCAAGGTTTTTCCCCTGCCTAATACCTTCGATCCTAACTACACTTACAACGCGGTCTTCCAGAGCACCGTAGACCAGCCCCGGTGCGAAGAAATTCTCCGCGTGGACTGGAACGTGGCGCCGCGAACGCTTTTCTATGCGCGCGGCATCGAGAACTACGAAGCCTACAAGGGCGACTTCGCATTCGTGCTGGCGTCCTCGAGCTGGCCGCAATTGCCCATCAAATACGAAATCCGGAGCAAGGGCCTGGTTTCCACGCTGATTCATACGTTCAACCCGACGCTGGTAAACGAGTTCACGTTCGGGGTGAACCGGGCCCTGCAGACGGTGAACCCGTTGACCCAAGAGGGTCTGGACCGCAACGATCGGAGGAAACTGGGCCTGGATCTGCCCCAGTTCCACCCTGAGATCAACCCTTACCATTTGATCCCCAACGCGACTTTCGGAGGCGTTCAGAACGCGCCGCAACTTTACGTAGAACAGCGTTTCCCGTTCTTCGGGACCAACAACATCTGGAACTGGTCGGACAACCTGTCTCATATCCGCGGCCCGCACAACATGAAGGCGGGCTTCTATATCGAGCGCACCACTCGCAACGCCGCCCGCGCCTCCGCCTTCAACGGCACGTTCGATTTCGGAAGAAACGTCAACAACCCGTTCGATGCCAACTACGCCTACGCCAACTGCCTCATGGGCTACGTGAACAGCTATACGGAAGCGGACAAACATCCCCACGCCCATGCTCGTTACACGAACATCGAGTGGTACGTGCAGGACAACTGGCGGGCCCACCGGCGGCTGACCTTCGATATCGGCGTGCGCTTCTACCGCATCGTGCCCACATGGAGCGCGCGTGACCAGTTAGCCGCTTTCTGGATGGCTGACTACCGTCCGGAAAAGGCGCCCAAGCTGATCGAGCCTTACCGGGCCACGCCCACCAGCCCGCGCATGGGACGCAATCCGGTTACCGGCGAGCTGGTGCCTGAAGTGAAGATCGGGACGTTTGCCTTGGGGTCCGGCGATATTTACAACGGGATGCGCATCTTCAACGAGCGTATCCTGGACACGCCTGGCATCCAGATCGCGCCACGCTTCGGCTTCGCATGGGATGTTTTCGGCGACGGCAAGACAGCCGTGCGCGGCGGCTTCGGCATTTTCCCGGACCGCTTCAACGACGACATCGTCTTGCAGTTCGTGCAGTTCCCGCCCCTGGTCAACACCGCCACCGCTTACTACACCACGATCAAGGACCTGTTGAGCACTCCGCTCAGCCTGAGTCCGGCGAGCGTCTCCGGCGTCCAGAAGGTATTCGATCCGCCCACCGTGTATAACTGGAGCTTCGGCATCCAGCGCGACATCGGATTCGGCACCGTGTTCGACGTGGCCTACGTAGGTTCGGTGGGCCGTCACCTGCTCCACGTTCGCAGCCTCAATGCCACACCTTACGGAACCAACTTCCTGCCCTCCAGTATTGATCCGACGCTCACCGGCAACCGCCCGCTGCCCGTGAACTTCCTGCGACCGATCAAAGGCTACGCCGACATCACTTATTATGAGTTCGCCTCGACTTCTAACTATCATTCCATGCAGACCCAGGTCAACCGGCGCTTCGGCCAGCATCTGACTTACGGCTTCACATGGACCTGGTCGAAGGCCATGGATCTGGTTGACAGTAACACAAGCGCAGTGAATCCCTATCTGAACTTCCGCATGCGCAACTACGGGAAGGCAGGATTCGACCGCACTCACAACGTAGCGATCTTTTACGACTACAAGCTGCCGGATTTCATCCGGGGCAAGTCGTTCGGGCGCTGGATCGTCAACGGCTGGGAGGTCTCCGGAATCACGTCGTTCATCAGCGGGGCGCCCACCGGGATCGGCTACAGCTTTGTCGTGGCGACGGACATCACCGGAGCTTCCGGCGCCGGCATTGACAGCCGCGTCAACCTCATTGGCAATCCCAATCTGCCGAAGTCCGAGAGAACCGTCTACCGTCACTTCCGCACCGAGGTAGTGCGACCGCCCGACCGTGAGAACTTCGGCATCGGCAATGCGCCCAAAGACCCCATCCGGGGACCGGGCATCAACAATTGGGATGTCTCGGTGTTCAAGAATTTCCGGTTGGGTGAAGGCCAGCGCCGTCTCCAGTTCCGCTGGGAGATGTACAACGCGTTCAACCACACACAGTTCTCCGGGGTGAATACTTCGGCTCGCTTCGATGCGCAGGGCAATCAGGTCAATGCCCGATTTGGCGAGTACACGGCGGCTCGCGACGCGCGCCGCATCCAGGCGGCCCTGAAGTTCTACTTCTGAGCTTTACAGGCACGACCGACGTAGTTGTCAGTACGGCGAGACAGGCTGCGACCCGGGGCGGCTCCGCTATGCCAACGGCGATCTGGAATCGCGCGCGCAGAGGCGTACCCGTCGGCGGCGCCAGGGCGGGCCGCCGCACCTGAATCGCACCAAGGAACCACGAGGGCACCACGAGCGGGTGCGCCCGTGAGCTTTAAGAAAAGGGGCCGGGGGGTGTCCAAGTCAGCGAAGTGAGCGCCCGGGTTCGGACCGGCGGGGGTGCTCACCGGCGATGCGCGGGGTGCCTACCGCGGGCGAAACGCATGGAAAAACTGGTCCTAGGGTCCTCGTGTCCGATAGGGTGGCCCGGCCACCGGCAGGTTCGGTAAAAAAATCTCAATTCACCCCTAGCATTCGAAGCCGTTTTCTGATAGACTGACTCCGAAATAGGCCTCGCGGTTTGAGACCTGCCTGACTCCGAGGAGGGTGGATGGCCAAGGAGAGTATTCACAAGAAGTTGGAGCGTGTTCGCCCGCCCCGTGTCCACGTGACCTACGACGTGGAGGTGGGCGACGCCATCGAAATGAAGGAACTGCCGTTTGTCGTCGGCGTGCTGGCCGACCTGACCGGCCAGCCCGAACAACCCCTGCCCCGTCTGAAGGACCGTCGCTTCGTCGAGATTACGCCAGACAACTTCGACGCCGTTCTGGAAAGCATGAAGCCGCACTTGTCGTTCACGGTGGAGAACAAGCTGAGCGACGAGCCCGAGGCCGGCCAGCTCAAGGTGGACCTGCACTTCAAGAGCCTCGAAGACTTCGAGCCTGAGCAGGTCGCCCGCCAGGTCAAGCCGCTGCGCGAGCTACTCGAGCTGCGGACGAAGCTGGCCGACCTGCGCGGCGCCTTGCAGACCAATGAACGGCTGGACGAACTGCTCATGCGGGCGGTGACGAACACCGAAGAGCTGGAGAAGCTGCGCGCTGAACTCGAAAGCGGAGGAAAGGAGGGCGAGGCATGAGCGATCCGCAAAAGGCTGCCATGCCGCAGGCAGCCCAACCCACCAGGGTGGAACGCAGCCTGCTGGACGAAATCGTCGAGGAGGGCCGCTTTGGCACCGATGTCGCCGCGCAGGCCCGGGGCCGTGACCTGGTCAAGGAATTCATTTCTCAGGTCCTGGCCGGCGAGATGACGGTCTCGCGCGATGCGGAAGCCATGATCAACGCTCGCATCGCGCAGATTGACCACCTGATCTCGCTCCAGTTGAACGAGATCCTGCATCACCCCAGCTTCCAGCAACTGGAAGCCACCTGGCGCGGCCTGAAGTACCTGCTCGATCACACCGAGACCAGCCCGATGCTGAAGATCCGCGTCCTGAACTGCTCCAAGCGTGAGTTGCTGCGCGATTTGCAGCGCGCGCCGGAGTTCGATCAGAGCGCGATCTTCAAGAAGGTGTACGAGGAGGAATTCGGGGTCTTCGGCGGCGAGCCGTTCGGCGCCCTGATCGGTGATTATTACTTCGGCAAGCACCCCGAGGACATCGAGCTGCTCGAGAAAATGTCGCAGGTGGCCGCCGCGGCGCACGCGCCTTTCATCGCGGCAGCGGCGCCGGACCTGTTGGGGCTGGACAGCTTCACCAATCTGGGCGCTCCGCGCGATCTGGCCAAGATTTTCGAATCCACGGAATACGCCAAGTGGAAGTCCTTCCGCAACAGCGAAGATTCCCGCTACGTGGCTCTGTGCCTGCCCCGGGTGCTGATGCGCCTGCCCTACGGGCGTGACACCCAGCCGGTGGAAGCCTTCAATTACGAGGAAGGCGTGGACGGCAGTGATCACTCCAAATACCTGTGGGGCAACGCTGCCTATGCGCTGGGTGCTCGCCTGACCGAGGCCTTTGCCACCTACGGCTGGTGCGCGGCGATCCGGGGCGTGGAAGGCGGCGGGTTGGTGGAAGGCCTGCCCGTGCACACCTTCCGCACCGACGAGGGCGACGTGGCCCTGAAGTGCCCGACGGAAATCGCCATCAGCGACCGGCGTGAAAAGGAGCTGGCAGATCTGGGGTTCGTGCCTTTGGTCCACTGCAAGGGAACCGATTACGCAGCCTTCTTCAGCGTTCAGTCGTGCAACAAGCCCAAGGTGTACGACAAAGAGTCGGCTACGGCGAACGCACGCCTTTCCGCGCAACTGCCGTACATCCTGGCGGTATCGCGCTTCGCTCATTACTTGAAGGCGATCATGCGCGACAAGATCGGCAGTTTCATGTCGCGCGCGGACTGCGAGCGTTTCCTGAACCAGTGGATCATGAACTACGTCACGGAGGATGATCAGGCCAGTCCGGCCACCAAGGCGCAGTATCCGCTGCGCGAGGCTCGGGTCCAGGTCATGGAGGTGCCCGGCAAGCCAGGCGCTTACCGGGCCATCGCCTATCTGCGGCCACACTTCCAGCTCGACGAACTGACGGTATCTCTGCGGCTGGTGGCGGAGCTGCCGCAATCGGCAAGAAAGTGACTTCGAGCCGAAACGGGTTCGCAGCAAGCACGGAGGCTTGCCAGCAGTAACGTTACGAAAGGAGAAGAGGAAGACCCATGGGGATGGTTGACTATTTCCTCAAAATTGACGGCATCGAGGGCGAAAGCCAGGACTCCAAGCACAAAGGCGAAATCGAGATCGAATCCTGGTCCTTCGGTGAGGTCCAGACAGGAACCGCGGCCCGCGGCGGCGGTCTGGGGGCCGGCAAGGTGCAGATGCAGGATTTCAACTTCGTGATGAAGGTCAACAAGGCCAGTCCGAAGTTGTTCCTGGCTTGTGCGCAAGGCGACCACATTCCGAAGGCTGTGCTCACTTGCCGGAAGGCTGGCAAGGAGCAACAGGAATACCTGAAAATCACTTTCTCGGACGTCATGGTTTCCAGCTTCCAGACCAGCGGCGCCGCGGCTTCCGACATGCTTCCCATGGACCAGATCTCGCTGAACTTCACCAAGATCGAGTTCGAATATCGCGAGCAGAAGCCGGACGGGACGCTGGGTGGCGCCATCAAGTCCTGGTACGACCTCAAGCAGGTCAAGGGCGGCTAACCGAACGCGGACGGGCTTGCGAGGACGCGGCCGCTTGGGGACCCGTCCTCGCGCCCTCTGCGTCCGCAGCCACCAGCGGGGCAGCCCCATGACGGCACGCGAACTGTTCCAGGCAGGCAAGCTCACCGAAGCGCTGGAGGCATTGAGCAGCCAGGTGCGCGAAAATCCGACCGACATCCGGCTGCGCACCTTCCTGTTCGAGCTGCTCTGCTTCGCCGGCCAATTCGACCGCGCGGAAAAGCAACTGGACGTGCTGGCCCGCGAATCGCCCGCTTCCGAAGCGGGAGCTCTCTTGTACCGGGGGGCCATTTACGCGGAGAAGACTCGCCAGGAAGTTTTCGCCCGAAAAGAATTTGCCGAGACAGGAGAAGCCAAACCTGTCGCGGGTACCCTCAACGGCAAGCCGTTTCAATCCTTGAGCGACGCGGATCCCCGAATCGGCGCCCGGCTCGAGGTACTGGCGGCAGGAGGGTATCTGTGGATCCCCTTTGAACACCTGGCTTCGGTCCAGGTGGCGCCACCCCGGCGGCTGCGCGACCTGTTGTGGTTACCCGCCATGGTGCGCGTCAGCCCCAGCCTGAAAGGCCGCGAGCTCGGCGAAGTGCTGCTTCCGGTCATGTCGCCTCTTTCCTGGCAGCATCCGGATGATCAGGTGCGGCTCGGGCGCGTCACTGTCTGGGAGCTGGACGACGAAGGCAACGAGATCCCTTACGGACAGAAGCTCCTGCTGGTGGACGGTGAGGAGTTTCCGCTGCTGGAGGTTCGCACGCTGGAGATCGCCACTGCCTGAACGAGTGGAAGGCGCACAGACGCCAACGCGAAGCCTCGTACCGTTAGCGGTGTTTCCACCATGCCTTTGCGCAGTGACCTGCTGAACCCCATCCCCGGAGCTAATCCCGCCGGGGAGAACCTGCGATACGCCCCCGTCTACGACCAGATCCGAGAGGCACGTCGGGAAGAGGAAGCCATCACCGAGGGTGACTGGCAGACTCCTGGCAAGAAAGCCAACTGGCCGTTGGTCATCAAACTGGCCAGTGACGCGCTCGCGACAAAGAGCAAAGACCTGCAACTGGCGGCCTGGTTGACGGAAGCCCTGATTCGCACCGAGGGCTACGCAGCGCTGGCGCCCTGTCTGGACCTGATCCGCGGGCTGCTGGAGAACTTCTGGGATGGCCTGTACCCGGAGATCGAGGACGGCGACCTGGAATTGCGGGCGACGCCGCTCGAGTGGATCGGCACGCAGTTGGAAACGCCGATCAAGCAGGTCCCGCTGACGCGCAGCGGGTTGGATTGGTTCCAGTACAAGATCTCGCGATCGGTTCCCACCGAGGACGAGGCGGCCAGCAGCGACGCGCGACGAGCCCAGCGCGAGGCAGCCATCGCCGACGGCAAGATCACCCCGGAAGAGTTCGATTCGGCTTTCCACGCCACTCCGACTAGCTTCTACCAGCAGGCGTTCGATGACCTGGAGGCGGCGCGCGAATCCCTGGCCCAACTGACCGCCGTCTGCGACGAGAAGTTCGGCGATTTCTCGCCCAGTTTCTCAGTCCTGCGGAACACGCTGGAGGAAGTCCAGCAGAGCGTGCGCATCCTGCTCCAGCGCAAGCAGGCGCTGGAGGGGCCGCCCGCCGAGGAAGAAGTTGCCGGGGAAGAAACCGTAGCCGAGGAAGGCGCCTGGGCGGCGGAAGAGGTGACAGCGGTTCCAGTGCCTCCCACAGCCGCGCCACGCCGCAAAGCGCTGGCAGCCGAGCCGCAGGATCGCGAGGATGCGATCGGGCGCGTGGTGAGCGCCGCCCGCTTCCTGCGACGCGAGGATCCTTACAGCCCGGTTCCCTATCTGCTCCTGCGGGCCTTGCGTTGGGGCGAGCTGCGCGCCGCCGGCGCCAGTCCCGATTACTCCGTGCTCGAAGCGCCTTCCACCGAGATCCGTCAGCAACTCAAGCGATTGACAAGCGAAGGATCATGGGCGGAGGCGCTCGAGGTGGCCGAGGAAGCTGCGGGAGCGCCCTGCGGCCGGGCGTGGCTGGACGTGCAGCGGTATGCTGTGCGCTGCCTGACGGAGCTGGGCTATGAAGCGCCGGCCAACGCGTTGCGGGCGGAGCTGCGCGCGCTGTTGGCCGACTATCCCGAACTGCCGAACTGGTCTCTGAGCGACGATACGCCGGTGGCGAACGCCGAAACGCAGGCGTGGCTCAAGGAAGAGATTTTGCCGAGGCAAGAGGAAGCGCCGCCGAGTCAGGAAGCTGAAGAACCGTACGTCCCCGTCTCCTGGCAGGAGCCGGCGCCCGCAGCCGCGGAGGGCAAGGAACAGCCGCCCGATGCGTACATGCTGGCGCTGGAGGCATTGCGCTCGGGCCAGCGCAAGGAAGCCGTCGAAATTCTGGCGCGTGAGGCTGCACAGGAGCGCTCGGGGCGCGCGCGCTTCCAGCGCAGGATCCAACTGGCGGAAATTTGCATGGCTGCCGGCTACGAGGCGGTAGCCTGGCCAATCCTTGAAGAGATCGCGCAGGAGATTGAGCAACGCAAGCTCGAGGAGTGGGAGGCGCCGGAGGTGCTGGCGCATCCGCTGACGTTGCTGTTTCGCTGCCTGTCGAAACTGGATCGGGACAGCGAGGAAAAGCAAAGGATTTACGCGCGCATCTGTCGCTTGGATCCGGTCCAGGCTCTGGCGTGCGGGTGATAGGAGGTGACGGGGGCTGGCGGACTGCAAGACCGGCGGCAGACGGCGCGTCCAGCCTGAGTGAGCGTCATGGCCAGGACGGAGACGGAAGGAACCATCACGTTATCGGTGCTGGACCGGCTGATTGACTACGAGCCGGCTCACCATACGGAAGCACCGCCCACCCGCGCGCAATCCCTGCGCCGGCTGAAGGCTGCCGTCAAACGCGATCTGGAATGGCTGCTGAACACGCGACGGACCATCCAGGAAGCGCCGCCGGGCGCCAGCGAACTGGAACGTTCCGTCTACCACTACGGACTTCCGGATTTTATCGGCTTGAGCTTGCGATCCACCCGCGACCAGCAAAAGCTGCTCAAAATGCTGGAGTCCACGATCGCGCAGTTCGAGCCGCGCCTGATGAGCGTGCGCGTCCGGATGGAGCCGTTGACCGAGAACGCGCGCCTGCTGCGCTTCGTGATCGAAGGCCTGCTGCGGGTAGACCCGGCGCCGGAGCGAGTGAGCTTTGACACCGTTCTGGAGCTGTCCAGCGGTCGCTATCAGGTGATGGGAGAGCCCGGTGCGCGATGAGCTGCTAGGTTACTACACTCGCGAGCTGACTTTCTTGCGCCAGTTGGGCGCGGAGTTCGCCGAAAAGTACCCCAAAATCGCATCCCGGCTGTTGCTGGAGCCGGATCGTTGCGAGGATCCGCACGTCGAGCGACTGATCGAAGCCTTCGCTTTTCTGGCCGCTCGTGTCCACCTGAAAATTGACGACGATTTCCCGGAAATTACCGAGGCGCTGCTGGGCATCATTTATCCGCACTATTTGCGTCCCATCCCGTCCATGTCCGTGGTGGAGTTTCATCTGGATCCCGAACAGGGAAAGTTGACCACGGGCTTGAAGATCCCGCGCGATACCATGTTGTACTCGCGTCCGGTGGACGGCTTCCCTTGCAAGTTCCGCACCTGCTACGACACGGTCCTGTGGCCGGTGCGCGTGACCGCCGCCCAGTGGACGACGCCGGACCGCATCCGCCCGCCTCTGAGATCGTCCGCCGCTGCCGTGCTGCGGCTCGAGCTGCGCTGCCTGCCCGACGTCACGTTCGAAAAGCTCGAGCTCGACCGACTGCGTTTCTATCTGAATGGAGACAGTCAAGTCGTTTTCGCGCTGTATGAGCTGCTGCTCAACAACACGATGGAGATCCTGCTGCGCGATCCGACGCCGGGATCGCGCGTGAAGCCAGTGAGCTTGCGCCGTCAGGCCCTGCGTCCGGTAGGTTTCCGGTTGGACGAGGGTGTGCTGCCTTACCCGCGCCGTTCGTTCCTGGGTTATCGCCTGCTCCAGGAGTATTTCGCTTTCCCGGAGAAATTTCTGTTCGTGGAATTGGAGGGACTGGATGCGCTGCGCACCGGCCAGTTCCAGGAAACGGTAGAGATCCTGTTTCTGATCTCCTCGTTCGAGCGGCCGGAACGGCACCAGGTGCTCGAGCTGGGCGTTTCCGAACGCACTTTGCGTCCGGCTACCACACCGATCGTGAATCTCTTCCCCCAGACCGCCGAGCCCATCCTGCTCGACCAGACGCGCTACGAATACCCCGTGATCCCGGACGTCCGGCGGCGGCGAGCTACCGAAGTGTTCTCCGTGGACGAGGTCGTCAGCTCGAGCCCGCGCTCCCCGGAGGTGATCCGCTTCGAACCCTTCTACTCGTTCCGCCACGGAGTCCGCCGGGACAAACGCCAGACCTTCTGGATGACGACGCGACACGCCGCCGAGCAGGTAGGAGAAAGCGCAGCCGATGTTTATCTGATGCTGGTGGATCTTTCCGGGCGACCCATGCGTCCCTCGGTGGATACGCTGACCGTTCGCTGCACGTGCACCAACCGCGATTTGCCGTCACGCCTGCCCTTCGGCAGCGAGATGGGCGATTTCGAAATGGAGGGGGTCTCGGCGCTGGAAAAGATCGTCTGCCTGCACAAACCCACGGCCACGATCCGGCCGCCCGGCGGTCGCGGCGCACTGTGGCGGCTGGTCTCGCACCTTGCCTTGAACTACCTTTCCCTGGTGGAAGAAGGCAAAGAGGCGTTGCAGGAAATTCTTCGGCTTTATAACTTCGCCGACTCCGCCTATCTGGACAAACAAATCGCAGGCATTACCCAGCTGCGAAGCGAAAAGCACTTTGCGCGCGTACGTTCGGAGTACGGCATCAGTTTCGCGCGCGGCCTGCGCGTCCATATTACTCTGGACGAAGAGCAGTTCGAGGGCGGGGGAGCTTACCTTTTCGCCAGCGTGCTGGAGAATTTCCTGGGCTTGTACGTGGCGCTGAACAGCTTTGTGCAGGTCGTGGTGTCCACGGAACAAAGAAAGGAGGTGATGCGGGCATGGCCGCCGAGAGCCGGTCGGCAGATCCTCCTGTAAGCGACGAAATCGTGCCGGCGCCTGTGGCCTGCCGGCATCCCGAAGTGGAAGCGGCGCTGGAACGCGAGCCTTGGCGCTTCGATTTCTTCCAGGCGGTGCGATTGCTGGAGCGGCTGGATCCGCACGGCAAGCCGGTGGGGCGTTTCACCCGTCCGCAACAGGAAGTGGTGCGCTTTGCCGCGAATCCCTCTCTGGTGTTTCCTGCCAGCCAGATCCAGGCGCTGGAACGTCGTCCCGGCACTCCCGCGCGCATGGTGGTGAACTTCATGGGCCTCTTTGGTCCAGTGAGCGTCCTTCCGCAGCCTTATACCGAACTCGTCATCCACCGGATTCGCGAGCGCGACACCGCCCTGCGCGACTTTCTGGATTTGTTCAACCACCGCATGATCTCCCTGTTCTACCGGGCCTGGGAGAGATACCGTTTCGGCATCCCTTACGAACGGGGCGAGCAGGACCGCCTTTCCGCCCTGCTCATGGATTTCATCGGCCTGGGAACGCCGGGTTTGCAAAAACGCCAGGCCGTAGAAGACGAAGCCCTGCTTTATTACACGGGCTTGCTGGCGCAATTCCCCCGTTCAGCCACGGCGCTCGAACAGATCCTGGCCGACTATTTCGAAGTGCCCGTCGAGGTCGAGCAGTTTGTCGGCGGATGGTACCGGCTGGATCCGCAAGTGCTGAGTCGCCTGGAAGGCGGCGGAGAGGAAACTGAGCAACTCGCGGTGGGCACGGTGTTGGGCGACGAGGTCTGGGAATCGCAAGCCCGGGTGCGGGTGCGGCTGGGCCCGCTCACGCTCGACGAGTATCTGGAGTTTCTGCCCACGGGATCGGCCTTTGAACCGCTGCGCGCCCTGATCCGCTTCTTCGCCGGTGACCAGTTCGATTTCGAGGTGCAGCTGGTGCTCAAGCGCGAGGAAGTGCCTTATTGCGAGCTGGGCGCGGAGACCAAGGCTGCGCCCCGGTTGGGCTGGGTAAGTTGGACGCGGTGGTCGCCTATGACGCGCGACCCCGGGGAGACCGTACTGAGGTTGTAAGCGAGGGCAGAGGCCCTCGGGAGCAGAATATGCCAGTGAATTTGAAATCACTCATCGAAAAACTTAATGAACAAACCCGCAGCGCCCTGGAGGCGGCCGCCGGCCTCTGTGTGGCGCGCACGCACTACGAGGTCGAAATCGAGCATTACCTGATGAAGCTGCTCGACTTCACCGACAACGACTTCGCGCGCATCGCACACCATTACGGGGTGGATACCTCGCAGCTCAGCAAGGAGCTCACGCGGAGCCTGGACAAGATGCGGCGCGGCAACGCCCGCGGCCCCGCCCTGAGCCAGTGGCTGGTGCGCATGCTTACCGAAGCCTGGATCATCGGCACGCTGGATTTCAACGCCGGCCAGATCCGCAGCGGCTTCACGATT
>Ga0080004_1091797_pt1 | contig 65753 bp, 66 predicted proteins | sample WasSprMetagenome_FD_69207 | JGI IMG/M metagenome (GOLD analysis project Ga0080004, IMG submission 69207) | Sulfidic aquatic microbial communities from Washburn Spring, Yellowstone National Park, USA - WS (SPADES assembly) (version 2) | ecosystem: Environmental > Aquatic > Thermal springs > Hot...
CGGATTTTAAATCAGATTAATACGGATCAATGCGGATGGACACTGATAATATAATGCGGATGAACGCAGATAGAGGTTTATAAGCTGCCCGGATTTAGACGGGATATTTCACCCGGATTTAGGAACGGATATATCCGGTAATCATCCGGGTAATTCATCTGGGGTATATCCGGGTAATAGTTTTTTCACTTCTACCAACCTTTACTCGTCTGCTAAGTAGATAGAAAAAATTAATTTTTTAAAAAGGAATTTAAAAAACATTTTTAAAAATTCTTTTTATTTATTAACTTCTATTTTCTATATTTCTTTTCTATATTTCTATAGAAATATAGAAAAAGAATAAGGGGATTTATAGCGTAAATTTTTATTTGTACAATATTATATGTTGCCTATATTCAATCTACAAATTCTATTTATGAGCAATCTAGGATTATATAATGCCTATATTTAAAATTTTTTTTAATTTGTTATTTTTAATTTTACAATTTAATTTTACAATTTTTTATAATTTTATTAGCGGGGTGTAGCACAGTGGTAGTGCGCTGGCATGGGGGGCCAGAGGTCCCGGGTTCGATTCCCGGCGCCCCGAATTTTATTTATACTTCCCTTTTTAGCTTTTCAATAAATTCTTCTAATTTCATACTTCCTAGATCTCCTTCTTTATGTTTTCTTACAGCAATTGTATTTTCTTTTTCCTCTTTATCTCCAATAATAACCATATAAGGAATTTTTTCTTTTTCCGCATTTAATATTCTCTTTGATAAAGTTTCATCTGGATCCCAAATTTCTACTCTAAAATCTTTTTTTAATTTTTCATAGATTTGTTTAGAATAATTAAGATTTGAATCTTTAATAGGCAAAATTACTATTTGCAAAGGAGCTAACCACAAAGGAAAATCACCTGCATAATATTCAATTAATAGACCAAAAAATCTTTCTATCGAACCAAGTAAAGCTCTATGAATCATAAAAGGATATTTTTCTTTACCATCTTTATCAACATATTTAATCTCAAATCTTTTAGGTAAATTGAAATCTAGTTGTATTGTTGAAATTTGCCATTCTCTATCTAAAACATCTTTAACTTTAATATCTATTTTAGGACCATAAAAGGCTGCTTCTCCTTTCATTACTTTATAATTCCAACCTACGCTTTCGACTGCTTTTTTAAGTGAATTTATAGCGAAGTTCCAATCTTTACTACTTCCTAAATATTCTTTTTTTCTTGTTGGATCCCATATGCTTAAATCTACAGAAAATTCTTTAAAACCAAATTTTTCTAAAACATATTTTACTAAGTTAACACATTTTATAATTTCTTCTTCCAATTGATCTTCTCTGCATAAAATATGACCATCATCTTGAGTAAAACCCCTAACTCTTGTAAGACCAGATAGAGTACCTGATCTTTCATATCTATAAACTGTTCCTAATTCAGCGTATCTAATAGGTAAATCTTTATAACTTTTTGGCCAGGCTTTATAAATCATTAAATGAAATGGACAATTCATTGGTTTTAAATAGTATTCTTCACCCTCGATATTTATCGGAGCATACATATTTTCTTTATAAAAACTTAAATGTCCTGAGATCTCAAAGAGATTTTTCCTTGCTATATGAGGAGTAAATACTAATTGATAACCGTTATTTTTATAAGTTTCAATTAAGAAATCTTGAATTATTTGCCTAATTATTCCTCCTTTAGGTAACCATAAAATTAATCCTGCTCCAATATTTTCATTTGTAGTAAATAATTTTAATTCTTCTCCTAATCTACGATGATCTCTTCTTTGAGCTTCTTCTTGTTTTCTCAGATATTCTTCTAATTCTTCTTTAGATAGAAAAGCTAATCCATAAATTCTAGTAAGCATAGGATTTTTTTCATCTCCTCTCCAATAAGCACCAGCAAGCTTTGTAAGCTTAAAACCATCAATAGGAATTTCAGAAGCTTTTTTAACATGCCCTCCTTCGCATAAATCAATAAAAATGTCTGACTTATAAATAGTAACTTCTTTTATCTTTTTAAGCTTTTTCTTTTTTAATTTAATTTCAATAATTTCATCATAATTCGTTGTACCATATTTTTTAAGGTCTTTTAGCAATTCAATCTTGAATGGTTGATTTAGTTTTTTAAAAAGCCTTAAAGCTTTATCAATACTAATTTTTTCTTTTTCAAATTTTATGTCTTTTTGAATTAATTCTTTGATTTTTTCTTCTAAAATAGGCAGAATGTTTTCATCTATTTTTTTAGAAAATAAAATATCATAATAAAAACCATTTTCGATTACAGGACCTATTCCAAATTTTGCTTTAGGATCAATATACAAAACAGCTGTAGCTAGTAAATGCGCTAAAGAATGTCTAATTTTGTATAGCTGATCAATTTTCTTTTTCATTTAGTCGGTTTAATAGTCAAAAATAAATTTATAATCTTACCTTAACAGGTGCATTTATTTTTAGGATTCCCGCAGCAAGGACATACTCTTGATTTCTTTGATGTCTTTTTCTTTGCCCTTTTGTTTTTTAATTAATTCGACCTAAATAATTATTATAAAAATTTTCAAAGTTTTTTAAAAATTTATCTATTTCTTCTTTTTTAACCTCTACATACTTAAGCATAGCAATCATATTGTCTATTATTTCACTTTCAATAACATCTATTTCATTTTCTTTTACTTTGTTTTTTAAAAACAAGCAAAAATCTTTTAGATTTCCTAAATCAAGAGCATATTTTGCTTTTGGATCATTTATTTTAACCGAGAAAAAACTAAAGTTTTTTAATTCTTTATTAGTTTCAGTGTTAAAAATAAATAAAATTAACTTATATTCTATTATTGGTGCTTTATTTATATCTACTTCTTGTCTTATAATTTGAACCTTTCGTGTAATTTTTATTTGTTCATTAGAAAATATTTCTTGATATGGCAATATTTCATAAAGTTCTTTTATCCATTTTGAAGGTCTTTCCATTATTAAAATTATAAAAAATTAAAATGGGCGGTGGCTTTTAAACCCCTCTACCACCGCCCTTCTACCACCCTAACGGCGGGCTTTCAAATACCCGCCGTTAACATAACCACCTCCTTTTTTGTTTTTCTTTTTTTTGTTAAAAGATAAAGAAAGGAAGTTAAACTCGTTAGTTCTGATACCAGTTACCACACTGTTACAGTGGGGGCATTTAATAAGTTCTTCCCCTACATTCATTTTAGGGATAGAAAATTCTGCCCCACACTTTTGGCACTGCTCTTCTATCCAATTCATAGTTACCACCTCCAATTAAATTTTAAAGTATTTAATCATTTTTTTCAAGATATTTTTTAGGAATTAAAAGTCCTAGTATGGGTAAATAAGTTGTCAACAATCTGTAATATAAAGTAGAAATCAAAAATAAGGATGGATCGTATCCTGAATAATAGATAAACAAAGTAGCTAAAGACTCGCCTGCTCCTGTTCCATACAAAAAAGGAGAAATTGTTGAAATTAAAACCCAAATTAAATAGCTAATTAAAATTGTTGAAATATCCAAATTATTTTTGAATATATAAACAGAATAAATAAAAGCAATAAAACTTACAAATTCTAATAAGCCGCTTATTAAAATTAATTTAAATATTTCAAAAAATTTAATATTTTTAAAAATAGTTTCTTTTAAAACTAACAAAATTATTACATATACTACAAAAGCAGCTATTAAAAAAATTAAAAAGCGATAAAGTAAGAATGTTAAAAAGAACAAAAAGGACCCTAAGAAAATTAGGAGACTATAATGAATATAAATTATAGTGGATTTTTTTAAGTCTGAATCTATATTTAAAATTGGTGAAATAGGGCCTAAAGGTGAGAAGGTTCGTTTAGTATGAACTTTAAAATAAATTTTGATTATTTCTTTTAATTGTTTATTTTCTTTATTAATTTTAAAAACTTCGAACCATAAAATAATGTGCAATAAAATCATTAAAATTAAAGAAAACAAACTTAAAATTACAAGGTAAATATTTTCAATAAAAACAGGAATGATATTTCTAAAATTAGAAATAAGGTTAGGAATAAATTTTTCTAGTTTAAATAAGAAATAAAAAACTACTAAAGTTATTAAAACATTTTCTAAAATCAAAAAACTTTTTAAAATTTTTTTCTCTCCCAACATTTTAAAATTTAAAGTTCTTTGTAAGATCTAAATTTATAAATTTCACCTCTTAATCTTTCTATTAAAAGCTGGCGATTTGCTTCTTTTTCTTTTTCACCTTTGCCTTGAATTTCTATTAAATTTTCTTTTATCCCAGCTTCTAAAAATTCTTTAGCTGAAAGAAATGCTTCCCAAAATGATTGTTCGATTTCAATTTTTTTCTCGCTTTCTTTTCTAAACATTTCTTTTATTTTTTCTTTTATCTTTTCTTCTTCTAAAATTAATATTTTTCCGTCTTTTTCTAAATTCTTTAACATATTAAAAGTTTCTTCTACAATTTTGTAGATTTTCTCTTCTTTAGGCTGTTCAGGTTTAATTCTTTCCATATTTAAAGTATAAATTATATCACTTTTGAATAATTTTATAATTTGATTATATAAAATGAAAGAAAATATTAGAAATTTCGCAATTATAGCTCATATAGACCATGGAAAGTCCACACTTGCGGACAGATTTCTTGAAATTACAAACACTATTCCTAAAGAAAAATTAATTCCTCAATATTTGGATCGGCTTTCTTTAGAAAGAGAAAGAGGTATTACTATTAAAATGCAACCTGTAAGGATGTTTTATAAAAACTACATTTTAAATCTAATCGATACTCCTGGGCATAGTGATTTTGCTTATGAAGTTTCAAGAGCTTTATATGCTGTTGAGGGTGCTATTTTACTTATTGATGGAACACAAGGTATTCAAGCTCAAACTATATCGAATTTGGAAATTGCCAAAAAATTGAACTTAAAAATAATCCCTGCTATTAATAAAATTGACCTTAATATTATTGAGTTAGAGATTTTGTTAGAGGACATTAAAAAATTGATTAATTGTGAAGAAAAGGATATCCATTTAATTTCAGCAAAGTTCGGAACTGGTGTAGAAAAATTATTAGATGATGTCATAGAAAAAATACCATCACCAAAAGTTTTAAGCAATAAGCCATTAGCCTTAATTTTTGATTCGCATTATGATCCTCATAAAGGAGTTATTTTGCATGTAAGAATATTTGGAGGACGGTTTAAAAAATTTGAAAATTATTATTTAAAAGCAAAAAATTATAAATTTAAGGCTTTAGAAGTTGGTTATTTTACTCCAGAACTAAAAGAATGTGAATATTTACAAGAAGGCGAAATTGGCTATATTGCTACTGGTATAAAGGAATTAGAAATTGTAAATATCGGCGATAGTGTTGTCCAAGATTTAAACCAAGAACCTATTCCTGGTTATAAAGAACCAATCCCAGTAGTATTTGCTTCTATTTATCCCAGTGAAAATATAACTTTTGAAAAATTTAGCGAAAACCTAAAAAAAATAAGATTAAATGATCCTGCTGTTCGATTAGAAAGTTGTTATTCACCTGTTTTTGGTCGAGGTTTTATAATTGGGTGTTTAGGTTTGCTTCATTTAGAGATTTTTCAAGAAAGGCTAAAAAGAGAATTTTCTACCGATATCATTTTAACACTGCCTTCGATAAAATATAAAGTTCTTTTAGATAATGGAAAAGAAATTTTTATACAAAATGCCGATCAATTACCTGATCCATCAAAAATTAAAAAAATTTTGGAGCCTTGGGTAAAAATTCATATTTATTCACCCTTAAAATATGTTGAAGATATTTCTTTGATCATTAAAAACCGCAGAGGAATAATTACTAATAGAAAATTCTATGAAAGCTTTATTGAACTTGAGGGAGAATTACCATTAGAAGAATTAATTACAGGATTTTATGATGAATTAAAATCTGTAAGTTCTGGATATGCAAGTTTAAGTTATGAATTTTTGGAGTATCGCGAAGGTGACTTAGTTAAACTTGATATTTTGATTGCTGAAGCTAAATATCCTGGTCTTTCTAGAATTGTTCCTAGAGAGAAAGTTGAAATTATAGGTCGAAAAATAGTTAAAGAATTAAAAAATCTTTTGCCTCGGGAACAATTTCCTATTAAACTTCAAGCTGCTATTGGAGGAAAAATTATAGCTAGAGAAACAATCCCTGCCTTAAAAGCTGATGTTGCTGGTTGGTTATATGGGGGAGATATTACTCGAAAAATTAAACTTTGGCAAAAGCAAAAGAGAGGTAAAAAGAAATTAGAAAAATTAGGTAAAGGCAAAGTTAAGGTTCCTAATGATGTTTTAATTAAAATTTTAAAATTAAAATAATCTCTTTCTTATCCTTCTCCAAATTTGCCATCTTATTTCATTTTCTTCAAAACCAAATTTTTTAAAAAATTTTAATGATTGGAAATTTTTTATGCCTACATAACCACAAACGTGGTTTAATTTTTTCTTTTTAGCTAGTTCAAAAATTTTTTCTATTAAAAATTTAGCTAGACCTTTGTTTTGATACTCCTTTTTAATACAAATTTCATGAATTTCTGCAACCATTTCTTTTAATTTATCATCATGCCAATCAAAATCAACTATAGCAAAACCAATAGGTTTTTTATTGAAATATAAAAAAATAAAACCATCTTGAGCATGTTTACATAACCAATTAAAATAATTTTCTATTTCTTCATCGGTCTGTTCATAATATTCTGGATCAGTATCTTGATAAGCTGATTTATAGATTTCAATAAAATCCTTTTTAATTTCTAATGGATTTTTAATAATTTTTATTTTTACCTTCATTTAATTTAAAATTTTAATATGTTTCTTAAGATAGGCCATAGAGGCGCTAAAGGATTAGCCGTTGAAAACACCTTAGAAAGCTTTAAAAAAGCTATAGAATTTGATGTAAATGCTATAGAATTTGATGTAAGAAAAACTAAAGATAATGCTCTAATTGTCATTCATGATGAAAATTTAAAAAGAATTTGGAATAAAAACATATTAGTTAAAAATTGCGAACTTCGAACTATAAAAGAAATATCTAATGATAAAATACCAACTTTAGAAGAGGCCTTAGATTTTTTAGATAAAAAAATTGAAAAGATCTTAATCGAAATTAAAGAAGCTGGAACAGAAAATTTAATTTATGAAACAGTAAAAAATTTTAAATTAATTAATAGAGTGCTTTTTATAAGTTTCTTAGAAGAGGTTTTGATTAATTTAAGAAAGATAGACAAAAAAATAGATTTAGGCTTAATTTATTTAAAACATAAAAACCCTATTGAATTTATAAAATCTTTAAATGCAGTTTATCTTTTGCCTTTTTACAAATTTGTTCATGCTAAAGATATTGAAAATGCCCATAAAAACAAAATTAAATTATTGGTTTGGACAATTAATAATGAAAACGAAATAAAATCTTATTATCAAAAAGGTGTTGATGGAATTGCTAGTGATTTTCCTAATTTGTTTAAAGTATTAGATATAAAGAACTCATCGACCAAAGTTGGATAGGTGAACCTTCATATCTTAATTCTTCGGCAGAACTTAATTCAGACATATAACCTAAAACACCCATAGCAAATAAATTCTTTAAACTAGCTTCTTTTATTTTGTTAATATACTTTTCGTATTTTCTCTGAGAAAGAGATTGTAAAATGTAAGCACCAAGATTATTAATCCAGAACCAGGAATCACCACGATGATAACTTTTAGAATCCTCGCCAGTATGAAATTTATAAAAATTAGGATCATAAATAGATTTAGTTGCAAACCCACCCCATTTAAGATAAAAATTTTGAATAATTAAATCAAAAAAGTTAAACCATTCGTATTCTTCAAAAAAGTCTTTAGCTAATAAATATCCTAAGAATAGATTAGGAGAATAAAACTCAGATTCTGGATAAATTTTAAGAAAAAGGTTAGTTTTAAATTTCATTTTAAATTCAGCTGCTTTTTCATTGAGCTTTAATTTTTTTAAAGTGTTATAATAAAGAAAATCTATTTCAACAGCTCTAGGTCTATCTAAAGTATCCATCCAAGTGCTTTTTGACGGCAAATTATCTATCGTAAAAAATTTCTCCCATTCTTTTAAAGTCTTTATTAATTTTTCTTTGTTGTTTTCTATAAGTTCATCGTTTAAATTATTTACTATTAATAAAAAAGTATCTGCGGCTAAAATGCTATTATTTAGTTTGTTTTTATGCCATATCTCCTTTAGGTTATCTAAATAAAATTGCATTATTTCTTCTTTTTCAGATATTTCCCTATTCAAAAACAAAAGGCTCAAAAGTTCATCGCGAAACCATCTTTCTGGAAACCACAAAAGTCCTGCTTTAAAACCTTTCTGAGGATGATATAAAGAGTAAATTCTATTTAAGATAAATTTTTTAATATTATTTGGATGATCTTTATAAATTATTTTCAATGACTCTTTATCTTCGCAAATTATTTTCAATTTAGAAACATAACCTTCAAAGCCCTTCAAAATAGTAAATGTATAAAAAGGACTATTTCTTTTTAAATCATAATCGAATTCTATATTTAAAGGTTCATTTACGTATCTCAAATTTCCTTCATAAATAATCTTAAAATTTAGTTCGTATTTTTCAAATTCTTGAGTAAAATTTACAAAATAACAATTAGAATCTGGGAGAATTTTATAAATATTTCCATAATTAATATCTGAATACAATTTACGGCAATCTAATAAAAGGGTGAGAAAAACAGGCGAAGAAAGCGTTTCAAGATTTAAACCTTCTTCATCTAAGCAAATTTTTATTTTATTATTGGGAACTATTAAATTAACCGATGTTGGATTAAAAACCTCAATTTCTTCTATTTCTTCATTAATCCAAATATCAGATATGAGTTTATAAATTCCATTTTTAAGTTCAACCCAATAACCGAAATATTTACTTTTTTCCTGAAAAGATTTTATAAACCAATGATTATGCGCTACTAGTCCAATTGATGGAGAAAACGGATGGAATTCAAAAAAATTCTCATCTTCTTTTAATTCTAAATATCTTACTTTTTTTATCATCTTTGAAGAGCGGCAGAATATAAATCAAAATAATTAGATATTAAATTATCCCATGAACATAAAGAGGCTAGTCTTCTAGCTTCTAATTTATTTTGAACTCTTTCAGCTTTAGAAAATCGAGCTATCTTCAATAATACTTCAGAAAGTTCTTCAACAACTTCAGCACCTCTTTTATTTTTTCTTTCAATTATATAAATACCAGGATATTCTTTATCGAAATAAGTAATTGTTTGCAAATAATCGCTAAAACCTGTTAAATCAGTAGTAATAGTAATAACGCCACTAATAGCTGATTCTAAAGGAGTATATCCCCAAGGTTCATAAAAAGAAGGAAAAACACCTACATGACAACCAATAATTGCTTCGTTGTAATCTAAATTCAAAAAACCATCTCCTCTATGTAAATAAATAGGATAATAGATTACTTTAACTTTATTTTCTGGTCTATTGTCTAATCCTACTGAAAGTAAAAGTTGTAAAATTTCATCTTGTGGGTTTAAAATATGAGTCGAAATTGGAAATTTAGAGTCTGTTTTTAATTGTTTGATAATCTTTTGTATTTCTAAGAATTCTTCTTTGCTAAATAAAGTTTCTGAAGAAATTTTTTCTTTGTGAATAAGAAAGTGAACCAATCTACTTTTTATTTCAGGAGCTAAATCTTCAATTTTTTCTTCTAAATTTCTATAAACAGTTAGATTATGAAAGATAGAGTGGTCAACATCTATTACTTCAGATGGTACAAATATAAAAGCAAAAATATTAGGGTCAGAATCTGTTAATTTCTTATTCAATTCACTTAAGCTTCTAATAAAAATATCGATGCCTTTATTTTTTATTTCCTTACGCCCACTTATAAAGTAAAATAAAGAGTTTTTAAGCTCAACTCTGTAATAAGGTGAAAAGAAATATAAAATAAATTCACGAATTGCTTCTCTATTCACTCTATGGGCATAAGAAATTTCTTCGATAGTTGGGAACTTTGAAATATCAATGCCATTAGGTAGGATAAAATCTGGTTTTCTTCCTAAAATATGTTCAGCCTCAATTGCTAACACTCTACTTATAACTGTGAAAAATGTTGCTTTTCTTGCAGACATTTTTTCTACCATATGTTTAGCTTCAACAGCAAATTTATAAGCTTCTTCATCAGGATTCATAATTGATAAATGTTCCCAAAATTCTAAACCAGATTCTGCCATAGATCTACCCAAAACAGTAGCATGAGTTGTAAAAATAGACGGTGTTTGTAAATTTTCAAAAAGAATAACGGATCCTGATAACCATTCATGTAAATGAAGGATAGTTTTATTAGGAACTTTATCTAAAAAACATTTTAAAAAAATTGAAACTGCTTTACTCCAGGCAATAGGATGATTATAATCATCACCAGTTCTTAAGCTATCAATTCTATATTTTGCCCATAGTTCGTATTTTAAATTATTAATATTTTCTAAAAATCTCGTATAATCTATTAAAAAACATTTAGGCCGACTTTCGATTAACCATTCACCATAATAAACATTAATACCAAATTTTTTAACTTCGTCAATTATAGGCTCAAACTCATAGGGAATAGGCAAGGCGCTGAAATCAGAAAAACTTTTATTAGGCAAAAAAGGGCCGATTAAATAATAATTATTCTTAAATTTTTCTTGGATATATCTTGCTTTCTCTTTTAAAACTGTATAAATGCCACCAACTTTATTAGCTACCTCCCAACTTATTTCTATTAAAATTGGCTCCATTAAATAAATTATAAAATATCTGCTAAGATTAAATTATCATTTTCTAAAATTGCTATAGTAACTTCAAAATGAGCTGAAATTGAATTATCTATTGTTTTAAATTCAAAATCATTTATTTGCTCTGCATATTCACAAGAAATACTAGCCATAGGTTCGATAGTAAAAATCATTCCTTTCTTTAAAACTAGCCCTGATTTTGGCTTTCCAAAATTTAAAACTTGTAAATTTCCATGTAAATATTCACCAATATCATGACCACAAAGATTTTTAATTACTTTGAACCCTTTTTCTTCTATATGTTTTTGAATTGTATAACCTATGTCACCTAAAGTATTTTTAGGTTTGGCTATCTCTATAGCTTTTATAAGGCTTTCTCTAGTAGTCTTTACTAATTTTTTATTAATTTCTGTTGTTTCTCCGATAATTAATGTAGTAGCTGCATCCAAAAATAACCCTTTATAATTTATGCCCATATCAATTTTTAAAACATCACCTTCTTTTAAAATTTTTTTCTCTGAAGGTATTCCATGAACTATAATCTCATTCAGTGATAAACAAATATTAGCTGGATAAGGAATATTGGAAAAATCTGGTCTATATCCTTTAAAAGCACTTTTAACATTAAATTTTTCAAATAATTCTCCAGCTTTTTGATCTATTTTAAAAGTTGAGATACCGGGTTTTATATAATTTCTCAATTCTTCAAAAATTTCTTTTAAAATCTTACCACCTTCTTTCATTATTTTTATTTTTTCTTCAAAAGTTTTTTTCATGGCTTTAGGGTTTATAGATTTTTTAGATAAGATAAAATTTTTTTAGCTATTTTTTGAGGCTTATCTTCACCATCAATTTCTATAAGCAAATTTTGACCTTTTAACCAATTAATCATTGGTAAAATTTCATTTCTAAAGTATTTTAATCGTTCCTTTATCCTAGAAGGTTTATCATCTTCTCTTTTTTCAATTTGATATCTAAGTTTTATTCTTTCAAAAACTGTTTTATCAGAAATTTTTAAATATATAAAAACATATTTGATATTTTTATATTTTTTAAAGATCTCAAGATAAGTTTTAGCTTCATAAATACTTCTAGGAGATCCGGCAAAAATTAGAGATTTCCTATTTTTTATTGCTTTTTTAATAAGATTTTCTATGATATAAGCAACCAACTTAAAAGCAACCAGTTTACCTTGTTCTTTAATCTTTTTTTGTTTTTGAACATTTATCTTTATGCCTTTTATATAGATGTAATTTTTCTTGTAATGTTTAAAAAATTTATCAAGTTCTTGGCTTGTAGTTACAACTTTTGCTTTTAATTTTCGAGAAAGTAATTTTGCTTGAGTATCTTTGCCACAAGCGGGTTTGCCTGTTAAAAAAACAAAGATCATATTTTAAAAATAGAAAAAATTAATATAAATGAAGCTATACTTGTTAAAAATAAAACTATATAAATCATCAAATTTTGAAAAATAGTATTTTTATAATCTTTCATAATAGATTCATCATTAGATAATTTTAAATTATAAAACAAAATTATAGAGTAAAGAAACCATAAATTATTGATGTATAAAACAATGCTTTGATAGCGGTCCAGTTCAAAATAAAAAATAAGTGTGAAAATAAAATTACTAAAAAGAAAACGAAATAAAAAATTAAACTTTCTTTTGTTTTTTTATCTATACTAGCAGGTAAATTGAAAAGTTCACAGAATGAATAAGCAACTCCTCCGGCCAAAATAGGTATAACTAAAAAGTACTTGAAAGAATAGTAAGAGCAAAAATTAAAACTGCTAATTCTCCATAATCATATTTTAGAACTAAAATTAGATCTTCTATTTTTTCAATATTATAAATTCCTAAAGGATTTAAAATGCTTCCTGTTACTAAAATTATAAAAAACATTAAAATATTTGAAAAACAACATACCTATAAAAGTATCTTCTCTCATATATTTAATTTCTTTTTTAACAGATATTTTTTCTCTCATTTTTCTTTTTGATGTAATTCTTCAATTTCTTCTTCTGCTTGCCAGAAAAATAAATAAGGAGAAATAGTGGTTCCTAAAATTGCTAACAAAATCACAAAGTATTCATAACTAAATTCTATTTTAGGAATAAAAGTATATTTTAAAACTTCGACCCAATTTATTTTTACAAAAAAATCAATAAAACATAGCTTAACATCAAAAGACTGGAAAATTTCAAAATATTAGCTATTTTTTAATAAGGAAAAGCAAGAATCAATAAAAGTAATAATTAAACCTAAAACTAAAGAGAAAGCATAATTAGGTACAAAAGACAAAAATAAATTAAAAATATTAGCACTAATATAAAGATCAGCATAAATATTTAATGTATTAGAAAAAAATATCAAAATAAAGAAGATTGATGCTAGAAAGAAGCCAAATTTTTGTTTTATAGCTCCTAACAAACCTTTTCCTGTCACCAAAGCAATCCTAGCACGCATTTCCTGTACATAATACATCAAAGGTAAAGTAAAAAGAGGTGTCCAAAGAAAATTTTTATAATTTTTTGCTCCAGCTATAGAATAAGTAGTGATCCCAGAAGGATCGTCATCGCTTGCTCCTGTAATTAAACCTGGACCGATGATTTTGAAAAAATCTTTAATCTTCTTTTTGAGTTTCATATTTTAAAAAAGTGGGTGCGCCAGGGATCGAACCTGGGACCTCTGTCTTATCAGGACAGCGCTCTACCACTGAGCTACGCACCCTTAATTAAAATTATAATTTATTTTAGATAATTTTCAATTGCCTTATCTAACCTTTGAAATAAATAATTATCTATTGTAATATTCTGGCTTGCAGGAGCATTAAAAAGCATCTTTGGTATATTTTTCAATTTTATAATAGGGTATATAAGAAATACTAATATTATCAATAAAAAAATTATAAAATTGAAAATTTTAAGTGCTATATTTATCTTGCTCATTTAAAATGTTGACATTAATATTTTAATTAAATAATTTTTATCTTGCTTAATCATTCTAACTTCATCTATAAATATTTTTAATTTTCTTGACTTTATACCTTTTTCAAATTTCACTAAGTCATTTATATCTCCTTCTAATTCTACTGAAATGGTGTCAGCAATTTCCTCTGATGTAATATTTTTAATTTTAAGATTATTTTCATTGGCGATTTCATTTAATAAATTTTTTATTGTTTCTTTATCCTCTGTTTGGGATGTTAATAATTTTGTTTTAAACTCGTTAAAATTAATATTATATTTTTTTTCTAATTCAGAAATTTTTGAAGATATTAAAAAATTTTGTTGAGAAACTGATTGTTGAGATGCAAGCATTTTCATAATATTATTTCTTTCCTCCAATTCATTATTTATTTTATTAGAAAAAAAACTTATGATAAATATTGAACTTCCTAAAATAACTAAAAATACTAATAAATAAATGGTAAAAATTAATAAAAATTTTTTAAAAATAGGAGTCATTTTCTACATTATTATAAATTATCTTTCTCTTCTTTCAAAAACATAATTAACTCTTCTTTTGTTATAATTTCTTCTCTTTTAGCAAATTCTTCAAGGGGTGTTCTAATCATTTCTTTAATAATAGGCTTTGGAGTTAATTTATGTTTTTCATTAAATTCTAATTGATATTTTCTTCTTCTATTTGTTTCTTCTATAGCTTCTTGCATAGATTTAGTTATCTTGTCAGCATATAATATTACTTTTCCATTAACATTTCTAGAAGCCCTACCTATTGCCTGTATTAATGTTGTTGAATTTCTTAAAAATCCTTCTTTATCTGCATCTAAAATAACAACTAAAGATACCTCTGGTAAATCTAATCCTTCTCTTAAAAGATTTATCCCAACAATAATATCTATTTCTCCTTTTCTCAGTTTTCTAATAATTTCTGGTCTTTTCAGTGTTTTTATGTCAGAATGTAAATATTCTACTCTAAAACCCTGGGTATTTAAAAATTCGGAAAGGTTTTCCGCTGATCTTTTAGTAACTGTTAAAATTATTACTCTTTCATTATTTTTTACTCTTTTTTCTATTTCCATAAGCAAATCTAAAATTTGATTCTTAGTTGACCTAACTTCTATTTCAGGATCAGGAATAAAAGTGGGTCGAATTAATTGTTCAACAATTTGGGCAGATTTTTCTTTTTCAAACTTTCCTGGTGTAGCTGAAACAAAAATAAATTGAAAATCTTTACTAAAAAATTCATCAAAAGTTAGAGGTCTATGATCTAAGGCTGAGGGCAATCTCCAACCATATTCTATTAAAGTTTCTTTCCTTCTTCTATCTCCACGAGCCATAGCTTTTATTTGAGGAATGGTAAGATGAGATTCGTCAATAAAAATTATGGTATCTTTAGGAATATAATCTAAAATAGTGTAAGGGGGATCTCCTGGGTTTTTAAAAGTTAAATGTCTTTCATAATTTTCAATCCCAGGACAGTAGCCTTTTGTTTCAAGCAATTTAATATCTAAAAGAGTTCTTCTTTTTAATCTTTCAGCTTCTACAATTTTACCTTCTTTAATTAATTCCCAATATCTATCTCTTAATTCTTGTTTTATATTGTAAATTGCTAAATCTAATTTTTCTTTAGGAGTAACAAAAAACTTAGCAGGATATAATTTTATTTTCTCTAAATTTTCATATGAACTAGTATCAATAATTAACTTAATTTTATTATCTATTTTTTTTAGTACTTTAAATCTCTTGATTTCAATTACTTGATTTTCTATTATTTTTAAAATAATTAATTCATTGCCATCGGGAAGTAAAATTTCTATAGAACCAGAAAATTTTTTGCCTTGCTCTATTTTCTCTATTCTAAAAACTCCTGCTTGCCATTCATCTTTAAATTTTTCATATTGTAGAATTTTTAATTTCGCAATAAATTCTTTAAGATTAATAAAGCTACCTTCATTTATTTCTACTCCTATATTTTCATATTCTTCTGGATTTCCAATTCCATATAAGCAAGAAACAGAAGAAACAATTATAAAATCTCTTCGAGTCAAAGCACTTTGAATAGCTGCATGTCTTAATTGATCTAAAAATTCATTTATCCTAGCATCTTTAGCAATATAAGTATCAGTTTCAGGAATATAAGCTTCTGGCTGATAGTAATCATAATAGCTCACAAAATAATGGACAGCATTATATGGGAAAAAACTTCTAAATTCTTGATAAAGCTGAGCAGCTAACATTTTATTTGGAGAAACTATAAGAGCTGGCCTGTTAATCTTTTCTATAATCCAGGCCATTGTAGCTGTTTTCCCGCTTCCAGTCACTCCTAATAAAGTCTGAAATTTATAATTCTTTTTTAATCCTTCCACCAATTTTTTTATAGCTTGAGGTTGATCTCCTGTTGGTTTGAAATTAGTTATTATTCTAAACATTGTGTCCGGGGCGGGAGTCGAACCCGCACGGCTAAAAAGCCACTGCCCCCTCAAGACAGCGCGTCTACCAATTCCGCCACCCGGACTATAAATAATATTATACACCTTTATTAATTGCCTTAAGAAATAGCTATTCTAAAAGTTTATTTAAAGTTTCAATTAGATGTTCTAATGGTTGTTGTTTTCTTATATAAGCCAAGGCTCCAATTTGTTTAGCAAAATTTCCATCAATTCTTAAAGATATTTCTTGAGGCCAATTATCTTCCCCATAATTAGTAAGAAAAATAAATTTAACTTCGTTAAGATTAAAATTTTTTGCTAATTCTATAGCGGTATCTATGCCATTCATTTCTGGCATCATAACATCTAAAATAATGAGGTCAGGTTTAATATGTTGTAATTTTTCTAAGGCTTCTTTGCCATTTTTAGCTATTTCAATATTAAACCCTTGGTCTTTTAATTTAGTTGAGAGTATCTCAAGAAAATCTTGGTCATCATCTACTAAGAGGATTAGTTTATTTTTTACTTCATCCATTATTAATAATTATAAATGCTCTAAACTAATTTTATTTTCAAGATATTTTTTATGTTTTTCTGTAATTTCTTTATCATCTAATTTATTCAAGATTTCAATAATAAATTCTCCAGCTTTCTCTCCTCCTAAAAAATGAGGTATTATTACATAAAATGCACCTAATTTATAGTAGTTTAGGGCATCGAAAGCATTATTAGCAGTTAAAATAATAGGAATATTACTATTTTTGAATTTTTCTAACAAAAATAAGTTTTCCTCATTATGTGGTATTGTGGAGATTATAAGTTTAGATTTTGATACACATGCCTTACTTAAAATTTCATCATCCATTATATCCCCAAAAATATAATTTATATTTTCTTTTTTAAGTAATTTAATTGCTTTAGGGTCAAAATCTATTACTAAAATATTTTTATATTTTTCAATTAATTTATGAACTATAATATAGCCCATTCTATGAAATCCAACAACAATAATGTGATCTTTTAATTCTTTTTCTTCTTGCTCTTCTGTCTTTATTATTTCTATAAATTTCAAAAATTTTTTAAGGGAATTATATATTTTTTGGCTATTATAGATCATTAAAGAAGATATTAAAAAAGTAATCATGCCAACAATGCTAGTTAAAGAAATATAATCTTTTGAAAAAGCTTGTACCAAAATTAAAGAAAATTCGCTAATTTGAGCTGTTGTAAGGCCTGTATTGAAAGCTAATCTTGTAGGATATTTCATTAAATTAAGTATGTAAAAAACAATTAATGGATTTGCAATTAATATAAAAACAGAATAAATTAAAGCAAATAAAGTTACCTTATAATCAATAAGCATTTTAGAACCTAAGTATACAAAGAAGAAAATTAAAAATAAATCTTTGATAGGAGTAAATTTCTTCGTAATTTCTACTAAAACATAGGATTGAGAGAGCGAAATTCCTGCTAAAATAGCAGCAGCCTCAATAGAAAAATTTTTTAATTTAGCAATTGATATGAATAAAAGAAGCCAAGAAAGAGAAATAAGAAAAATCAATTCTGGGTTGTTTTTAATTTTAAAAAAGAATTTGCTAATAAATTTACCTAATAGAAATAGAAAAAGAAACGAGATTAGGATAAAAACTAAATCAAGTAGGTTTACACTATGAAAGTTTTTAAAATGAAATAGGCTTAAAAAAATTAAAAGTATTATAGCTATCAAATCCTGGATTAATAACATTCCTAAGCTTAATCTTCCATATAAAGTATCTAGATCATTTTTATCTATTAAAATTTTGGTAATAATGATAGTAGAACTAAAAGAGAAAGCTAATCCTAAAATAATTGCATTAAAAAGATCTATTCCTAATAATATTCCTATGATTACTCCTAAAAAAGAAGTGAAAATTACTTGACCTAAACCTAAATAAATAACTTCTTTAGAAAATTCTTTAAATTTGTTAAAATCAAGCCTTAAACCTACTAAAAATAAAAGGAATATTATTCCTAATTCTCCCAATATTGAAATAAATTCTGTTGCTAATAAATTCAACCTAGAAAGAAAAAATCCTGCAAAAATATAAGAAATTAGCGAAGGAATATTTATAAAATAAAAAAGTAGTGCAAAAATAGAAGAAACAATTACAGTTAAAACAAAAACTGAAAATAAATTCATTTTTCTAAAATTTTTAAAATCTCATAAGGAACATCTTCTTCTTTTAATAAAAATTTTTTATATTTTCTATCTATCTCAGCTAAGTAATTTATGGCCCTTTTTATCTCTTCATCGTTAAATTTTTTTGTATACATTTTTAATTTTTGCTTATAAAAATAGTTCAAATTAAGCTTTTCTTCATCTTTGATATTTCTAGCTTTCTTCAAAAGAAAAATTCTCAATAAAGTTTTATATAAAAATCCTATAATTTGCTCTACTTTGGTTCCTATCGATAACTCTCTATTTAATCTTAAAATAAAATCTGTCTTTTTCTTTTCTAAAAAATCATCTACCATTTCAAAAATTCTACTATCTGTAGGCCATTTTATCAGACTTAATAATTCCTCTTTTGTAATCAATTCATTTTGTTTATAAAATTTTATTTTTTTTAGTTCATTAAGTAAAATAGCGGGGGTTGTAATAAAAACTTTAGATAAAGATGGCACAAACTCTTTAGGTAATTTTATATTGTTTTCTTTTATATATCCATATAAAAATTCTTCAAATTCTTTTGGGTTTTTAAATTTTAAATTAGGTAATTCTATTATTTCATAGGGAATTTTAAGCTCCTTTATCTTTTTTATTAAAGTTTCTGGCTTTTTTTGATAAATAAATACTGCTTTTTTGTTCTTAAAATATATTAAGAAATCTTCAGAAAGGTCTATTTTATCTAAATCTTTTATAATTAAACAAACATTTCCGCCAAACAATCGATTATTAAATATTTTTTTAAAATTTTCTTTAAAATCTTTATCTTTAAAAGAAGCATAAAATTTTTCTTCTTTTATCAAACTATCAACTTTTTCTTTAATTAAAAAATCATTCTCACCTATTAATATAAAAATCATATTAAAAATTTAAACTTACTTATTTAATTAACTCTTTAAGTTCTTTTGCGGGAGTAAATTTAGGAACTTTAGTAGCAGGAACAGTTATTTTTTCTCCTGTCTTTGGATTAATTGCAGTTCTAGCTTTTCTCTCTCTAACTCTAAATGTTCCTAAACCTGGTAATTTTACTTTATTTCCCTGCTTCAAGTTTTGAGCTACTAATTCGGTGAAGTAATTTAATATTTCGACTGCTGTTTTTTTAGGGAGATCGAATTTTTCTGAAATCTTTTGCGCCAAGGCTTCTCTTTTTACTGTTTGTGCCATTTTTAATTTATTGTTTTAATTCGACCTATTAAATAAATTTTACTATAAAAAGTATTTAAAAACAAATAAAATTGTGGATATCTACCTTGCATATTCAAAGGCCCTATTTTCCCTAATAACTACTACCTTTATTTCTCCTGGGAAATTTATAGTTTCTTCTATTTTTTGGGCTATTTCTTTAGCCAATTTATAGATTTCTAAATCGCTAATTTCTTCGGGCCTTACAAAAACCCAAAGCTCTTTTCCTCCACTAATAACATAGGCTTTTTCTACGCCACTAAATGAATAAGCAATTTTTTCTAGATTTTCTACTCTTTGCAAATAAGCTTCAGTAGCTTCAGAGCGGGCTCCAGGTCTTTGAGAAGATATTGCATCAGCAGCTAAAACCACATAAGCCTCAGGAATGGCAAAAGGATAAGTTTCGTGATGAGATCTCATAGCTAATATTACTCTTTCGTCAATATTATATTTCTGTAATATCTTTATACCTATTTCTAAATGACTACCTTCAATTTCATGAGTTACAGATTTGCCAATATCATGTAAAAACCCTGCTTTTTTAGCAACTTCTTTATCTAAATTTAATTCTTCAGCAATCATTCTAGAAAATATAGCTACTTCTATTGAATGCTGGAGAACATTTTGCCCATAACTATATCTATATTTCAATCTACCCATTAAGTAGAGGATATCTTCTGGCAAATCAAATATATTAAGCTCTTCAGCTGCAGATTTACCGGCTTTTTTAATTTCTTCTTCTACTTGATTTTTAGCAGATAAAATTGCCTCTTCTATTGTTGCTGGTTGAATTCTTCCATCTTTGATTAATTTCTCTAATGCTAATCTAGCTATTTCTCTTCTTACTGGATCAAAGGAAGAAATTGTAACTAATTCTGGAGTTTCATCAATTATAAGTTGTACGCCTGCTAATTTTTCAAAATATCTAATATTCCTACCTTCTTTTCCTATAATTCTACCCTTCATTTCTTCACTTGGTAGGTTTACAACAGTTATATTAAATTCGCTCGCTACAGATCGGCTATATTTAGGAAGTACTTCTAAAATTATTTCTCGGGCCTTCTTTTCTATTTCTTCTCTTTGGTTATTCAATAATTTACTTATTCTTTTCATCAAAATATTTTCGTTTTCCTTTTCTATTTGCTGAAATAAGATTTCAAGAGCTTTTTCTTTACTTATTTCTGCAATATTTTGCAATTTATTTTCATATTCTTCTTTTAACCTTAAATATTCTTTTTCTTTATCTTCTATTTCCTGAATCAATTTTTTATATCTTTCTTTTTCCTCTTCTATTTCCCTTTCCTTTTTTTCAAGAAATTCTTCTTTTTTAACTATTCTTTCTTCTCTTATTTTCAAATCTTTTAATATTTCTTCTTTTTCTTTTTTCGCAGATTCTAATAATTCAAATGCTTTCTTTTCTGCTTCAAGCAAAAGTTCTTGTTCTTTCCTTTTAAGCTCTTCTATTCTTAATTTAAGTTTGTATTCTATAGATTCTGTTTTTTTTCTTATAAAAAGATACCTTATCAAAATCCCTACTATTATACCTGTAATAAAAATTACAAAATATAATATCATATATGATAGTTGGGAAACTGTATTCATGGTAAATTTTAGAAAAATAAATTTCGGCCTTCATATTATAATTATATAGACATTTTAAGTACTGTAAAATGAGTAAAGTTTTATTAATAATTTTAGACGGTTGGGGGGAAGGTAGAAAGGATTATAGTAATCCTATATATTTAGCAAAAGAAAAAGATTTTTTTGAATTTATAAGAGAACATTTCCCTTTTTATCTTCTTCAGGCCTCAGGTATAGCTGTAGGATTGCCTTGGAAAGAAGAAGGAAACAGCGAAGTTGGTCATTTATGTATGGGAATTGGAAAGGTTTATTATCAAAACTATCCTAGAATAACTTTAGCAATTAAAGATGGAAGTTTTTTTGAAAATGAGGTTTTAATAAGTTGTTTAAATCATGCTAAAAAATATAATAGCAGAGTTCATCTTGTAGGATTATTGACAGAAGGTATAATACATTCTGCTTATGAACACTTAAGGGCTCTTCTAGAATTTTTTAAAAGAAATAATTTCCAACGTGTATATTTACATTTATTTTTAGATGGGAAAGATAGTCCTCCACAATCGGGATTAGGTTTATTAGAAAAATTAGAAAAGGATATTAATTATTTTGGGGTTGGGAAAATTGCTACCTTGTGCGGTAGAACATATGGAATGGATAGAAATGAATATTGGAAAATCAAAACTCAGGTTGCATTCTATTTAATAACTGAAGGAATAGGAAAAGAGGTAGAAGATTATAAATCTTACATAAAGGAGATTTATGAGAAAAATCCAGATTTCATAGATGAAAATTTAGAGCCTCTTTTGATTGATAAGGATGGAATAGTAAAAGATAATGATGCAGTTTTCTTTTTCAATTTTAGACCAGATGGTATGTACCAGCTTGCTAAAGCTTTTTTAGAAGTAGAATTTCCATATTTTAAAAGGACATCAAAAAATAATTTATTTATAGCTTCTATGACAAAATATTTAGAAGATATAGATTATCCTGTAGCCTTTCCTCCTATTAAAATATATACTAGTGTTTCTAAAATAATCTCTGAAAATAATTTATTACAATTAAAAATTGCAGAAAAATATAAAGCCTATCATTTAACTTATTTTTTTAATGGATTTGTAAATGAACCTCATCCTGGAGAATATTGGAAAATTTTGCCTCCAAGCGAGAAAAGTTTTAAAGAAAACCCTCTTTTACAAAGCAGATTAATTACTGAACTTATCATTAATGCTATTAAAGAAAATATTTATGCTTTTATTGCTGCTAACTATTCTGCTCCTGATATTATTGGTCACACTGGAGATATAAATTTAGCTATTCAAGTAGTTGAAGGCTTAAATTATGAAATGAAAAGAATTTATAATGAAATAATAGACAAAGAAGAATGGTTTATGATTATTACAAGTGACCATGGAAACATTGAAAATATGATAAATTTAAAAACCGGAGAAATCCAAACTACTCATGATGTAAATCCTGTCCCTTGTTATATAATAAATAAAAATTTTTATACAGAAAAGAAGAGCCACGAAAGAATTATTGAAGAAGAAAAAATAAGAGGAAGCTTAATAGATATAGGTCCTACAATATTAAAATTATTAAATTTAGAAATACCAAGTGATTGGGAGGGAAGACCTTTGATATAATTTTAAATTATGAAAACAGATCATTATTTAATTATTTTTGCAACTATTTTTATAATAAGCGCATTTTTTGTATTTACAAATTTTTTAAAATTTAAACTTGGTTTAGATTTAGCAGGTGGAGTTATTTTATATTACAATGCAGATTTAACCAATATTAAAAGTAATGAAATTGATGATACTATGGCTTCGATTAAAGATTTAATAGAAAGAAGAATTAATGCTCTAGGGATTTCTGAGATAAATATAAGTTATTCTAAATCAGGTAGGGTAATTGTAGAAATACCTTATATAAAAGATCCCAAAATAGCAATAGATATGATAGGCTCTACTCCTGTTTTAGAATTTAGGGTACCTTTCCAAGTCGGCACAACAACTACTTTTATCCCTTCAAAGCTTACAGGTAAATATTTAATAAATGCTAATGCTGTTTTAAATACACAAACAGGTTTTCCTGTTGTAGAGCTAGAATTTAATAAAGAAGGTGCTAAAATTTTTGAAGAATTAACAGAAAAATATATTAATCAACCAATTGCTATATACTTAGATAATAAACCTATATCTGTACCTATAGTAAGAGAAAAAATTACAGGAGGTAAGGCTATTATAGAAGGGAAATTTAATTGGTTAGAAGCAAAAGAATTAGCTTATAGATTAAAACAAGGAGCGTTACCTGTGCCTTTAAAATTAATAGGAGTCTCTGTAGTTGCTCCTGAATTAGGAGAAAAATTTTTAATGCTTGCAATAAAAGGTGGTTTTATAGGATTTATTTTAGTTGCTTTATTTATGATATTTTATTATAGGATACAAGGATTTATTGCAGTTATTGCTTTAATTTTGTACGTTTTTCTTAATTTATTTATCTACAAAATATTAGGAGTTGTGCTTTCTTTAGCTGGTATAACTGGTTTTATTTTATCTCTAGGGATGGCGGTTGATGCTAATATATTAATCGCTGAAAGAATTAAAGAGGAGCTTAGAAAAAACAACATTAATTTAGCTTTAGAATTAGGTTTTAATCGGGCTTGGCCTTCTATTAGAGATTCTAATATTTCAACAATAATCTCAGTTATTTTTATGTACATTTTAACCACATCTTTTGTAAAAGGCTTTGCACTAACATTAGGTTTAGGTGTTTTAACAAGTATGTTAACAGCTGTATTCTTTACAAAATTCTTAACTTTTAAAATAGTTCCTAAATTTCAAAGATCTTGACTTTGAATTCTTTTTTCTTAAAATATATTTTATTATGACTAAAGTAATAACAAAAGAGACCTATGAGAAATTAAAAAAAGAATTAGAAAGATTGAAAACTGAAGAAAGAAAAAAGATTGCTGAAAAGATAAAAACAGCAAAAGAATTCGGAGATTTAAGCGAAAATGCAGAATATCAAAGTGCTTTAGAGGAACAGAAGAAATTAGAATTAAGAATTTTAGAATTGGAAAATTTATTAAAAACTGCAAAGGTTGTCAAAAAAGAAAGAAAAAAATCAAATAAAATAGAAATAGGATCCGAAGTAGAAATTGTGGATTTAGATTCTAAAAAGGCACTAAAATTTAAAATTGTTGGTTTTGGTGAAGCTAATCCTTTAGAAAATAAAATCTCTCAAGAATCTCCTATTGGGAAAGCTCTTATAGGTAAAACTGTTAATGAAATTGTAGAAATACAAATAGGAAATACTACAAAAAGATTTAAAATTAAAAAAATTAACTAAGGGCTTTGCGGGCTTCTTCAATCATTTTTAGAAAAGTATTTTCATCAATTATTTGAATACGTGGGTATTTTTTAGCTTTTTCGAGTTTACTTCCTGGATTTTTACCAACTACTAAATAATCTACTTTGCTCGAAATGCTATCAACTGCTTCTCCTCCTAATTCTTCTACTATTTTTTGTGCTTCACTTCTTGTATATTTATCTAGCTCCCCTGTAAAGCAAAATATTTTTCCTTTTAATGGCGTTTCTTTAATTTCTCTTGGTTTTTCTTCAATAATTTCTACACCATAATCTGTTAATTTTTGTAAAAACATTTTATTGTTTTCATTTTGAAACCATTCGTATAAGGAGAGAGCAATTTTTTCACCGAAACCAGGTATAGCTTGATATTGCTGGGGTTTAAATTTAACAGCTATATTATATAGATCTATTGGTTTCTTAATTTCTCCAAATTTAGAATAAAAATGAGCTAAAATTTTTGCATTTTCTTCTCCTATATGAGGTATTCCTAAACTATAAATAAGTCGAGGTAGGGTGATTTTTTTTCTTGATTCAATGCTTTTTAGAATATTTCTTTCAGATATAATATCAAAGCCTGGCAATTTTCTTAACATACCTAATTTTAAATTAAAAAGGTCGGCTGCATCTTGAATTAAGTTATTTTCTAAAAGTTTATCAATTATCTTAGGGCCAAGACCTACAATATCAAAAGCAGGCTTTGATACAAAATGGTAAATTTTTTCTCTTTGTAAAGCAAAACAATTTTTATTTGTACACTTATAATATGCACCTTCTTTTATAACAGGGCTTGAACATATAGGACATTTTTCAGGAAAAACAAAATCTCTTTCTTTGCCTGTTCTCAATTCTTTTAATACTCCGATAACTTGAGGAATAACATCTCCTGCTCTAGCTACTATCACTGTATCTCCTATTTTAACATCTAATTTTTTAATTTCATCTTCATTATGCAAAGATGCCCTAGAAACTATAACACCACCCACTTCTACTGGTTTCAAAACAGCTACAGGAGTTAAAATACCTGTTCTTCCAACTTGTACTATAATATCTTCAACAATAGTAATTGCTTGTTTAGGAGAGAATTTATAAGCGATAGCTCCTCGTGGTGCTTTACCTACTACACCTAATTTTTCGAAAATTTCATTTTCATTTATCTGAACAACAATACCATCTATTTCAAAACTTAATTTATCTCTATTTTTCTCCCAATAATTTCTAAATTCATCAACTTCTTTTAAATCTTTGCATCTTTTAGTATGTGGATTTGTTTTAAATCCCAAGCACTTTAAAATTATATGTTCTTCTTCGTGTGTTTTTTGGCCTAAATTTGTTACTAAATCATAAGCAAAAGAGTCTAATTTTCTTTCTGCTGTTATTTTAGGGTCAAGCTGTCTTAATGAACCAGCAGCTGCATTTCTAGGATTAGCAAAAGGCGGTTCGCCTTTTTTAATTCTTTCTTCGTTCAATTTTTCGAAATCTTTAATATGCATAAAAACCTCTCCTCTTACTTCAATTTTTTTAGGATAACCATTTTTAAAATGTTCTATAATTTCTTCTCTTAAACCTTCATTTTTCATATTTTCTATTATTCTTTCAATAGGTAGAAGTCTTAAAGGAATAGCTTCAATAGTTTTTATATTCTGAGTAACATCTTCTCCTAAATACCCATCCCCTCTTGTACTACCCAAAGTTAATATTCCATCTTCATAGACTAATTTAATAGCTAAACCATCTATTTTTAACTCGGCAAAATATTCATATTTTACATTTTCTGGTAATAATTTTCTATTTCTCTCATCCCATGCTTTTAATTCTTCAAAGGAAAAAGCATCATTAAAAGAAAGCATAGGAATTTCATGTCTCACTTTTTTAAATTCTTTTAAGGGCGCACCACCAATTCTTTGAGTAGGTGAATCAGGAGTTATAAATTGAGGAAATTTTTGTTCTAATTCAAAAAGTTCTCTTTTTAAAGCATCTTCAACTTCAATAGGCACTAATTCTTTATTTAAAACATGCCGATAATATCTATATTCGTTGATTAACTCTTTCAATTTCTCTATTCTTTCTTTAGCTTGTTCTGGTGTTAATTCTTCCATTTTATGGCGTAGTTGTTGTTCCTATGCTAAAACCTGTAAACAAAGTTCTTTCAAAATTTCCATGTTTCCCTACTGAAGTTATTTTTAAGTATTCAATGCCGGAAACTGCAGTAGTAGCTATGTCTAAATCAAATTTTATTCTATCACCATGTTTACAATCCTTCGCTTTACCGGTAGAATTTTCTCCTTTTCTTTTATCTCTTTCTCTCCTGCCCCCTGATTCAGAATTTCCGATATTAGATACTTTACAAGTAGAAGATATATATTCTAAATCTCCCCCTAATAAATCTACTTTTTGATTGTAAAGTTCTATTTCTAAACCAGCTTCTGAATTAGCTAGAGCTTGATATGAATCAGTTGTTTGTCTAAGTCCTTTTATATTGCTTAATATAGGAAAAAGTGTCACAAAAACTATTATACCTCCTAAAACTATGCTAAATGTAGCAATAATTAAAAGTTGAGCTTTCTCTTTTAAAAGCCACATGATGTAGATGCAAAAACACTATTAATAGGAGCGACTGATATTTGGAAGTTAACAGGTATATCCATAGATTTAGCTTTTGCAATTCCACTTAAAGAAATAGTGATCAGTTTAAAAGAGGTAATATTATAATCACCTGTTAAATCAAAGCTACCAGTAGCATAAATTGTAAAATTATTAACTTCAAAATAATTAGGGTCTATCAATGTTGAGGAATTATATAAAATTGCTTTAGTACCAGTATCATATTTAATTTCCACATTTGCACAATCATTTACTCTTTGATATTTTATTCCATTCGTAGTAGTTGCAAAATTTATTCCGTACTTCATTTCTCTCCATATTTTTTCTAATGCCAATTTAACATTACCTAATGAAGCTTGGAGATTTTGAGAAATTAGATATTGCTTTACAAGATTAATATATAATCCACTAATAACAGCAATTCCTATCAAAAATATTAATATAGCTACTGTCATTTCTAAAATTGTAAAGCCTCTCTTTCTCATGGTAGCCAATCTGTAATTACTGTTTCTAATTCAACTTTTTGATTTTCATCGAATATAACTTCACTAGTCACTGTTGCTATATTTGTGGATGTATTTAGTTTTATTAATCTACTAAAGGGGGTTGAGGTGGGAGTATTAGAATGAACAAAGCGATTGTTACTATCAAGATAAAGAACACAATGATTTGAAGAGGGTTGCGGATTTAAGTTAATATCTATACAAAAACTACCATTATTTAAGCTATTAAGCCAATCAAGTTTTTGAACTTTATTTATATTTCTTTTAGCAATTACTAATTCTAAGCCTTCTTGGGCTAAAAAATTAGCAATTATTCTATCCTTAGCAGTTTTAAGTATTTTCAAATAATTATTTACTAAAATTACTAAACTTATAAAAGCAATAGAAAATACTAATAAAGCTAATAAAATTTCTACTATGCTTTGGCTTTTACTTTGCAATGATTTGCCCTGCTGTTGTGATTGTAATTGTCGCATTTTCATTATCCTTTCTTAAAATTATATTAAATTCTTTATCAAAATTAATTTTGTTTTTATTTAAATGTATTAAAGGATCTCCATATGGATGAACAAATATTATAGAAGAAGTACCAGGAATAAGTTGGGAACTAGTTGAAAATAGAATTTCTAAATTTTCAAAGTTTTCCTTTACTATTAAAGGGTTATTTAGATTGTTAGTAATTTCTAATGACTTTGTAAAATATAAATCTGGATTTTTAGAAGTAAAATCAAATTCTGTAGGGCTGCTACTAGCTATTTTATAACAATCTATCGGCAAATCTGCAGAGGTTGCATAGGCGATTCCTAAATAACCTGAAGATGTAATTAAAATACCTACGCCACAAACAGTTGTAGTTGGATTAGAAAGTTCAATTTTTTTAAAACTTAAATCTTGTGCTAATTTTAAATTTTCTGCTAATAACAATTTTGTTTTTTGAAATTCATAAAATTTTTTATTTATATTTGTTAAAGTAAAAGCTGCTCCCAAAATAAGTGTTGAAACTAATAAAACCACAGTTGATTCTAATAAACTAAAACCTTTTTTCTTCATTAACTTAATTTTATCATAAAATTGTTAAATTGATAAAATAAATATTCTCCTAAAAATAATAAAATAAAAGCACTAGCAAAAACTAAAGGAATAAAAGGAATTTCGTTAAAGAATTTTCTATTTTTTAATATTTTATATACCCCTATAACACTGCCCAAAAATGAAGATAACAAAATTAAAGCAATCATATCTCCAAAATTTAAAAATAAACCTAAAAAGAAGGCCATTTTAAGATCTCCTAAGCCTATCCCTTTTCCTAAAGTAAAAACAAATAAAAGTAAAATAAAAATAGAAAAAATAAATCCTCTAAATAATGCATTTAGTATAAATGAAAATTTTGCTTGTTTAAGTGGTAAATTGAAAAAATAATTAAAACCATTCGTTAAGGCAAACTCAGGAATTTTGATAAAACTAAACCCTATAGCAAAAATTAACCAAACAATTAAACCAAAATATAAAGTTTTTTCTTCGATATAAAAAGTCTCTAAATCGTATAAGGCTAGAATAAATAAAATTGAATAGAAAAACAAAATATAAAGAAATAAAAGAAAATTGTAAAAATTTAAATTAATCAACAATCCAGATTTTAAAGCACAACCATAAGTAAATAATCCAGTTATTAATTCTGTTATAGGATATCTTAAAGAGATTCTATTATTACAACCTCGACATTTTCCTTTTTGAATAATAAAACTTACCAAAGGAATAAGTTCATACCATTTCAAAATTTTTCCGCAATAAGGACATTTAGATTTAGTACAAATAAAATCTTCTTTCCTTACTAATCTATAAGCAACATTATTTAAAAATGAACCCCAAAACAATCCCAATATAAAATAGAACATTAATTAAGATAACTTATCAATTTTAGAATAAGATGCAATAGTCAGTCGAGGTTGAAGAAGTTGCACATTCTGTATTTTTGATACCAGGACAGGATAAATCAGCATTTGTAAGATCATTATATGATACTGTACCTTGAAATAGTTGAGGTGCTTGACCTCTTGTTGTTTCTAATACAGCTTTCAGTACATAATTAGTTACTCTATTACTTGAGGAGGTACAATATGAATATGAATAGTCTTGGTTTGGTGATAAAGGATCTCTTGGTAAGTTAATGCCAGGCCCTAATACTCCTGCACTTCTTAATTCAGATTCTAAACCACTCCAAGTAGTAGTTGCAGGATATTTCCCTTGTTTTGCATAATAATTTGTAATATAGGCTGAAACATTTCTTAAATCACCGATCCTTCTTTGATCCCTAGCTGAAGCTGTAAAACCTCCTAAGTTTCTTAATAATAGACCTGCTAAAATACCTATAACTAAAAGTACAACCGCTAATTCGACTAATGTAAATGCTTTTTTGTTCATTTTTATTTTATTTTTTTATTTTAATTCGACCTATTAATTAAATATTATACGCTAAAAAATTTTGATTTCAAATGAAACTGTGGATAACTTAATATGTAGTTAATGACTTAGCTAATTGCGAAATTGGTAATAATAAAGACATTTCCACAAAAACTAAGCCTACTGCTAAAATAATTACCATTAAAGGCTGTATAGCTTCAGCTAAATTATTTGTTCTATTTTCTATATCTGCTGAATAATAATCTATGATTGTTATTAAAGAGTTATATAAATTTCCTGTCCTTTCTCCTGTAGCAAAAGCTTGCTGAACCAAGCCTGGGAATAGATCAGGAAAGCTAGAAATAGAAAGCGATATTGATTTACCTTTTTCTGTTTCTTCTGCTATAAATAAGACAGCTGATTTATAATAAGGATTTGTTATGCTTTCTCCTACAATTTTTAAGCTTTCTGAAATTGGTAAACCGCCTTTAATTAAATAAGATATAGATTCTAAAATATTTAAGATTTGAATTTCTTTTAATAAAACTCCAAAAACAGGCATATTAGCTAAGAAATTATATAGAAGCAACTTTCCTTCTTCAGACTTAAAATATTCAATAATTACATAAATCAAAAATATCAAAAAAAGTAAAACATAAACGCCATTATGAACTAAAAACTCGGAAACCATTACAAAATATTGGGTGACTAAAGGTAGAGTTAAATTATTTTCTTTAAATAGATTAGCAATTTTAGGAATTACGTTAAAAAATAAAACAAACATAGTTACTAAAAAAATTAAAAGAACTATAGCAGGATAGTACATTGATTGAATTAGCTTTGTTCTAAATTTATGTTGATTTTCATAATGTTTAGCCAAATTTTCTAAAACTTCTTCTAAATTACCTGAAAGTTCTCCTATCCTTATTAGTCTTGTAGCAGATTTTTCAAAAATATTTGCGTGTTTTTCTAATGATTGGGAAAGAGGAAGCCCTGATATTATATTATTGTATACATCTTCCAATATTCTTCTAAAACTTAATTTATTTGTTTGACTTGCTAAGGATTTTACAGCTTCATCCAAAGATGTTCCTGCTTTTAACAAATAATTTAATGCTCTATAAAAAAATGCTAAATCTAATAAAGAAACTCCACCCCACGTTATTAACGGTCTTATTTCGCTTAATTCTTTTATATAAGTTACAACTAAATTTTGGTTGTGCAATATTTTTATTGCAGATTCTTTATCGACAGCTTCGATTATACCAACTTTAAAATTTCCTTCTTTATCAAAGCCTCTAAATTCAAATTTTTTCATGTTAATAAGCTTTTTAGCCTATCTAAATTAATAGCAAACTGCAATGCTGTTTCTAAAGTTATTTCTTGTAAATTAACTAAGGTGGCTAAGGATCTTTCTAAGGTTATCATTCCTTGCTCTAAACTTGTTTCTATTACTAAATCTATTTGATAAATTTTATTTTCTCTTATTAAATTTCTAACTGCTGCATTTGCAATTAAAACTTCGCATGCTGGTAATCTTCCTCCTTTTATTCTGGGAACTAATCTTTGAGAAACTATACCTATTAAGGTTGAAGCTAATTGAAATCTAGCTTGATTTTTTTGGCCTTCCGGTAAAACATCCAAAATTCTATCAATAGTTTGTGAGGCAGAGTTTGTATGTAAAGTTCCTAAAACTAAATGACCAGTTTCTGCTGCAGTTAAAGCTATTTGAATAGATTCTGCATCTCTTAACTCTCCTATCATAATAACATCTGGGTCTTCTCTTAAGGCTGCTCTTAAGGCTCTATGCCAATTAGGTGCATCTTTAGGAATTTCTCTTTGAGAAATCAAAGCTAAATCTGGCGTAAAAACATATTCAATTGGTTCTTCAATAGTAATTATATGGGCTGGTCTTGAATGATTAATTTCATCTATTAAAGCTGCTAGAGTTGTTGATTTGCCCATACCTGCTGGACCTGTAATTAAAATAAAGCCTTGTCTTTTTTTGACAAATTCTTTTAAAACAGGTGGTAGATTTAATTCTTCAACTGTTTTTATTTGTGAAGGAATTATTCTAAAGGCTCCTGCAAGACCATTATTTTGATAATAAATATTTGCTCTTAACCTTATTTTTTCTTCGATATCAAAGGAAAAGTCTATATCTTTAAATTTATTTAAATATTTAATTTGTTCGTCTGTCAATAATGAAAGAAGCATTTTTTCAGCTTCTTTAGATGTTAAAATACCTTCTTCTGTCAAGTTAACAAGTTCACCATCTATTCTTAAAGTGGGAAATCTTGCAGGTACTATATGTACATCAGAAGCATTTCTTTGGCTTGCTGTATAAAATATTCTTTTTAATTTTTCATCCATTCTTATTTTAATTATATATCAAGTTATTTTTAATATTTCTTCTAATGTAACATACCCTAATAAAGCTTTTATAATTCCATCCTGTCTTAGATTAACGAAGCCTTGATTTGGTAATAATTTTTCTAATTCAGTTTCTGGTTTACCTTCATAAATAGCATTTTCCATTTCATCAGTAATTATAACTACCTCAAATATACCGATCCTTCCTATATAACCTTTATTATTACACTTATTGCATCCTACAGGGTGGTAAATTACTAAATTATTAAAATCTATGTTATATTTATCTAAAATCTTACTATCTAATTTACTTAAGTTTTCTTCAATTATTTTTATCAAATCTTCTGATGGTTTAACTTCTTTTTTACATTGATCACATAATCTTTTTGCTAATCTCTGAGCTATTACAAGTTTTAAAGTTGGAGGCAATAAATATCTTTCGATTCCTATATCTATAAGTCTTGTAATTGCCCCCAATGCATTGTTTGTATGCAATGTAGAAAGAACTATATGGCCTGTTAAGGATGCATGAATTGCCAGTTCTGCAGTTTCTAAATCTCTAATTTCTCCTACCAAAATTATGTCTGGATCTTGTCTTAATATTTCTCTTAATCCTGTTGCAAATGTATAACCTATTTCTGGCCTGACCTGGGATTGATTAACACCTTCTATTCTATACTCAACTGGATCTTCTAAGCTTATTATATTAACATCCTCTCTATTTAATTTCTGTAAAATAGCATAAAGGGTTGTTGTCTTTCCTGAACCAGTTGGTCCTGTTATTAATATTAATCCATAAGGTATAGAAATTTCTCTATATACCTTTTCCAAAGTATAATCTAACATACCTAAATCTTCTAATTTCTTTAATCCAACTAAGGGATCTAAAATTCTTATAGCAACTTTTTCTCCTACAACAGTTGGCAAAATACCAATTCTAAGGTCTATTTCTCTTCCCTGAACTATTACTCTTATTCTTCCATCCTGAGGGATTCTTGTTTCATCTAATTTTAGCCTACTTAAAACCTTAATTCTATTTACAACTTGTTCATGAATATCTTTTGGTAAATATGCTATTGTTTTAAGTTCTCCTAAGATCCTGAATCTAATTTTTGTTTTTTTAGCTAAGGGTTCTATATGAATATCTGAGGCTCTTAAATAAACAGCTTCTTCAATTAAAGATTGCACCAATTTAATAATAGGAGCTTCTTCTGTAGGTAAAATCTCAGCACTTAATTCTATTGCTTTTTCTTCTATAACAGGTTTTTTTGTTTCTCTAACCTGAAAAAGTATATTCTTTAATGTATTAGCAAATTCTTTATATTGTTTTATCACATTATAAAAATCTTTTATAGAAATTAAAAAAATCTTTGGTTCAAGATTCAAAGAATTTCTTATAAAAGCAATTAATTCATTGAAATTTTCAACTAAGGGATCAACTACGCCTATACATATTGAATTCTCTATTTTATCAAAGGCTATAATTTTATTTTTCTTAGCAAAATCTTCAGAAATTAAATTCAATATTTCTTTAGGAATTTTTTCTTCTGGTTCAAATTTTTTTATAGGTAAATTAAAAAATTCTTTTTTTATTTCCAAAAAATTATCATCTAATTTTCCTTGGGCATATAAAACCTCTTCAATGCTAAGTTTATTTTCTTTTGCTTCTTGAATTATTTCTTCAATATCAGGAATTAAATCTTTTAATTTTTCTTTAATAAAGCTTTCGAATTCTTTCATTCAAATAAATTACTTTTACCTATTTCTTCGCTTTTAATTTCAGGAATTTCTAAAACTTGAGGAACTATATTAAGATTGGCTAACTTTTCTAAAATATCTCTAAAATTTAATTCATCAATATATTTCAGCTCCTGCTCAATTTTTGAAATTTCTTTTGGTATTGGGGTTTCTTTTTTCAAAATATTAAATTCCCATAAAGCTACCCATAATATTGCTCCAATCAAAACAAGAGAGCCTAAAGTTAAAGCTATGTTTAATAATTGGTTTTTTGTTATATTCATTTTTCTAACAATGGTTTAATTTCTCCTAAATAATAAGCTCCTAAGTCTGCATTTAAATCAATTTTGTCTTCCGCTTTACTTAAATTTACCTTATTAAATTCAAAAATTCTTGAATGGTTCTCAAAATTTTTTATAAGATTAATTACATCTCCATAACTACCTACCATTTTAATTGAAAAATTCTTTTTTATTAAATTTAAAAAACTTAATTGTGGATGATTTAATTTTTCTTCTTGAAATTGATAGATATTAGGATCATTAAATCCTGAACTTCTAAATATACTATTTATAATCAAAACCAATTCATAATCTTCAAATTTTTGGGGTAGCAATATATCTAATTCTCCCTTTTCTTCAATTTGATTTATAGAAGATATTTCATTAGCTTTTTTATTTTTTAAATCATCAAAAAATTTTCCTATAAATTCAACTTTTTTTAATTTATTATAGGCTTCATTCTTATTTTGAACAGATTTTAAATAATTTTTATAAGCCGGAATTAAAGCACCGAAGAATTGTTGAATATTTACAAATATTAAAACTATTATTAATAAACTTACAAATAACCTCATTGCTGATATAAAATTGAGCTAATGTTAAAACTTATTCCTAAATCAATAACAAATGTTTGTTGATTAAAAGATATATCATCAACTTTGAAATTTGGGAAGATATCCTGTTTAGATTCAAAATATTTTTTAATTTTTGCGTATTCTACCCAATTGGGAACATTCCCTTGAATTTGAATTTTTGAATTTAAATTATCTATTGTTACAGAATTTACTTTTAAGTTTTTAGGTAAATATTTTGGTAAATTTTCTAAAATAGGATTTATTTTTTTTCTATTTGTTATAAGATAATCTATAGCAATCAAATGTAAAACCCCTTTATAATCTTTCTCCGAAAATTTATTAACATATTCTTGCGCTAAAGTATCTACTTTTTGGATCATCTCTTGAGTTTTTCTTTCATTAACTTTATAAAAATAATTCAAACCATAAGATAATAAAAATTGAAAAACTAAAATTAATAAAAGTAATCCTGTTAATTTTTTAGGTAAAATTTCCAAAAATTCTTTTATCATCTAAAAATTATAACCTAATTTTAAAATATATCAAGAATAAAAATATTTTAAACAAACTCCTAAAGCATTTGTTAATAGAGGTCCTATTTGTAAATTTTTTAAAGATTTATCAACATTTATAGAATCTAGTGGATTAAATACATTTACAGGAACTGTTGGAATTTTTTCAGATATTTTTTCTAAAAAACCTGGTACTAAACTCGCTCCACCTATGAAATATATTTCTTTAATTTTAATATTAAATCTTTCTTCTAAACTATCTTTTATTTTGTTAATTTCTAAAGCTAAATTATTTATAATTTCCTCTAAATTATTCTTTAATTCTATTTCTTCGGGCATCAATCTAAAACCTCTTTTAATCAAAAAATTTTCTGCCTCTTCATCATTTATTTCTAATAAGCTTTTTATAGTATCTATTAAAGTTTTAACTGATGTTTTTATCTTTTGTATAAACATTACTTTATTTTCTGTAATTAAAATAGAATAACTATATCCATATCCTATATCAACAACTATAATATTATCGTTAACATTTTTAAATAAATTTTCCAATCCATAAAACTCTACCTCAGCAGCTTTAAAGTTTAATCTTGCTATCTTAGATACATTCTTAAGTTTTTCAATAAAATTCACTGGAGTAGCAGAGAAAAAGACAAACCATTTAGGAGTTGTTTCTATCCCAACAGGTTGTAATAATAAATTTCTCCAATCTATATAGTAATCTTTTTCTGATGTTGGTAAATATTTTTTATATTCATAAAAAATAGCTTGTTTTAAAGTAGACAACGGCATATGAGGCAAAGAAAAATAACTTGAAAATACATAAGAAGTAGGAATAGAAAATACTACATTTTTTGTTTTAAATTCTTTGTGGACTTCTTCTAAGATTTTGCCTAAATTTTCTTCAAAAATTTGAGATGTTTGTAAAATACTACTAATTTGTGTTTCAGCTTTGAACTCAATTATAATATAATTTAATAACATAATAGAATCTTTAAATTTTTCAACTTCTACTATTTTTATGTTTTTTGTTCCTAAATCAATACCTAAAACTCGTTTGCCTGATAAAAATCCAAACATTTTTAAATTATATAATATTTTTGTTGATTTTTTATTTCCTTATTTTTGTATAAAATGCAAAAAATTCTTAAACTATGGATATTTATGCTCAAATTGTCTTAAGGAAATTAATTTTAACTTAAATATATTCTGTCCTAAATGTAAAAGAAGAAGACCATTAACCGAAAATATATTTACTATTTGCTGTTCTAATTTAATAAAATCTTTAATAACTTTTAGTGATTATGAAACAGAAGAAATTAAAAGGTTAATTCATTTAGGAAAGATTGGAGGATATTATAAAATTTTTGAATTTCTAGGAAGTTTAATTTCTCAAGAGTTAATAAATTCTTCAATAGATTTAAAAAACTATTCTCTAACTTATGTTCCTATGTACATTTTAGATGAAAAAAGACGAGGTTTTAATCAAACAAAAATATTAGCTCAAATTATTTCAGAAAAAATAGGGTTAAATCTTTGGACTGGCTTAATAAAAATAAAACCTACTAAATTGCAAACAGAGCTAAATTATAAAGAAAGATTAGAAAATGTTAAATCTGCTTTTGAATGCACAGAAACACCACCTTTAAATATAATTTTAATTGATGATGTAATAACTACCGGTGCTACTTCTTTTGAATGCGCTAAAATTTTAAAAGAAAATGGTGTTAAAAATATTATTTTGCTCACAATTGCAAAATGAAAAGAAAAATTTTTGTAGAAACAGAAATTCACAATAAAGACTTTTTAATTATTGAAGATGAAAAAATTAAACATCGAATTAAAAAGGTTTATAAATTAAAACCTGGCGAAACTATATATTTTGTTGGTATCGATTTATATGAAGGAAAATATGTTTTTGCTGATCCTTTTAGATGGAAATTTCAAAAAATTGAAAGTTATAAACGCACTTTATCACCACCACGAGAAATTAATTTATTTTTGAGCTTTATTAGAAAAGAAAATTTTGAACTTGTTTTAGAAAAGGTTGGGGAATTAGGAGTTAAAAAAATTATTCCTTTAATTACCGAAAGAGCTTCTTGGTCAACAACTGAAATATCAGACAGGTGGGAGAAAATTTTATACTCTTCTTTAGAAGTAACAGAATGGGGCTATTTGCCTGAGATTAAAACACCTATAAAAATAAAAGATATACCTCCAGATTGCTTTATTTTAGAAAAAGAAGGTGAAATTATAGATGTTAAAAATTTTGGAAATACAGTAAATATAGTTGTGGGCCCAGAAGGAGGTTTTTCCGAAAAAGAAAAGCAAGTTTTTAAAGAAAAAAATTGTAAGTTTATAAGCTTAGGGAAAGTAACCCTCAAAACAGAAACTGCTATTTTTGTTACTGTGTCGTTATTAAATTTTCCTCTAAAATGATCATTATTGCTAATTGGAAAATGAATCCTTTAACAATCAATCATGCTCTAAATTTATTAAACTTTTATAAAAAGCTAAAATATAAAAAAGTCTGGGTCGCTCCTCCTTTTGTTTTCTTACCTATTTTAATTAAAAAATACAAAAAAACTTTTATTTTTGGCGCTCAGAATGTACATCATCAAAAAGAAGGAGCTTATACCGGTGAAATTTCTGCTACAATGTTAAAAAATATTGGCTGTAAATTTGTTATTATTAATCATTCGGAAAGAAGAAAGTTAGGAGAAAGATTAGAGATAGCTAATCAAAAAATTAGAATATGCCTTAAAAATAATTTAATTCCTGTGGTTTGTTTTGGTGAACAACAAAAAATTTCAGATTTGATGGAATTAAAAAATTTATGGGAAGAGGAATTTCAAATTTTATTCAAAGATATAGATAACTTCAAAAAAATAAAAATTGTTTATGAACCTGCTTGGGCAATAAGCACAGAAAAAATTGGTCCAGTTCCTTTAGAAATCGTCAATGAATTTTTAACTTGGATAAAAACTAAAACAAATACTGATATATTTTATGGAGGCTCTCTCTCGGATGAAAATATTGAAGATTATTTAAAATTAAATTTAAAAGGCTTCTTAATAGGTTCTCAAAGTTTAAAAATGAAAAATTTTGGTAAAATTATACAAAAAATTAAAAAGTATGATATAATATAAATTGTCAAAATGGCAGAGAAAAAAGCTTCAGGCTCAGCAAAATCAATTAGAGATTCTGAAAGTAAAAGACTTGGAGTAAAAAGATTTGGCGGAGAATTTGTTAAAGCTGGAGAAGTTATTGTTAGACAAAGAGGAACAAAATATTTAGCTGGTAAAAATGTAGCTGTTGGAAATGATGATACTTTATATGCTAAAGTTTCAGGTATTGTTCATTTTAAAACAGTAAGAAAAACAAATTTTGATGGAAGCCGCAGATGGAGAAAAGTAGTAGAAGTAATACCTATACATCAATGATAAATTCTCCAATATATTTATTATCTTTTTTCTCTATTCTTGCTTGATGGTAAGTTACAGCTTTTATGTCCTTTTTTAATTTTTTATATTCAATTCCTTTTAATTTTGCCTTCAGAAAGTTTTCTTCTAAATTTAAATTAATTTCTTCAACATTAAAAATCATTTTCTCAATGTAAGTTTTACTTAAAATTTGGGACAAAAAATCTATATATAATAATTCTAAATTTTCTGCTTTTAAAGAAATTTCATCTTCTTTTGATATTCTTCCTAATTTAGGTTTTAAAAAAGCATTCAAGGCTATTACAGATTCTTTGAAAAGATTTTCTATGCTATCTGAAATAACTTGAATTTTAAAATCAGCGGTATGTTCTAAAAATTTATACATATTTAACTAAAAATTTTTTAATTTCAACAGGAAGAAGATTTAATTTTTTAACTTCTTTTTTTGAAAACCAATTAAATTCTAGATGTTTTTCTTTAATAGTAAAATTTTTCTTATTAGTTTTTGCTTCAAAAATAAAATTGATTTCATGATGAAATTTCCCATCTTGTTCAAAAAAATTTTCTAAAACGAATAATAATTTTAGTTTTTTTATCTTTAAATCTATTTCTTCTGATAATTCTCTAATTAAAGCTTCTTCCAAAGTTTCTCCAAATTCTAAATGTCCGCCAGGTAAAAAATAATAATCTTTATTTTTATTTTTGCACAAAAGAATAAAATTTTTTTGTTTTATTAAAGCTCGAACTATTATTTCTATTTGTTTCATGATATTGTTATATAATTATAAAATGACTAGAGAAGAATTAATTATAAGAAATTTGGAAGAAGTTTTGACTAAAGAAGATTTATCTTTTCTTATTCAAAACAAAGAAAGATTAATTCATTATATTGGTTTTGAAGTTTCGGGTTTTCTTCATTTAGGAACTGGCTTAATGTCGATGTTAAAAGTAGTTGACTTTCAAAAAGCTGGTGTTAAATGTCAAATTTTTTTAGCAGATTGGCATAGTTATATCAATGATAAATTAAACGGCGATCTAAAAACTATTCAAAGGGTTGCTGTAAGCTATTATAAAGAAGGTTTTAGTGTTTGTTTAGATAGTTTAGGAGGTAATTCTCAAAAAATTGATTTTATTTTAGGCAGTGAACTTTATCATCATAATGATAAATATTGGCTTACTTTTATAGAAATTTCTAAAAATACTACTTTAGCAAGGGTCCAAAGAAGTATCGATATTATGGGAAGAAAAGAAAAAGAGATTGTAGATTTTGCAAAACTATGCTATCCTATTATGCAAGTAGCTGATATATTTCTTTTAAAAGCAAATCTTGTTCATGCCGGATTAGATCAAAGAAAGGCTCATGTTATTGCTCGAGATGTAGCTTTAAGTTTATCATTTAGTCCTTTATTAGATAAGAAAAAAAGAAAAATAAAACCTATTGCTCTACACCATCATATTTTATTGGGGTTGCAAAAGCCACCAAAATATCCTATTACAAAAGAGGAAATTAAAGAAATGACCATAGATTTAAAAATGAGTAAATCTAAACCAGATAGCTGTATTTTCATCCATGATTCACCAGAAGAAATTGAAAAGAAAATTATAAAAGCTTTTTGTCCTCCTAATGATATTGATTACAATCCTCCATTAGATTGGATTTACTGGTTAATTTTGCCTATTAAAAAAGAAGTTAAAATCAAAACTTCTAATGGGATTAAAATTTATAAAGAAGAGACAAGAAATGAATTAATAAGTGATTACCAAAAAGGAGAAATTCATCCTTTAGATCTTAAAGAATGTTTAATCAAAGAATTAACTGCAATCTTAGAACCTATATATAAACATTTCAACAAAGGTAAGGCTAAAAAATTTAAAGACGAATTAGCAAATATTAAAAAATGAAAAGAGTCTTAACAGGCATTAAACCAAGCGGGGAGGTGCAGTTAGGTAATTATTTAGGAATGATCAAAGAAATTCTTTATTTACAAGAAAAATATGAAGTATTTTTAATGATTGCCGACTTACATGCTCAAACAGTTCCTTATGATCCTAAAAGATTGAAGTATCTTACGTATGATTTAGCAAAATCGCTTATTGCCTTAGGTGTGAATCCAAAGAAAACGGTAATTTTTAGACAATCAGATGTTCCTGCTCACTTATATCTCTTTTGGATTTTATCTTGTATTTCACCTTTAGGAGATCTTATGAGAATGCACGAATTTAAAGAACAAGCCGAAAAATATAAAAAAGAAGGAGTTGGAACCGGAATTTTGCTTTATCCAGTTTTAATGGCTGCTGATATTCTAATCTATAACGCTGATATTGTTCCTGTAGGAGAAGATCAAAGACAACATTTAGAATTAACTAGAGAATTAGCTAGAAAATTTAATAAGAAATTCGGGAAAGTTTTTAAAATTCCAGAAATTTATATCCCACAAGAAACAGCTAAAATTATGAGCTTGACTGATCCTACAAAAAAAATGTCCAAATCAATACCTGAAGGCTGTTTAGAAATTTTTGATTCAGAAAAAAATATAAAAGAAAAAATACTTAAAGCTGTTACAGATTCTGGGGCTGAAGTTAGATATGATCCAATAAATAAACCTGCTATTAGTAATTTAATGACTATTTATAAATATTTAACTAAAAAGAGTTATTCAGAAATAGAAGAAGAATTTAAAGGAAAAGGTTATTATGAATTCAAAAAAGCAATCATTGAAGCATTTTTCGCATATTTTGATAAAGCGAGAAAAATTAAAAAACAATTAAAAAATTCTGAAATTGATAAAATTTTCAAAATGGGTGCCCAAAAAGCAAATAAGGTAGCTAATAAAAATTTAGAGGTTATTTTGCAAAAAGTAGGCTTAAAATAATCTATTTAGCTCTTTCTACATACTCTCCTTTTTCTGTATTTATAACTATCAAATCACCCTCATTAATAAATAAAGGTACTGAAATTTCTGCGCCTGTTTCTATAGTTACAATTTTGTAATTTGATTTTTCTGAATCACCTTTAAGACCTGGTGGTGCATAAATTACTTTATAGACTGCTTTTACAGGAAGTTCAATGTTGATTAATTCATCTTCATAAAAAATCCCGGTAATGTTTAAATCTTTTTTAATAAACCTTGCTTTATCTTTTATTTCTTCTATATCTAATTCGTATTTTTTGTTATTTTCATCCATAAAATAAAATTTATTTTGTTTAGAATATAAAAATCTTACAGGCCGTTTTTCAATTTCCAATTCTTCTAAGTCTTCCTCTGGGTTGATTATTTTAGTAATTGAAATATCATTTTTAAGATTTTTTAAATGAAATTCCATCTCTGCCTTCCCTCTTCCTTTGTGGGTATGAACAATTTTAAGAATTTTCCAAGGCTCTCCGTTTATTTTAATAACATCCCCAACTTTAAAATATTTAGCTTTCATTTTATTCTGATTTTAATTTTTTTAATAAATCTTCCAAAATATCTGGTTCTTTTTCTTTATAGGGGTTTGCTGGCTTAAATGATACACCTAAGTTTTTAGAAGTTATTTCAGAAAGTTTAATTCCTTCTTTGTATTTTTCTTGACATTCATAACATATTTCTATATCTGCATTTTTATCTTTCCAAAACATTTCTCCACAATATTTGCACTCTTTTAATTCTTGATCTTCTGAAGCAGTTGTTTCTTTATATTTTTTGAATATTTTGTTTTCTACCAATTTTCTATTTTTTGCGTATTTTATTCTTGAAAGCCTGATAATTTCCTCTTCATACGAGATTTCTGGAATTTCTTTAGGTGGAAAAGTTGTAGCTAAAAATGGAGGAGTAGGAGTTCCATCAACAATTATTTTTGCATAGATATGAAACTTAGGTAAATTTATAAATTCATAAGCTTTTATGTCTACAAACTCTTTTTCGAGTCTTTCTGCGTCTAAGCTTCCGCATTTAAAAATCAATAAGTTACCTACATTACCAAAAACTGCTTTTAAGATTGACTCAGGAACTTGATCTAAATATTGGTGAGATAAAATCAAATTTAATCTATATTTTCTGGCTTCAGATAAAATATTAACAAAAGATTCAGTAGCAAAATTTTGAAACTCATCTATGTATAAATAAAAATCTCTTCTTTCATCTTCAGGAATATCAACACGGCTCATTGCAGCAAGTTGGAATTTTGTAATTAAAAGACCTCCTAAAAGCATAGAGTTTTCTTCCCCAAGTTTTCCCTTAGAAAGATTTGCTAAAAATATTTTTCCTTGATCCATTATTTCTCTTAAATCAAATGTGCTTTTTTCTTGTCCTATTATATTTCTTATTAAAGGACTAGCAATAAATTGACCTACTTTATTTTGAATTGGGGCAATAGCTTCTACTCTAAAAGAAGTATGGTATCTAGCAAATTCTTTTTCCCAAAAAGCTTTAACTACAGGATCCCTCAAGTTATCTACAATAGTTTTTCTAAATTGATCATCACCTAACATTCGATTAATATCAAGCAATGTTGTCCCCGGAAACTCTAACAAAGCTAATAAAGTGTTCATCAAAATATATTCCATTCTTGCAGACCAAGCATCTACCCATATTTTTTTAAAAACTGACAAAATACTAGAGGCAACAATATGCCTTTGTTCAAAACTTACGTTTTCTAAAGGATTAAAACCTATAGGATATTCTATATCAGATGGATCAAAATAGATCACATCTTCTAATCTTTGTCTTGGTATGAATTTCAAAACTCTTAAAATACTATCGCCGTGAGGATCAAGATAACCTACTCCTTGGTTTGTATTTATATCATAAAAAATCATATTCTCGATAAGAGTAGTTTTACCACTTCCTGTTTTACCTAAAATATAAACATGTCTTCTTCTATCTTCTTTTTTTATACCAAAATTTATTGTCCTATCTCTAAAATAAGCTTTTCCTAACGGTAGAACTTCCATTTTTATCTATTTTTAACATTTTTATCGTAATTTAACCAAGCCTCGTATACTTTTGGATATTTATCTTTTAAATAGTTTAGGATTACTTCTCTAATATCTTGAGAATCTATAATTTCTTTATCTTCACAAAATTCTAAAGCTATTCTACTTACATCTTCAACTACCCTAAAAATTTGTGGCTCTCCTGCATCTCGAGCTGCTTTTTCTATAGCAATTTTAATTTTTTCAGGGTCAAATTCTTCTTCGTAGCCTTTTCTTTTAATAATTTTTTTCATATAAAGATTATAATAAAATTTATAAAAATAAAAAATTATTCAAAAATAGGAATTTTATATTCTTTTTTAAGTTTAACATAAGCCTTTTTAAATGCAGGCCTCACAGAAGGAATTCTTGTTCTCCCTCTTTTTCTTTTTGGATAATTAACTGTTCTTACTTCTTCCACTTTTACATTAAATTTTTTTTCTATATATTTTTTAATTTCACTTTTATTTAAATTTTTAGGCTTTATTTTAAATGTATAAATATTGTATTTTTCCGCCAATTTTTTGCTTTTTTCAGAAATAATAGGTATTATTTCAATATTTTCTTCGGTTATTTGTAATTTCTGTTCTGTTTTTTCTTGCTCTTTTTCTTCTTTTTTTGTTTCCTTTTTAAATATTTTCATTATTTTGCAAAGGTGTTAATAATTACATCTAAGCTTTTAGGCTCTAAAAAAATATATTTATGATTTAATAAGGCTAAAATGTTTAAATTTCTTGCTTCAATAGCATCAGCATAAGGCAAATTTCTAACTGATTTTATCAACATTTTATCATTTTCAGGCAAAATCAAAAGTGCTGATTCATATTTCTTTTTAGTTTTTCTAGGTTCTAAAAAATTTATAAGAATTTTATGTATAAACTTAGTTTTATATTCTTCTGGCTTTAAGCTTTCTAAAAATTTTGCTTGACCTTTTCTAATTTTTTCTGCTAATACCATCAAAATAGCTTTTCTTCGCATTTTTTTATTTATTTTAATAGTTCTTATCTTTTCTTTTCTTGGACCAAAAGTAACACCTCCACCTCTCCATATTGGTGATCTAATAGAACCATGTCTTGCTCGCCCTGTATGTTTTTGGGGCCAAGGTTTTCTTCCTCCACCTCTTACTTCTCCTCTTGTTTTAGTATGAGCATAAGGATAATAAGTGTTCAAAATTTGCCATCGCATGACTTGATGTATTAAAGGAATATTTACTTTCATTTTTTCTAAAATTTCTGGAATTTCTATTTCTCCAATTATTTCATTTTTTTGGTTATATAAAGGTACTTTCATTTTTATTTTTGTTCAATTAATTTCCCTTTATTAGTTAAATTAGCACTTCTTATTTCTACAATAGTACCTCTTCTTCCTGGAACACTTCCTTTTACCGCAATTAAATTATTTTCTTTATCGATAGCAAGAATTTCTAAATTTTTAACAGTTACTCTTTTATTACCTTCTTTGCCTGCCATTTTTAAACCCTTAATTACTCTTTGGGGTGTAGTTGCTCCAATAGAACCGGGGTGCCTGTATTTAGTTGTTTGACCGTGAGTTCGAGGAGCATCTCTAAAACCCCATCTTGCTACAACTCCTAAAAATCCCTTTCCTTTACTTATAGAAGTAACATTTACCCTTTCACCTTCTTGAAAGATATTAACATCTATAACATCACCAATTTTAAAATTAGTTGGATCCTCAGGTATTCTAAATTCTTTAATAACGAAAAATCTACCAAGATTATGCACTTGGCCTAAAACAGGTTTAGATACATTTTTCTTTTCACCATATCCTAACTGTACTGCAGAATATTTATTTCTCTCTTTTGTCAAAATGTTAGTAACAACACAAGGGCCAACACTTAATAAAGTTACAGGATATGCTTTATTATCTTTAAAAATCGTTGTCATACCAATTTTTTTGCCTAAAATAAATTTATACATAAATAAAAAAATAAAATTATTAATTTAAGAGAATAGATCAAAATAAATTTTAAATCATTTTTAGCTCGATTTCAACTCCTGCAGGTAAATCTAAATATGAGAATAACTCAATTATTCGAGGAGTAGGATTCAATATATCTATTAATCTTTTATGAATTCTCAATTCAAATTGCTCACGAGAGTCTTTATAAATGAAAGGAGACCTATTAACAGTAAATCTTTTAATTTCAGTAGGTAAAGGAATGGGCCCTTTTATTTGCATACCTTCCTTCAAAAGCATATCCACCAATTGCCTAGCATATTTATCTATTAATCTATGATCGTAAGATTTCAATCTTATTCTTAATCTCTGCTCTATTTTCTGTTTAGTGGACATTTTGCGTGCAAAAGATTATTTTATTATCATTTTATTATTTTTGTAACTACACCTGCTCCTACTGTTTTACCTCCTTCTCTAATTGCAAATCTTAACCCTTCTTCCAAAGCAACAGGATAAATTAATTTAACTCTAAATGTAGCATTATCTCCAGGCATAACTGCTTCAATGCCTTCTGGTAAAAATATTTCTCCTGTCACATCTGTTGTCCTAAAGTAAAATTGAGGTTTATATCCTGTATGAAAAGGAGTATGTCTTCCTCCTTCTTCTGGGGTTAAAACATAAACTTCTGCTTCAAATTCTGTATGTGGTGTAATAGTTCCTGGTTTTGCTACAACCATACCTCTTTCTACTTCTTCTTTTGCTACTCCTCTTAAAAGCAAACCAACATTATCACCAGGGTGAGCTTCGTCTAAATCTTTATGAAACATTTGGATACCTGTTACAACGGTTTTTATAGGTTTTTCCCTTAACCCTACAATTTCTACCTCTTCATTTAATTTTAATACTCCTCTTTCTACTCTACCTGTAACAACTGTACCTCTACCTTGAATAGAAAAAACATCTTCTATAGGCATTAAAAATGGTTTATCAACATCTCTTACAGGCTCAGGGATATAATTATCTAAAGCATCTAATAATTCTAAAATGGGTTTTGCCCATTCATCTTCTAAGCTTTTAGCTTCTAAAGCTTTTAAAGCAGAACCTTTTATAACTGGAACTTCATCTCCAGGATATCCATATTTTTTGAGTTCATTTCTAACATCTTCTTCTACTAATTCTATAAGCTCTTTATCTGGTACCATATCAATTTTATTAATAAATACTACGATTGCAGGAACATTTACTTGTCTTGCTAAAAGAATATGCTCTCTTGTTTGTGCCATTACACCATCATTAGCAGCTACAACTAAAATTGCACCATCCATTTGAGCAGCTCCTATAATCATATTTTTAACGTAGTCGGCATGTCCAGGACAATCAATATGAGCATAATGCCTTTTTTCTGTTTCGTATTCAGAGTGATGAATATTTATTGTAATACCTCTTGTTCTTTCTTCTGGAGCGTTATCTATTTCTTCTACTGTCTCGGCCTTTTCTAATAAACCTTTTAACTTTAATATATGTTGTATAGCTGCGGTTAAGGTTGTTTTACCATGATCAATGTGTCCTATTGTACCTACATTAATGTGCGGTTTTACTCTTTCGAATTTTGCTGCTGCCATTTTTATAAATATTTTTTATTACGACCTTAAATTATTCTAAAATTTTAATCTATATTTAATTAAAAGTCAATATTTATAAGTTAATATTTTCTAAAATTTTTAATGGATGCTTAAAATTACTTCCTATATATGGTTTTCTACCTAAAATTATATTTTCCTTCAATCCTTTTAGCGGATCCTCTTTGCATTCTAAGGAACTTCTTGTAAGAACTCTTGCAGTTTCTTGAAAAGAAGCTGCAGATAAAAAGCTATGAGTGGTAAGAGCAACTTTCGTTATTCCTAAAAGCATCAAGATGCCTTTAGCAGGTTTTTTATTTTGTTCTTTTAATTTTCTGTTAACAAAAATTAAAAGATCTTTTTCGACTATATCATCATAAACAAAATCGCTATCACCAACTTCTTTTATTTTTACTCTTGAAAACATTTTCCTAATTATAATTTCTATATGCTTATCATGAATTTCGGCTCCTTGGAAATTATAAACCTTTTTTAATTCATTAATAATATATTTGAATGCTGCTATTTTGCCTTGATATAAATATACTAATTTAGGATCTTTAGCTCCTTCATTTAATGGATCACCTTTTTCAACTTTTTGGCCTTTTTTAACTAACAACGATAAAGATCTTGGTATATGTAGAGTAATTTTCTTTCTTCTTGGTCCTCTTATAACTACTTTCCAATATTTTGGCGCTTCTTCGATAGATTCTACTATTCCATTTACAGGAGACAAAATACTTTCATTTTTTGGTTTTCTAGCTTCTAATAATTCTTCTGCCCTTGGAACACCTTGGGTAATATCCGCAGCACCAGCTACACCTCCGACATGGAAAGTTCTCATAGTAAGTTGTGTTGCAGGTTCTCCAATAGACTGAGCAGCTATTATACCTACACTTTCACCTATTTTTACTGGTCTATCATACGCTAAATCTAATCCATAGCATTTTGCGCAAACTCCGAATAACGATTTACAAGTAAATGGTGATCTTACTCTTATTTTTTCAATCCCTGCTTCTTCTATCTTTTTAGCTATTTCTTTTGTAATATATTCTCCTTTATTAACTATAATATTTCCTTCTTTATCTTTTATTGTTTCTAAGGCGACTCGAGAATATATTCTTTTAGCAAACTCTTCGCCAACTTCTTCTGCTTCTTTTCTAGTAATTTCAATTCCTTCTTCATCATTACAATCTTCATCTACTACAACAACATCATGAGCTACGTCAACCATTCTTCTTGTAAGATATCCAGCTTTTGCTGTCTTCAATGCTGTATCAGAAGCACCTTTTCTAGCACCGTGAGTGCTTATAAAGTATTCTAAAGAAGAAAGACCTTCTTTATATGAGCTTATAATAGGAAGATCAATAGTTTCTCCTTTTGGATTTTCAACTAATCCCTTCATCCCGCACATCTGCCCTAATTGAGTATATGATCCTCTTGCTCCAGAATCTATCATTCTTCTTGCACTATTTGTTTCATCTAAGGTTTTCTTTAATAGATTATTAATTTCTGAAGTGGCTTTTAACCATAAATCTATAATTAGCATTTTCTTTTCTTCATCGCTTAATAATCCTGCCTCATAAGTTTTTTTAATTTCCATTTCTTTTCTTCGCGTTTCCTCTATAATTTTTTCTTTTTCTTCTGGAATAACAAGATCAGAATAGGCCCATGAAATTCCTGAAAGAGTGGCATATTCAAATCCTAAATCTTTTATTTTATTAAGAATATAAGAAAGCTCTTCAGCTCCGTATTTAGCATAAATATCCTCTATAAGTTTCACTGTTGTTTTTTTATCAATAGTTTTATTAATATAAGGATAATCTGCTGGTAATGTTTCATTAAATATTATTCTACCAACAGAAGTTTTTATATCTTTTTCATTCTTACATTTTTTAACAATTATTTCTGCATTTAAATCAATTTCTCCATACTCATATAAAAGTTTTGCTTCAATTTCATCATATACTTTCTTCCCTTCTCCTTTTTGGCCTTTTACAATTTGGGTTAAATAATATAATCCTAAAACAATATCTTTTGTAGGATTTGTTATTGCTTCTCCTGTCCCTGGTTTTAGGTGGTTTTTAGATGCAAGCATAATTTCTTTAGCTTCTCTTTGAGCTTCCTCAGAAAGCGGTAAAAATACAGCCATTTGATCACCATCAAAATCTGCATTATAAGCTGTGCAAACTAAAGCTGGTATCCTTAAAGCTAAACCTTCTACCAAAATTGGTTTAAATGCTTGAATTCCTAATCTGTGTAATGTAGGTGCTCTATTCAAAAGGACATATTTATCTTTAACCACCACATCTAATGCCTGAATAGCTTCAGGATCTTCAGATTCTATTAAATAATTTGCTTGCTTAATTGTATTAGCTATACCTTTTTTAATAAGTTCGTGAATTATAAAGGGCTTAAATATTTCTAGGGCCATCTTTTTAGGTAAACCACATTCATCTATGTTAAGTTCAGGACCAATAACAATTACCGCTCTTCCAGAATAATCGACTCTTTTACCTAACAAATTTTGCCTAAATCTTCCTTGTTTACCTCTTAACATATCAGCTAAAGATTTCATAACCTTTCTTTGAGCTACTACCAATTTTTCTCTTCTTAAAGTATTATCTAATAAAGCATCAACTGCTTCTTGAAGCATTCTTTTTTCATTTCTAATAATAATATCGGGGGCTTTAATTTCATAAAGCTTTTTAAGTCTATTGTTTCTATTTATAACTCTTCTATAAAGATCATTTAAGTCTGAAGAAACTAATTTACCTCCCTCTAATTGGACAATAGGCCTAAGGTCTGGAGGAATTACAGGTAAAACAGTTAATATCATCCATTCTGGTCTTATTTTATGTTTAATAAAAGCTTTGAGGAATTTTAATTTTAATGAAAGCTTTCTTCTTTCTGCTCCTTTTACCTTTTTAAGTTTGTTTTCTGTCTCTTTTGCCTCTTTTTCTAAATCCAATTCTTCTAAAAATCTCCTAATTGGCTCTGCGCCGGTATCAACTTCAAAAATATTAGGATACTTTCTAGAGAAAGTGTAATATTCAACATCGGATAAGACCTTTTTAGGTTTTATCATATTTAATTCTTCTTTAATTTTTTTATAGGTTTCTTCAATTTCTTCTCTTGCCTTTCTGCTTTCTGTTTTCTTTATTTTTTCTTTATATTCCTTTTCTATGCTTTGCAATAATTTTAATTTTTCTTCTTCATTTACTCTTGTGATTATATAAGCTGAAAAATAAACTACTCTTTCTAATTGGTTATTAGGAATTCCTAAAAGTAAAGAAACTGGATAAGGATAAACTTTTAAAAACCAAATATGCATAATAGGAGCTGCTAACATTATATGCCCCATTCTTTCCCTTCGAGCAGAAGATCTTATTACATCTACACCACATCTATCACATTTCAAATTAGCAAATTGAATTCCTTTATATTTACCACAAGAACACTCAAAGTCTTTTACTGGCCCAAAAATAACTTCGGAAAATAAACCATCTCTATCTGGTTTCCCAGTTCGATAATTTATTGTTTCTGGCTTTGTAACTTCACCATGGGACCAATTTAAAATCTCTTCAGGAGATGCTAACTTTATTAAAATTGATTTTATATCTTCTTGTTTTATATATTTCATTTTTTATTTATTTACTTTCTTCTTTTACTTCTGCGCCTGCTTCTGGTAATCTTTCTTTTTCAATTTCAACTTTTGGTATTTCCTCTTTTTTAGGAGGCATTTCTTCTCTTTTGACCTCAACTGATAAACCTAAGCCATTTAATTCTTTTATCAAAAGATTAAATGAAGATGGAATTGTAGGTGTTTGTATTGGCTCTCCTTTTATAATGCTAGTATATGCTCTACCTCTTCCATAAACATCATCTGATTTTATAGTTAACATTTCTTGTAAATTATTGACTGCAGAATATGCTTCTAAAGCCCATACCTCCATTTCTCCTAATCTTTGACCTCCAAATTGTGCTTTACCTCCTAATGGTTGCTGTGTAATCAATGAATATGGACCAATTGATCTTGCGTGAATTTTATCTTCTGCCATATGAATTAGTTTCATTACATACATAATTCCTACGCTTATTCTTTCCTTAAACTTCTCGCCAGTTCTTCCATCATATAACTCTACCTTTCCATCTTCAGGTAGACCTGCTTTTTTAAGTTCTTCTTTTATTTCTTCTTCGCCAACTTTTGAAATTGCTGGTACTACTGCTCTATACCCTAAAATTTTGGCTGCATATCCTAAATGCATTTCTAAAATTTGACCTAAATTCATTCTAGATACAACACCTAAGGGTGATAAAATTATATCTACAGGTCTACCATCTTTCAAAAATGGCATATCTTCTTCTGGTAAAATTACAGAAATAACACCTTTATTACCATGTCTATTTGCTAATTTATCTCCTATTTGAAGTCTTTTAAGTTTAGCTATCTCAACAGATATTCTTTTAATTACACCTGGTTCAGAAATTTCTCCTTTGCTTCTTTCTAAAACTTTTACTCTTACTACTCTTCCTGATTTTCCTGGTTCTAAATACAAAGATGAATCTTTTACTTCTTCAACTTTTTCACCAAATATTGCTTTTAATAATTTTTCTTCAGGAGTTAATTCTACTTCTTTTTTAGGTGTTATCTTACCAACAAGTATATCACCCGCTCTTACTCTCGCTCCAATTCTTATTATCCCTTCTTCATCTAAATTCCTTAATTTAGCTTCAGGAACCCCAGGGATGTCATTTGTTACTTCTTCCATACCCAATTTTGTATCTCTCACATCTATAGAAAATTCTTCGATAGAGATAGAGGTAAATGTATCTTCTTTTAACAATCTTTCAGAAACTACTATTGCATCTTCAAAGTTATACCCTCTAAAGCTCAAAAATGCTACTAAAAGATTCGCTCCTAAAGCAAGAGTTCCATTTTTCATACTAGGTCCATCTATTAAAACATCACCCTTTTTGAATTTTTGTCCTTTCTCTACAACGGGTTTTTGATTTATACAAGTAAAATCATTAGTTCTCTGGTATTTTTTAAGAATGTATGTTTTCTTCTCTTTTTTGCCTCCTTTTCTATAATAAACTACTGTAAGGTGAGAACCATCAACTTCTAAAACTTCACCATCATCTTCTGCTAAAACTAAATATCCACTATTTTTTGCAACTATTTCTTCTAAGCCTGTGCTAACTATAGGGACTTCTGGCTTAATTAGAGGAACAGCTTGTTTTTGCATATTAGAACCCATTTGTGCTCTATTTGCATCATCATGCACTAAAAATGGTATTAGGTTTGTAGCTACTGAAAAAGGTTGAATAGGAGAAACATCTATTAATTCAACTTCATCTTTATGAAGTAAGGTAGGTTCTCCATTTTCTCTTCCCTCTACATATTCATCAATAATTTCATCATTTTTATTAAGATTTACTGTACCACTAGCAATTTTATACTGTTTTTCTTCCAAAGCTGAGAGGTATACTATTTCTTTTCTATTAACCTTTCCTTTTTCAACTTTATAATAAGGAGTTATCAAAAACCCGAATTCATTAATTTTGGAATAAAGAGCTCTATAAGTTATAAGACCAATATTTTGTCCTTCAGGAGTTTGGACAGGGCAAATTCTTCCATAATGACTTGGATGAACATCTCTTACATCGAATCCTGCTCTTTCTTTTGTTAAACCTCCTGGACCGCTTGCCGTTAATCTTCTTTTATGTTCCAATTCTGATAATATATTTATTTGAGTAGCAACTTGAGAAAGTGGGGAAGTATTGAAAAATTCATTTATAGCGTTAGAAAATATCTTAGAATAAATTACCTGCCCAGGAACAAGTTTTTGGGTTTTATCCAATACGGCCATTTTATCTTTAATAGCTTTTACCATTCTCAAAAGCCCTATTCTTGTTTGGTTTTCTAAAAGTTCTCCTATTCCCTTAACTCTTCTATTCCACAATGCATCTATATCATCTGGTTCTGCTTTTGGATTTTTTTGCAATCTTAAAATTTCTTTAACTATCTCTATAAGATCTTCTTTTTCTATAAAAAGAGAATTTGAATTTAGATTAAGCCTTCTATTTATGTGATACCTTCCAACCTCAGATAAAGAATATCTATCAACTCTTCTAAACATATTTTCAAACAATAACAATGCATTATCATAAGTATTAGGTTCAAAGCTTCTAAGTTTTAAATGAATATAAAGTAAAGCATCTTCGGTATCTTCAGTATCATCTTTTTTTAAGGTATCTCTAATGATACCCAATCCTTCATCTAAATCTTTAAATTGGTCTTTTATTTCTTCTAAGGAGATACCAAAAGCTTTTAACAATACAGTAGCATATACTTTTTTCCTTCTATCTATCTTAACTTGTAATATATTACTAGGCTCTACTTGAAATTCTAACCAAGCTCCCCTGAAAGGAATAATTTTAGCGCCAAATAACTTTCTTTCTCCATATGGAATAGCTGTGAAATAAACGCCTGGTGATCTTAAAAGTTGACTTACAATAATTCTCTCATTGCCATTTATTATAAAAGTGCATCTATCTGTTAAAATAGGAATTTCACCTAAATAAACATCTTGCTCGGATGATTCATTATTTATTAAATTTGTTAACCTTAATTTCACTCTTAATGGAGCAGAATATGTCCATCCTTTTCCCCTGCATTCTTCTTCTGAATACTTTGGTTTCCCTAAATAACAATCTATAAAATCTAATCTTAACTCTTTTTCAGAATAATCAAATATTGGGAAATATTCCAAGAAAACCTTTTTAAGGCCTTTATTAATAAAATTCTCGAAACTCTCTTTTTGATATTCTAAAAGATCTTCAGGATAGTCTATTTTAAATTTAGAAAAAAATTTTTGAGGCAAAATCATATAAGCCTTTGAATAAAAGCTTTATAGTTTTGAAAAATATTTTATTTTTTCATCAAAAAATAAGATTGTATACTAAAATTATAATCGATGAAATTTTAAATGTCAATACCTTTATATTCCTTTAAAATCAAGGTTTTTTATTTTGCCTCAGAATTTCATTAAGCATTTCTATAGAATCTTTATCTTTGAATTTATTTTTGTATTCATCTATTAATTTATTAGCCTCATCTAAATTCTGCGTATCTTTTAAAATTCTTATAGCAATAAGATATTGAACCGGTGTTTGAGGATAAAATTTCCTAGCAAAATTTTCTCTTAAAAGTTCTAAGGCTTTTTCTTTATCGCCTATTTGATAATATAAATTTGCTAAAAGATAAATAATTCTAGTTGAATCTCTATAAATTATTCTAAGATTTTCTAAAATTTCTTTTGCCTTTTCAGTTTCTCCTAAAGACTGCAAAATACTGGCATATTGCATTTGAATATCAGGATATTTTGGATAAAGTTCTATATATTTTCTAAATATTTCATAAAGCAAATTTAAGTCATTTTGATAATCTAATTTACTTAATCTTTCAGCGTTAACAACTCTGCTTAAATGGAGAGTTAAAATATTATAAATTCTTGCATCATAAGGATCTTTTTCTAAAGCTTTAATATATATCTGTGTAATTCTACCCACTTCATATAATGATCTTACTTTAGCTATGTTAGCTTCTACATATCTACTTGTCATTACAGCTATTTCAGGAATAAATTGAGTGTTGTAAGAAATTAGCTTTTCAAATTTTTCTAAACCATCTGGATATGGAGCTTGTATGGCTTTTATAATTTCATAAACAAAATAAAAATGTATTAAATTTACTATAATGCCTATTCCTAATAAACCATAAATTAAAACAACCAAAGAAAGCCTTTCATAACTTTTTCTTTCTTTTATTGAATTTATTTTGGGTGCTAAAAGAGAGAGCCCTAAAAAGAAAGGAATATAACTTGCTTGAATATCAAATAAAGTAAGATTTTGTCCTAAATAAGCTAAAATAAAACCTAAAAATACAGCTTTAGAATACCGATCTTCTAAATTTTTAAAAATTGTCCAAAATATGCTTAAAATAAATAAAAACCAAACAATTGCTCCAACTATTCCTGTGGTTACTAAAATTTCGATATATTTATTGTGTGGTCTATCAAAAATAACTTCTTCGTAGTTGTAAATTTCAGGGTTAAAGGCCTTAAAATAAGCGATTGGTGAATTTTCTAAACCATATCCTAAAATTGGTTTTTCTTTCCAAGCATTTATAAATATTCCCCATGCTAAATATCTTGCCATATAAGTTCTTGGGTCTCTAAGGGTATCATAAATTCTTCTAATTCCTGGAATATATTTAGCATATTCTGAATTTATAAAATAATAAAAGAAAATTAACAAGAAAATTAAAGTAACCAAAAATAAAACCTTATAAGTTAGTTTAACATTAGAGGTTAAAAAATAATAAAGAAGTGAAATAGGCAAAGCAATACCTAAAGCTAATATTGAACCTCTTGTTTCTGAAATAATAATGTTAGCAATTGAAAAGATAATAGCTATAAATATTAAAAGCTTCTCTAAATTACTTGCTCCTTTAAGAAAGTATAAAGAAATAAAAATAACTAAGACAGAAAAGAATCCTACAAAGGTAGCATTACCAAATGTAGAATCAGGACGAATAGTTCCTTGTAGATATTGCGAGATTTCCTTTAATGATACTAAATAATGAACAATTAATAAAGAATAAAAAATTGTTTTTTGGAATTCTGGATCGATCCTAAAAATTATATATAAAACCAAAAACCACAAAACAAAATGGAATAAACCCCAAAAACCTTCCATTCTTTCAGCATTTCCCCAAAAAGATAAATATGGCCTTAAAGAAAAAGGTATCAAAATTAAATTAATTAATATTAAAAGTATTGCTGACCAAAAGATATATTCATGTTTTTTAGGAAGATAATTTATATTTTTAAGTATTAAAATTAAAGTTAAAGCGAAAGCAATTTCTATTAAAATTCTAAAATAAATAGCTTTACCAGTAATATAAGGAAAAAACAAATTGAAAGAGCAAAAAGAACCAGGGCAAACCAAAAGCAAACTAAAAGGAATTAAAAAAAGAATAATTTTAATTAAAAATAAAATTGACTTTTCTTCTTGTGCCATTATTTAAATTATAAAATATCTAAACTTCTATAAAGTTTTCTTTAATAAAATTTTTCCACCAATTTTCGAATTCTTCTGGCCTTGCTAAATGAATTTGAAATGGAGAAAATGGCCCAATTTCTTTTTTAATCTCAGTTCTAATATGTCTATTTTCTATCCAATTTTTAGAAAGCTTATTAGAAATTATCAAAATATCAATATCGCTATTCGGCCCCCAATTCCCTTTTACTATTGAACCAAAAATTAAAACTTTAATATCATCTTTTAATAATTCTTTTGCTTTTTCTTTTATTTTATTCGTATAAAACAAATAATTCTCAAAATATTTTCTCTTCTCTTCTAAAATTTTTTTATTAATTTGAATTAAACTTTTCATTAAGGATCTCTTCTATAAACTTAATAAACTTCTCAAAATTTTTTAATAACTCTTCTACTAGTTCTTTATTGAATTTTTTAGGAAAATATCTTGAAGTAAAATAGGCATCAGATAAATCATCAAAAAATAAACTATTTTCTTTTTTATACTCAATAAATTCCTCTTTATTATAAGCTTCTGCTAAATTCTTAACAAGTTCATCTAAATAATGAGTTTTAGGCCAATCTCCTATTTCTTTAGCTATTAAATATTTAAGATAAAGTTGCAAGGATTGTTCTAAAGCAAAAGCACTTAAATTATATTTACCTTTTTTAAAAAGTTCTATAGCTTCTTCATAAAATTCTTTACTTCTCTCTTTTAAAAATTCAATTTCTTCTTGTGCCATTATTTAAATTATAAAAATTTTATGGATAAAACCAAAGGCCCTGGCAAATTTGCCAGGGCCTTTGGCGAAATAACAACAATTTTTTATTTTTCTACTCGATATTCAGGAAAGCCACTTAAGAAGTCAGCATTAACCCAAGTAGTACCATCTGGACTCCATCTAAATTCTGAAAGTTGGGAGACAACTTTGACATCACCGGCATATTGTGCAATTGTTGCTATCTTTTCATAAGTAACTTGATATGTTTGATTTTCTTGGAGGGTATATTTATCTCCGCTAGGTGTCAAAAGAGTCGTACCAAGTCTAACTTCCTTAACATCAAGAGCCACTGAGGCAGAAGTACCACCAGAAAGTGTTGCAGTTGCTGCGTTTGTTGTAGGAATATAGATTTGTCCTCCTTTAGGTGTAATATTCAACACATAAGTTATTGAAGTTACTGTAGAAGTATTTGTTTGTTGATTATAAGACCTTTGAACATCAGCAGAAACTTTAGAAAATTCAGGACCAACTCTTACAGCTCTCATCACTTCAGAAGTAACTTGGGTTGCAGAAGAAATATTGTCTCCAAGGCTATTTACTCCAGAGGTTGTAGCTACTGAAACTGTAAATGTAGCTACATTAGGAACATTGGGAGCTACGAAGTCAACTAAGACATCAAAGGTAACTGTTTGATCTTTATTAATAATGAAGTTAGCAGGTGTGACATCAAAAGTGAAGTCACCTGATGCTGCAGGAGTTCTTACATCCATAACATTATTTCCTTGAGCAAGATAAACAGCTTGTACAGTAGTAGTATTTTGTGCTACAGAACCAGTAATTTGGGTAACTCTTAGATTATCATTTTTAGCAGTAACATCAAAGGAAAGAGCTTTTACTTTATAAGCTCTTCCATCTGTTGGATCTCCAAAAACATATCCTTGTTTTGGAGTATTTGGATTAAGAGCTAAAACAAATCTGGCGTTTCCAGCAAGTGTTGTTGAAAGATTAGCAGACCAAGTAAGATCTGAAGTTGGTCCGAATCTATCAATTCCAGCTCCATCTCTTCCTCTTACATCATTTTGACCTACTTTAAAGCTTAAAGAAGTAACTCCTGATGGAAGAGTGTTAACAATTGTTACTTCTACAAATACTGAGGCATAACCGTTCTTAGGAACAACAACATTCAAACCAGAAATTGGTAAGTAGTAGTTAAGAGAAGAATCTTGAAGGAATGTATTTGGATCAACATTTGTTTGATATAATACATTTCCTTGAGAGTCAACAACCCTTAAAGCAGAAATAACTCTATGAGGAGCAACTGAACCTGTCCATCTTAAGAAGATAGACTTAATATTTACTGCTCCGTTATCTGCTCTAAATCTCAAACCAACAACTCTTCCGCTTTCACCTTCTCTTAAAGTAACTGCAGCTACTGTTGGGTCTTTATCAACTGTCAAGAAACCTTCTTCAGCAGCTGTTGGTTGGGTTGGTTGTTCAGCTGGAGTTGTTGTTGCTTGAGCACCACCTAAAGCACTAAGTAATAAAGATAGTGCTCCTTGTACATCACCAGCTTGAATTTTTTGTAATACTTGAGCAAGTACATCTGGTGATACTCCTGTTGTAGGTGTTGTTGGTTGCTCAGCTGTTGTTGGTTGTTCTTGAACACCCTTAACAATAGCTACAAGTTTGCTTACTCCCTGAGGGCCAACCCAGTTTCCATGCCAAGTTCCATACCATTCCTTATAGAATTCTTTAACTGCATTTCTTGTTTGAGCACCATAATATCCTGTAGCACCTGCTGGAATGTTGTATCCAGCTTCAATTAAACAAGCCTGCAAATTCTTAACTGCAGAGTTTCTTGCACCAAACCTTAGAACTTGTTGAGGATTCTTAACAGCGCTTAAGGCGTCTGGGTCGCAAGTTTGAGCTCTTAATAAACCGACTGGTGAAAGAAGATAGAATAAGGTAGCAAAAGCTACAAAGTAAACTAAAGGTTTTTTCATTTCCATCTTATTGGTTAATCGACCTTATTGCTCTGCCACAACTATGGGCAGGAGCGTAGGTTATTATTAATTTATTTAATTTAATTAAATGATTTAATTGCGACCTTAATTATTATTAATAATTATAAGGCATACATTTTAAAAGTCAAGTTTTAATTGTGGATAACTAAATTTCAAATTTCTAATAAAATTTTAAGGCTTATATATTTTTTTGTCAAGTTTTATAATATTTTTAATGGCGAAAAATAATAAAGAAAAATCACAAAAAATAAGCACAATTTTAGAAATTTTAAACAGATTAAAAGATAGCTATTTATTTACAGAAGTTTTGGGCTGGTTGTTTATATTTTTATCAATATTTACAGTTATTTCGGATTTAGACAAAGGAGGAGTTTTAGGAAATTATTACAAAGATCTAATGATTCAAATTTTTGGAATTTCACATTTTGGATTAATTTTGTTATTTCTATTTTTAGGGATAAGCTGGCTATTAAGATTTAACATTAACTGGAAAATCAGTACTTCTTTTGCTCTTTTAATTTTATTCTTAACATTTTCAACTTTCTCTGAAATTGTTTTTCAAGATGGAGGAATTATTGGTAAATGGTTATTATCTTTTGAAAATTATTTAGGAAGAATAGGCTTAGTAGTTATTTTAATTATTCTTTCGTTTATATCTTTAAGTATTATCTTCCAAAAACCATTTTCAGAAATTTTAAATTTAATTCTACAAAGATTCAAAAAAGAAAAGATTGAAATAGAAGATTATACAAAAGAAGCAAAGAAAGAAATTAAAGAAAAAAAAGAACAAGTTAAAGCCCCAGAAATTATAAGACCAACAAAAATTAAACAAGAAGTTAAAGAAGAAATAAGATTAAAAAAATTGCCAATAAAAACATCTTGGGAATTACCACCAATTTCTTTATTAGATAAAACAGAAAGCAGACCTGACAGTGGAGATATTAAAGAAAACATAGAAATTATTAAAACAACATTTGAAAATTTTGGAATCAACGTAGAAGTAGTAGAAGTTACAATTGGGCCTACAGTAACTAGGTATGCAATAAAGCCTCCTGAGGGTGTTAAGCTTTCTAAGATTTTAGCCTTGCAAAATGATTTAGCTTTAGCTTTAGCAGTCCAAAATATAAGAATAGAAGCTCCTATACCAGGAAGAGCGTTAATAGGAATTGAGGTTCCTAATATTAAATCAGCTATTGTAAGATTAAGATCCTTAATTGAAAATCCTGAATTTTTGGAAAGTGAAAGTTTATTACTTTTTCCTGTGGGCAGATTAATAACAGGTGAACCTTTTTATGCAGATCTTGCTCTTATGCCTCATATTTTAATAGCCGGAACAACTGGTTCAGGAAAATCTGTTTTTATCCATTCTATATTAATATCTTTATTAATGAAAAATACCCCTGAAGTATTAAACTTTATATTAGTTGATCCTAAAAGAATAGAACTTGTAAGATATGAAAATCTACCTCATCTTTTAATGGATCCCATCTTAGATGTAAAAAAGGTTGTACCTGTTATGAATTGGGTGATTGATGAAATGGAAAGAAGATATAAAGAATTTCAAAATTATAGAGTAAGAGATATAGATGCTTACAATAAATTGCAAATTCAAAAAAAGAAGAAGATTATGCCTAGGATTATTTTTGTTATAGATGAAATGGCTGATCTTATGATAAAACAAGGAAATTTGATTGAATCTGCAATTGTAAGATTAGCTCAAATGGCTAGAGCTACAGGAATTCATTTAGTTTTAGCTACACAAAGACCCTCTGTAAATGTTGTAACAGGTTTGATAAAAGCTAATATTCCTAATAGAATTTGTTTTAAAGTTGCTTCTCAAGTTGATTCAAGAACTGTTTTAGACTATAGTGGAGCTGAAAAATTGATAGGAGCTGGAGATATGCTTTTTATAAGTAATATATTTGGAGGTATGAAAAGAATACAAGCACCATTAGTTACAGAAAAAGAAATTGAAAGAATTGTTGATTTTTGGGCTAAGCAAGCTTTAGAAAAAGAGGATTTTGAAAAAGAGGAGATTTCCCTAGAAGAATATGAAAAACCAAAAGAGGCTATAGAAACTGAGGAAACTGAAGAGGAATTAGTTAAAGCTGCTTTTCAAATAATTTTAGAAACAGGCAAAGCTTCTACTTCTCTTCTTCAAAGAAAATTAAAAATAGGATATTCCAGAGCAGCAAGAATTTTAGACATTCTTGAAGAAAAAGGGATAGTAGGCCCTCAGGAAGGGACCAAGCCTCGTAAAATATTAATTGAAAATATAGAAGAATTTAAAGAAAGGATAAATGGAAAAGAGGTTGAATGAATATTTAAAAGAATTGAGAGAAGATGCTAATTTATCAAAGGAAGAATTAGCTAAAATTTTAAAAATAACTCTTAGTCAAGTAGAAATATTAGAAAAAGGTGAATTCAATAAATTACCTCCTTTTGTTTTAAAACAAATTTTAAAAAAATACAAAGATTTTTTTAAGTTAAAAGAGAATTTAGTTATAAAAGAAAAAAATATTAGTTTTGTTAATTTTTATAAAGAAAAACCCCTTATAAAAGAGGGATTTAGATTTGAGTTGCCTTTTATTTTGATTATATTTTTTTGTGTTCTTATTTTTATTTTATATCAGATTTTTAATCTAATAATGCCTCCTAAAATAAAAATAATTTATCCTCCAAATAACATTATTTCTTATTCTAAGGTCATTAAAATTAAAGGTTATGTTGATACAAGAAGTAAATTTTTTATAAACGGAGAGATGGTTATTTTTAATGAAAAGGGTTATTTTGAAAAAGAAGCAATTTTAAAAAAGGGTGCTAATAAATTTGTACTTGAAGCTGAAAATTATTTTGGCTTGAAATCAATAGAAACTCTTACAATTTATTACTATTAAATTAAAATTTTGATTATATCTGCCTCTTGAACAATATAATCTTTGCCAATTTGTCTTACGGCCCCTTTATTTTTTGCTTCTTCCCAGCTTGAAAATTGCATAAATTCTTTTAAATTAATAACCTCTGCACTTTTGAATTTATGATAAAAATCTGAATGAATTTTTTTGGCACAATCGAGAATTAAAGAATTTTTTTCTATAAACCAGCTTTGGGTAATTTCTTTAGTAAAAGTAAAAAATTCAATTAAATCAATATCTTTGCGAAATTCATTTAAAAATTTTTGAATATTTGATCCTATTTCTTTTTTAATTTCTTCATCCTCTTCCAACTCTAACTCAAACAAACAATCTAATTGATAAACATTATGAAAGCATAAATTTTTGAATTTTTCTATGTTGATTTTTTTATCGCCATTGATTAAAAGAAACCATTTTTTTGTTATTAAAAGGTTAAATTCTTTTAGTTGATCTTCATATTCTTCAAATCTTTTAAATGGCTCTAAGTTAGCATGGATATATTTTAAAATTTCTAACTTTTCTGTATCTTTTTTGGTTTTTTCTAATTTTTTAATGGCTTCTTCGATAATTGCTTGATCTGCTTTAATAATTTCTTCTTCAATAATCAAAATATCTCTCTCAGGATCAACTCTCCCTTCTACATGAGGAACGTCTATTCTTTCGAAATTTCTTACTATCTCTAAAATAACATCACAAGCCCTTAAATAGCTTAAAAATTCGTTACCTAAACCTAATCCTTTATGTGAACCTTTAATTAATCCTGGAATATCTGAAAATTCTAAATAAGCAGGAATAAGTTCTTTAGTTTTAGTAATATTGTATAAATTTAGTAAGTTTTCTGAAATAACAACTGCAATTACTGTTTTAGGTTTTTTAGTTGTAAATGGATAATTTCCTATTTCTACATCGGTTTTTGAAATAGCTTTAAGAAATGTTGATTTTCCTGCATTTGGTAATCCACATGTTCCTATTTTATACATTTAATAATTTTAAGCACTTTAAAATAAATTAAAAAATACTTTATTATTAAATAAAAAATACTTTATTATTAAATCTTATAATTTTGAAAATCCTTGGACGTGCGACATCCAAAGAAGAAAGAAAATTAATTAAACCTTATTCCGAAAATCTTTTTTCTTCGATTTGAGCCAATTTTAAAACTCCTTTTAGTGTGCCAGGGGCCAATTCTTTGCGTAAAGGAACTATAGTAATCTCTTTATGGTTTATCCTTTTTCTTAATTTAACATGACTACCTTTTTGTGAAACAAAATAAAATCCAAAATCATGACATAAAATTTTTATAACTCTTCTTCCAAAGATTGGTTTATATATTCTTTAATTTAAGCTCTAGTGTAGTCACCAGAGGAGATTCTTTGGGTAATTTTTTCTTCAATTTTGGTTGATCTTCTAAATATAATTCAACTGCTTCTTTAAGATTTTTTTTAGCTTCATCAATAGTTTTCCCTTGGCTTACTACTCCTAATTCAACACAATAAGCTACATACCATTTTCCTTCTTTAGTAATAATTGTGGTAAATTTGTAGTTCATTTTTTAAATATTATATTATTATTTATAAAAATTTAATGAGTTAAAGAATTAACGAGTTGAAAAATTTTCAATGTGAAGACGTACGACGTCGGACGTACAACATCCGCAGATTTTTTCATTTCTACTAAAATTTACGATCGTAAAAGTTAGTAGAAGTGAATAATACGAATTTTTCACGAATTGCTACGAATGTTTCACGAATTTATTATACACGAATTTATCGCGAATGATATCGAATTATTCGCAAATAATCCATTTGTGTTTAATTCGTTTAATTCGTGATTAATTCGTGTATTATTATTTGGTGGATTCGTGAAGGGCTTTGTCCCACACCAAACCGCGTCATAATTTTTGTTCACCTCCCATTTCTATATGCTAAATCGCCTTTGTCTTTACTTTAATTTTTAAGTCTATCTTTGCGGTTGGTGCGGGGCTGAATCAGAGAGGGCGCGGCTGTAAAAGTCTTAAGAAGAAATCAATCTAAGTTCTTTGATTTTCTTGAAATCTCTGATATTAAAAGTTAATAAAGGAGAATTATAATAAATTGCCGTGGCAGCGATAATGGCATCTGGAAGTTTAATTTTATATTTGCTCCTTAACATTCCACCTATTTCAGCAATAGAAAAATCAAGAGGTATAATTTCAAAATTAGAGACAAAGCCTTTAATAATCATTCTTTCTTCATCAGTTAATTTAGGATAACTAAGCATTTCCGCAATAACAATTGTGGGAACCAAGATTCTTTTTCCTTCAGCAACTAATTTTTCTAAAACTTTTGTGGCTCTAATTTCTTTTCCTAAATATCGAATTAAAACATTGGCATCGACAACTATTTCTCCCATTCTTTCTTTAGTTTTTTAAGATGAATCAAAATAGCTTTAAGTTTTTTGGGATTTATTCTATTCTGATATCTTCTGAGATTTTCTATCTTTTGCTGAAGATTGCTTAGTTTTTTAATTTGGATTGTTTTCATATTTTCATTATAACATAAAAAGAAAATTTTTCGATGTGAAGACGTGCGACGTCGGACGTACGACCCCTATTTGGTGGCTTCGTAGAGGGCTTTGATTTCTGAAGGAGATAAAGGCCGATTATAAATACGAACCTCGTCTATAATACCATTAAAGTAATTTGAACCAAAACGACACTTAAATGATGAACCAATAATATATGTATCCGCCCAATTGAAACCGCTTGAGTAAGGGCCAAAAGCTCCATTGCTTGTTCCCTGAGAGGTTTGTGCATATAATTGACTGTCTATATAGGCTGCGAATCTATTACTCTCAAAATTATGCACCAAAAAATGCCATTGCCCATCATTAAGACCGGCTGAACCATTATAATTAACTTCGCTCCAAATGTTAAAATTGCCAACTCCATTATTGATAGAAATAACTCTATCACATCCCTCACCGAATTGAGTGCCAGTAATGACTTGTAGCCCAACATTAGAGCTTGAAATTGTTTTAAACCACATCACAAAAGTAGATTTAGTAGGCAGATTAGAAAGCCGGATCGGGCCCGGGGTTCCGCCATTACAAGCACGACCTAAAGACCCACATTCATTGCTTGGGAACAACACTCTTACATAATCATCCACTCCATCAAAACTTAGAGCTTTGCCTACTTTACCATCAACCCAGGTGGGTCCATTAATAAGTGTACCATTATTTCTATAACCACTTAAATCATAAGCAATAGTACCTGTTCCTTCATCAAATGGTAAATATAAGACTAAGCCTGATTGAAAAGTTGATAGTTTTTTATTACTGCCTACTTCATAAAGTATAGGTTCTATACCTCCATCATTAATAGCAAAATCATAGTTTATTTCAGGTTTAGCTGATAACTTATAACTTCCTCCTACAACAAATGTATAATAATAAGGTGGTTTATTAATAGGATCAATAGGTAAATTAGCTAAGTTAATAATATCAAAATTATTAAAAGGTATAGGAATCCAACCTGTACCATCTATATTTTGAG
>Ga0080004_1110793_pt1 | contig 65744 bp, 64 predicted proteins | sample WasSprMetagenome_FD_69207 | JGI IMG/M metagenome (GOLD analysis project Ga0080004, IMG submission 69207) | Sulfidic aquatic microbial communities from Washburn Spring, Yellowstone National Park, USA - WS (SPADES assembly) (version 2) | ecosystem: Environmental > Aquatic > Thermal springs > Hot...
TAGCAAATCTTGGAAAGGTAATTATAGCAGGAAGTGAAAATTTTGTAGTTAATTTTGATGGGAATAATTTAATTAACTTTACAATTTCAAAGACAAGTCAAACACCTGGAACAGTTTTAATCCCATCAAGCCAGGTAACAAATATTATAAGAGAAGTTGTAAATACTCCTCAAATAATTGAAGCAGGAAGTATAATAGAAGAAAATGGGAATACATACCTTGTAGGAGCAAGTGGAACAGTTATAAACACAGGAACAATTAAAGCAGATGGAGCAGAAGGTAAAAATGCAGGAACAATAATTTTAAATTCAAATCAGGCAACAGTTGTTGCAAGAGGCAGTTTAATTTCAGCAAGTGGTGTCGGTGAAAACTCAAATGGTGGAGAGATAAGGATTTTATCTGATATGAGTTCAGGTTTTACAGGAGTTGGTGCAGGCGCCACTCTTGAAGCAAAAGGTGGTCAAACCGGAGATGGTGGATTTATAGAAATAAGTGGAAACAAATTTCAAACATGGGGAAATATAGATGTTTCTGCGGAAAATGGAAAAGCAGGAACATTCTTACTTGACCCAACTGATATTTATATTAGGGATAGCGCTGTTAACACCCAGGATTATGATGACACAGGAAATAACTTCCCAGATTATGGAGGAATGGGACTTGCTTTTGGGACTGCGGATAATGATGCTGATTTGGATGGGACTTCTAATGAAATCGCTTCTGGTTATCTTACCTCTTTATCAGGAACAATAGTTCTACAGGCAACAAATGATATAATTATTGACCAGATAACTGTAAATCCTTTAGATTGGACAATTCCAGGGACAACTGCAAATCTTGTTCTTCAGGCAGGTCGCCATATCCAATTTTCTAATGCTGGTCCGTTTACTATAAATACAAATGGTGGTTTTATCATCTTAGAAGCAGATTCTCCTCATTATTTACCCAGTTATGATGGAATAGGAACCATTGACCTTGGCCAGGTAACCTTACAAACAGGTGGTGGTAATGTAACCCTTATAGCCGCTAATTTTAATTTCCCTGCTATTGCCAGTATAAACGCTGGTTCAGGCAATGTTTATATTGCCCACTCTGTTGATGGCACTCCTTTGGGACTCGGTTCTGTTGCAGGTGCCCAATTGACTGATGCAGAACTTGACATAATTACTACTACTGGAACAGTTACTATTGGTCAGGCAACTACTGCTGGTGATGATGGACAGGGAACAAATGCCCAGACCTTAACCGCTGGAACAATTACTGTTGATGATTTAAACCCAGCAAATTTCCAAAATCTTGTTTTTGTTGGTTCTACTATTGGTGATGGAGCAAATGATACGGGTGTTACAGTTACAAGTTTAACTTTATATACAAGCGGGTCTATTGGAACAGGAGTAGACCCATTAAATATAAATGTTGGTAATCTAACTGTTGCTACGAGTGGCACTGGCAATGTGACAATTTATGAGGCAGATGCCATAACCTTATCAAGCATTTCCACATTTGATGGTACTATTGATATTACTTCTGGTGGGCCTATGACCGCTACCAGTGTTTCCACTGGCAATAATAAGGATATATACCTGACTACGCTTGCAGGTGACCTAGTTGCTGGTTCAATTAATGCAGGAACTGGAAATGTGTATTTAGAGGCCAATAATAATATTCTTGATGATGCTAATGATACTACGGTGGTAAAAGGAAATTATATCTCTCTAATTGCAAATAACGGTGGTATTGGCACTGGCATAAACGGTCCTATTGATATAGATTTGGGTTCAGGCACACTAACTCTTACTTCTTTTGGTTCTGGCTCCGCGGGTGATATTCTGGTAGATGAAACTTCTGGTGATTTAAATCTTTCAAGAATAAATATTACTACTGATAATGCCACAACACAGATAATTGAGATACGGAATACCGATGGGAATATAATTATAGATACTGCCTATGGTGTTGGAAATGATGTTTTATATCTTGCCACTACAAATGTTGCTGGAAGAGATATATCATTTACTGGCTCTGGCTCAATTACAACAAATGCAACAGTTATACTTAATTCTTCAGATGAAATATTGGGTAATCCTGCCAGTGGAATAGACATAAGTGCTGCAGCAGTTGAATTAGTTGCAGTAAATGGAATAGGTTCAACAAATCCTATTGAGACTGCAGTTAGTGACTTATCCGCAAACAATACAAACTCCAATAATATTAATATCACAAATAATGGGCCTTTAACTATAACCATGGTCGGTGGTACTAACGGTGTAATCAATTCAGGTGGAAACGTTAACATTACCACCTCTTCTCCTTTAACTGTAAATTCTCCTATAACTGCTGCTGGTAATATTACCTTAACTGCATCCGGTTCTTCTTCAATGGTAACTGCCGATGATTTAACCCTTAATGCTAATGTAACTTCAACTGTTGCAGGTTCAACAATTACTTTAAATGCAGGTGACGCCATAAATCAAACTTCCGGTTCTGTAAGTATTACAGGAGGAGGGACAATAATTGCGACTGCTGATACTGAAGGAGATTCTGGTGCAGATGGACAGAATGCTGGATTTACACAGAGTGCTGGAACTTCATTTGTTTCCAGTGGTGCAAGTGCTGGCCCAATAACAGTTTCTGCCTATGATAATATTACTATTAATTTACTTGATGCTGGTTCAGCAGATGTAAATGTTACTTCTACTAATGGAGCGATAGATAGTGTAAATTATGATGGAGCAGCAGATGTAATAGGAGGGACAATCAATCTAATAGCAGCAAGTGGAGGTATAGGAACAAGCAGTATTCTTGAGGTAGCAGCCAGCACAGCCTTAAATGCAGATACAACAGCAGATAATTCAGATATATTAATAGATAGTATAGGCAATTTACCTGTAGGACTGGTTAATGCAGGGACAGGAGATGTGACATTAAATGCTACTGGATATGCAATTACTGATGCTAATGGAGGAGCAAATAATATAACAGCGACTAATCTTATTTTGATTGCTACAAATGGAATTGGTTCAGGAGATGCACTTGAAACAACAGTAACAAATCTTGATGCAACAAATACTGATAATAATATTGAAATAACAAATACAGGTGCTTTAACTCTTGTTGATTTAACTTCAGATACTTACTCAGTTATTAATACAAATGGTTCAGTAAATATTGCTGCTTCTTCACCTTTAACAGTAAATTCTGATGTAGTTGCTGGCGGAGATATAACTTTAACTGCCTCTGGTTCTGCTTCATCTGGAGATAACTTAACACTTAATGCCAATGTAACCTCAACTGGAACAGGAACTACAATTACTCTTAATGCGGGAGATGATATAATTCAAAATATTGGTTCTGTAAGTATAACAGGAGGAGGGACAATAATTGCGACTGCTGATACTGAAGGAGATTCTGGTGCAGATACTGATGATGCTGTATTTACACAGGCAACTGGAACATCATTTGTATCTAATGGTGGAAATATAACTGTTTCTTCTTATGGAAATGCTACTATTGCTTTACTTGATGCTGGTTATCCTTCCGGTGGAGATGTTTCAGTTACTTCAACTAATGGTTCAATTCTGGACTCAGACTCTGGAACTGTGCCTGCAGATTATGATATTAAGGGACACAATGTTACTTTGAATGCGTATGGTGATATTGGTTCTTCTGCGGCTGGTGGAGAAATTGATATACAGATGGATGGAATTTTAACTTTGACTGCCGGTGGGAGTGCTTATCTTGGATTTTATGGAGATGTTATTCTTGGAGCAATAAGTGCTAATAATTTAACCTTAACTGCAACAGGCAATATCCTTGATGATGAACTTGCAACTGGTGGTGGAGATGAAGATGGTGCAACAGGTGACTGGACACTTGTAAATATAACAAATAATCTTAACCTAACTGCCGGTGGAAGGATTGGAACTGACCATAATCCTAATGACAGGGATATGGATGCTGGTTATCTTGATATTGATTTTGGAAACACTGCTTCATTTACAGCGGTTGATGGACTTTACCTTAATTTTGACATGGGTGTTCCACTTGATACTTCTAAATTAACATTCAATACTCCTGGAACTGGAATAGAAGTAATTATGGTTAGTAGTTCAGGAGATATTTTCTATAATGGATTTGCTTCTGCTCCAAATATAGCAAAAGAAAATCTTATAATGGCTGCTAATGGTGATTTCTACCTCAATTCTGATTTGCTACATGGATTAACCTTATCTTATGAGCCATTCCTTGGTATTTTCGCAACAGGTGATGTTTATTTGAATGCCAATATTGTTTCATTAAATGGTGATATAAATATTGCTGCTGATTTTGAAAGTGGTTATCTTGGTATATTAAGAGATGGAGTTGGAGCAATTACTCAATCAAATGGAAAAATAGTATGGGTTGCAGATGATGATAATGGACTTATTCTTGAAGCAGGAAGTGGAATAAGTGGAGCAACTGGTTCTGACCCTCTTGACACAGAAGTCAGAAACTTAATTGCCTATAATACTCTTGGTTCAGGAGATATAATTATAAGTAATACAGGAACATTGAATATTGTAAAGGATATGCCTTCATATGCTTATGGTGTTTATAATCCTGTTGGTAATGTATATATAGAAACTGCTTCTCCTTTAAATATAATTGCTCCAGTAGTTTCTTCAGGTGCAATATTTTTGGTAGCGAATGGAACAGATGGAGATATAAATCTTAATCTTTCAAATACAGGTGCTTATATTCAATCAACAGGTAGTTTCATTGAGTTAATGGCAGGAAAAGATGTTAATGTAAATGGTAATATAACTGCAGAGGATGATGTATATATTGCAGCCTATAGAAATATTGACATATCCGGTGGAATAATAACTTCTGGTAATAATGACTATATTTACTTGATAGCAGACGCGGGCAGTAATAATACTGGCTTAATAAACCAAACAGGTGGAAAAGTTGGTAATGATAGTGTGACTGGAAATATAACCAATCTTGTTCTTCGGGCAGCAAATGGAATAAATTTAACAAATACTGATATAACATACTTACAGGCAATAAATACAACAACTGGAAATATAGAAATAACAAATACAGGAAGTGATAGTGGAATTTATACAATGGGAAATGGAGTTATCAATAATGCTTCTGGTGGGAATATAAAGATAACAAGTTTAAATCCAGTAACAATTGAGCAGCCAGTAACAGCAACTGGTGGAAATATTGAGATTAGCAGTGTAAATGACTTCCAGATTAATAATATAATTTCTACAACTGGTTCAGGAACAATCACATTAACTGCAACTGGAGCAAATGGATATATTAGTTTATATCCAAATAGCAAGGTTCAGTCAGACAATGGAGATATTACTCTTAATGCTGATAGTTATGTCCAACTTCAGAAGGACTCTTTAATTACAAGTACTTCCGGAGATATAGAAATAAATAGTACAGGAGCCCAGTGGTATGAAGCAGATGCAACTTATCCGGCACATACAGGAGCAATAGTTCAAACAGGTGGAACAGGAACTATTACACTTAATTCCGGCAGTTCAATCGGACAGAGTGATGGTGCAAGGATAATAAGTGAAGACGGTGATATTACTCTTAATGGCTGGAATATTACCTTATCAAATATACAATCTGATTCCGGTAGAGTAACGATAAATGCAAATGGTTATGTAAGACATTCAGGTAGTACATTCACAGATGTAGTTGCTCCTGAACTTGTAATCACTGCTAAATCAGATATTGGAGGAGGTGGCTGGGGACCAATTACAACAGATGTTAATTATCTTTCTGCATATAATGATACTTCTTTACTTGGACACTTAGTTATTGAGAATACTGGAGACCTTGAACTTAGAGACCTTGCTGGTTGGGGATATGCAGTAAAAAATACTTCACCAGGAGGATGGATTATAATAACAGCAAATTCTAATTTAACTGTATCTGAAGATGTTATTGGTTACGGGCATATTGTTTTGAATGCTTCTGAAAACTTTATCCAGAATGCAGGTTCTATTATTACTCCTTCAAATGTTTATATAAATGCTGATTATGATGGTAGCGGAAGTGGTTATATTAATCAAATAGGTGGAAGTATAGCAGGAAATGCTTTAAGAGCATTATCTTCTGGTTACATTAAATTAACCGGTAATACAAATGATGTAAATTATATTGCTGTAAATTCTGACTGGAATAATAATGGTGTATCAGGAAATGTTCAGATAGTTGATGCAGATGATATAACTGTTGGAACAGTTTATGATATTTATGGTTCAAATCCTGTTTCCGGAATAACTACAAATGGTTCAGATATTACTTTAACTACAATTAATGGATATATAAATGTTAGTGAAGCAATTACAACAGGTGGAACAACTTCAGGAAAAATAACTTTAACTACTGGCGAGACAGATGAAACAACAAATGCACCAATAATTTTAAGCGCCAATATAACTGGAAATACAATTGACTTATCATCTGTTGACGGAATTAACCAGACATCAGGAGTAATAAATGCAGTTAATTTAAGATTTAATGCAGGAGATTCAGTTTCCTTAAGTTCTGTAAATAATGATGTAGATATAATAGCAGGTGAAACATCATCAGGAGATATTCAATTTATGGATAAGGATGATTTGATTATTGGAACAGTTCTTGGGACAACAGGTATTATAGCCGATTCTGGTAATATAGGTATTACTTCTGGTGGACAGATGACTGTTAATAAGATAGTTGCAGGTGGAAGTGGTGACATTACCTTAAAAACCTATAATTCTGGAGATGTTTTGTTAGGAACTGTCACTGCCCGGGAAGATGATGTAACTATTATTTCTGCTGGTGCAATTATTGACAACAATGCTGATACTAACAACATCACTGCTCTTAACTTAATTCTGGATGCAGCAACTGGAATAGGTTCAGGTAATGCAATTGAGACACAAGTATCTAACTTAGCAGCCAGGGTAAAAAGTGGAACAGCGACAGGGAATATAGAGATAGACAATACTGGAGACCTTACACTTGGTAATCTTGCTGGCTGGGGAGAAGCAGTGAGGAACTTTGGTTCCGGAAATATTAACATTTTAGTTCATTCCAACCTGGCGATAGAAGACCCAATAATGACCGCAGGTGGAGATATAATATTAACAGCAAATTCAGGAGCAATAATTCAAAATGCAACAGGTGATATAACAACATATAATGGAAACTACAGGGCAATTGCTTCAGGTCCATATATAATGGCTGATGGTGCGTTTGTAAATACTGGTTCTGGGTTAATAGATATAGATGCAGGAGGAAATATAACACTTGGTCAATTAATATCTACTTCAACAGTTTATCTTAATTCAGGAGGAGCAATAATTGATATAACTGGAGACACAAATAATCCAGATATTTCTGCAGCAGCGGTTGAATTTATAGCAGTAAATGGAATAGGAACAGCAACAGATGCAATTGATACTTCTGTTGCAGATTTGTCAGCAGTAACAGCAAACGGTCAGATATACATCAATCAGACCGGAAACTTGGCAATTACTGGTGTAGGTATAACCAATGGTATATCAGTAACAAATGGTGGACCAATCTGGATAAACACAAATGGTGGCTCATTAACCCTTGTAAATGCCAATCAGGACATAAAATCAAATGGGGGACCAATAACAATTCTTGCAGGAGCAGTTACCCAGAACAATGGTGCAGATATAATTTCTTCAGGTGGAAATATAAATATGACAATTGCTTCACTTACCCAGAATGAAAGTAGTAAGATAGAAGCAGGAACTGGAAATGTAACAATAAATGCAACAGGAAATATTCTACTTGATGAAATTAATGGTTATACAGTTGATATAAGAACTACAGGAGGAAATATAGAAGAACAGACACCGGATACACAAAGAGATATAACTGCTACAAATCTCATACTTGTTGCCGCAAATGGTATAGGTTCAAATAATACTCTTCAAACAGATGTTTCTTATCTTAATGCCTATAACACTTCATCAGGAAATATTAATATAGATAATGCTGGAGACCTTACTATTGATAATTTTGCAGGAATGGGGGCTGGTTATGGTGTCTATAATGAGAGTGGCAGTGTGTTTATAGATGTGGATGGTTCAATAAATATACCTGGAACATATGGAGATGGTGTCTATGCTAATGATAATGTCACATTAATTGCTTCCGGGGATATTACGGCCGGTTCTGACAATTGGATTACTGCAGTTCGGTCTGAAAATGGAAATGCAACTCTTAGCGCTGGAAACAATATATATCTCGGACAGAATTACTATTCTGATATTTATGCTGATGGAGATATTAATTTAACCGCCGGAAATGACATTACAATTGATAACTATACCTATGTTGAATCCTATGATGGAGATATTACTATTGATGCTGGTAGAGACATAAATCTTATTACAAGGGCAATTGATGAAGAAACATTGATATCTGCTGATAGTGGTTATCTCTCTCTTAATGCAGGTAGGGATATAAATATTAATGGTGGTCCAAGTTATGTATCAACCTATTCTTATGATGACACAGAAATCTATGCAGGAAACGATATCAATATCATTGGTGGAGATATTTATGCTGACTATGGTTATCTTGATATTGAGGCCCTCAACAATGTAAGTATCATAGCTTCTGAAATAATAGCAGAGAATAACTACCTTGATATTTACGCTTATAACAATGTAAATATCATAAATACCTCTACTTACTCTTCTGGTAATACAACTATAGAAGCAGAGACAGGAGATGTTGTTATTGACCCAGCAGGAAACATACCTGAATCTGAAATCATATCTGATGAAAATATAGAAATAACTGCAGGTAACAATATAATAGTCCTTGGCTCTCAGGTAATTGCAGGAGATAGTGCTTATCTTACAGCAGGAAATGATATACAGATTGGTTATGTTGAGGCAGTAAATACTGTAAGTATGGAGGCAGGTGGGTCAATCTATGACAACAACCAGGAAGGAATGAATATCGTGGCAACTAATCTTGTGCTACTTGCAGGAAAAGGAATTGGTAACCACAATGGACAGATTGACCCAATTGAAACCAGTGTTTCTAATCTACAGGCAGGCGCAGAAGATGGAGATATCTACATAGATAATACTGGAGACCTTAACCTTGTTGATATTAACTCACTTGGCTTTGCAGTTGCTGCTAATGGTGATATAGAGATAAAGACAACAAACGATATGACGATAAGTGGACTTGTTGAGGCAACCGGTTCTGTCTATCTCTATGCAATTGATGGAGGCATCATTGATAATAACACCGCAACACCCTATGATATAATTGCAGGCAAGACAAGCGGACTTTATGCAGGAAATGGAACAATAGGAATTAAGTCAGGCGCTGGCTGGTTTGACCCATTAGAAGTTAATATAACTGGTGACCTTTATGTATATGCATCTGATGAGTATAATCTTGTTTCAGTTGCTATTGATGGAATTGTAAATCCAAGGGATATGCTTTCAACAAGGTCTGATTGGGGAGTTCCACCAGGACTGATTATATTCAATGGTAGAGTTAATGGTGGTGGTGAAAGTGAAAGATTGTTCAGGGCAACTGGAAATGCAATACACTACATAGGAATTGAGCCATACATTTATGAAACACTTATGCTTTACATAATTGACCCATCCTACTTTGAACCAGCACCTGAATACTGGGATTTACAGCAATTTAAAAAAGCAATAGAAGGTATGGCATCAAAGTAAGAGGAATTTATCATTTGTCCTTCCTTGGGGGAGATTATAAAATCTCCCCCCTTTTTCCCACCTCGTAGGTGGGCTGTCAAGATTGTTGATACACAATCTTTTTCACCCTCACCTTTGTCAAGGGAGAGGGAATAATAAAAAAGGAGGGTGAGGGGAAATTGGTTTTACTAAATCCTTAATGTATGATAAAATAATAAAATTTAAGGAGGTGTCTATGGTTAAGATTTTGATTATTTATTATTCAAGGACTGGAAATACAGAAATTATGGCAAAAAGTGTGGCAGAAGGAGTTAAAGAAGAGGGTGGTGAAGCAATATTAAAAAAAGTAGAGGAAACTAATGTAGAGGATTTACTTGATGCAGATGGAATAATTGTGGGTTCTCCTACTTATTTTGGATTACCTTCTGCTGAAATAAAGAAACTTTTTGATGATTCAGTAAAATATTATGGAAAACTTGAGGGTAAAATTGGTGGTGCATTCAGTTCTTCTGCTCATATTGGTGGAGGAAATGAAACAACAATTATGTCTATTATTCAGATGATGTTAATTCATGGTATGATTGTTCAGGGGACAACAAAGTCAGACCATTATGGACCTGTTAGTGTTGGGAAGCCAGATGAAAAGGTTAAAAAAGATTGTAAGGAACTTGGAAAAAGAGTTACAAAACTTGCAAAACTGATTAATTCTCATCAAACCTAACCTCTCCCTAAATGGGAGAGGATGAAGGTGAGGGTGAAAAAGAAAACCCCCTCACCCTGACCCTCTCCCGCAAAGGGAGAGGGAAAAATAAGGTAAAGTAAATTAAGGGGAAAGGGAAAATAAGGTAAAATAAATAAAAAGGAGTAAAAATGGATTATTCAAAAACTGTTTATTTACCAAAAACAGATTTTCCCATGAAGGCGAATTTAAGTCAAAGGGAGCCAGAAATATTGAAATTCTGGGATAAAATAGATATTTATAAAAAAATTCTTGAGAAAAATAAAGGTAAAAAAACCTATATACTTCATGATGGACCACCTTATGCAAATGGACATATACATCTTGGGACTGCATTAAATAAAATTTTAAAGGATATAGTTATTAAATATAAGGCAGTTAGTGGCTTTTATACTCCATTTATAGTCGGATGGGATTGTCATGGAATGCCTATTGAACATCAGGTATTTAAGGAGATAGGTAAGAAAAAAAATGAAGTTGATATAAAGGAATTGAGAAAGAAGGCAACTGATTATGCTAAAAAATTTGTAAATATTCAGAGAGAAGAATTTAAACGACTTGGTGTATTTGCTGACTGGGAAAATCCATATTTAACTCTTTCACCTGCCTATGAAGCAGAAATAATTAATTCATTCGGCAAACTTTATCTTTCTAACTATATCTATCAAACTTATAAACCAATTTTCTGGTGTATAACATGTGAAACAGCACTTGCAGAGGCAGAAATAGAATATTATGAGAAAAAATCACCTTCAATTTATGTAAAATTTAAAATTATAGATGATAAAGGTTTAAATTTGGGCGAAAATTCTTACTTTTTAATCTGGACAACAACTCCATGGACACTCCCTGGAAATACAGGAATTGCTTTGAATCCAGAATTTAAATATATCCTTTTTGAAAATGAAAATGAAAAAATTATAATTGCAGAAAAAAGAAAGGAAGAGATTTCAAAAATTATTGGTAAGGAGATAAAAGTATTGATGGAATTTGATGCAGGCCAACTTTCTGGAATAATATGTAAAAATCCTGTTATTGAAAGAAAATCAAGAGTTATACTTGCTGAATTTGTTTCAGGAGATGAAGGGACTGGATGTGTTCATACTGCTCCTGGTCATGGAGAGGAGGATTATTATGCTGGATTAAAGAATGGTCTTGAAATTATATCTCCTGTTAATGAGAAAGGTGAATTTACAGATGAGGCAGGAGAATTTAAAGGTTTGAATGTATTTAAGGCAGACAAAATTATAATAGAAAAGTTGAAAAATAATGGTTCTTTGGTTCTATCAGATGAAATAGTTCATTCATATCCTTTCTGCTGGAGATGTAAAAATCCTGTTATTTATAGAAGCACAACACAGTGGTTTTTAAAGATTGACCATAATGATTTAAGAAAGAAAATGCTTGAGGAAATAAAAAAGGTAAAATGGTACCCAGAAGAAGGAGAAAATAGAATAAGTTCAATGATTTCTTTAAGACCTGACTGGTGCTTATCAAGGCAGAGATTGTGGGGTGTATTTATTCCTGTATTTTACTGTAATGGTTGTAAAAAGGCAGTTTTAACAGAAGAAATACTTGAAAAATTGATTAAACTTGTTAGAGAAAATGGTTCAGATGTTTGGATTGAAAAAAGTGAAAAAGAATTATTGCCTGATAATTTTAAATGCCCTTATTGTAATGGAGAAAGTTTTAAAAAGGAAATGGATATACTTGATGTCTGGTTTGATTCAGGAGTAAGTCATATTGCAGTTTTAAAGGAGGAAAATGATTTGAGATGGCCGAGTGATTTATATCTTGAAGGTTCAGACCAGCACAGGGGTTGGTTTCAGACATCATTAATAACTTCATGCGGAATTTTTGGTTCTGCTCCTTATAAAGAAGTTTTAACCCATGGATTTGTTGTTGATGGATATGGAAGGAAAATGTCAAAATCACTTGGAAATGTTATAACTCCTGATGAAATAATAAAAAATTATGGAGCAGAAATTTTGAGATTGTGGAGTATTTTTGAGAATTATCAGGAAGATATAAGAATTTCAGATGAGATATTGAAGAATGTTATAAATAGTTACAGGGTTGTAAGAAATACAATAAGGTTTTTACTCGGAAATATTTATGATTTTAAAAGAGAGGAGGAAATAAGTTATGATAAATTGTTTGAGGTTGATAGATATGCTATTGAAAGATTGAAATTGCTTAAAAAGAGGGTAAAAGAATATTATGAAAATTTTGCATTTAATAAGGTTTTTGAGGAGATATATAATTTCTGTAATATTTCCCTTTCTTCTTTTTATCTTGATTATCTTAAAGACCGCCTATATACATACTCAAAAAATTCAATAGAAAGGAAATCAGCACAAACCACATTAAATAAAATTTTAAGAGAACTTCTTATAATGATTGCACCTATTTTTTCATTTACAGCAGAAGAGGCATATCAGTTTATTCCATATGAAAAAAAGGAAAGCATTTTTCTTGAAGATTTTCCTGAAATTGAAGATATTGATGAAAATTTGATTGAAAGATGGAATAGGTTTTTTGAGATAAGAAAGATTGTTTTGAAAAAGATAGAGGAAAAAAGGGAGGAAAAGATTATTGGTAGTTCACTTCAGGCAAAGGTAATTATAAAATGTGATAAGGATACATATGAATTTTTAAACTCTTTTTACAAACTCAATACTTTATTTATTGTTTCTGAAGTTGAACTCTATGAAGGAGAAAATTTAGAAGTAATTGTTGAAAGGACAGAAAATAAAAAATGTGAAAGATGCTGGATATATTTTCCAGAAGTTGGCAAAAACAGTGAGTTTCCGGATCTATGTGAAAAATGTATAAATGTTATTAAGGAGGACTTTTTAAAATAATGGAATATATAATTGATGGGCTGAATGTTATAAAGACAAGTTTTATAAAAAAATATGAGGTTATTTCATTAGAAAGGGGAAGGGAGTTTTTGATTTATATTCTTGAAAGATATAAGAGAAAACATCCCTATATTGAATTTACAATTGTTTTTGATGGCTACTGTCAGAATTTTAACCTTTATACAAGTAGATTAATGATAATTTTTTCAAATGAGATAAGTGCTGATGAAAAGATAAGGGAAATACTTGAAAATAGAAAAAATAAAAAGGAAGTTTTCGTTGTTTCTGATGATAGAGAAATTCAGCAATTTACAAGGATACTTGGAGGGAATTTTTTAAAAGTTAATGAATTTCTTGACATTGTTTATCCAGTTGAGAAAAAGGGAGAAGTTAAAAAAGATAAAGAGATTGATTACAGGTTTAAATTGAAGATTGAAAAGGAACTGGAGAAATTTTATGGAGAAAAAGTTGAAAAAAATAGAGGGAAAGATAAAGAAAATATTAGAGGAAGAAGATGAAATAAGGGAAAAAGCATTAAAAGATTTAAGGGAAATTCTAATGGATTCAGCAGTTTCTGTAAAATTGATACATAAGGGAAATTTTGAAAAAGCAGAAAATATAATAAATGAGTGTATTGAAAAACTTGAAAAAATAAAAAAGATACTTAAAAAATATCCAGAAATTTATTATCAGGGATTTTTACACCAGACAGAGAAAGAAGTAATTGAGGCACTTACTACATTAAAAATTATTAAAGAAAAAGATATACCTGAAATTAATAGTTTTGACCCAATTAGTTATTTGCATGGAATTTCTGAATCAGTTGGTGAGATAAGAAGATATTTGCTTGATAGAATGAGGGAAGGGAAAACAGATGATTTTGAGGATTATTTAAAAATTATGGATGATATATATTTCTTTCTTTTAAATTTTCCTTACAATGATTCAATAACAAGGTCCTTAAGAAGGCAGATTGATTATGTGAGAGCAATTATAGAAAAGACAAGGGGAGAAATAACAACATATTATTTATTCAAAAAGAAAGAAATATAAGCAAAAAAAGCTGCACCAAACCCATTATTTATATTAACAACAACTACATTTGGAGAACAACTATTAAGCATTGTCAATAAAGGTGCAATTCCATTTAAATTTGCTCCATAACCAATTGAAGTTGGAACTCCAATAACAGGTTTTCCAGTAATTCCTCCAACAACACCAGGTAAAGCACCTTCCATTCCAGCAACTACTATAAGACATTTCGCCTTATTTAAAATCTCTATTTTATCAATCAATCTATGAATTCCAGCAACTCCAGCATCATATATTCTTTCAACTTTTATTCCAAGAATTTCAAGTGTAATTGATGATTCTTCTGCAAAAGGAATATCAGATGTCCCACCGGTAATTACACATACATATCCATTCTTTTTTTCTTTCTCCTTTCTAAAAGTTAATATCCTTGCTTCTTTGAAATATAAAATATCAGGAAATTCATTTTTTATTCTTTTTGCCATTTTTTCATCAACCCTTGTAACAATTAAATTTGAATGGTGCCTTTTTATTTCTTTTATTATTGATTTTAATTGCTGGAATGATTTACCCTCTCCATAAACAACTTCAGGAAAACCAAATCTTACTGCTCTGTGTGTATCTATTTTTGAAAACTTAAGGTCAATATAAGGAAGATATTTTAATTTTTCAATAAATTCTTCCTCATTAATCTTTCCCTCTTTAAAATTTTTTAACAATTCTTTTATCTTTTGTTTATCCATTGAATGCCATTTCCTCAAGTTTTTTTATTCTATCTTCAATTGGTGGATGTGTTGAAAATAGTGTTAATATTGTTTTTCCTGAAAAAGGATTAACTATAAATAATGAAGAAGTTGAAGGATTTGCATTCACCATAGGATATCTTTTTACTCCATAGGCAAGCTTTTTAAGGGCATTTGCAAGGAATAATGGATTTCCTGAAATTTTTGCTCCTCCTTCATCAGCAAGATATTCTCTTGAACGGGAAATTGCAAGTTGAATTATTAAGGCAGCAATTGGTGCAAGAATTGCAAAAAGTAAAATTGCTAAAATTCCAAAAATATTACCTTCTTTTCTTTCATCACTATCAATTCCACCAAAAAAGGCAATATATTGAAGCATTCTTGCAAGGAAGGTTATTGCTCCTGCAATTATTGCTGCTATTGTTGCAATAAGTATATCTCTGTTTTTTATATGTGTTAATTCATGTCCAATTACTCCTTTTAATTCATTTTCATTAAGCAATTCAATTATCCCGGTAGTTAAGGCAATTACAGCATTATTTGGATTTCTTCCTGTTGCAAAGGCATTTGGTGTTTTTGAATTTATAATATAAATTTTTGGCTTTGGTATTCCAGCAATCTGAGAAAGTTGTGATACAATTGAATGTAAATAAGGGTCTTCCTCTTCCTTTAATTCCCTTGCTCTATACATAGCAAGAACAATTTTATCACTGAAAAAATAAGAAATAAGATTTAAAATTGAAGCCAAAATTAATGCAGTTATTAGACCTCCTTTTCCAAAAAATCCACCTATCCAGACAAGTATAACTGTTAAAATACTGAGTAAAAAATATGTTTTAATTCTATTTGCCATTTTTCACCTCCACTATTATTATATTATACCCTTTAAATTTAATTATTTCACTCATATGTCTCATCGTGTGAACCTATATTTGTAAGATATATTTTCTCTTTTTCTATAACGAATAAAATTCTATATTCAAAAGTTAAAGAAATAGACCATTCATTTTTAAGTTTCCCTTTTAACTTGTGTGTTTTTAAAGATGGATTATGTGGATTTTTAATTAAAAGATTTAATTTTTTTTCAATCTCTTTTTCAAGTTCTGGATGTTTTTTAAGAAACTTTTTTTAATTTTCTTTCAAAGGTGGGAGTAATATAAAGATTATATTTCATTCTTTATGTGTTTTAATAGTTCTTTAGCATTTTTAAAGGGTCCTTTTATTTTTCCTTCTTTTATTTCTTTTTCTGCTTGTAATGTTTCATAGATAAATATTTTTTTTCTCAAACTCTCAAGTTCTTTTTGTATTTTTTCAAGAGTTATTTTTTCCATTTTTTCCTCATTTTAATTTTTATTTTACAAGTTTTTGATTTCAATGTCAATTATTTATTGTATTTAGCGATGAATGCAATTATTTCAAGGTCTTTATCTCCTATATTTTTTATTGAATGACTTTCTCCATTTCCTGTTAATATTGCATCTCCTTCCTCTACAATTTTTTCTTCTTTACCATCAAACAAAAGCCCTTTCCCTTTTAAAACTATAAATACCTCATCTTCATCAATATGCTCATGTAATCCGATTGAAAAACCTGGCTCAATAATTAATTTTGCACATAATCTAACATTTGCCTTAAATTCATCCTTTTTAAAAAAATGTAAAATCTTAATTATTCCCTCTCCTTCTCTCATTTTTTCTCTTTTCTCAATCTCCATCTCATTCCTTTTCCTTACCATAACCCCCTCCTTTAAATCCCTTGTCTCTCAACAATCCCCCAATCCCACCTACGAGGTGGGCAAAATAGGGATTAAATAAGTTTCATTTCAATCATTTTTTCAGCAATCTGTACAGCATTTAATGCAGCACCCTTTCTAATATTATCTGCAACAACCCATAAATCAACTGCATTTTCAAGGCATGTATTTTTTCTGATTCTACCAACAAATACCTCATCTTTACCCGAAACAAAAACAGGAACAGGATATAAACTCTTTTCCGGCTGGTCAATAACCTTAATTCCAGGTGAATTTTCAAGTATTTCCCTCACTTTTTTTATATCTACCTCTTTTTCAAATTGAATTGTTAAACTTTCTGAATGTCCATTAAAAACAGGGACCCTTACACATGTTGCAGAAACCTTTAAATCAGGTAAATCCATAATTTTTCTTGTTTCTTTTATCATTTTGACTTCTTCTGAGTAATATCCTTCAAATTCATCACTCAAAGAGCCAATTTCAGGTATAACATTTCCAAAAATCTGATAAGGATATACTTCATTTATAATTTTTTCTCCTTTTACATAACTATTAATTTGCTTTTCAAGTTCTTCCACTGCTTTTTTTCCTGTTCCTGAAACTGCCTGATATGTTGAGGCAATTACCCTTTTTAAACCAAATTCAATATGTAATGGATATAAGACAACAACCATTTGAATTGTTGAGCAGTTTGGATTTGCTATAAATCCCTGATGTTTTTTTAAATGGTGTGGATTGACTTCAGGAACAACAAGTGGCACTCTTTCATCCATTCTGAAATCTGCACCATTATCAATTACAATACATCCCATTTTAACAGCTTCCCATCCAAATAATTTACTTGCTCCCTTTTCTCCTTCTGTTCCTGCAAAAAAAGCAATATCCATACCTTTAAATGATTCAATTTTTGTCTCTTCAATTTTAAAAACTTTGCCTGCTATTTCTTCTTCCCTTTCCCTTGTTGCAAGGACCTTTAAATTATTTACAGGAAAATTTCTCTCAAGTAATACTTCAACCATTTTCTTTCCAACCATTCCAGCGCCAACAACACAAACATTATATTTCCTCATTCTTACTCCCTTTTTATACTTCTGGCTAAATATCCTGCAATTACTGCTTTAATTATATCTCCTAAAATAAATGGTAATACTCCAATCAAAAATAAATCTTTTATACCTTTGCCAAAAAAGATTTTAAGATACAAAATTCCACAAATATAAATTACAATTGTTGCAAGAATCATTCCCAGAACTTTGTTTTTCTTTTCTGAATAATATCCAGAGATATAAGAGGCAAAAATAAAACCAATTACATATCCAGTTGTTGGCCTTAAAATTCCTGAAGAAATTCCATAAAACCAGGGTATCCCGGAAATCCCGGCAGTAAAATAAATTATCTGTGATAAACAGCCAAAATTTTTGCCGAGTAAAATTCCTGAAAGAAGAACTACGAATGTTTGTCCAGTTATAGGAACAGGAGTAAAAGGTAATTTTATATAAATCTGAGCAGAAAGGCCTGTTAAAATTGAAAATATAATTGATAGTAAAATTTTTTCAGCAATCCCCATCAATTTATAAGTTTCAAAATATCTATCCCATAAATTAAACCAGAATTTTTTAATATTTTCCATTTATACCCCTCCTATAATTTCCTTTATTTTTTCTTCATCACCTTTTGAACTTATTACCGCAATATATGAATTTTCTCTTCTGAATATTTCCCTTGCAACTTCCTCTACCTCTTTTTTCTTAACCCTTTCAACTTTTTTAACAATTTCATTTATCTTTTCCATCTTTTCTTTTAATAATTTCTGCTCACCTATCCATAACATATATTCAAGATTATCTTCAAGGCCCATTAAAAATTGAGAAATAATAAATCTTTTTGCCCTTTCAAATTCATCATCCTTTAGTCCTTTTTCTTTTATTTTTCTCAATTCCTTTATTATCTCTATTAATGCTTTTTCAAGATTTACAGGTGCTATTCCAGCAGAAATATTATAAATCCCTGTATCCTTATACTGTCTTATAAAACTTCTTATTTCATATGCAAGTCCAAGTTCTTCCCTAATTCTATTAAATAATCTACTGCTCATATTACCACCAACAATTACATTTAAGATAGATAAGGGATATTTTCTTTCATCCTCAAAAGAATATGCAAATCCACCGAAAGAAATATGTGTCTGTTCAGTATCCTTTATCATAAGTTTTACTTTTGGTCCATTTGCTTCCTCTTCCCATTTTTCAAATTTATTCTCTTTTTTTCTTTCTATTCCATCAAAATATTTATCAAAAATTTTTTTCAATTTCTTTTCATCAAAATTTCCACAGACACTAACAACAATATTTTCTCCTGAATATTTCTCATTTATGTAATTCAACATATCCTCTCTTTTAATATTTGTAAGTGTTTCTGGAGTTCCTGATATTGGTATACCAAGTGGATGGTTTTCAAAAATTAAATTATCAAACAATTCATGAACATATTTTGCCGGTATATCCCTGTACATATTTATTTCTTCAATAATAACATTTCTTTCTTTATCTATATCTTCTTGTTTTAAAAGTGGATTTTTTATCATATCAGAAAGGACATCAAAACTTAAATCAATATATTTATCAAGAATTTTAATCCAGTAACATGTTCCTTCTGTTGATGTAAAACCATTGAAAGAACCACCAACTCCTTCAATTGCTTCTTTTATTTCATTACAACTTCTATTTTTTGTTCCTTTAAATAAAAGGTGTTCAATAAAATGAGAAATTCCTGCAATTGCTTTTTCTTCATATCTACTTCCTGTTTTTACAAATACACCAACAGCCACAGAATGAAATTCTGGGAATTTTTTATATATGAGTTTTACACCATTTTCTTTTTTATATTCTTTCCAGTCCATTTTTTTCTCCTTGAATTTAATTTTTTTATGTTTTATAATACCATAAAATTTAAAAAATTAAAAGGAGGTCAATATGAGAATAGGATTTATGATGAGATTTGATAAAGAGAGGATTGAGTTTGCAAAAAAAGTTGGATTTGGTAGTTGTGAACTGCAGGTTAGTCCTGATTGTGATTTTTTCCCAGGTAAAGATGGATGGGAGACAAAGGCAAAAGAGGTGGCAGATTATTATAAGGCAAATAATATAAGGATTTCATGTCTTGCTGGATTTTATGTCAATCATATGGACACTGAAAAAGAAGGAGAATATAAAAAACTTGTTAGGAATGTAATAATTCTTGCTGAAAAAATGGGAGTAGGTGTGGTGGCTGGTTTTTCAGGAAGAATTGCCGGAAAACCACTTGAGGAAAGTATAGGAAAATTTAAAGAGATATGGAGTGAGCATGCTAAATTTGCAGAAGACCATGGAGTAAGAATTGCTTTTGAGAATTGTCCAATGGGCCATTTCCATACACCGAGTAACGGAATAAACTTTATGTGCACACCAAAAATGTGGGAAATTGCATTTTCAGAGGTAAAATCAGAAGCAATTGGACTTGAATGGGACCCAAGCCATCTAATATGTATGTTTATAGACCCTGTAATAACAATTAGAGAATTTGGAAAAAGGATTTATCATATACATGCAAAGGATGCACATGTTAACTGGGATATTGTTAAAAAATATGGTTTCTGGTATCCTGGAGCAATTGAACATTGTTTTCCTGGACTTGGTGATACTGACTGGAGATTATGCATAAAGGAATTATACAGGGTTGGATATAAAAATGATTTAAATATTGAGGGATGGCATGATGCTGTTTATAATGATAGAGTTGAAAAAGGTAAAGAAGATGAGGGCTTGATTATTGCTTTTAAACATTTAAGTCAGTTTTTAGTTCAGGATTAAAATGAAGTCATATACTGAATATTTGTGGTTCTGCACTGAAAAAAGGATTGAGTTTATAAATATTACTGAAAAAGTAGAAGAAGCAGTTAAAAAAAGTGGAGTTAAAGAAGGAATCTGTCTTGTAAATGCAATGCATATAACAGCAAGTGTATTTATAAATGATGATGAGAAAGGTCTCCATTCTGATTTCATTGAATTCCTTGAAAAACTTGCACCATATAGTTCTTCAAAATATAAACACAATTTAACAGGTGAGGATAATGGAGATAGTCACATAAAAAGAACAATAATGGGAAGGGAAGTGGTTGTAGCAATAACAAATGGAAAACTTGATTTAGGGCCATGGGAACAGATTTTTTATGGTGAATTTGATGGCAGAAGAAGAAAAAGGGTCCTAATAAAAATAATCGGTGAGTAAAATGGAATATAAATTAGGTCCATATAAAATTAACGAAATATATTTTGGGGATGCTTTAATATTAATGAAAGAAATACCTGACGAAACGATTGATCTGATAATAACAGACCCACCTTTTGCAATTGATTTTAAAGCAAAAAGGTCAAATTATAATAGAACAAAAGATAGAGTGATTGAAGGATACAATGAAATTCCGAAAGAGAAATATTATGAATTTACAATAAATTGGATGAAAGAAGCATATAGAATTGTTAAAGAAACAGGAAGTATGTATGTTTTTTCTGGTTGGACAAATTTAAAGGACATCTTAAATTCAATAGATGAAGTAGGTTTTAAACTTATAAATCATTTAATATGGAAATACCAGTTTGGAGTTTTCACAAAGAAAAAATTTGTTACGAGTCATTATCATATTTTATTTGTTGCAAAAAATGAGAAAAAATATAAATTTCACAAAGTAGAAAAATATCCAGAAGATGTCTGGATAATAAATAGAGAATACTGGATTGGAGATAAGAAAACACCAACAAAATTACCTGCAGAGTTGATAAAAAAAATACTATTATACTCAAGTGACGAAGGAGATATAGTTTTAGACCCATTTTTAGGTTCTGGCCAAGTAGCAATTGTTTGTAAAATAATGAAAAGAAATTTTATTGGTTTTGAAATTGTGAGAGAATATTATGAATTTGCAAGAAAAAGATTAAGCGAGAATATATATAGATTAAAAGAAAATAAGGAAAACTTAGAACTTTTACCACTTTTTGAAAATAAAAATGGATATAGAAAAAAGTAAAGAGCTTTTAATAAAAATATGTGAAATCGGAGCTAAACATCCACAAGTTCCTGATCTGTATGATTTATTTCCCTTCAGGCATTATTTTGATAGTTCAAATAAACTAATAAGAGAAGAAATTGAGAAAATAGACGGTTTATGGACAAGAAGAGAAATACTTGCAAGATATTTATTAGTTAGTTCTGTTTTAGACCAAGGACCTGACCTTGAGGGAGTAAGAAATCTTTTAAAAAATGTTGTAAATTCTTTATATGAAAAAGAAATACGTATTCTACATAAACCATTGGACTTTTTTAAAGAACTTAATATTTCTATAGATGAAATTTTAGAGAAGCATGAAAGTATAAAAATGGTAAGGTCGGAATTATGGGCAAAAGAGAACAAAACTACACCAAATAAATATAATTTATTTACAGATAGAACAAAACAGGTTTTGGGATATGCTGTTTATAGATGGGGAGTTCCTTTATCTTTATTTCATCTTTTGGAAAAGGATTTGATAAAAAACGGAAAATCTTCAGAAGAACCTTTTGTGGAATACATAGAAAGTTGGGATTCGGCAGAAATTATGAGTCAACAAATAAAAGATAATGAAAGATATGGATTAGGTAAAGCAATTGGAGATAAAGCAGGACATTTGTTTGCTAAATTTTATCTACACACCTTTGGGATAAATAAAAGAAATGACAATGGATTTGGACCATTATCTTATGAATTGCCATTTGATAGCAATGCCGGGAGAGTTTTATTTAGAACTGGATTTTTACTTGAGTTTGCAGAATTAAAAGAATATGAAAAATGGGGAGTTATCCAGAAAGAAAAAGGTAAAGGTGGAAAAGATTATATTAGAGTGACAAATATAAGAGGGAAAAATTGTGATAAAATTGTTAATTATGAGGTATTTATGAATTTATACAATGAAGTAATAGTAAATCATCTTAGAGTAAGAAAAAGAAAAACAAGAAAAATTGAGATTCAAAGGGTTCCAAACGCACTTTTACTTGAGACAGAATACGGAATAGGACATTTAGATGATGGGCTGATATACATTGGAACAAATTTTTGTTATAATCATGAAAATCCAAAATGTAGTGGATGTCCTGTAAATGAGATTTGTCTTGCTTATAAAAGAATAGATTTAATTGATAATTACAGGACTTAAGGAAATAAATCAATTTTTAAAATCACTAATCATCCTTTTTCTTATTATAAAAATATGTGTTATAATGTAAAAAACGATTTCTAAGAAAGGGCTGATTTCCTTAATAATATTTGATGGTGTTTTAATTAGGGGCAATGGCTAATCAAAAGATAGATTTTAAAAATGAAGAAGAACTAAAAAAAGCAATTCTTGAAGAAAAAGCAAAAGGGACTTCTGATTTAGAAATTGGTCAAAAATATGGAGTAACTTTTAGATATATAGAAAAACTGATTACAAATTCTAAAGGTATTAATGTCACTAAATTAAAACTTTCTAAAAAAATTAAAAAACTTCATCCAAAGGACTTTAAAGAAGAACAAACTACTGTCTGGAGTTTTAAACAAAGGGGCGATTGGGCAACACATAGTGGAGAATACAGGGGGAATTGGTCTCCTTATATACCAAGAAATGTAATTCTCAAATATTCAAAACCCGGGGAGCTGGTTTTAGATTATTTTTGCGGTGCTGGAACGACTGCTGTAGAATGTAAACTTTTAGGAAGAAGATGTATTGCAATTGATATTAACGAGAAAGCGATTGAACTTGCAAAAAGGAATCTCGATTTTAAATAAACTTACAGCAATTAACTTTTTTTGATGCTGAGAGTAATTTAGAGATTTATGAACCAGAACTTAAAGTTGGTGATGCGAGGGATTTATCTTTTCTAAAAGACAATTCAATAGATTTAATCTGTACCCACCCCCCTTATGCAAATATTATTCATTATACCAATTTTAAAGAAGGTGATTTATCATTTTTAGATATTGAGGATTATTTAAAAGAGATGTCAAAAGTTGCAAAAGAAAGTTTTAGAGTTTTAAAGTTAGGGAGACAATGTGCTATTTTAATTGGGGATATTCGGAGAAAAAAACATGTTATTCCTTTGGGTTTTAAACTTATAAATATTTTTTTAGATGCTGGTTTTAAATTGAGAGAACTTATTATTAAGCGTCAGCATAATTGTAAAAGCACAGGGTTCTGGTATGAAAATAGTATAAAATATAATTTTCTGCTTTTAGCCCATGAGTATTTACCAATTTTTGAAAAACCAGAAACATCAATTTCATCAATTATAAAAGAAAAAGAAATAAATTATAAGCCAGTTGTGACTATTTCAAAAAAAACACTAATTGAAAAGAAACTGAATAAACTTGAAACAACAACTGTTTGGATTTTCTCTGAAAAAGAATTTGAAAAACTACTGAATAAAAATGTAATTGATAGATATTCAAATGGTGAGGATTATATAACCATAACTTTTAATTCTCATATTAATAGAACCATCCAGTTTGCAAATAGAAAAAAGTCAGAAAAGATTAAATTACTTTTTATAAAATCACCATTTTTAGACAATGCTCCTTCTTCTTTTGAAATTGAATTTTATTTAAAAGAAATAAAAAATATAGTAGCACAACAATTGCCTAACTTATCAAAAGATGGTTTTCTGGTTATTCAAACGAAAGATGTAAGGATAGATGGATATATAGAACCTCTTGCAAAAAAAATTTTAGATTTATTGGAGAATGAAAATTTATATCTCAAAGAAATAGTAATTCTCACGCAAGAAGAAAAAAATTCAAATCACCTAAATTTAACTGAATATTTAAAAATAGTTCATCAATACCTCCTTATTTATGAGATTAAAAAATGAAGTGTCTAAAAATAGGAGAATTCTGGGGTAAAGGAAAATATTCTAAACGGATACTTGATGTAAAGGAATTGTCTAATGGGTGGTATTTAATTAAAACAGAAAATTCAAAATTAGAAATTGATGAAATTTGCAAGAAACAAAATATTATTACTCCAGAAAATAGAAAGGGAAGTCAACTTGCAATTTCCTTACTTTGCGATGTCGCTAATGGCACTCATCCTGTAGAATCTCTTCTTAAAGCCAATCTTGACATTAGACCCAAAAGTAAATAATTTTTCATCCCACCCATCCCACCTCGTAGGTGGGCTGTGGGAATAATTGAGAGAGAAGGGTTTTCTAATAGGGATTGACAGGGAGAGGAAAAAACTGGTATAATGTAAATGAAAATGATTTCTATTTAGGGGAAAAATGTGGAAAAATATAAGAAGATACTAAAGGAAAATAAGTTAAAAATTACACCGAAGAGAATGGAAATGATAAAGTTTTTTGATGAAAATGAAAAATATTTTTCTGCCTATGATGTGTTTAAATACTTAAAAGGTTCTTTTAAAAAGATTGGATTTCCAACTGTATATAGAAATCTTGAATATTTAAGCAATATAGGAATTCTTACAAAACTTAAAGGAAAAGATATGACCTATTATGGAATATGTAAATCCCAAAAAACACATCATCACCATATAAGATGTATTTATTGCAATAAGGTTTCTGATTTTTATATTTGTGATTTTGATAATTTAAAGCAAAAGATTGAAGAAAAGACAGGATTTGATGTTAAGGAGCACGAATTTTTTTTAACAGGTATATGTAAGGATTGTAAGGGGAGGATAAGATGAGGAAGATTTTTATTGTTTTTCTTTTTTTAAGTTTCTTAGTTTACTCAAATGAAAGAATTCTTATCTCAACAACAATTTTACCTTATGCAGGAATTATTGAAAATATTGGAAGAGATAAAGTGAATGTTATAGTTTTGGTTCCACCAGGAGCAGAACCACATACCTATGAACCAAAGCCATTACAGTTAAAGGAAGTAAGTAAATCACTCATCTATTTTAAAGTTGGTTCAAATATAGAATTTGAATCCCTTTACCTATCAAAAATATCAAAATTGAATAAGAATATGAAAATCTTTGATACTTCAAAAGGTATTAAAATTTTAAAGGAAGACCCTCATATCTGGGTTTCATTAAAAAATTTAAAAATAATTGCAAAAAATATTCTTGAAGGACTATGTGAGGTTGATAAGAAGAATGAAAAATTTTATAGAGAAAATTTTGAAAAATATATAAAGAATTTAGACCAAATTGATAAAGAAATTGAAGATAAATTGAAGGATAAAAGGGGGAAGAAATTTATTGTTTTTCATCCTGCATTCGGTTATTTTGCAAATGATTATGGCCTTATTCAGATTCCAATTCAACTTGGTCATGCAGAACCAGGACCAAAAGATATAGAAAATTTAATAAAAACAGCAAAAGAGAATAAAATAAAAATTGTAATCACAGAGCCAGAGTTTAGTCCAAAAACAGCAAGTATTATAGCAAAAGAGATAAAAGGTAAGGTTATTTCTGTTGACCCTCTTTCAAGGGATATAATTGAGACAATAAAAAAATTAGAGGAGGCAATGAGTGAATGAAAATTTTGTTGTTGAAATAAAAAATGTTTATGTAAGATATAAGGATTTTGATGTTCTTGAAGATATAAATTTGAATGTTAAGGAGAATGACTTTCTTGGAATTATTGGACCTAATGGAGGAGGAAAAACCACACTTTTAAAAACAATACTTGGAATTATAAAACCATATAAAGGAGAAATTAAAATACTTGGTGAAGAACCACAAAATGCAAGAAAATTTATAGGTTATGTTCCTCAGTATGTTTTTTTTGATATGAAATTTCCAATAACTGTCTGGGAAGTTGTTTTGATGGGAAGATTGGGAAAGGATAAATATTTTAAGAAATTTACAAAAGAAGATATGGAAATTGCTGAAATTTCTTTGAAATATGTTGAAATGGAGAAATCAAAGGATAAAAAAATTGGAGAATTATCAGGTGGAGAAAGACAGAGAGTTTTTGTTGCAAGAGCACTTGCAAGTCAGCCCAAAATTTTACTTCTTGATGAGCCAATGGCAAATGTTGATAGTCCAAGAGAAAAAGAATTTTATGAATTACTTAAAAAATTGAAAGAAAAATTGACAATAATACTTGTTTCTCATGATATAGGAATAATTTCTGCATATGTTGATAAGATTGCATGTTTAAACAGGAAAATTTATTATCATGATTCAAAAGAAATATTACTTCAGGATTTAAGTGCTGTATATGGATGTCCTGTTGATATTATTGCTCATGGTTTACCACACAGGGTATTAAAAGAACATGATTGAAATTTTAAAACTTGAATTTTTCAGAAATGCAATTTTTGGTGGTATTCTTGCAAGTATAGCATGTGGGATTATAGGAAGTTATATTGTTTCAAAAAGAATTGTTTTCATTACAGGTGGAATATCACATGCATGTTTTGGAGGCATAGGAATTGGATATTTTCTTGGAATTAATCCTTTAATTGGAGCACTTTTATTTGGTATATTTTCTTCTTTTTTAATTGGAACAGCAAGTTTAAAAGCAAAGGAAAAGGAAGATACAATTATAGGAGTTCTATGGGCATTCGGTATGTCTCTTGGCATTTTATTCATTTCTCTTTCAAAAAAATATGCTCCTGATTTACTCTCCTATCTATTTGGAAGCATATTAACAATAACAGTCACTGATATTAAACTTATGATTTTTCTTGATTTAATTATACTCATTTCTGTTTTTATTTTTTATAAAGAATTCCTTGCAATTTCATTTGATGAGGAGTTTTCAAAAGTAAGAGGAATAAATGTTGAATTTTTCTATCTTTTCCTTTTATTTCTTGTATCCTTAACAATTGTTTTACTTCTAAGAATTGTTGGAATAATTCTTGTAATTTCACTTTTAACAATCCCGCCAGCAATAGTTTCCCAGTTTTTTTATAAATTAAATAGAATAATGATTTTCTCTACTTTCACAATTATATTTTTTATAACTTCAGGCCTTTTTATCTCATATTTTCTAAATATCCCTTCAGGTGCTACAATAATCCTTCTTGCTTCCTTTTTTTATTTCATTTCCCTTTTATTTTCCGGTTTAAAAAGTTAAAAAATTTGATTATTTATTTTTGTGTTGATAAAATTTTTATTGAAAGAAGGAGGTAGAGATGAGATATGAAATTATAGGGAATAATATGCAGTTTGTAAAAATTTATCTTTCTCCTGGTGAAGAGATTTATGCAGAGGCAGGAAAAATGATGTTTAAAAGTGATAATATTATAATGGAAACAAAAATTGAAGGGAATACAGCAAAAGATATATTAAAAGATGTGCTTAAAAGAACTATCGCAGGAGAATCAATTTTTATGACCCATTTTACTTCTTTGAGTGGAGAAGGTTATGTTGCATTTGCTGGAGATTTTCCAGGAAAAATTGAGGCAATTGAATTAAATCCAGGAGTAAGTTTCATTTCTCAAAGAGATTCATTTATATGTGCTACAAAAGGTGTTAAATTTTCTATAAGTTTGGTTAAAAATGTTGGTGCTGCTTTTTTTGGAGGGGAAGGATTTATATTTGAAAAGTTTACAGGTCCTGGAATTGTTTTTATTCATGGTGGTGGTGATTTTTATAGTGTTCAACTTAAAGAAAATGAAAAAATTCAGATAGATACAGGTTGTATTGTTGGTTTTGATGAAACAGTTGATTATAATGTTGAATTTGCTAAAGATATAAAAACAGCAATTTTTGGCGGAGAGGGTATTTTTCTTGCCACATTGAAAGGTCCTGGAAGAATAATTTTACAGAGTATGACACTTGCAAGATTAAGGAGAGAAATAGGGGGTAAGGTTATAAGAAAAAGTGAAGAGAAATTTGGACTTGGTGGACTACTCGGAAACATTTTCGGAAGTGAAGATTAATATTATAACTTATCAAGAATTGCAAGAGTATACCTCCCTTTTCCCCACCTCGTAGGTGGGACGGGGAGATGATTGAGAGACAAGTGATTTCAAAGGCAGGTTTTTATAATTTTAAGGATTTGATTTATTTTTATTTTCAGATATTTTTTGGCATTTTTAATTGATTCTTCTAAAGACACAGGATATGGGACAATACTAAAAATTGAAACAAGGTCATTTTTCAAAAATTTATAAACATTTTCATCAACCATTCCAGCAAGGACAATTGTAGGGATTTTATACTTTTCTGAATGTTTTAAAATTACACCAACTGCCTTTCCATAAAAAGATTGCTTATCTATTTTCCCTTCTCCTGTTATTATTAAATCTCCATTTTTAATTTTTTCTTCAAATTTACCAATTTTTAAAATCTCCTCAATCCCTGAAACAATTTCTGAATTCAAAAAGGATATAAATCCAGCAGTAATTCCACCAGCGGCACCAGAACCCTTAATTTTATTTATTTCAATTCCAGTATATTTTTTTATCAGTTTTGAATAATGTCTCAATCCCTCATCAAGTAATTTTACCATTTTCAAATCAGCACCTTTTTGGGGTCCATATACATAGGAAGCCCCATTTTTACCATAAAGTGGATTTTCAACATCTGTAAGAACAATAAATTTAATTTTTTTTAATTCACTGTAATTTTCTGGATACTCAATTTTTTCTATATTTAAAAGGTCTTCTCCCTTTCCAGGAAAGAGAATATTGCCTTTTCTATCTATAAATTTAAAACCACATGCAGTCAGAAATCCAATTCCTCCGTCATTTGTTGCACTTCCACCAACTCCTACATATATTTTTTCACAACCACTTTTTATAGAAGAAATTATTATTTCACCGAGTCCATAAGTTGATGTTTTGAGAGGATTTTTTTCTTCTTCCTTCAAAAGTGCAAGACCTGAAATTTTAGCCATCTCAATATAAGAAGTTTTACCTTTTTTTAAATATTTTGTTTTTATTTTTCTTCCAATAGGGTCATGTGCTTCTATTTCAATATATTTGCCACCGACTATATTCTTCAAAACTTCAAGCGTTCCATCTCCACCATCAGCAACAGGAAATTTTATTATTTCTGCTGAAGGAATAATCTTTTTTATTTCCCTTTTAATTATTTTAACTATTTCTGTTGACTTTAAACATCCTTTGAATGAATTTGGCGCAATAATTATTTTCATAGAAAAATTATAATTGATTTTCAGAAAAATTTGAAGTATAATTAATAAATACGGGGCGTAGCGCAGTCCGGTTAAGCACGTCCGCCTGAGGCGGAAGGTCCTCGGTTCAAATTATAGGGATTAAATTTAAGGAGAAAGAAGGGTGTTTTGGGTATATGTGATACTGAATAAAAATGGTAAAATATATATAGGCCAGACAAAAGACATAGATAAGAGATTAGAATATCATAATAGAGGGTGGAGCAGATATACAAGAGGGAAAGGGGAGTGGGAGTTAGTAATAAAGGAAGGGTATAAGAGTAGGACAGAGGCGATAAGAAGAGAGAAAGAATTAAAAACAGGGAGAGGTAGAGAGTATATAAAAGAGAAAATAAGAGAAATACGGGGCGTAGCGCAGTCCGGTTAAGCGCGCTTGGTTTGGGACCAAGAGGTCCTCGGTTCAAATCCGAGCGCCCCGACTTTAAAATTTACCAAGGTTTGTTTTAAATGGAGGAAAAGATGAAAATATTTATAGATACAGCAAAAATAAATGAAATTGAAGAAGCATTCTCATGGGGGATAATTGATGGAGTTACAACAAATCCTTCTTTAATAAAAGCAGCATGTGATGAAATGAGAAATAAAGGTGAAAAGATAGATATGGAATCTTATATAAAAAGAATTCTTGAAGTTGCAAAAGGATATCCGGTTAGTTTGGAAGTTATAGGTGTAAATTTTAATGATATGTATAATGAAGCAAAAATTCTTTATGAAAAATTTAATAAGGTTGCAAACAATGTTGTTATAAAAATTCCCATAAATCCATCTTTTGAAGAAAAAGCAGAATTTGATGGACTTAAGACAATTTATAAACTTTCAAAGGAGGGTATTCCAGTAAATGTGACTTTAATTATGAAAGTTGAGCAAGCAATTTTAGCAGCAAAAGCAGGAGCAAGATATGTAAGTCCATTTGCAGGAAGGATTGATGATTATTTAAGGAGTGAAAAAATTGGTTGGAAGGATTTTAAAAAAGATGAATATTATCCTGAAAATGGAGTTGAATATGATGGGAAAATTATAAATGATAATGGAATTTTAAGTGGAGTTGACCTTGTGAGAAGAATTGTTGATATTTTTAAAAAATATAACTTTGAAACTGAAATTATTGCAGCGTCTATAAGAAATTCAAGGCAGGTAAGAGAAATTGCAGAGGCAGGTGCTCATATTGCGACAATTCCATTTTATGTTCTTAAAGAAATGCTTATCCATTATAAAACAGCAGAGGGAATGAGAAAATTTGTTTCTGATGTTGTTAGTGAATATAAGAGTTTGTTTAAAAATGAGATTATTAAATAACAATTCCTCCTTCTTCAGCAAGAAATATTCCTTTCATTTTCATTTCAAGTGAGTGTGGATTTTCAGCATATTTTAAAGCAGTTTCTTTATCTATAAATCCTCTATTATAAAGGTCTAAAAGAGAATCTTCAAAATCCTGCATGCCTTCACTTTTTCCGCTTTTTATTGCTTTTATTATTTTCCCATCCTCACCCTCAAGTATTAAGCGAGAGATTAAAGGGTTGACAAACATAATTTCTACAGCAGGAACTTTTGTAACATTTTCTTTTATTGATGGTAGAAGCATCTGTGATATAACGCATCTTAAATGTAAACTTAAATCCCTTCTAATCTGTGGTTGCCTTGTTTCTGGAAAGAAATTTAAAATTCTTCCTATTGTTAATGTTGCATTTTGACTGTGTAATGTTCCAAATACAAGATGTCCTGTTTCAGCAGCATGAATTGCAAATTCAACTGTTTCTTCATCTCTTATTTCACCAATAAGAATAACATCAGGGTCCTGTCTAACTGCATATTTTAATGCTTCCTTAAAAGTTCTGACATCTATTCCAATTTCCCTTTGAGTTATTATTGCTTTCTCATTTTTGTAAAGATATTCAATAGGGTCTTCAATACACAAAATATGACATGCTCTTGTTTTGTTTATCTGGTTTATTATTGCAGCAAGAGTGCTTGATTTTCCACTTCCTGTTGGACCTGTCACAAGAACAAGCCCATTTAAAAATTCACATACTTTTTTTGTGCTTTCAGGTAAATTTAATTTTTCAAAATCCGGGATGAATGATGATATCCTTCTTGCGACAAGGGCAAAAGTTCCTCTTTGTTTGAAAATATTAACACGAAATCTACCTATCCTATGGAAACCTATAGAAGTATCAATATTACCTGTCTCTTCAAGAATTTTCTTTTCTTTTTCTTGCAAAAATTCAAATATTACTTTGTTAATATCCTCTTCATTTATTTTTGTATATTCTTCTATTCTTACAATTTCTCCTTTAATCCTTAACATGGGTTTTGAGCCAACCTGTAAATGAATATCAGATGCTTCTTTTTCTTTTGAGAGTTCCAAAAATTCCTGAAAAGAAAATTCTTTTTCCATTTTTATCCCTTTTTATGATACAATATTTCAAAAATGAAAATAATTATAGTTTATTTTTCACTTACAGGCAATACAAGAAAACTTGCAGTGAAGATATATGAAATAATCAAAGCAAAAAATTTTGATGTTCGTTTATTTGAGTTAGAAGAGAAAAAGGAGTATTCTTTTTTTAGAAATTGTTTTAATGCAATTTCTGAAAAAATTATAGAAATTGATAAAATACCACATATAGAGAATTACGATTTACTTTTTATTGGAACCCCTGTATGGGCAGGAAAAATAACTCCCCATGTTAGAAGTTTTCTTAAAGATGTTGAATTAAAAGGTAAAAAAGTTTTTCTTTTTACAACTTATGGAAGTGGTTTTTTAAAAGAAAAAGCAATGAAAGAATTTGTAAAACTTGTTGAAGCAAAAGGGGGAGAAGTTATTGGCAGGATTGAGGTAAAAGGAAAAAAGATAGAAAATTACACTCCTTATATAAAAGAAAAAATTGAAAACTGCCTGAAAGAGTTGATATAGGAAAATCTGGTATCAAAATAAACTAACAGAAAATTGTCCGAAATATAGAAGAATTTGAATCTAAATTTTCATAAATTTCAACATATTTTAAAATTTTTATTATTTTTGATAAAAATGGCATTTTTGTTCCCTCTTCCTCTGCTTTTCCTGCGCCACAGGCAATTGCAAATTTCAAACATTCTTCATAACTTTTTCCTCTTTTTAATTTATATAAAAAACCTGCTAAAAATGCATCTCCACATCCAATACTGCTTTTAAAATTAACTATTGGTGGTTTTCCATAAATTATTTTCTCTTTTGTAAATAATATTGCACCTTTTTCACCAAGTGTTACAATTATTATTGATATACCTGAATTTATAAGGTGATTACAGACATCTTTCAACTTCTTAAAACTTTCTATTTTTATATTCATACATCTCTCAATTTCATCTATATTTGGTTTTATTAAAAAAGGTTTTTCCTTTATCGCTTCTTTTAAAATATCTCCATCAGCATCAACAAATGTATAAAGACCAAATTTTCTTGTTTTTTTAATTATTTCTCCATAAATATTTTTTTTAATTCCAGGTGGAATACTACCTGACATTACAAGAAAATCACCTTCTTTAAATTTTAAATTTGTTAGAATTTTCCAAAATTTTTTTAATTCTTCTTTTTTAATTTTAGGCCCTTTTTCATTAAACCTTAATACCTTTTTTTCAGCAATAAAATTATAAATATTTCTGAGGTTCCCGCTTATTTCAACAGGTATTATAAATTCAATTTTTTCTTTTTTTAAAAGTTCTTTATAAAATCTTCCATTATTTTTACCAATAAATGTTATAGGTATTGATTTTTCCCCAAGTTTATTAAGCATTCTTGAAATATTCATTCCCTTTCCCCCGGGGTCAATCCTTACTTTTTCAATTCTATTAACATCTTCAAAAACAATATCTTTTAAATAAAAACTAAAATCTATACTTGAATTTAAAGAAATTGTATAAATTTGGGAAGGCATTTTATTATTTTTGTGTTTCTGGGTGTGGTCTATATTTTCTCATCTTTTTTCTTTTTCTTTTTTCACTTGGCTTCTCATAAAATTCTCTTTCCTTAATTTCTTTTATTATTCCTTCTCTTTCTACCTCCCTTTTAAATTGTTTAAAAATTTTTTCAAAGTTTGTATTAGTAACCAATATTATTCACCTCCCTCCTTTTTTAAACTTGTTATTTTTTTAAACTTCATCAATTAAGTAAATCTTTTCTCCACAATGTTTACACTTGTATTCTTTTTTCTTATTGTCGTTTTCTTCTATTTTATAACTATCAACCATAAAACATTTTCTGCACCTTATTGTGACTTTCTTATTTTTCTTCTCCATTTTTTTCATATACTTATTATAACCTTTTCTACAATTTTTGTCAATTTGGGTTCTGCTGAATTTGCAACTTCAACTATTTCCTCAAATGATACTGGTTTTAATGCATCAGGAAGACACATATCTGTTATAACTGAAATTCCAAGAATTTTTAATCCAAGATGGACAGCAGCAATAACTTCTATAACAGTTGACATACAGACCATATCTGCACCAATAAGTCGTAAAAACCTATATTCTGCTTTTGTTTCAAGATTTGGACCCAAAAGACCAACAAGGACTCCTTTTTTTAAAGGTATTTTTTCTTCAATTCCAACTTTTTCAGCAATTTCAATAAGTTGTGGAGAGTAGGGTGAACTCATATCAGGAAATCTTGGACCAAATCTTTCATCATTTTCACCGACAAGAGGATTTTGGCCTGTTAAATTTATGTGGTCTGTTATTATTACAAGGTCGCCTCTATTAAAAAGTGGATTCAAACCTCCAGCAGCATTTGATTCAATTAAAATATTTATTCCAAGGAATTTCATAACCCTTACCGGAAAAACAACTTGATATGATGTATATCCTTCATAAAGGTGGAATCTGCCCTGCATTGCAACAACATTTTTATTCCCAATTTTTCCAAAAACTAAATTTCCAGGATGTGATTCAACTGTTGAAACAGGAAAATGAGGTATTTCTTTATATGGAATAACAGTTTTATTTTCAATTTTTTCTCCAAGACCACTTAAACCTGTTCCAAGAATAATTCCTATTTCTGGCTTTAAATCTATTTTCTTTTTTAAAAAATTAACCGCCTCCATAACCTTTTCAAATTCTTTCATTTTTCACCTCCATTTAAAATGAAATATTATTCTGGTAAATTTTATCAACAAGTTCCATTGTTTTGACTGCATCAGCAAAATTACATTCTGGTTCTTTATTTTCTTTCAAACATTCTATAAAATGTTTGTTTTCATCATAATAACCATAAAATCTATGTAATTTATCACTTCCCGCAACAGCAGTAGAATATAAAATTTCTGGTTCTTCATTATTATCCTTATATATTAATGCCTTGTCATTACAATCAACAAAGGCACTTATTCCAAGAGAATGTAGTTCAAAGGTATGAATTCTTTTACCAACTGTCCAGTTTGTAAGTAAAATCCCTGTTGCCCCATTTTCAAATTCAATTATTGCATTAAAGGCATTTGGTGTATCTGAATAATATGATTTTATTATACTCTTTACACTTTTTGCCTCGCCGCATAACCATCTTAAAACATCAACAGAATGTATTGCATCACAGGTTAAAATATCAATTGCACCATTATAATAGAGAAAGTCGGGATACATATTTTTATAAAATGTGGAAACTGCCTGGATTATTGGCCCTCTTTCCTCCACAATTTTTCTGGTCATTCTTAATAATGGAATAAATCTTCTATTAAAACCAACCATTGTCTTACAACCATTTTTTTCTGCTAAAATTGCCATATTTTCTGTTTGAAATGTTGTTATCCCAGGTGGTTTTTCAATAAAAACATTTAATTTCCTTTTAAGTGCTTCTATAACTATGTCATATAAATGATAAGGAGGCATTATTATATATACACCATCAAGTTCAAGTTCATCAAACATTTTTTTATAATCAGTATATTTTCTTTCAATATTATATTTATTTGATGTTTTTTTAAGTTTTTCCCTATCAATATCACATATTCCTTCTATTTTTACATCTTCCATTTCACTTAATGATGGATAATGAACCATATTTGCAAAATTTCCACAACCAATAAATCCAATTTTTACTTTCTTCATTTTACTCCTTTTAGATTTCATTTAAAAAACTAACAAGTGCCTCTTCCCAGTTTCTTATTTTTATATTTATAGAATTAAGCAGTTTAAGAGAAAGAGGAGTAAATTTTGGTCTTCTTGCAGGTATATTAAAAATTTTTGAAAATTCTTCAAAACTTATTTTTTTAATTTCAATATCTGAATTTAGAATTTTTTTCATTTTTAGACCAAATTCATACCAAGAACACCAGCCATCATTACACACATTTATTATCCCATAAATATCTTTTTCTATCAACTTTATTATACAATCAGATAGGTCAAAAGCATAAGTTGGAGAATTAATAATATCATCTATTAAAAAAATTTCTTTTTTTTCTTTCATAATATAGGGCAATTTACAGCCAAAACTTCTTCCATTTTTACCAAAAATTCTTGATGTTCTTATTATTAAACTTTTTTTATAATTTTTAACAAATTCTTCTCCCTTTAATTTACTTTTCCCATAAACATTTACTGGATTTGGGATATCATTTTCATTATAAGGAATTCTCTTTTTGCCATCAAAGACAAAATCCGTGCTTAAATATATTATAAATGATTTAAATTGAGAAGAGATTTCAACAATATTTTTTGTTCCATCAGAATTAATATTAAATGCTTTTTCAGGATTCTTTTCACAGAAATCAACATCTGTTAATGCAGCAAGATGTATAACTATATCAGGCCTTATCTCTTTAAAAATTTCATACACTTTTTCTTTGCGGGTTACATCCAGCTTCTCTTTACCAAATGAAAAAAATTTATAATTTTTTTTCTCAAGTAAAAAATTTAAATATTTTCCAACAAGTCCATTTCCACCAGTTATAAGGATTTTTTTCATTATTTTATTTTATCAGATTTTCTGGAAGGAGAAAATTAAAAAAAGGACTGCCACCAGAAAAATAAGAAAATTTTAAAAATTTAATTTTTTATTTCTTTTTTTCTACTTTTTTGGGTTTTTCTGCTGGTTTTGTGACTTTAAGGATTACATTTTCTCCTGCTTTTGTCTCTTTGTAAGAAACAACGACCTTATCCCCAACTTTTAGTTTTGAAATTTCCTCTTTTGTCTTTGGTGTTGTTGCTTTTACTGTAACAGTGGTGCCATCTTCTTTTTTCACAGTGATTGTGCTTTCTGTTGCTGAAATATCTGTAATTTCTCCAGAGACTTTTGAAATTTTTGCCTTTGCTTTTTCAGGAGTTGCAGGAGTAGCGGGTGTTGCAGGAGTTGCAGGTGTTGCTGGAGTTGCTGGTTTTTGTGCCTTTTGTTCAGCAGAAAAAGCGAATGCACAGATGAAAGACATAATTGTGAGAGCAGTTATAATTTTTTTCATCTTTTATCACCTCCTTTCTTTTTTATTTTCTGGTGGCAGTCCTTTTTTAAATAGATGATATATTTTTTAAAAAGGTTTACATATCATCAAATATTTCTTTATAAATCTCCTTCAATCTTTTCCTTTTTTCTGTATCATACTGAAGATACTGAATATAATTTTGTGTTATCAAAATTTTTTCATCGTCATTTAATTTCAAAAATTTGTTATAATTTTCAAAAATCTGATTTTTTTCATATTCCGGGATTGAATTTAAAAGATGGAAATTATCAAAAAATTTCTCGTTCTCAAGTATAATTTCAATTTCTTCAGGTAAAAAGTATTTTTTAATATGTGTTTTATTATTGAAGTGAAAAAATAAAAGAACTGATAATACCGAAAGCAAAACAAGGATACAGAGATTTAAAATTTTATTCTGCTTCATTTTCTTCCTCCATGGCAATAATTTCTTCAATTTCATCAAGATTTTTTACAATCTGAAAATCTTTAAATAAATGATAATATCTTGCTATATTAATCTGGTGCTGAAATTTATTTAATATAATTAGGGAAAGGCAGAGGATAAATAAAAAACTTACAGCAAATTTTTTAATTCTTATCTCTTTCATTATTTTTGTATTTTCATAATTTTCAATCTTTTTCATAATTTTTTGGGTTAGATATTCCCAGTAATTCCCATTTTTATATTTTTCATAATCTGTGAAAAAAGTTTTTAAATACTGATAATAAAAATTGCAATCTGCACATAAATTTAAATGTTTTTCAATTTCTTCTTTTTCATTTTTACTCAATTTCTCTTCAATAAAAAGAATAATATTTTTCCTGATTTTTTCACATTCTTTCATTTTTCAAAATCCTTCTTAATGTTTTTATGCCTCTAAAAATATGTGCTTTAATAGTTCCTTCCTTACATTCCATTATTTTTGATATTTCTTTTATTTTCAATCCTTCCATAAACTTTAAATTTATTGCTTCCCTTTGTTTTTCTGGAAGTTTTTCAATAGCAGTTCTAATTTTCTCTTTTATCTCTTCATTTGAAATATTTTCGTCATTGGAAAAAATTAAGTTTTCATTTAAATTATTAAGTGTTTTCATTCTATATTTTTTCCTTAAATTTTCTCTCACAAGATTTAAAGTTATTGTATAAATCCAGTTTGTAAGTGAATTTGTTTTTCTCAAATTTTTTAATTTTCTGTAAACTATTAAAAATGTTTCCTGTGTTATATCTTCTGCGTCCTGGTGATTATTTAAAAACTTATAAGCAATACCATATACCATTTTTTCATATCTCCTGACAATATCCTCAAAATTTGATATTCCATTTTCCTCAAAAATCTTTTTTATTTTTTCATCCACATATAAATAGTCGTTTTTCATATTAAAAAAGTTTACATCTTTTTATAGTTTTTTTCCATAACTGAAATTACCTTGAAAATAAATAAAAATCATGTATAATAAATTCGCTGAAAAGGAGGCAAGATGAGAGTAGAACTAATGGAAATGACAGATAACCCTATTGAGATTATTTATTCTGCAGCAAAACAATGTTATTCTTCTAAGTTTGCTTTTGAAATATTTGAAAAAAGTAAGACTGTCGAAAAATCTAAAAAGGAAGAATTTATTAGAGAAATAGTAAAATCAGGGCATGAAAGTGTTCTTGAGCATGTAAAATTTACTTTTGCAATTGAAGGTGTTTCAAGGGCTCTTACACATCAACTTGTAAGACATAGAATTGCTTCTTATTCTCAACAGAGTCAGAGATATGTTAATGCAGAAGATTTTAATTATATTATTCCTCCATCAATTGAGAAAGATGAAATTTTGAGGAAAGAGTATATTGAAGTTATGGAAAATATAAAGAAAGTTTATGGAACTCTCATTAAAAGATATAAAGAAATTGGTATAGAAGGAGAAAAAGCTCATCAGGATGCAAGATATATTTTACCAAATGGAGTGGAAACCAAAATTGTAGTTACAATGAATGCAAGAGAATTATTACATTTTTTCAGAGTTAGATGTTGTTCAAGAGCACAATGGGAAATAAGGAATCTTGCTTATAAAATGCTTGAAATTTGTAAAGAAAAATTGCCTTCTGTTTTTGGAGAAAATTCTGGGCCAAAATGTGAATTTCTGGGATATTGTCCTGAAGGAGAAAAGTTTACATGTGGTAGATATCCGTTAAAAAAGGAAGTGATAGGAAAATGATTAAGAAATTAAAAGAAGTTAAAAATAGAATTACAGGTATTGGGAGTTTGCCTTTTACCGATGTGAATGTTGGAATTGAAATAATTTTTTCTTATTTTAAAGAGTTACCTTATTGGCCTCAATTCCCAAAATTGAATTTTTATGAAACAATGATAACTCAAGTAGTTGAGGGATTCCCATGCCTTAAAGTTGACGAAGAAAAAAGAACAATAATTTTTAAATTTTCAGAAGAAGAAATATACAAATTTTATGAAGATTATGAAAAACAAAATCTTGAATTTTTTAAATTTTCGGAGAAATTTGCTTCAGGTTTTTATTCTATCTTAAAAAAAGAATTCAAATCAAATTTTATTAAAGGACAAATTGTAGGACCTATAACTTTTCTTTCTTCTATAAAAGACGAAAATGGAAAAGCGTTGATTTATAATGATTTTATGGAAGATATATATATAAAATCTCTTACAATAAAAGGAATTTGGCAGGCAAGAAAATTTAAGGAAAAAAACAAAATTCCAGTTATTTTTTATGATGAACCTGTAATGGCAAGTTATGGTTCTTCTTTTTTCCCGGTAAGTGAGGAAAAAATTGTTCATTTGATTAATTCTTTGATTGAAGAATTGAGAAAAAAAGAAGATTTAATAATAGGTGTCCATTGTTGTGGTAATACTAATTGGAATATATTTTTGAAAAGCAATATTGACATTTTGAGTTTTGATTCCTATAACTATGGAGAGAAATTTTTGATATATTTTGAGGATATTAAAGAATTTATAAAAAGAGGAAAATTTATCGCATGGGGAGTAGTGCCTGTTGGGAAGGATTTTGATGATAGGATAAATTTTGAAGAATTAAGAGGTATTTTTGATAATATTTTAAACTTTATGGAAGAAAAGGGATTAAAAAAGGAAGAGATTTTAGAAAATTCACTTTTTACTCCTTCCTGTGGACTTGGATTTACAAGTGAAAAGTATGTAAATAGGATTTTTGATTTACTTTTGAAGTTTTCAGAATATTATTTTTAAAGTGGTATAATTTCAAAGTTAAATTTTTCGCCGTCTTTTAGAATGCTTAAAACTTCAAATGAATAAGGAAGGTTTATTTTTTTTGATTGTAAATATATTTGAGCAACACTTTCTATTTTTCTTAATTTTTTCTCATTTACTGCTTCTTCAGGTCTTCCAAAATTATGAGAACTTCTTGTTTTAACTTCAATAAATATTATTTTTCTTTTTTTTCTTGCAATTATATCAATTTCACCAATTTTTGTTTTATAATTCCTTTCAAGAATTTTATAACCATTCTTTTTTAAAAATTCAATTGCCTTTTCTTCTCCTAATCTTCCAAACTCTATATTATTCATCTATTCTTATTTCTTAAATAATACATTTTAGCCCTTGGAGCAAGACGATTTCTTTCTCTTGTTTTTAAAACTTCAATTTTTACAATATTTGGTGAATATAGTGGAAAAATTCTTTCTACCCCTTCTCCATAAGAAATTTTTCTGACTGTAAATGTTTCTCTTATTCCTTTTCCCCTTCTTGCTATACATGTTCCTGTAAATACCTGTATCCTTTCTTTTTCTCCCTCCTTAATTTTCACATGAACCGCAATCTCATCACCTGGCCAGAAATCAGGTATTTCTTTATCAGGTTTCATTTTATTTTCAATCTCTTCAATTTTTTTAACTGTCATCTTTTCCTCCCTCTTTCAAATATTTTTCATATAAATCAGGCCTTTTTTCTTTAGTTTTTTCAATTGCTTTCTCTTTTCTCCATTTTTCAATTTCTTTATGGTTTCCGGAAAATAAAACTTCAGGAACTTTCAATCCTTTAAAATTTCTTGGTCTTGTGTATGAAGGCCAGTCAAAAATATAATTATAAAAACTATCATAAACTACAGCAGAATCAGGTAAAACTCCTGGTAAAAGCCGAACAACACTATCAACTATAACCATTGCAGGAAGTTCTCCTCCTGTTAAAATATAATCACCTATAGAAATTTCATAATCACAGATATTTGTTACTCTTTCATCAACTCCTTCGTAATGACCGCAGATAATTATAAGACCTTTTTCCTTACTCAACTTTTTCACAAGTTCATGATTCAAAAGAATTCCTGTTGGACTTGTTAAAATCACCTTTCCTTCTTTATTTTCTTTTTTAATTCTTTCAACTGCATCAAATATTGGCTGACATTTTAAAACCATTCCTTTCCCTCCACCATAAACTTTATCATCAACTTTTCTATGTTTATCCTTTGAAAAATCCCTTAAATTCCAAATTTTAATCTCAACAATCTTCTTTTCCTTTGCTCTTTTAATAATACTTACATCAAGTGGAGTAAATATTTCGGGAAAGATAGTTATTATATCAATTCTCATTAAATCTATATAATTCCTTTTTTCTTTAAAAATGATTCTACTGTTTGACTTGGTTTTGCTCCTACACTCAACCAGTATTTTACTCTATCCTCTTTAACTTCAAAAATAGCAGGGTCTGGTAATGGGTCATAATATCCAAGGACTTCAAGAACATCTCCTCTTCCATCCTTTTCATCACTTACAGCAACAACTCTAAAAAATGGTCTATTTCTTTTCCCTTTTCTTACAAGTCTTATTTTTGTTGCCACATTATCCTCCTATTTTGATTTCCTTTTCTTTTTCAATACTCTCATGAACACTAACAGCAATTTTTGTCGCTTCAAGTCCATCCTCACCAAATGCAGATATTTCACCTTTTAAATCATCAATTTTATAGCCCTCTTTAATGTATTTTATATTATACACAAAATCAGCGATACTTTCAATTCCATAACCAGAATATACAATCTTGCCTCTTTTTTTACTTTCGTTAATAAAAACAGGATTATAACTCATAACTCCATAGTTTTCATAAAATACCCTTGTTCCCCTATCTTGACTATCACATTCAATTATCCCTTTTTCTCCAACAATTTTTAATCCCTGATTAACAATACTTTCAAAATTTTCTGGCAGAATCCATGAAAATTCAAATGAAAAAATTGCTCCATTTTCAAATTCTAAAATTCCACAGACAGAATCAAATGAATTAATACCAATTGATTTTAATTTATTTTTTATTCCTTTCGCAAATACACTTTTTCCATTACTTTTCAAAAGATATCTTAATAAATCAAAAAAGTGAATCCCAAGAAACCAAACAGGAGAACTTTTACTTGCCCAGTTTGGAAACCAGTCCCTTGGAACTATAATTTTATCTTCCATGTGAACAGAACCATATTCAATTTTACCAATTTTACCTTCATCAATATCTTTTTTTATTGCAATATGGAATGGATCAAACCTTTTATGGAAATCAACCTGAAGCAATACATTATTTTTTTTGCATACCTCTATCATTTCAATACAACCATCTACAGTAATATCAAGGGGTTTTTCAACAAATACATGTATTTTTTTATTTGCTGCATAAATAACAGGTTCTTTATGGAATGGGTCTGGAGTGGCAACAGCAATCCCATCAAATTCTTCCTTTTCAATCATTTCCTTGTAATCTTTATATCCCTTAAGGTTATATTTTTTTACTTTTTCTTCAAGTATTTTTTCATTAATATCACAAACTGCAACAAGTTTACAAAGACCTTCTCTTTCAAGTTGTATATAAGTATTTAATATATTTGTTCCAAATTTACCAAGTCCTATAATTCCAAGTTTTATCATTTTACCCTCCTATAAGTTTTATTATTGTTCTTACTATTGTTTCAGAAGCAATTTTTATTTCATTTATATTTATTTTTTCATTGTCTGAATGAGCATCATCAAGAGAACCAGGACCAAATACAACTACTGGCATATTCCCCACTTTATTAAATAATCTTGCATCACAACTTGCTATAAAACCTTCAATGCTTGGTGTATTTCCTGTTTCTTTAAAGGCATCAGAAATTTTCTGGACAAGAATGTGATTTAAAGGAATTGAATATGAGTCATTATGCAACTTTGGAAATGTAAGTTTATAATGGGAAAGAATCCAGTTATCTCCACAATTTTTTATTACATTTTCAAGTTCTATTTTTATTTCATTTATTGTCTTATTGGGTAAAAAACCAATTCCTCCTTCAACCTCAACTTTTCCACAGACCATACTTGGCCAGACACCTCCTTTAATAATTCCTAAATTTAACTGAACTGGCTGCTTATATTTTTCAAATAAAGGAACATTTTTACTCTCTTCAATCAATTTTTTTTCATATTCTTTCAATTTTTGATAGAGATAACAGAATTTTTCTATTGCATTAACTCCTTCCCATATTTTTCCCATATGAACACTTTTCCCTTCAATTTCCAGTTTAAACCATAAAGCGCCTCTATTTGCTGGCGTTATTTTCAATTCAGTTGGTTCAAGAACAATTACGCCATCTCCTGAATAACCCTTTCTTATTAATGATAGAGAACCATTTCCTCCAATCTCTTCCTCAATAACAATTTCAACTATAATTTTTCCATTTATTTTAATATTCATATTTTTTAAAACAAGTAAGGCAAGATAGATTGTGGCAATCTGTCCTTTTGCATCACACGCTCCTCTTCCATAAATGAAATTATCAACTTCTTCTGGAATAAATGCTTTTTTCCAGTTTTTTGCAGGAACAACATCAGAATGGGTATTTAAAATTAGTTTATATCCATTATCTTTGCCTATTTCAAGAACCAGATTTTTTCTTTTTGAATAATCAAGTTCTTTATCAGTAAAAGTATATTCTGGGTCTTTTTTAATTTCCTCATCTATTTCAACAAGTTCACATTTTCCAAAAATTTTAAATTTCTCATAAATAAATTTTTGTATTTCCTCTTCTCCATATCCAGAAATACTTTCAAATTTTATCAATTCTTTAAGAAAATTTTTTGTTTCTTCTATATTTTCCTCAATCAACTTTTTTATATCCATTAAGATACCTCTCTTATTGCTTCCTCTATTACACTGCAACCTTCTAAAATTGCCTCTTCATTTATTATTAAAGGAGGATTTATTTTAATTGTTGCTCCCATATAACCAACAGGTGCAAAAAGTAATAGACCTTTTTTATAACATCTTTCAACAATTTTAAATGCTTTATCAGGGTCTGGTTCTTCTGTATTTTCTTTTACTATATGCAATCCCCATACAAGTCCTTTACCACATACAAATCCAATAGATGCATATTTTTTCAATTTATTCAATTCCCTTTCAAATATCTTTCCCATTTTCTCTGCATTTTTCCATAATTTATTCTCAACTATATAACTTATACTTCCAATTGCAGATGCACAGCATAATGGATTTCCTGTATGGGTGCTTGTCATTGTTCCTGGTTCATACTGGTCCATAATTTCTTGCCTTCCGACAACTGCTGATATTGGTAATGAACTTGAGATTCCTTTACCGAGAACAAAAATGTCAGGAATTATTCCATAATGCTCAAACCCCCATAAAGTGCCTGTTCTTCCAAATCCTGCCTGGACTTCATCAAAAATTAAAATAACATCATTTTTATTACACCATTCTCTTAAACTTTTAGCATATTCAATGGGCATAAAGGAAGCATTTCCACCCTGATATGTTTCACTTATTACAGCACAAACATTTTTTTCATCTATATTATTTTCTTTCAATTTTCTCAAAAACAAATCAAAACTTTTATCCTTACATCTTGGGTCTCCTGGAAAAGGGACTTGTATTATATCAGGGTCTGGATTGACTATCCATTCTTTTAGAGAAGGAATTCCTCCAATAAGTTGGGCTCCAAGAGTTCTACCATGAAATGCTCCTTCAAAAGAAATGATTACTTTTTTATTTCTCTTTTTTCCATATGTTCTTGATAATTTAATTGCACATTCTATTGCTTCAGCACCTGTTGTTAACAAAAATACTTTTTTTAATGGTTCAGGAGATAAAGATGCAATTTTTTCAACAAGTATAGCCCTTATTTCAGATGGGAAACAATAATTGTGTAAGAGTGGTTTTTCAATAACATTTTTTATTTCTTTTATTACATATTCATTTGCATGACCGGCATTTGCAACAAGAACGCCTGATGAAAAATCAAGAAAAATATTTCCATATTTATCATAAACATTTATTCCTATTGCTCTATCCCATATAATTGGTGGTTGACCTGTCATAGAAATTGGTTCATATTTTCTCAATTTTTCAAGTATAGGTATTGATTCAGGGACAGGTATTTCAGTAACTATTCTCCTATATTTTGTTTCAACTTTTTCAACTTTTTCAGGTATTAAAGAATATGCTTTTCCCATTTGTTCTCCTTTTTAAATAATTTTTCTATTTTCAGAAAACAGTATAAAATTATATTCAAAAAACCAAAAAAGTCAAAAATGGATTTAAAAGAAAGCATCCTTATAAATCTTGCCAAAAATGGTGATAAGGAAGCATTTATATCATTAATAAAAAATGTTGAAAAAAGATTATTTAAAATTGCATATACAATCTGTCCTGAAGAAGCAGAAGATATATTACAGGAAACATATTTAGAAGCATATCTCGGAATAAAAAAATTCAAAGGATATTCTTCTTTTTACACATGGATTTACAGGATTATGATGAATACAATTTATAAAAGAAATAGAAAAAAATCTATTCAAGTGAAAATACAAAAAATTATTCCACAGAATGATGAAGAATTAAAAGATATAATAAGAACTGCCTTAAAAAAACTTCCACCAAAATATAATGAGGTCTTAACACTTTTTTATTTTGAAGGGTGCTCAATAAAGGAAATTTCAGAAATTTTAAATATAAGAGAAGGAACTGTTAAGTCAAGGTTATTCAAAGCAAAAAAGATTCTTAAAAAATTGGTTGATAAAAAATGAACCTTTTTTGTTTAAGATGGGACTAAATATATAGAGGCAAAAATGAAAAACAAATTTGAAAAAATTGATTATGGTTTAAGATTATTGAAAGAAGAATATGAAAAAATTGATGTTGATGGTATTGATATTATAGATAAAATTGAAAAACATTTGAAAAATGGAGAAAAAAAATTGATTTATTCTTTTACAATTAAATATGCTTTTTTGTCTTTGTCTATTTTTCTTTTTTTAATGAATATTTTAATTTCATCTAAGCGAATGAATTCTAAATCTAATGTGGAAAATCTTTCTCAGAATTTGAATATGAATAAAAATCTTATTGTGAAAGTTGTTTCAGTTGCAAAAAAAGATAAAGTTTTTTCAAGAGAGAAAAAGGAAAAAAAGGTTAGAAATACTGGAGAAAAGAAAGATATTGAGATTAGCGATGAGAAAAATAAGGTACTTATTATAGAGACAATAGAGTTTACAGAGGAAATAAATAAAATTGTTAATCTTTTTAAATTTGATTTAAATATGGAGGGAGAAAATGTGGAAATTTAAATTATTTTTTATTTTTTTTATTTTCTCTGCTTTTTGTTTTTCTGACGAGGTAATGGATAATTTTTTCAATCAGTTGAAAAATTTGAAAGACAAGGCACAATTTTTAAGAATAGAAACTATTGAGAGCAAAATAAACGGAGAACTTATTTTTTCGGATGAGACATTGAAAATATTAAAAAATCCATTCTACAAAATTTTCCAAAAAGATTTACCACAGTGTATAAAAATAAATGGTTATTTAAGGGGAAAAGTATCTTCCGAATCCGAAAAGTTTGAGTTTGATTATTTATACATTTATATTTTTTCAGATATAGAAAGTTTTGTTTTTTCTCAGATTAAGAATGATGTACAGATGCTTATTCCATCTCTTGGAATAATTATGAAGGACAAAAAAGAAAATATTGATAATTTGATTAAATCACAGAAACCAGCAGATATGAATAAAGGACCATTACCTGTTAACTTTTTTTCTTCTTTTTTTGAGTATCTAATACTTAAGGAAAATGAGATTAAAGAAAAAATAAAATTTGAGAAAGAAGGGAAAAGAGATAATTTAAAAACATTTATTTATAACTATCCCTATCAGGATGGGAATATAAATATTGAAATTTTTGATAAATTCTGGACATTTAGTAAAGTTAAAATTACAGGAAAAGACAAAACAGAATTAATACTTAATTATTCTATTCCAGAAAAAGAAGTTAAAGTATCAAATTTTTTACCAAATTCTGTGATATTAAATGGCGAAAAGGATAAAAACAAGATATCTCTTAATTTTTCAGATATAAATTACAATAAATTGTTTTCAGAAAGTGATTTTAAAATAAAAGAGATGAATTTTGCAGAAATGGTTACTTCAATCTATATGAAAATTTTAAAGGAGTCAAAATGAAAAAATATGGCTTCACATTGATAGAATTGCTTGTTACTATTGCTATTGTTTCAATTCTCGCTGGTGTTCTTTTGCCTGCTTTAAGCAGGGCAAGAGGAAAAGCAAGACAGACAACATGTATTAATAACTTAAAGCAACTTTATCAGGGTTTTGTTATGTATGCAAATGATTATGATGGGAGAATACCTCCAAGAGAAGTTGGTATAGCAGAAAGTTTTCCTTTCTGTTATATTAACTGGACTAATTTTATAAGACCAATTTTTGAGAGGGAATTAAATAAAATGGATATTACTGACTGGCCTATGTCTCCTGAATATTATTATTGCCCTGAAGGTAAAAGATATCTTGAAAAATTTTCTGAAGATTATCTTGGAGGAACTGTTTTGCCCCATACAACTTACATTATTCATACAAATCCTCCTCCAGACCATCCGGGAGTTAAGGGTATGCTTATAGATGGTCATTTTGTTGATGACGAAGGGAAAACAGGTGCAACTGAGATATGGTTACTTGCTGACCCACCATTGAAATCAAGTGGATGGAGTGAATTTTTTCATTTAAATGGAATAAATGTTTTATATCTTGATGGACATGTAGTATGGAAAAAATGGAGGTGAAAATATGAAAAAGATTTTATTTTTATTTGGTCTTTTTTTGTGTTTTTCTCTTTATTGTGAAGAACAAATGAAAGAAGAAGTAAAAAAAGAAACACAAATAGAGTATGATTTAAAGTATATATTTAAAAAGGGAGATTCTATTTCATATTCTCTTAAAATAGAAAATATAGAAAGGTTAAAAATAGGTGGTCAGGATATGGGAGAGAGAAAGAGAAAAACAATTATTAATTTTTCTCAAAATGTTGAAGATATTGACGAAAATGGGAATGGAATTATCAGATGGAAATATTTAAGTGGAAGTTATAATGATATGAAGGTTGATATTGGCGAAAAAGAAGCAATTTTGAAAATTACTCCAAGAGGTGAAATTATTGAAAGTTCAGGACTTCAGGAGGCATCATTTGAATTTTTTAAAATAATACAAAAAAGTATGTCTGATTATATTCCTGGTTTTGACAGATTGCCGATTAAAATTGATTTTTCAAAATTTGATTCAAATGAATTTAATTCTTACTGGGAATCATTCAGACCTGTTTTCCCTGATAAAAAATTAAAAATAGGTGATACATGGGAGAAGGAAATAATTGTCCCAATGATATTTAGAAAAGGCAAAATGGTTTATACATTAAATAAAGTTGAAGAAAATAAGGCATATCTATCTCTTTCTCTTGGAAGACACGAAATAAAAGTGAGCGGTAATATAATTTTTGATATTGAAAAAGGGAAGGTTGTTGATGAGGAATTTGTTATAAAAGCGGAAAATTTTAAAGAAAAGATTGATTTTGGGCAGTTTACTCAATATAAACAGATGGGTGCTTATGAAATTTCAGGGACAATGATAACAAGGGTAAAGTTTAAAGAGATTTAATTAAAAACCCACCATTTTGATTGACTTTTTAAATTTTATCAGTATAATAAAATAAAAAGGAGAAAAAATGATAAGAAATTATGAATTTTGTTTTTTGATAAAAAGTGAATTAACTGAGGAAGAATTGAATAAGGAAATTGATTTTATTGAAAGGAGTATGTTAAATCAGGGTGCTGAAATTATTAAAAAAGAAAGTTTAGGAAGAAGAACACTTGCTTATCCAATAAAGAAGAAGCAGGATGCAATTTATTATCTTTTTTATATAAAATGCACTCCAGATAAAATTTCAAAAATAGAGGAAAACTTTTATAGAAGGGAGAATATATTAAGGTATTTGATTTTACAGAGGAAAAAATTAAAATTTGCAGAGGAAATAAATGCCGGGACCATATCTGAATAAAGTTTTTTTGATTGGAAGATTAACAAGAGACCCTGAATTAAGGTATACACCAACTGGAACAGCAGTTGCAACATTTGGGCTTGCTGTAAATAGGGAATATCTAACAAAGGGAGAAAAAAAAGAAGAGACATGTTATTTGAATCTTGTTGTCTGGGGAAAACAGGCAGAGATATGTGCTGAATATTTGAGAAAGGGCAATTTGATATTTGTTGAGGGTTCTTTACAATATAGAAGTTGGGAAACAGATGAAAAAGAGAAAAGGTCTGTAATTGAAGTAAGGGTTGAGAGGTTTCAGTTTTTAGAAAAACCAAATATTGAAATTATTGAAGAAAAGGAGGAATTAGAAAATGAAGAAGAGGAAGAAAATCTGTAAATTCTGTCAGGAAAAAATTGATGAGATTGATTATAAGGATATAGGGAGGATTAGAAGGTATATTACTCCAAGAGGTAAAATAATATCATCAAAACAAACAGGAACATGTGCAAAGCATCAGAGACAACTTGCAAGAGCAATAAAAAGAGCAAGGTTTGTTGGATTTTTACCATTTGTAAAAATATGAGGTGAAAAATGAAAGTAATTTTTATAAAGGATTATCAAACAAAAACAAAAAAGGGTGAAATTAAAGAGGTCAAAGATGGATTTGCGAGAAATTTTTTAATTCCTTATGGATATGCAATTGAGGCAACAGAAGAAAATCTAAAAATTCTTGAAGAAAAGGAAAGAAGAGAAGAAGAAAAGAAGAAGAAAAAAATTGAGTATGCAAAAGAAATTAAAAATATTTTGAAAGAAAAATCATTGACCATTCAAGCAAAGGCAGGTATGGATGAAAAACTATTTGGAGCGATAACAAATGAAATCATTTCTGAAGAGATAAAAAAACAACTTAACATTGATATAGAAAAACATCAGATAATCCTTGAGGAACCAATAAAAAAACTTGGTATTTATAAAGTTCCTATTAAACTTGGTGAAAATATTGAGGCATTATTGAAGGTCTGGGTAGTTAGAGAAAAATAAAATGCCAAGGAAAAAAGAAGAAATTTTCATTGATAAAATTCCACCACAAAGTATTGAAGCAGAAAGAGCCCTTCTTGGTTGTATGCTTATTGATGATGAAGCAAGAATTAAAGTAATTGAAAATTTTAAAAAGGATTTTTTTTATAATGAGGCACATCAAAAAATTTTTTCATCAATTGTAAAATTATTTGAAAAGGGACAAAAATGTGACCTTATAACACTTACAGAAACTTTAAAATCTGAAAATTCACTTGAGAAAGTAGGGGGTGTAGAATATCTCTCAAATTTAGTTGAAAGTGTTCCTACAAGTGCATATGTTGATGACTATATGAAAATTGTCAGAGAAAAATATATTTTAAGAACTTTAATTACAAATGCGACGAAAATAATTACAGAATCGTATGAGGGAAAAGAAGATGTTGAAGCAATTCTTGATAAAGCAGAATCACTTATTTTTGAAGTAAGTCAGAATAAAGTAGAAAGGACTGCGTATCCAATAAGGACAATTTTAAAAGATGCAATAGAAACAATAGAAAAAATACACGAGAAGAGAGGATTTGTAACAGGAATGCCTACAGGATTTATAGACCTTGATAAATTAACTACTGGTTTTCATCCTTCAGATTTTATAATTATTGCTTCAAGACCCTCAATGGGAAAAACGGCACTTGCTTGTAATATTGCATTAAATTTAAATTCTGGAATTGAGAAAGTTCCTGTATTAATTTTTTCACTTGAGATGAGTAAAGAACAGATTGTCCAGAGAATGTTATGCAGTGAAGCAAAGGTTGATATTTTGAAGATGAGGCAGGGTATGCTTTCAGATAAAGAAATAGGAGAATTACTTATTGCTGCTTCCCGTCTTGAACAACTCCCAATTTTCATAGACGATTCTCCATCATTGAGTATTTTTGAGTTAAAAGCAAGGGCAAGAAGATTAAAAGCAAAAGAAAATATTCAGATTATTATTATTGATTATTTACAACTTATGAGAGGCAGTGGTAAAGCAGAAAACAGACAGCAGGAAATTAGTGAAATATCTTCTTCTTTAAAATCACTTGCAAAGGAATTGAATATCCCAGTAATAGCAGTTTCTCAGTTAAGCAGGGCGACAGAACAGAGGGCAGATAAAAGACCACAACTTGCTGATTTAAGAGAAAGTGGTTCAATAGAACAGGATGCTGATTTGGTTTTACTTTTATATAGAGAAGAATTTTATAAGAAAGAAGAGGTTGAAAATAAAGGGATAGCGGAACTTATAATTGCAAAACAGAGAAATGGGCCAACAGGGACTATAAAACTAACTTTCCTTGAAAAATGTATGAGGTTTGAAAATTATACTCCAAGAGAAGAAATATGAGAAAATTTTTTGAAAATATAGGAAGTAAAATTTTGTTTTTCCTAAATTATATTGGCTCCCTCACTTTACTTACATTCTCATCATTAAAAAAAATGTTTAAAATCAAGAAAAAAAGCGATGTTCTGAAATACATTTATGAAATTGGTGCAGAATCTTTTCCTCTTGTTGGAATAATTGCTTTTTTCACTGGAATGGTTCTTGTAATGGAAACAGCACATACACTTAAAAAATTTGGAGCAGAAATGTATTCAGGTGGACTTGTAAGTATATCAATGATAAGAGAACTTGGACCTGTTCTTGTTGCCCTTATAGTCGCTGGCAGAGTTGGTGCTTCAATTGCTGCTGAAATAGGTGTTATGAAGATCACTGAACAGATTGATGCTTTAAGAGTTATGGCAGTTGACCCGGTAAGTTATCTTGTAAGTCCTAAAGTTTTTGCAGGTCTTGTTTCTTTACCATCTCTGTTTATTTTAAGTTTTTTTATATCAATTATAGGTGGTTTTTTTGTTGGTGTTTTCATGGTAGGAATTTCTTCAGGGGTTTTCCTTTATCAGAGTTTTAAATATATTGGAATTAAAGATTTAATAGTTGGTCTAATTAAAGTCATTGTTTTTTCTATTATAATAGTTAATGTTTCTTCATATGAGGGACTTAATGCTTATGGAGGAGCTGAAGGTGTTGGGAATGCTTCTACAAATGCAGTTGTTTCTTCATTTTTTTTAATAATACTTTCAAATTTAATAATAACTGGTCTTTTTTATTTTGTATAAATGGAAAATATTATCGTTGTTAAAAATCTGAGTGTTAAACTTGGGGGTAGAGAAATTTTAAAAGATATAAGTTTTGAAATTGAGAAAGGAAGTTCTGTTGTAATTATAGGTCAATCCGGTTCTGGAAAAACCGTTTTGATAAAGACAATACTTGGAATTATAAAAAGTTATAAAGGAGAAATTTACATTTTTGGTGAGAATATAAATAGAATTGATGAGGAAAAATTAAAGAAAATCAGGGAAAGAATTGGAATGGTTTTTCAGAATTCTGCTTTATTTGATTCTTTAAATGTTTGGAGAAATGTTGGTTTTTATTATTTATACCATTCAGATAAAAGTGAAGAAGAGATAAAAATTATGGCTATTGAAATATTGAAAAAACTTGGTCTTGATGAAAGTGTGGCTGATATGATGCCTGAAGAATTAAGTGGAGGAATGAAAAAGAGAGTTTCAATTGCAAGATGTTTAATATCACAGCCAGAAATTCTATTTTATGATGAACCAACAACAGGACTTGACCCAATAACAAGTGAAAATTTAACAGAATTGATAAAAAAAATTCACAAGGATTTTAACACAACTGATATAACTGTTACCCATGATGTGAAACTTGCAAGTAAAATTGGTGAAAGATTGATACTGATAGATAATGGAAGAATAGTTGAAAGTGGAACATATGAGGAATTAAAGAAAAGGAGCGCTCATCCACTTATAAGAAGTTATATAGAAATAGGAGGATAAAAATGGAAAAAAAATTAAATATTGAAATTAAGGTTGGAATATTTGTTTTTCTGGCAATTCTTGGACTTATCGGTTTTATACTTACACAAACAAAGGCAGGTAAATGGTCTGGTTATGAAATAAATGTCCTTTTTGATTATGTGAGTGGTCTTGAAATTGGGAGTCCTGTAAGGGTAAGCGGAGTAAGGGTTGGAGAAGTTAAAAAAATTGAAATTTTATATGATACAACTCCAAAAGTTTCAGTAAAATTAAGAATTCATCCTGATGTTAAAATTGGAAGACATAGCAAAATTACAATAAAGACACTCGGTATAATTGGAGAAAAATATATAGAAATTACTCCATCAAATGAAAGAGAATTTATCGGGAATGGAGAAATAGTTGAAGGAGAAAATCCTTTATCTGTTGATAAAATTGCAAATATGGGAGAGGAAATTGTTACAAATTTAAACCAGATACTTTCCGATTTAAGTAAAATTACAAAGGATAAAGAATTTCATAAGAATATAAAATCTTTTGTAGAAGAAGCAAAAATGGCTGTTGCAAAAGTAGATAAATCATTTGATAAAATAGATACTCTTGTTGATGATTTAAAGGAAACAAATGGATATTTTAAAGATATATTAAAAGAAAATAAACCTAAAATAGAAAATGTGCTTCAAAATGCTGATAATTTAATTGTTTCAGGGAAAAGAGAAATAGAAGAAACAGGAAGTAGTTTAAGAGAATTTTTAAAGATTAAAGATAAAACAGAAAATGCACTTACAAGTTTTTCAGAAACAAGTGAAGAATTTAAGAAGACATCAATTGAAATGAGAGAATTTCTTACAAAACTACAGAATCAGGGACTTATAGCAAAAATTATGAAAGAAGAGGAAATTATAGACGATTTAAAGAGTGAACTTGGAATTTTAAAAGAAACAACATTTAAATTGGGAGAAGCATCTGAGAAATTAAATGAAACATTATCAGATTTAAATTCAATTTTAAAAACTGTTAATAAAGGTGAAGGAACAATTGGAAAACTTATATATAGGGATGAACTTTACAATGAGATTTATGAATTTATTAAAGATATAAAAGAAAACCCCTGGAAACTATTTTTCAGAAGAAAATGAAAAAAGAAAAAAGTATATTTGTATGTTCTGAATGTGGTTATCAGACAGTTAAATTGCTTGGCAGATGTCCTAACTGTGGAAACTGGAATACTTTTATAGAGGAATTTTATTCACCAACAATAACAGAAGAAAAAGAAATATCATTACCAAAAAAATTAAAAGAAATTGAATATGAAGAAGTTCCAAGAATAAAAACAGGGATAGAAGAATTTGACAGGGTTCTTGGTGGTGGAATAGTTAGGAAAAGTTATATATTAATTGCAGGAGAGCCGGGTATAGGAAAATCAACATTACTATTAAAAGTTTGTGGGAATCTTATAAAAAATGGATATAAAGTCCTTTACATAAGTGGAGAGGAATCACAGAATCAGATAAAAATGAGGGCAAAACGGCTTGGTATTGATTCAGAGGAAATTTATATATTAACAAGTGCAGAAATAAATTCAATAAAAAATGGACTTGAGAAAATAAAGCCGGATTTTATAGTAGTTGATTCAATACAGACAGTTTATAATCCTGAAATACCCACAATTCCTGGTTCGGTCACACAGGTTAGAGAAAATGCAAACTTCTTTATGAAATATACAAAAAATAATGATTGTTCAACTTTTCTTGTGGGTCATATTACAAAAGAAGGAGTTGTTGCAGGTCCAAAGATTCTTGAACATATAGTAGATGCTGTGATTTATTTTGAAGGAGATATAAGGACAAATTTAAGAATTTTAAGATGCCTTAAAAATAGATTTGGTTCAACAAATGAGATTGGTGTTTTTTCAATGGAAGAAAATGGACTTATTGAAATTCCAGATGCATCAAAAATTTTTATACAGGATATAGAAAAGACATCTCCAGGTCTTACAATTTATCCTTTACTTGAAGGAACAAGGACAATACTTGTTGAAATAGAAGGGCTTGTTACACCAACTTATTATGGAATTCCCAAAAGAACAGTTTCAGGAATTGATTACAACAGGATATCTTTAATAATAGCGGTTCTTGAGAAAAAACTTAAATTGAATTTTAATGTTTATGATGTTTATGTTAATGTCGGAGGTGGTTTAAAAGTAAATGAGGTAGGTTGTGACCTTGCAGTTTGTATTTCATGTGTTTCTTCATTAAAGGATATTCCACCTATAAAAAAATCTGTTATAATTGGAGAAATAGGACTTACTGGAGAAATAAGAGGAGTTGAAAATATAAATTTGAGATTGAAAGAATGTGCACGTCTTGGTATAGAAAAGGCAATTATTCCTGAAAGAAACAAAAATGATGTATCTGTAAAAAATATAGAGATTATACCGGTAAAATATATAAGTGAGGCAGTCAAAATCTGTCTGAATATTTAAAAATTTGCGAGGGTGGCGGAATGGAAGACGCGCTGGACTTAGGATCCAGTGGGTTTATCCCGTGAGGGTTCAACTCCCTCCCCTCGCATACATTGATACTCAATAATTTTACCAGTTTTTCATAATTTAAAAGTTCCATTTTCCTCCTCAAAGTGTGCCAAAAGTGTGCCACTTTCTTCAAGCATTTTTTCATAATCTTTTGATTGTAAATGAATATACATATAAGTCACATCCAGAGTCTTCTGGCCTAAAAGCCATCTAACAAGGTCTGGGTCAACTCCTTTTCTTCTTAAAACTGTTGCAAAAGTGTGTCTGGTATCATGAATTCTTCCTTTTATTCCAGTAATTTCTTTTATTCTCTTCCACCAATATCTTAAGATTTCATTATTCAATGGCCTTCCATTTCCATCAGTAAATAAAAAGTCATCTGGATTTTTATTTGCATAATTTTTGATAATTATTTTTTCCGCAACTTTTGAAAATACTGGATAATCCTGATATATGAAACTTTTTTCCCTTGTAATTTTTATATAAATTTTTGAATTTTCAAAAAACAAATCTTTTACTCTTATCTGTATTGCTTCTCCTTTTCTGAATCCGGTTTGTAATAAAAAAATGAAAAAGTCTTTAAACCATCCAATTTTAAGTTCCTCACATGTTATACAGATTCTGTAAATTTCATCTGGTGTAAAAACTTTCATTGGAGGCTGTTGATAGGGTAGGGGTTCCACAGCACTTACAGGGTTTCTGTCAATCCACCACCATGTCTTCATAGCAACATTAAATAACTTATGGAGAAATGCCCTTTCTAAATTCACTGTTCTTCCAGAGATTCTCTTCCCATTCTTTAAAATAGTTTTGCTTCTTGCCATCATCCAATTATATATATCCATAGGTGTTATTTCGTTAAGTGGCATATCGGGAAAAAATCTTTTAATTTTTTTGGCAGTGTAAATATCTCTTTCCCATGACTTTTTTCTACTTTTTGAATATTCTTCAATAAATTTATCTATTGCTTCATAGAGTGTGTGATTGGTGGTCTGAACCTGTAGATTTTGTTTTTTAAATAATTCTTCAAGTACTTTTTCTGCATCCTTTTTCTTTTCACATTTAGTTGAAATTCTTCTTAATCTCCCATTTATTTTAATTCTTATATACCAGAATTTCCTACCTTTCGGTTTATAGATTTTAGTCATTTGGACCTCCTTTCCCCGGAGGCCCATCCTTAACCCCAAATTTTCAAAGATCAAGTTTGCTTTTAAAATTATTTTATAATTTTTATATTTAATTTCAAAATCTGAGTCAGTGTCTTCATCCCCTTCTTCTTTTTCATTTCTTTTACCTTTTCTATTTTTTCTTTTCCCTTTAAATCTTTCTACAGGACAATTTTTTGCTGGTAAGGATTTAATAGAATTTGAATCTGATTGAGTAAAGAAAAATTTTTTATTGTTCCCCATATATTTTATATCTCCTATATTTTTCCTGATTCTTTCTTCTATACTTTCTAATTTTGAGAATTCATAAAAAAATAAAGGTAAAGATAAGTTTTTAAATTTTTTCATTTCAGGATAAAGTTTAATAACTCTTTTCTTAATATCATCCTCTGCGCCTATCTCTTCAATTTTTTTAAGGATATAGTTCTGGCTTTGTGATTTTAATATTGGCCCGATTCTTTTAAACATCCTTTCATAAATCTCGTCAATCCTTTCTTTGACTTTTTCTGGCATTTCTATTTCTCCTTTTACATACCTGTATAAATTTCTTTGACTTTTACCTAATATTACACCAAGTTCTTTCCATTTAAAATTAAAAACTTCCTTGATTCTCTTTAACTTCTCCGGATATGTTAATTCACTTTGCCCCCAATCATATTCTTCATAAATGTTTTTATAAATTTTTTCTTCAATCAATGGTTCTTTTTTCAAATATTCTTCTATAACTTTTTCTTCTGATTCATTCTCACCAGTTTTTTCTTTTGCTTTTTTATACAAAATTTTAAACCTTTCGGGATAATTAATTTTCAGAAATTTTAACATATCATTAAGAGCCATAGGTTGAAATTGTGAAAAGAGAGAAGGGAAGAGGTTAGCAAGCCTAATTTTTGCAATTTCTTCTTCAATTTTTTTATCTTTTTCTTTTATGTCATTAGCGAGTAAATTCAGGAGAAAAATTAGAGGAGTATTGAAAATTTCAGAAAATTTAATAAGAAGGGATATTGAGGGGAATCTGCGACCCTTTTCAATCATTACCAGACACGCAGAACTAACTCCACACAACTTTGCCACCTTTTCTATTTTCAAATTTAACTTTATCCTTTCTTCTCTTAAAAATTTACCAAGTTTCATTGTCTCACCTTTTAACTTTTTGTTAACAAAATTTTACCTCAAAATTTTTATCTTGTCAAGAGATGGTAAAAAATTTTTGTCACCAGATAAACTCAACAGGTTAAAAAATTAATTTCTGACCCTTTTTGACCTTTCTGACCCGGGTCAATTATAAGGTTAAAAAAGTATTTAATTAAAGTTCTGTTATTTATTACACACTAAAAACTTTCGGAAATGGATTTTGATAAGAATAAAGAAATAAATTAGAGGGAACATCAGAGGCAGGAAGGAAATTAAGATTTATATGGTTTTACAGGTTTCAATAATATTCACTTCTATAATGTATGGTTTGATCAACTATTGCGAACATCGGAGGTTAACAGGCGGCTATTATTATTTTTTAATACATTTTAGATTTTGTTTTTCTGTTGATTATAAAAATCTCTACCTTTTTGAGTTATTTCCCATATTCCTCTTGGAGAATCAGAAGAAAGAAGCCCTTCATTTACCATTGTATTTCTTGCCCACTGAACACTGTTTTCCCATCTTTTCTGTTTTGGATTAGAAGGTAGAGGTTCGTAATCATATTTATTTAAGATACCCTTCATTTTTTCATGCACAAGGTTCAATACATTTTTCATTTCTGCCTTTCCTCCAAGTTCAATAATTGATTCAAGAATAGGTATTACATATTTTTCTTCAGGAGTTCTTAATCCTCTTTTTAATTTACTTTTTACATGTCTTTTCCGAACTTCCTTTGATATTTTTACACTAAAAATTGTCTGCCATTCTTTTTGAAGTGTTTTTACTCTTTCTCTAAAAAATTTCAGTCGTTCAGCGAATTCAATAAGTTGTTTTGCTTTTTCAAAATCTTTGACTTTAAATGCTTCTTCTCCATCACTGCTAATTATATTAAAAAACTCTTCAATTTCCTCCAAAAGTATCTCAAAAGCCACATTTACTTCATTTTTATCCATCATCTCCCCCTTTTAAAAAATTTATTGTTAACTCAAAAATTTTCAAAATAGGATTTGTATAAATCCCCATGAAAAACAAATTTTCTTAATAGAACAAGAAAAAATATATCCTTTTCTTGATTGGTTTTTAAGTACTTTATTCTCAAAAACGCTGTAAACAATTTCAGGAAAAACACCGATCATAATTATATTAATCATTCTTATTTTGTTTCTCAAGGTAAGCCAAAACATTTTCTACTAATTTTCTATACTCTTCCGGAATTCTATAATTTTCCTTTTCTGAGTTTGATTTATTATACCTTATAATTTGACGAAGAAAATCATTTTCTTTGAGTCCAATTACCTTTGAAATTACAGTTAAAATTCTTCCAGCTTTACCCTCATCATTAGCTTCCTTTTCTTGAATTAACTTATTCTTAATCATTTCACGTGTAACAGTTTCATTTTGTAAACATAAAGGAAGTAATATTTTCCTAATCCATCGGGGAGTATCTTTATTTTGGGAAAGGTAATCTATTAATCGGGTTTCAAGTTCTGTATTTTCATATTTGCCAGGTTTGTCAGACATTTGAATTTGCATTTGTCTTTTTTTACTCCTTTCATTCTCAATTTCCTCCGGGATTATAACTGTGCGAGCAATAAACTCTTCATTATGTGTTTTTATATATTTTAAAACAACTACATTAATTCTTACTCCATAATTTTCGGAAAGCCATTCAATCATTCTTTGTAATTGCTCTTCAACCGAAAAACCAACAAGTAAAATCCTTTGTTCTTGATTAATTGATAAGTTTTCTATGTCTTCGTCTTCAACTTTCAAATTTTCAGTAAGATAGTTTTCTATGTCTTGACGAGTGTATTGCTGACAAATGTCATTGATTTTATCCCTATCCCAAGTTGATACATCGGAAGCATAATCTATTGCCTGTGCCAAAACTTCTCTTGGAAGTTTATCTCTTTTTAGTTCAATTATAACCAGATTTCCTATAGAATCTATCCCAAGAAAATCTATTGAACCTGACTTTGTTCTTACTTGTTCTCCAATAATTAATATATCCTCACCTAAAATTTCAGGGTTACTTCTAATCCACTGTTGAAGAGTGGCTTCTCTACGATTTGCTTCTTCCATTGTTGTTTCAATAAGTCTCAACTCATCATTAAAAACTTGCCATACTTTTATTTCTGTTGCCATAAATTACCTCCTATTTAATTTTTGAGTTAGAAATTGAGGCAATTTATATAAATTGAGAAAAACAAAAGTTTTTATTATGCTTTTAGAAAAGATGAAAAAGAGAATTAAAGATATATTAAAGTGGAAATTTTTATTCATTTTTCTTCTTCTATTAATTTGACCCATTTGTGTGATTTTATTGTTTCAATTTGGTTTTGAACTTGTTTATCATTAATGAGAGAGTTATATACTTCTTCAATTATTTTGAGATTTTCACTCTCTAATTTCTCAAGTTCTTTTTCTTCCTCTGTAGTTATTTTTTCTTCAAGTTGTTTTTTCCAGTAAAGTTCAGCCCATCTATCATAGTTTATGGGTTTTAAATATTTGGAAATATATTCTAATAGGTATTCTTTTGGCTCTGGATATAAACCATCTTCGTAGAATTTTTCTTTGAAGTAGAGTTCGAAAAAGAGAGAATCCACAATAGGGTTGTAATTAATTAAATTTTTATTTAATTGGGAATCAAATAATAAATAATCAACTAAAATATTAAACAAGAGTGGTATTTTTCGCCCACCCCTTATAATATCTTCATAATTTAAAATGTATTCTATTTCTTCTTGTGTCAAACTATATAACTTTCCAATTATTAGATCACAAAAATCTATTATTGGTTTAATGTTAGAAGTATTAAACCTATTATGAGTTTTATCAAAGTTATAAAACAAAAACTTCATTAGAAGATTTGAAGAATAATTTAATAATGCTTTGGTAGATACTATTTTTTTCTCAGGAGGGAGCGATAGATTACCCATTATGTCTAAAGGCATATTATGGCCATCTCCATATATTCTGTAAAAAATATAATATACACTCGAATTTATTAAAATAAGCAAAAATTCATAAAATTGTTTTTTTATTTTAATCTTATCTATTGCTTCCCCTTGATAAGGTTTTTTATTCCATGCATAATACCAATAGTTTCCTGTCTTTCTTACCCAAATATCTGACCCATTTTTTTCTACCACATGTTTTATAGTTTCTTTATTATCAGTGATTTTTTTAAGAATAATTAATGTAGTTATATTTCCAATTTTAGGTAATCTATGAATTTCATTAAAAGAGATTCCTATCTCATTACCTAGTAAATAATCATTTGCATACTGATACTCTATTCTATCTAATTCTGGCATTATTCTGTACATTTGGGAGGTATAAAATTTGCAATTATGGTTTAAAATTTTCTTTTTACATTGCATTATAGAAACTGATTGGGTCATATTATCAAAAAATCTACATTTATCTCTATCAAATGTGGAAATAAAACATTCCTTATAATTTTCATAAATCAATTTTCTGGTGCCTGAGAGTTGTTTACTAAAGGTTATCGCATAAGTTATAATAAAAGATAAATTTCCATAAGTTCTATTTAAGGGTATACATTTCTCTACAAAAACAGATGCAATTTCGCCTGAGAATGAAGTATAAGATTTACATATTTTTTTCTCAATATCTGTAAGAGTATTTCCGTAAGGTGGATTTCCTATTACTATGTCAAAACCCCCTCTTTCCAAAAATGCTTCTGGAAATTCAAAAATCCAGTGAAATGTTTTTATTTTTCTTAAATCTTTAATTGGGATGTTGTGTTCTTCAGCAAATTTCTCATCCAATTTATTATTAAATAATTCTGTGATATGATTTATCAATTCATTTAAAGGTTTTGCATATTGAGAATTGAGAGAAACTATAAGAATTTTAATTAATTTTTCTTTTATTTTGATATGGCTTTAGAATTATGTTCTCCATTTAAAAATATTGCAGGACCCACAACTACAACTTTTCCTAAAATTGGGTCTTCATAGTATGGATTGTCTGAATAATCACTTATTTTTTCAAAAAAATAAGTTAAAAATTCATAATAGTTATTAAATCCATTAAATAACTTCTTTTGCTTTAATTCTTTAAATTTTGTTACAAGGTATAAATTATCATTATTAAAGAAACCTCTTTCTTGAAGATACCATAGAGTAAGCATCTGCATCATAAAATTGTCTACAAATTCTTGTTGTCGGGTTTCTTCATTTATTCCTTTTATTTTTTTAAGCAGGTAATCCCTTGATTTCTTGTAAAGTAAATAAAATTCTTCAATAATATCTGTTCTATCAAAAAGTTTATTGAAATTATCTTCTTTTGGTTCAGAGAGTGCTTTTTTAAGTTTTGAAACAAATGATTGGTTAATTTTATTTATAGTTTTTCGGATTAACTTATTTCGTCTATGGTCTTTAATAATAAGTTGCTCGTTAAATATTAATAAACTAAATCTTGGAGCATATCCACTTATAGGGACTCTATATCTGTGTATTAGATAGGATAACTCATTTTTTACTTCTATTTTACTGAACAAAAATCCTTCAAAAAGATTAATGGCTTCATCTTCAGAAAATATATATAAATTGTAATTTTTATCTTCAATACGAATAGATTTTAAGGGATATCTTTCAATCTCTTTTTTTATAATATTTTCTATTTCAAACTTCATAATACCACCCTAAATGTTTTACTCTAACTTCTAAACTTTCAATGTCTACCTTCCCTTTTTCTTTAAAAAAATTGAAAAGTGTTTCAATAGTTTCTCTATAATCTTTAATGGATATACTATCTTTGTTTATTTCAATCAGTCCCTTTTGTGTGAGTAGAGATTTAATATCACTTGTATAACGATAGTAATGAATTAGTTGTAAAACAATCATTACCCTATTGAATTTATTCCGAATATTTTCATCCAAATTCTCCCTTATCGGTAATAAAGCATTATAAAGGTGATATAAAAATCCTTTTTGTTCCTGTTTATATTTTTCTTTTAATTCCTCTACAATTTCCTCTGTTTTTTCTTTTAATTTCTTTAGATTTTCTATTGCTTTATCTATTTTTATAGGCGCTTTTGGTGATTTTTTAATTAAGTCAAGAAATACAATAGGAGTTTCATAGTTTAATTCACCATTTTGTGGATTTATACTCATTATCTTTTTCATTATTTTATATTTACCACGATAAAATTCATAAATACTGATAATTTTCTCAGGTTCAAATTGTAAGTAAGAATAATAGGGTTCGTCTTCCATATTTATTACCTCTTGGAAATCTTCAGGAGTGTACTCAAGTTCATATTGAATAATGTTTAAAAGTTTGTATTCATCCAGTTGTTCTTGAGGTATACCTTCAGGGATAAATTGTTTAAAATCTTCAGAAATTCCATATTCCTCTAAGTCTGTGATAGATAATTTTGAAATATTTTTTATTTTTTCTCCGAAAGTTTCTACACTTATTTCTTCTTCAGGAGTTAAAATTGCAGTTTCTTTCCCAATCACAAGGGTTATATCTTTTATTTTTTCTTGTAAAGTTTTTAAAATCCCAACAAGAGTTTCAATTTCATTGGATGGGATAAAATTAATTACTACTACATCTTTTTCATTGCCAATTCTGTTTACTCTACCAACTCTTTGAACAATTATCATTGGATTCCATGGAAGGTCATAATTAATGACAGCATCAGCATCCTGTAAATTTACTCCTTCACTTAATGCATCTGTAGATACTAAAATTTCAAGTTCACCAAATCTACTTACTTCTTCGTAACCATTATTAGCGTTGGGGGCAAATCTTTTTATAAAGTTAATTTTTGTTGGAGTATCAGTTTCTCCAGTAACTAATCCAATTTTAATTTTTTTGAAATTAGTATCCATTAGCCATCTATGGAGATCTATTTCATTTTTAATCCATTCTGAAATATTATGGTAAAGATAATATGCAGTATCCATATATTGAGTAAAAATAATGATTTTTTTTCTATTTAGAGAAGGAATTTCTTTCAACTTTTCTGATTTCCTATCGGGAGTTCCTAATAATTGCTTTAATGTTTCAAGTTTTGGGTCATTACGATAACAAAAAATTGATAAATCAGTAATGTCTTCTTCTTTTTTGGGGATTTTACCTAAATTTTTTATCTCTCCATTTTCTTTTTCTTTTAAATTATCCAGTGTTTGTAAAATTTCATTTATTGTTTTTAAGTCTTTTTCCAAATTGTCTATAACTTTTTTTAAACCAAGTTTTAGTAAATCTATCTCCAAATATTGAATCCCTGGTTCTTTTAAATCTGCGGCATATTTAAATAAAATATTTTTAACTCTATCAAACCATGTCTCTTGAGATTCTTCTTCAAGAGAAAATTCATCTGAGATTATTTCAAGGTCTTTTTTTATATTTGCTGCTTTAACCGCCTCTTCAATAACATCTCTTAAAATTTCTTCACTTACAATGTCATTAAATTTTGCTGTTAATATCTCATAAAATTTTTTTTCTTTTTCATAAATTCTTCGTAGAGTTGTTTCAAATGGATAAATACTACTTTCTAATCTTTTCCCAAGCAATAACTTGAATAAATCAGCGATTTCTATATAACGTAGTTTTTCTTCCCCCTTTTCTATACCTTCTTCTTCAAAAACAACAAATCTGGTTCCATATAGTTTTGTATATTCAAATAAAATTTCATTTAATCTTTGGCTTATAAGTTTTATTAAATTCCGATATTCATTTGTGTAGAATATGGAATAATCAACACCATATGTTTGTGGTTCTTTAAACACCAATGGTTTTCCGTTAACCTTAATATCCTTAAATTGCTCCATTATATATTTTCTTGTTCGTAAAACCATTATTTCATTTAATATTTCTTCTTTAATTTTAGTTGCGACTTCTTTTAAGCGTTTTCTTATTTCATCATCATCTTTTTCTTTCAATACTCTTTTCAAATTTATATATTCATTAAATCTATCTTTTACATTTACTCCTTTTTTAAGTTGAAAAGGTTCAAAAGTATCCTCATCATTGAATAATCCGAGTAGGTTAAATATGTCAATAATAGAGTTATGTAAAGGTGTTGCAGTTAAAAGTATAAATTTATTTGGGAAATTATCACTTTTTTTCTGAAGGTATCTTACTGCTCTCCCTCTATTTGTATTTTTGTTTCTATATTTATGTGCTTCATCTATAACAAATAAATCATATTCTTCTCTAAGTTTTTCAATTCGTGGATCTATATAT
>Ga0080004_1094335_pt1 | contig 65712 bp, 52 predicted proteins | sample WasSprMetagenome_FD_69207 | JGI IMG/M metagenome (GOLD analysis project Ga0080004, IMG submission 69207) | Sulfidic aquatic microbial communities from Washburn Spring, Yellowstone National Park, USA - WS (SPADES assembly) (version 2) | ecosystem: Environmental > Aquatic > Thermal springs > Hot...
TCCTAAGCCATAGGCAAAGTCTCTAGGCGTCCCAGATTCTTCCCTTCAAAGCGACATAGTCTGTTGAAGTATCTTCGGCGAGAACATCATAACCGAGCGATGAAACTTCAATGCGACAAAGTTCCATCCATTGAGGAGGCACAACGATTTCAAAAATATGCTGAGGCGCTCGCACAAAACGCTTAATCCGCCGCATGAAAGCTTTAGAATTGTAGTGCTCAGCTTTCCAGTCTTCAATTCCTTCTCCAACGAACCTTACCATCATTGGCACAGCAGTCTCCGATCAGAAAATAGTTCCGATAAAACTTGTAACAGGATTCCTTCTTGGGTAAATTCCCTACGACGTAAACTATATACACAAAAACTCGAAGGAAAGCGAAAATGAACGCCTTTGTCGTGGGTGGAACTCACAGCGGGGTTGGAAAAACCACTATTGCCCTGGCTCTTATGGCATTCTTTTCATCAAAGGGGATCAAAGTTCAGCCCTTCAAGGTTGGGCCTGATTTCATAGACCCAGGGCTTCATTCCAGAGTTACCGGCAAAGTTTCTCGCAATCTCGACGGCTGGATGCTTTCTCGGGCTTACAATCAGATGTTGTTTGACCGGTGTTGCCGTGTTGCCGAAATGGCAATCATAGAAGGTGTTATGGGACTTTACGACGGGTTCGACGGAAAAAGCGAAGACGGAAGCACAGCTCAAATGGCAAAATGGCTTGATGTGCCAGTCGTTCTCATTGTTGACGCTCAGAGCATGGCCAGAAGCGTTGCCGCTGTTGTCCATGGATTTACAACCTTCGACCCTGAAGTGAAATGGGCTGGGGTGATTTTAAACCGAGTAGGAAGCAAGGAGCATTTTGAATATCTCAGGGAAGCTCTCTCATCTGCTGTGCCTCACATACCTATTCTTGGATGGATTCCACGTGAACGGAGTTTAACTCTCCCTGAACGTCACCTTGGACTTGTAACCGCTCACGAAAGTTCTCTTGATAGATCGTGGATAGCTCTAGCCGTGGAACTCGTCGAAAGGTTCATAGATGTTGAGGCTCTTCTTTCCAGAACCAGAAATCCCAGGAGCAATTCGGGAAGTGTTGCTCCCTTAGAGTCATACGGCCATGAACTTTTACAAGAACAGGAATCTGAAAATCTGCCCCCAAATGATCCCTGTGTTCGTATTGCCGTGGCTCGAGATGAAGCTTTCTGCTTTTACTACGAGGACAACCTCGATTTCCTTAGAGCCTCTGGAGCCGATATTTGCTTCTTCTCACCTGTTGGAGGAGAATCCATTCCCAACGGTATAGATGCTGTTATTCTGGGCGGGGGCTATCCGGAAATGCATCTGGAAAGGCTTTCCCAAAATGAATCTTTTTTTACCGACCTTAGGAAATGCTTCTCTTTAGGAATCCCGATTTATGCAGAATGTGGAGGCTTGATGACCCTTTCTCAGTTCATAGAAGATTGGGATGGTAAGAAATGGCCTATGGCAGGAGTGCTTCCTTTTGGAACTCGAATGCTAAAAAGGCGAAAAGCACTTGGATATGTGGAAGTAAAACTATCCAGGGATTCCATTCTCGGTCCTGCTGGAACCTGTGTTCGAGGACATGAATTCCATTACTCTGAAATCTGCAACAGGGAGGCTCACTCCGCAAACGTAGAAACTATCTACGAAGTTTCCCGACGGAAAGGTGATACAGTTTGGCAGGAAGGATACCGCATCGGAACGGTACTCGCCAGTTATGTTCATCAGCACTGGGGTAGTAATCCTGAAATTCCCAGGAACTTCGTATCTTTCTTGGTTCGAAAGAGGAATGCTCTATGAAACGTCGTGCTAAATCCATCATGTTTCTTGGAACAGGGTCTGATGTAGGGAAAAGCGTTCTTGCTGCTGCGTTATGCCGAGTCCTGAAACAGGATGGTTACAGGGTCGCTCCATTCAAAGCTCAAAATATGGCTCTAAATTCTTTTGTGACATCTGACGGAGGTGAAATGGGGAGAGCCCAGGTTGTGCAGGCTGAAGCAGCCGGTGTGGAACCCCATGTGGATATGAATCCAATACTGCTTAAGCCCACATCCCAGGTTGGGTCGCAAGTAATCGTTCTGGGACGTCCCATCGGAAACATGACAGCCAAGGAATATTATCGCTACAAAAAACAACTAATAACCGTTGTCCGCGAAGCCTATGAGAGACTCGCTCAAGCTTACGATGTCATCGTCCTCGAAGGAGCCGGCAGTGCTGTGGAACTCAACCTGAAAGAACACGATATCGTTAATCTTTTCATGGCAAAAATGGTTAATTCCCCCTGCATTCTTGTTGGCGATATTGACCGAGGCGGCATTTTCGCATCTCTTCTGGGAAGTCTTGCTCTTATGGAGCCCGACGAACGTGATTTGATTGCCGGCATGGTAGTTAATAAGTTCAGAGGCGATCCGGATCTTTTTCAGAGCGGAGTCAAGATCCTTGAGAATCTCTCAGGAAAGCCTGTTCTTGGAGTAGTCCCCTACTTTTCTCACATTCAAATACATGAAGAAGATAGCGTAGCCCTTTCAAGGAGAAGAATGAATAAAGGCAACGAAAACACCGAAGACGAAGAAATATCTATCGGGATTCTTCGCCTTCCCTACATTTCAAACTACACTGATTTTGACGCTCTGGAGAATGAACCTAACGTCAGAGTCGTGTATTTTGATCGGCCGGAGGATGTCTTTTCCTTTGATGCGATTATCATTCCCGGCAGTAAAAACACTATAGAAGATCTTGCCATCCTCCATCGTCGAGGATTGGTTGACGCTTTAAGAGCCTTTGTCAAAGCAGGACGAGTTCTGGTTGGAATCTGCGGCGGATACCAGATGCTGGGGAAGTATGTTCGAGATGAAGAAAGTGTAGAAAGTGCACTTACAGAAATCGAGGGGATAGGAGTTATCCCGATGGTAACGGAAATGTTCAAGGAAAAGATTACTTATCAGGTCGAAGCTTTACCCAACCCCGACCACCCCTTGTGGGAAACTCTGGTAGAAGCTCGCAGCAGTGTGCCCACATTGGCAGGCTATGAAATACACATGGGTAGAAGTTTTGCTTTAAACGACAAAATGAAGCCGCTCTTTAACATAAAACGAATAGGAACTTCGCCTGATTCCACGCATCCAGACGGATTTATGGGAGATGTTGGTGAATGCTGGGGCACTTATATTCACGGCATATTCGATAACGATTATTTCAGGAAGTGGTTCTTGAAAAGGATTGCAATAAAGCGAGGAAAACAGCTACCAAAGAGCGAAAACGGCATCGAATTTCTTAAGTGGAAAGATCAGCAGTATAATCTTCTGGCAGATCACTTCAGACGTTATGTTGACGTTAATCGAATATACGAAATCATCGGTCTTTAGGAGAAATAACGGTGTGGCCTGCTGATTTTTCTCCCTGGTATCTGGTTATGGCTTATGCATTGGATCTTATCATTGGAGATCCTCCCTGGATGCCCCACCCTGTTAGATGGATAGGGAACTTGATAAATCGCCTGGAAAAGATGCTCTATCCACAATATTCTGCACCTTCATGGAACCTCCTGTTCAGAGGCGGTGCGCTCGTAGCTTTCACGATTCTAATCACGGTCGGAAGTTTCTTGCTGGCAACCAAGCTACTTCCTCATCCCTTAAAGGATGTTTTTTTAGTATGGGTCACGTACACATTGTTAGCAACTAGAAGTCTTCACATCGAAACAAGGCGAGTTATTAAGGCTCTGGAGAAAGGTGATATTGAAGAAGCCAGGAAAGCTCTCTCCTGGCTTGTAAGTAGAGACACAGAAAAGCTTGACGAGAAAGGAATCCTCAGAGGAACTCTTGAGACACTATCCGAAAACATATCCGACGGTATCATAGCTCCTCTTTTCTACATTGGCATAGGGGGTCCTTTACTGGGGCTTTTGTACAAAACGATCAACACTCTTGATTCCATGATCGGTTACAAGAACGAGCGGTATTACTATTTTGGCAGAATCGCAGCTCGACTTGATGATATTTTCAACTATATTCCCGCAAGGCTAACGGGAATCTTCATTGTATCTTCAGCGTGGATTCTTCAATTTGTCAGCGAATCCATATCGCTCCGGAGTTCGCTGGATTGGAAACGTGGCTGGTATATTATGAAGCGAGATGGAAGGCTTCTCGCGAGCCCTAACGCTGGCATTCCCCAGGCAGCCATGGCAGGAGTGCTGGGAATACAATTGGGAGGTCCAACATTGTATTTTGGAAGGATTTTGAATAAACCGACAATTGGTGATCCGATACATCCGCTATCGTTAGAGTCATACAAACTGGGAGTTATTATTTTATATCTTTCTTCGGTAACAGGGCTTTTGATGAGCGTAATACTCGAGCTGATCGGCCAATTAAGAATGTTTTTCTAATTATGTGTAAGCTGGCAAAGAATTTTGTCTAATTTCGTTTCAACAGGGAGGAAAATTTTTAATGAAACAGTGGGCTCACGGTGGGAATATCTACGAGATGTCGCGAATCTTAGGATGCCAACCTGAAGATATTATTGATCTGAGTGCAAGTATAAACCCCCTGGGTCCACCTAAAGGACTAAGGGAAATTATATGCGATAGCTTCAATGCAGTTCGGCACTACCCTGATATAGAAAACAGAGAACTGATCAAAACTATAGCAGAGTGTAGCAGCGTGCAGGAAGATTGCATAGTTGTGGGTAATGGTTCTACTGAAATTTTGTACTGGATTCCTTACGCCTTGGACTTAAAACGCGCAGTAGTCATAGTTCCAACCTTTAGTGAATACATACGCTCTCTCGAAAATAAAGGCGTGATGGTAAGGATGTTAGTTACATCGTGGGAACATGGGTTTCAGCCAACAGAGTATCAGCTTGAAGTGGCCATAGATAGCGCTTACCCCGATGCTGTTTTTCTAACAAATCCGGGAAGTCCTTCAGGTGTTCCTCTTTCTCATGAAGTCCGAGAATTTGTAAAATACAGAGCAGAAAAAGGCGATTTTCTTTGGATTATAGACGAAGTATTCATTGACTTTTGCGAGGAATTTTCCCTGCTTGAACTTGTAAAGACATTGCCAAACATCGCGATAATACGATCTCTTACCAAATTTTACTCGTTACCAGGATTACGTCTTGGATATGCCATCGCTCATCCGTCTATATGCCAGAAATTAAGATCTTTTATTCCTCCGTGGTCTGTTAACGTTATTGCTCAGAAAGCCGGAGCGTATTGTATGAGGCAAAGCGATTTTCGGAGGAAAACCCTGGAGTTTTTCTCTAACGAGAGACCTAGAGTTTTTTGTGCTTTAAAAGAGATTCCCTGTGTGTCTTTCCTGGAGAGTTTAGCCAACTATGTTCTTATCAAACTGGAAAATTCCTGTCCGGCTAACGCACCGGAAATACAAGCTACTTTGATTGAACGAAACAGGATTCTGGTCAGGAATTGTGAAAATTTCAAAGGCTTATCAAATCGGTTCATCAGAATTGCTATATCATCTCCTGAAGTGAACGACTTGTGGTTAGGAGCCTTCAGAAAAATAATTGAATCTTCCGAAATAGGGAGAGGTAAAGGAAATGAGCAAAATAGAGATTGAGGTACCGTCTGTGTCGGTTATTATCCCGGCCTATAATGAAGAGGCATTTCTGGAAACGACGGTAAGTTCCGTCCTGAACACCAATTTCCCGTGCGAAGTCATAGTGGTAAACGACGGCTCCACAGATCGCACGCAAGAGATTATTGAAAGATTTGGAGGTCGAATAAAGGCTATCACTCATCCCAAGAATAAAGGCAAAGGTGCTGCCATGGCTTCAGGGATAAGGGAAGCAACTGGGGAAATCGTGGTATTCTGCGACGCCCATCTTCTAGGTCTCAAACACCATCATCTTTTATCCCTTGTTTTGCCGTTGGTTTACGGATCGGCAAAGGCGGTTCTAGGAATTGGTATACCTGAGGAACTATCGGCATCTTTAATAAGTTTTGTTCCCTTCTTCATCTTGACAGGGCAACGGGCCTATTATCGAAAGGACATTGAACCGCTCACAACCGAAATGGAAAAACTTGGCTATGGAGTGGAAACCTATCTTTTTGCAAAATTTCCTCGTGACAAAACGGCTCTCGTGCTTCTGCCCGGTCTTATTCATTTAACCAAACAGGATATGCTTCCAAAAAAGGCGATTGTGACCGGTTACTTACGGGAAACAAAGGAAATTCTCGGCACCATTGGTAAATTGGCTAAGAAGAGAATAGCGGATAGCATTACTAACAACAGGGGAGTTTGAGACATAACCTACTGAGAAAACCTTCCGACAAATGAGATTCCCCAAATAAAAAATTTGGAGCGGGAAGAGAGATATTTTCTGTGAGGAGGGAGTTATATTCTCTTTTCCCGCTCCTAGGCTATGACTTTCTAAGCAAGGCCTACCATAGGAAGAAGGATCATCAGACCCAACCAGATGACAAATCCACCGAAAATGTCGAAAAGTACGCCGGCCCTGATCATTTTCGTAATGGGCACCATACCAGACCCGTAGACTATAGCGTTTGGAGGTGTAGAAACAGGAAGCATAAACCCCCAGCTAGCCCCAAGGGTTGCACCGATTGCTGGGGGAATAGGATTTACACCAGCCGCTTGAGCTAAAGAAATAACAACAGGAACAACCATATTTGCCGATGCTGTATTAGATGATGTTTCGCTGACTAAGATGGCAATGAAAATAGATCCCAAGGTTATTCCCCACATAGAGGTAGCGCCACTTAGGCTCATGAGAGATTTACCTATCGCATCGGCGAGTTTCAACTCAAACATGAGCTCTCCAAGGGTTAAACCGCCACCAAAAAGCAAAAGGGTTCCCCAGTCAATATTTGTTGCTTGTTTCCATGATATTGTAAATTCTCGTTCCTTCCAGTTTGTGGGAAGCAAGAACAAAAGGGTTGCTCCCACAAGGGCCGCTATGCTTTCAGGGAAAATCTTATTGTAATTTTTGTATAGTGCGCTTTCTGTTCCGTAGATAAGAGCGATAACTCCAGGAATAAGCCAGAGAGCCACCGTTACACAAAAAGCTATCATTACATTCTTCTGTCCCCTGGTCCATGGTCCGATGAGAGCTCTTTCTTTAAGAATATAATCTGTTCCACCCTCTAGACGGGACACCTCTGGTTTATGAAGATAGTACATCAAGACGAAGAGCAGAAAATACAAAAAGATAAGAAGAGGAACGGCAAAAACCATCCACTGGAAGAAAGCAATTTTCACATTGCAAAACTTTTCTATCATGGCTATGCCTATGATATTTGGAGGGGTTCCTACTGGAGTTCCGATTCCTCCTGCGGAAGCGCTGTAAGCTGCCATCAGCATCATAGCCGTTCCAAATCGAAGTTTTGTTGGATCTACAAACTTTCCGGTTTGGCGATGTATAATATCGGCGATAGAGTAAACTATTCCAAGACCTATTGGAAACATCATAGCCGTTGTAGCGGTATTGCTTATCCACATGGAAATAAAAGCGCAGATAACGCCAAAAGCAAACAATATTCTGCTTGTACTGTTTCCCACAGATCGAATTGACATGATGGCGTAAGCAAACCGCTTGTCTAAGCCGTGAATGCTCATAGCTTCTGCAATAATGAAACTTCCAAAAAACAGGTAGATAATAGGATCGGCAAAGGGTGCTAAAACTTTTTTTACATTAGCTACTCCCAATATTACGCAAAGGATAGCTCCCCAGAGTGCACTCATGGGAATCGGAATAGGTTCCGTAATCCACCAAACGGCTGTCCACGTAACTATGGAAGCAAGAGTATGAGCTTTAGGGGTTAAAGACGGCATAGGAATAAGATACACAATAATAGCTACAAGAGGCCCCAAGAAAAGCCCTATAGTTTTTCTCCAATTTTCAAATCGCTCTTCTTTTTCTGACAAAACTTCCCGGATTTCCTCTTTCTGAGGCTCTAACTGTTTGCTTTTAACACTTTCGTTGCCTATCATGATTCTTTCCCCCGTCCATTATTTCTTATTCCAACGGTTTTTTCGCGTTCTTCCACAACACACTAAAAAGATCGCTCAAGCGAACGATCCCCTTTGCGGCATTTCCAGAAAGAACAACTAAATACATGTATGGTCCTGAGACCATATGAAGAAAGACTTTTTCACAGGGCATGTCTTCAGACACGTATTCTTTTTCTGAAAAGTGATACATAATGTCCTTAACGGGTAATTCGTGGACTAAGCTTCTAATCTGTTTTAAGAGTTCTTCCCAGGAAGACGGTGGATTCCCCAAGCTTTCTCCAAGAGCGGTCACAACATCAACAAGACGAATATATCCAACAATTTTTAGATTCTGATCATGAACAAAAACTACCCGTGGTTTATACTCAAGGGCAGAGCGAGCTCTCCAGGCATCCATCATCAAAATAGCATCATATACGGATCTATCCTCTGCGACCTTGGCACAATCCGTAATGGGTATCATCAAATCTCTTGCTTTCATGTCGGCGGCTCCCTTCTAAATCTTTTTATTCACCTAATAAAGAAACGCCGGAAAAGCCATTGATCCATATAGCCCTCAAGGCTTATCCTAGACCTACGCCTTTTAGAACAGACAGCACTATTGCCGCAGCCATAACGGAGCCGATCTGGCCTCCCGTATTGGCTCCCATGGCATGCATAAGAAGCCAGTTATTTGTATCGTACCTACGACCTTCTATTTGAACCACTCTGGCCGCCATGGGATATGCCGATATGCCAGCAGCGCCGATAAGAGGATTAATTTTGCCCTTTGATAAGAAGCACATGAGTTTCCCAAAAAGAACACCCGTTACCGTATCCAAACAGATGGCTAGCAATCCAAGAGCGAGAACGATAAGCGTCTGAGGTTTAAGAAAAATATTTCCGTCCATTGTCCCACCTATGGAAAGACCAAGAAGAAGGGTAACAATATTTGCTATTTCGTTTTCAGATGCTTTTGTAAGACGAGCAACAACACCCGACTCCTTCATTAAATTGCCGAGCATTAACATACCCATCAGAGGAGTGCCCATAGGAGCGATGATGCAGCAAACGATTGTTACGACGATAGGAAAGAGAAGTTTCACCTTCTTTGATACACTCTTTTGAGAAGGATACTCCATCCTAATGAGCTTTTCCCTTTTGGTGGTGAGCATTCGCATAATAGGAGGCTGAATAAGCGGCACTAAAGACATGTAAGAGTACGCCGCTACAGAAACTGCTCCAAGAAGATGAGGTGCAAATTTTGAGGTTACATAAATAGCAGTAGGGCCATCACAAGCACCGATAATGCCAATTGATACGGCATCCAGAAGATTAAAACCAAGAAGAAGTGCTATAAGAAAGGTGAGAAATATGCCGAATTGTCCGGCTGCCCCTAGAAGGAGAATTCTAGGGTTTTCTAAAAGCGGTGCAAAATCCGTCATGGCGCCAATGCCGATGAATATGAGGCATGGGAAAACTTCATTGGCAACGCCGAATTCGTAAAAGTGCCTCAAAAGACCATCAGATCCCATTAGATTGGCAAGAGGAATATTTACAAGGATTGCTCCAAAGCCAATAGGCACAAGAAGAAGAGGTTCATATCCCTTTTTTATGCCCAGGTACAGAAGGCCACATCCTACAGCGATCATTATGATGTTCTGAATGGTAATAGCGCTAAGACCAGAAGTAAGAGCCGAAATGCCAGTGATGATAATCTCTTCCATCAGGACCTCCCCTTATCATTAGTCTCTTCTTCTTCACGATACGGAAATAATCTTTTCAGACCTTCTACAATAAGGGTAAGCAACCAGAGAGTAAGAAGAGTGCCTACCATTCCAACAAAAGCAATAACAAGCCCTTTCGCTACCATATCCCCACTCCGTGTTTCTTAAACGATGAACCATGCCTATCATTTTCTAATGCCCGCTAATTAAAGGGCGCCCTGGGGCGTTGGAGCGTTATGCAAGATCCGTGCAAGAGTTCTATAGCTTTCAGTTAGTGGGAAGATTAGATGGTCAGGAACAAATTTTGAGGTTCTTGTATGCCATTGTGGCGAAAATTTGCGACAATGTGGCTAAAATTAGCCACCATGGTGAACAAACCTAGGAATTACTATTGAATCCTGTAAGCTGATACTTTTCCAGCTTATACCGTAGAGTTCCTCTTGGAATTCCGAGAAGTTTTGCCGCTTGAGACACATTTCCGTTGGCAAGTTGGAGGGCTTTCTTTATGAAGGAAAGAGCAAGCCGGTCAAGTACTTCTTCCAAATTCATTCCTTCAAGAGGTATGTTAAAGGAAGATAAGAAGTTGTTATCAAAGGTAATATCTGCAGTCTGTGCAATTTCTTTTGGAAGGTGATGGACGTCGATTAACTTGTCATCGTGCATTATACATATTCTTTCCAGAACATGAGCAAGCTCCCTGACATTTCCTGGCCAGGAGTAAGCCAGCAAAAGTTTTTCCGCTTCAGGCGAAAATCCCTGAAAATTACGGCTATATTTTTTGTTGTATTCTGCCACAAAATGTTTTGCTAAAGGAATAATGTCCTCAGGCCGTTCTCGAAGAGGTGGAATGTAAAGAGGAATAGCATTAAGCCTAAAGTATAGATCTTTCCTGAATTTGTTTTCTAGGACATACTTCTGAAGATCCTGGTTGGTGGCGGCAATAATTCTAATATCCACTTTGTAAGACTGAGTTCCCCCAAGACGACGAATGGAACGATCTTCTAAAACTCGAAGAAGTTTCGCCTGAAGCCCGGGAGCTAACTCACCTATCTCGTCAAGAAAAACGGTGCCTCCATTGGCCACTTCGAAAAGTCCTAACTTTTTCCCTCTGGCTCCCGTAAAAGCCCCCTTTTCATACCCGAAAAGCTCACTTTCCAAGAGATGCTCTGGCAAAGCAGCACAGTTTATTTCTACAAAAGGATCTTTTGATCGAGGACTCAAAGCATGGATAGTCCTCGCAAACAAATCCTTTCCAACACCGGTTTCTCCTGTAATCAACACAGTAGCATCCGAAACCGCTGCAATTCTTTTGACCTTTTCAAGAAGATCCTTAGTTATTGGGCTTTCTGCTATTATTGGCTTACCCCTTAGAATACCATCATGATGAGAACGAAAAGCTTTAACTTCTCTCTTCAGCCTTTGCGTCTCTAAAGCAAGTTTAACAATGAGAGTTATTGCGTCTGCTTTAAAAGGTTTTTTAATGTAATCGTATGCTCCCAACTTGATAGCTTCTACAGCGGACTCCACAGAGGCATACCCTGTGATAATTACTACCAGGATGTCTGGATCTTCTTCTTTCAGCTTTTTAAGAACTTCAATGCCCCCCATGTCGGGAAGGTTTAAATCAAGAAGGACCAAATCAACAGACGAACTTCTCACAATATCAAGAGCTTCACGAGCTGTTGATGCTACGATACTCTCATATCCTTCGTCCCTTAGAATACGCTGAAGATTGTCACATATAAAATCTTCATCATCAACAATAAGAATCCTGCCCCCGTTCATGACTCGACAGTCTCCTATCACCGTTCTATGGGTATATCAAAATAAAAGGTTGAACCTTTACCTGGAGCACTTGTCACATTGATTCTTCCTCCGTGCTCCGTGATAATGCTGTGGGCTATAGCAAGACCAAGACCACACCCTGATGATCGGCGACTGAAAAAAGGATCGAAAATATAGGGTAGATCCTGTGGATCAATTCCCTTGCCCGTATCTGAAACCACAATGCGAACGGAATCCTTTGAAATCATTGAATCTTCGGCCTTCACCATGAATATCTTAACAAACAGTGTTCCTCCCCCTTCTTTCATGGCCTGAATAGCGTTCAGAAAAAGATTTAAAAAGACCTGCTTTATCCTTTCTCTGTCTATGTCAAGTGGTGGAAGAGACTCTTCAACCTCGGTGATTATGCTTACTTTGCTGTTTTTTGCCAGTTTTCTTACGAAGAAGAGAGTATCCGCTAAAACAGAAGAAAGATGTACCTTTTCAATATTAAAATTTCTGGAAGGTCTTGCAAAATCCAGGAGTCCGTTTACAAGGTCTTCAAGCCTTTCTATTTCCTGGAGAGATCTTCTAATAAGTTCTTTATACTCTTCCTGTTGGATTCGATCGTGAAGATCGTCCATCATAAGAGAAATCCCTGTAAGAGGGTTTCTTATTTCGTGAGCAATGCCCGCCGCCAGTACACCCAAACTGGCAAGACGATCTGTTCTCCTGAGATGTTCTTCCATCTCTTTTCTGGTTGTTATGTCTTGGAAGAAAATTAAAAGATTTCTTTCGGGTAAATTTTCAACAGCAAGCACCGATGATGAGTATTCAACCACGTACTCCTTTCCGTCAGGAAATGTTATCGTTGACTCCATAGCCGGTTTTATCGAGCAACCAGATTCCAAGCATTCGCGTACCAAACTGTTCCAGCCAGGAAAATCCTTAAAAGCTTCCAGAAAATGTTTTCCTATCACTTCCTCTTTATTGATTCCAAAAAATCGTTCTGCATAAGGATTAAACCATCGTATATGTCCCTGCCCATCGAAAACGACGACTCCAAGTGGAATCTTAGCAAGAATTAAAGTGACAAAGTTCTTTTCTTTAACCAATTGCCAGTAAAGCTCCGAATACTCGATGGCTCTGGCGGCATCTCCCGCAAGAATTTCCAAAGCCTCTATTTCTGTATTCCCAATAGAGGATTCCTCACCAACCCTGTCAGCTCCTAAAACCCCTATGACTTTGTCTCTACTCCTTATGGGTACCCAAACGATGTGTTTACTTCCTCCAGAAAGGGCAATCTTTTTATCTAGCTCGGTTGCGTTTTCGCTGCTGTAAACATTCTCAATAAACACAGTACCTCCTGTGCGAAAGGCCTTTACAAGAGCGCAATCATGACGGTCCACATTGAAAGAAGAAGAGAAAGCAATTTTTTCATGATCTGGCGAAAATTGGTAGGTTCCTTTGCATATCAATTGACGGCTTTGGGGATCGAAAAGATATAAGATTGCTCTATCGTACCCAAGTCCTTCTACGGCTATTTTCAATACAGACCTAAGAACATCATCCCGCTTATAGGCTATGCTCATAAGCTGGCTTAGAGAATGAATGTTTTTAATGATTCGTATCTGCCTTTCAAGTTCATAGGAGTACTGCTCCAGATTCTTCTTGGACTGGGTCAATTCTTCAAGAGAACGTTCAAGCTTCATCCGATGTTCGTGAATCTCATGCGCCATAGCTTCAAGGTTCTTAGATAGAATCTCCAGCTCATCTCCTGTATGAACGATAATATCCTCGGGTAACTTCTTATCGGCGATTTCAACAGCTTTCTGAGCAAGATGGCGTATTGGTTTTGTAATTGTCCTTGCCAGGACTAAAGCTACGCACGCTGCAATAAGAAGGGAAAAAACAAGAACCAGAAAACTTTCCGTCTTTGTCCGGAAAAGCATTTCTCTAATAGCTTTTTCTGTAGAAACAACAGGCTCTTTGAACTTTGAAATTTCAACCCCGATCGTGATACCACCGAAAATTCCATAGCGATCATAGGGAGGAGTGTTGTAACGAATAGGGGCATAAGCCATCACACGAGGTATTCCACCGACATTGAAGGTTCTGGTCACACCAGAGCGCCCTTTACGAACCTCCGATGCGATAAGCGGATAGTTTTCATTTACCATACCTGCGTAGTCAAGATTAAAAGGAGCTTTTCCAGCCATGAGATTTTCGTAGTAATGAGGATCAAGAGGGTCGAATTCGCTCCCATCAGGGCGAAGACTTCTAATGTCGCAGTACTTTGGATGAGATATTATCCATCCTTCATCATCGAACATGAAGGCATAATTTCCACTGGAATAAGACGGAAACACGACAAAACGCTCTTCTGTGGGAAGAATATGCATGGTAAATTCCATAAGATGACGATGATCGAGAGAAAGGACAATCACCCCGGAGGTTCCATCTTCATCCTCAGAGCACTTTACGGCAAATCTGACTACTCCCTCGTATTTTTTTCCTTCTACGGCATGTTCTACATCCTTTGCTTCATTCAACTGTTCCTCCAAAGAGACGAACCACCCTGTAACATGAGATACATAAACTTTACCAGGCGGAAGCTTCATAACTTCCAGAAAGTATTTTTCCGATTTGTAAGTTGTGTTCTCAGGCTTGGATATATCTCTCAGCTCTTCTTGCCTAACTGGATAACCATCGACAATTCTGATCAGTTCCTGCCCTGAAAAATCAACAAAAGCAATTTCTCGATACAAAGGCATGTCGCGCCACACTTCTACAGGATGGTCATTCGTTCCTTCTTTTGTCCACACAGTCTTCCTATGCATTGTGTAGAATTGTTGAAACACCTCTACCTTCTTCGGAAGAAGACAGAGCAACTTTGCGTCTGTTTCAACCGCCTGGAGAAATTCACTTACCCTGCCGGCAAGCTCAACAGCTCTTAGTTCAAGAGACTCTCGAGCTTTTTTCTCAATCTGAAGAGAACTTTTTTCTAGTGCCGCTTTAGTCAAGCCGTGAAGGTTTAAAATATGCGTAAGCCCTAGGATGCTGGCAGGAAGCAAGGAGACAACGATTAGAACAAAGGTTAATTTTTTGGCAATAGAAAGTTGGATTCTACCCATTTGTGAACTCACACATTCCCTTGGTCTCATAAGCTCTCCACTAGTAAGATTAGCACGAGAAAGTTTCGTTTTCCACAACTGCTGCCGGTAACGATTTCTGAAAATCTTACCGCGAACTCAAATTTTTCTTGCTTCCTTTCCCTTCAAAAGCTACCACCATTTCTTGTAATATTTATCCACCGTGTTACAATGCAAATGGTAGTTCACATGCTATAAAACGGAAGAGCACAATCGTAGCGACTGGAGGAAATTTAGGAATTATGCAGACGAGAGTTATCCCAATTCAGCTAGGTGAAGTGATTAAAATTCCTGCACGAGGGCTTTCCCCAATTTTTGAGCGGAAACTGCATGAAAAGCTAGTTTTTACAAATCCTGAATACGAACGTCGTCATAACGCCGGTCTGTGGATTGGAAACATTCCGCCAACGATATCGTGTATTCGCAAAGTTAGGGGATACTACATTATTCCCAGAGGATTTTATTACGAACTGATAAATCTCTGCCATAAATTCAAACAGCCCTATAAGGTGGTTGACTTACGAAGATCTTTTCCTCCCCTTGAAATAGATTTCCACGGTTACCTGAAGGAATATCAGCAACAAGCAGCAGAAGCGGTTCTTGAACGAGATTTTGCGACTATCGTGGGTGGTTACAAAACAGGAAAAACGGTAATCGCTCTATACACAATAAGCGAAAGAAAGCAACCAACCCTTGTCATGATACCCAAGCTGGAACTTCTAGATAGCTGGTACAGAAAAATTCAAATCTTTCTCCAGATTCCTGAACAAGAAATAGGGCTTTACATTCAGGGACAAAAAACTATCGGAAAGCACATAACTATAGCTCACACTAGCGAAGTGCTTAAGTATTGGGAGGAACTTGCCGATCAATTTGGTTACATCATTCTGGATGATGCTCATCGTTGTCCAACCAGGATCGTTACTCAGATCATCCCAAGGTTTGATTCGATGTATATGCTGGCACTCTGCCATGAATTTACTCTTCAGGATAAACACTTCCAGATGATCAGATTCTACATCGGAGAACCTGTATACACAATCGATGCTAAAAGTGCTCGTGAAGGTTGCGGAGTCATAAAGGCAGAAATAGTGGCAAAGCCAACAGACTTCACATATTCATACCGATCCAGAGCAGATTATCTTGCAATGTTTCAGCATCTCATGGAAGATCAGGCCAGGACCGACATTATAATAAGGGACATCGAGGAAGCCATACAGAAAGGGGATGGCCCAGCAGTTGTTGTAACCGGTGGACCAATTCAGGAAGATATATTCTACAGGATTCTATCCGATCGGGGATATTCGGTTCACAAGGTTTCCATTCCATATACCTTTCTTGAAGAAGGGTCAGAGAAAGAATCTGAAGAATCAGGGGATTTAAGTCTTAGCGAACCTCGCATTAATATACCGGACGATTATGATGTTCTGATACTCACTCCGAGGACTCTGGCCAGCTGTTATACCTATCTTAAAAAAGTTAGAAGCGTGTTCCTGGCCGTTCCTCTTTACTTCACCGATCCTCTGCTGAACGCCTTAAAGAGTCTTAGCACAATGTCCGGAAACGGTGGTTCTAAAAATTTAGCCCATCCACATAAGAAGATAAAAATTTTCGACTATGTCGATACCAACATTGGGCTTTTGACGAATTACTTCCGTATGAGATCTTACAATTACGGTCTGCCACCGGATGTAACCTTAAAGCAATCTCAAAAGGTATCCCAAGACGAATAGGTTCTGAGGACAAACTTTCATGAAGCTACACTGTCATCCCGAACGAAGTGAGGGATCTCCTGGGGGATTTCTCGGCAATTCGTGCTTTGGGATGACAAGATCGCTTCCTGGTTTTGTAGCTCTAGGGGCTTTGCTGAAAAAATGTCCCCATGTGATCACCTTAGGTGTCCGGCCTCAGTTTATGTGCTACTCTAACGAAGAACTGGCTATTTTAAGATCTGCGCCAATTGTTCTTTTTCCGACCAGCAGATATGTCGGAATCTTTCAAGCTGCAGGAAAACCCACTTTTCCATCTCCCGCCTCTTATTATTTTCGCAAATGGCGATTTCCTCAGTGGGCTCTAGCTTCCTACTTCAATCTGCCATCCCTGCTCACCCGTTGCTACAAGAGAAGTACGACACCAGAAGCCATACTGGAAGAATTCTCCCTCCCCCTCAGGGTAATGGATTTAAAAAATGACCGTTCTGGAGGTGTATTGGTTGAAAACGAAGAAAAGTTAAGGCAATTGCTTCGAGAAAAACAATGTATGGTTATTATTCAGGAAGAACCGAGACGCATAACCGCAAAGGTTGTTCTGGTGTTTATTCTTTACGAATGGGTTGGGTTTATTGCGGACCTTCCGGGGGAAGTTATTCCAAAGTCAATAATCGAGCAGTCCCTTCAAATCGTGCGAAAAGCCAATCTTGACGATATTGCCATTGAATGGATACTTACCGAAAGAGGCTGGCTGTTTGCCGGGATGAACTTCCCTCCTCTGATTTTCTACTCGCCAGCAGGTTCTATCATTGACCGTAGAGTTTTCCTTTGCCACAAACTTACGGAAAACGCCACTGGATTGGGTTAACAGTATTGAAAAGAAAATCCCGAAGATTTGCCGTTGATTCCTCGCCAAGGATTATGTCCAGAAGTTTCTTTTTCTTTTCGTAGTAAATCACTTCTGGTTTGCCTTCGATATGAGCCAGAGTCTTCGCTAGTTCGATGGCGTCCTGGAGGTTGCCAAGTTCATCCACAAGTCCCAGATTCTTTGCCTTTGCTCCGGTCAGTATTCTACCGTCCGCTATCTGTCGCACAGATGCTTCTTCCATACCCCGAGCTCTGGCAACATCCTTTACGAACTGATCATGCACTTCAAGTATCGTGTCTCTTAATAGAGTTTCCTCTTCTGGGGTCATAGGCCTGGCTGGATTCCCTATGTCTTTAAATTCACCGCTTTTTATCACAACAGTGCTGTATCCAATTTTTTCGAAGAGCTTTTCGAAATTGGGAAAAACCGCAATTGCTCCAATACTTCCTGTTACTGTTCCAGGATTTGCTACAACCTTGGTGGCTACACATGATATGTAATACCCACCTGAAGTTGCCATACTTCCCAGAGAAGCTACCACTGGTTTAACAGCCTTTGTCTTCTCCACCTCACGGTAAATTTCTTGAGCTGCGCTGACACCTCCACCCGGCGAGTCAACCCTCAAGACAATAGCTTTGACTCTGCTATTTTCTCTGAAACTCTTCAGTCCTTCGATATATTCTCGGGAGTCTGTAATGAGTCCTCTAACTAACAGAACACCAACCTGAGGACCTGTTTTCAGCCCTTCCTTTTTATCCCAGATCACATAACCTAGCACTATCAAAATAGGTATCACCACGAAGATTATAAAAAAACCCCATAAAATTCCTTTCAAAACACTCCTCATGGTGCAATCACCTTTTCCCTCGTAAAGAAAGGAGGGTGGCCAAAGGAATTACACAAACCACCCTCTCTTTTCATTCAAAGTTCATTTACTTTTGCTGGATAAGGTCTCCAAGTTTTGGCAATTCATCTTTTTGAGATGCTCTGAAGCTTTCTATTTCTTCTCGCTCTCGATCTTCCATAAGTCTTTTAATAGACAGGCCAATTTTCCTTTCCTGTGGAGCCACATTAATCACCTTGGCTTCTACCTTTTGGCCTACCTGATAAGCCTGCAGAGGATTACTCCCCTGCCCGTGATCTCCTCCCACCTCGGAAACATGAACCAGTCCTTCGATACCTTCTTCAATTTCAACGAAAAGGCCGAAGTCGGTGATATTTGAGATGGTACCGGAGACAACCGATCCGACGGGATAGCGATCACCTATGGTTTCCCATGGATCCGGCTCCAGCTGTTTAATTCCCAGAGAAAATTTCTTTTCGTTCTTGTCTATGTAAAGAACCTTTGCCCGGACAGTCTGGCCTTTCTGAAAAACTTCCGAAGGATGCTTTATGCGTTTTGTCCAGGAAATGTCAGATATATGAATTAAGCCGTCTATACCCTCGGCTATCCCAACGAAAACGCCAAAGTCGGTAATATTTTTAATTTTCCCTTCGATGATGGTGCCCACAGGGTATCGTTCGGCTACTATATCCCATGGATTCGGCTCAAGTTGCTTCAAGCCCAGAGAAATTCTGCGTCGTTCCTTATCAATACTTAGCACAACGGCTTCCACCACATCACCGACATTCAAAATCTTAGATGGATGACGGATCTTTTCCGTCCATGACATCTCCGAAACATGGATTAGCCCTTCCACGCCTTTTTCCAGCTCAATAAAGGCACCGTAGTCAGCAATACTTACCACTCGTCCCTTTACTCTTGATCCTTCGGGATATTTCTGATCCACATTATCCCACGGATCTGGCTCGAGTTGTTTCAGTCCAAGAGAAACTCGCTCATTTTCACGGTCGTAATGAAGAACCTTAACGGTGATCGGATCGCCGATTTTGAACATCTCTGATGGATGCCCTACTCTGCCCCAGCTCATATCGGTAATGTGAAGCAAGCCGTCCACGCCCCCCAGATCAACGAAAACGCCGTAATCAGTGATATTCTTCACAACACCACTTACAACTTTACCCTCTTCCAGCTTGGCAAGGGTTTCAGCTCTCCTGGCTTCACGCTCCTTCTCGAGAATAACCCTTCTGGAAAGCACAACATTTCGGCGACGGCGATTATACTTAAGAATCTTAAAGGTCATGGTTTTGCCGACCAAAGCATCTAAGTCCTTGACAGGCCTAATATCCACCTGAGATCCCGGAAGAAAAGCAGGAATGCCGATATCTACCGAAAGTCCACCTTTGACTTTAGCAACAACTCGTCCTTCGATGATCCCGTCTTCTTCATATATGCGGCTGATTTCTTCCCACACTTTTATCTTTGCCGCCTTTTCTTTGGAGAGATAAACCACTCCCTCTTCATCATCGTGATACTCGAGAAGCACATCTACTTCATCACCTACACGAACCGTGAGAGCGCCTCTTTCGTCTCTGAACTCGCTGGTAGGAATAATCCCTTCAGACTTATAACCTATGTCTACCACAACATAATCGTCCGTAATATGAACGACCTTTCCCCTAACAACCTCACCTTCCTGAAATGTTTGAAAGCTTTTTTCGTATAAATCCTCTAAATTTTCCTGACCTACTTCGTCCCCGCCGTCATCACCCATCTTGATCATTGCGGATTGAGTGTAAAATCCCTCTCGTCCATTTTCTATTCCTTCTTTCATTGTCATAACGTTCTTGACCCCCTTGCCTATAAATAATTCGGCTTCAAAGAAGCCCAAAAGATGAAATAAATAATGCTTGTGTAATAGCAAATTGTGATAAGCTTTACAATGCTTTTTTCTCTTATATTTCGAATTAGATGCATTTCTGGCGATAAAGTTCAACAATTTTTTCAACCACCGTTTCCACATCAATACCAGTTGTATCTATCGTTACTGCATCAGGGGCTTTGACCAGAGGAGCCAGACTTCGTTCTGAATCAGCCATATCTCGTTCAACAACCTCCTTAAGTATTTCTTCAAAAGCAACTGGAACCCCCTTAGCAACAAGTTCCCGCCATCTTCTTAAAGCTCGTTCCTCGGGGGTAGCTGTTAGGAAAACCTTAAGGCATGCATCGGGGAAAACCACCGTGGTAGCGTCCCGTCCCTCTACCACAACGGGAGCTTTAGCTGCAAGAGCTTTCTGAACCTCGTTAGCGAACTCTCTCACTTCCTGTATTCTGGCGAGCCGAGACGCTTCCATAGCTATTCTAGGATCATGAAGCTCTCCATTGATTATCCGTCCCTGATACTTCACAACGAATGAACCCTCTAATACGTCAAACTCCAGAGGAATAGATTTAAGCTCCCGGGCAAAATCCTGTAGATTCAAACCGTGATAAACGTTCAAGAATGCCCAGGAACAGGCTCTGTAAATAGACCCGCTGCTAATAAAAAGAAACCCAAGACGTCGAGCCACCTCAGAACAAACAGTGGTTTTACCAGACCCCGCCGGGCCATCTACTGCGATAACTTTCAGTTTTCCCCTGCCGCTCAAAACTGAACCTCTTTGAGAACTTCTTTCAGAGCCAGGATAAATCGTTCGTTCTCTTCAGGAAGTCCCACTGTTATTCTAATGAATCTTTCTAGTCCGTAAGAATCCATAGCTCGCACAATAACCCCCTTCCTGAGCAAGCTCTGATAAACCACTTTGGCATGCACTGGAAGCTCTATTAGAAAGAAATTCGTGTGGGTTGGGATATAATTAAGACCCATTTCGCTAATCCGGTCATAAAGGTATTTCAGCCCTTCCCACACCACCTGTCTGGATTTATTCAGAAATTCATCATCGTCGAGAGCGGCGAGAGCTCCCACCTGGGCAAGTATATTCACATTGAAGGGCTGACGCACTCTGTTCAGGTAATCGGCTATTTCAGGGTTTGTAAAACCATAACCTATCCTTAATCCAGCGAGCCCGTAGGCTTTCGAAAAGGTCCTTAAGGCGACAACGTAAGGTCCCGAGAGATGTATGTAATCAATGGCATTGAAAGATACTCCATCCTGCATAAATTCGATGTAGGCTTCGTCAACCACAACAACTACGTTTTTCGGAAGTTTTTTAAGGAAAGAATCCCATTCTTCCCTGGATACTACTGTACCGGTAGGATTATTGGGATTGTTAACGATTATGACCTTTGTGCGATCAGTCACCGCCGAAGCCATCCCTTTAAGGTCCACTCGATAATCTACAAGAGGCACCGAAATCGCTCGCGCTCCCACAACTTGAGCCACGATTTGATACATCAGAAAGGATGGCTGAGGCACAATAATTTCATCGCCCTGCTGTAGAAAAGCTTTTGAAACCATTTCTATGATTTCGTTAGAACCGTTACCGAGCACAATCCCATCAAAGGGAACATTAAATTTTTCAGCCAGCTTGCGTCTAAGATAAAAGCTGCTTCCGTCGGGATAACGATGAAGCTTTCCCAGAACCTGCTTGATAGCTTCTACAGCTTTTGGCGATGGTCCAAGAGGATTTTCGTTGCTTGCCAGCTTGATGGCGTCCTTAATGCCGTACTCTCTTTCCAGCTCTTCCAAAGGTTTTCCAGGAGGATATGGCACAATCTGTTTTATATGCTCTGGAACTATCATGGATGTTAAAAGCCCCTTTCGAGAAAGAAATTCTTGGGAAACATCCTCTCTGTGCTCTCTGTGGTAAGAACAAAAAGCTCACCACGGGGTACCCAGAGAACACAGAGAAACTCGGCTCTCCTTATTACACGAAGAATCATTAAGTTGCAATCGTTTTGTGGAAATGTTTTGAACCGATACAGAAACTGCTAACCACAAATTTCCGCCTGAGACAATCTTTGCTTTGCCGAAGAGGATTTTCGTGATTAAAATTAAAAATTGAATTACAAAGCCTTCTAGCCTTCTCTTCTAAACTAAACGCAACGAAGGAGATGGAGCCGCTATGAACGTTGGGTCTGCGGAAGTAACATTAGCGTCTGATGCTTTGAAACTTCACCTGGAACTTACCAGGAAAGCCCCGATTCAGATTGATCCTGTTTTCCTAATACTGAAAGAACCTTTCAACGGAGCCAAAGGCCTCGAGCAACAGGCTGAAACTCTTATTGTGGAATACCATCATCGCTACAAGAACTGGCAGGTTATTCTTGATGAAACCAAGAGATACATAACGTCTAACCAACGGTTCTGGGAAAAACATTCGTCCCGAGGACGGATTGTTTTTTTGTTGAATAAAATCATCTTCGACGCTTTCCTACAATCTGCTCAACCGGCCGTTAAATCTACTGCCATCGATGAACTTATTGCATTCTGGAACAGAATTTTAGACTCGAGCACTCTCAGACCCTTGCTCGCAAATTCCCCCGAAATACCTATAAAGGCTTTTGAAAACCCTTTAAACATTGAAGAACTCAACGGAGGCGTCATCGCTTTCTTCCTCGATAAACTGCTCAACCTCGACGACGATCATTTTTTCATCCTGCTAAACAGCTTCTATTCTCTTAAGCCTCTGGCTAAAAAGCTTTCTCTTGTATGGCAAAGCAATGGGGAATTCCTGCAAATTCTTCGGAATTTGCTATTCCGGGTATTTCGCCACACCTACAACTATTGGCTTAATCAGGAAGACCCCTGTGAATGGATAAAACCCTACATCGAATCAAACGAGGATCTCGCCTATCTTGAAAGTTGCATTCCCATAAGCCACGCAAATCTCAAAGCCAATCTGGAGTCGCTGATCAAAACTCAGTCGATTCCGGATTACAGCCAGGCTTTGATGATCCTAACCGACTTGCCAGACTACAGGGACATTGTGAGAGCATACGAAAAATTCCCTGAGGAACTAAACCGTTATCCTATCCGAGACGTTACTCGCCTCAGTATGATAATCCGCCTTAAAATCACTCAGGTTAAAGGGCTTGAGGCAATTCAGGAGGAAATGCTCAACCGAGTTAACCGCGATCTTGCCTTATGGCTAAAAAATCAATCTGAAGACACTCTTGCAGACACGATTGATACCGTTATGGAAATCCTCAGAGCCAGTTTTCACACCTATCCCGAAGCAGTGCTCCGATGCGTCCGCACCTTCGGAGTTGAGATTGTATCCGGCGGCAATAAAAGACTCATTGATCATTTCCTCGATCGGACCATTGCCTTAGGTTTCCAAACGGCTCAAATCAAGGGAGTCAGCACCTACTGGCAGGTTCAGGTGAATAACGCTCATATTCTAAACATCCGCGTATGGCTGGATATTATCAAGTGCAACCCACAGAAAACCAAACAACTCCTGTCGGCACTTATTGTCTATCTTTCCCTTACCGGAACATGTATTCGCGATACAGATCTTTTCCAGCGTGATGTAAGCGCTCTTTTACACGCTCCCATCGCTCCAGTTTATAATCTGGTGAAGCAATTAACACGGCTTTTCCCGGTTTACTTCAACGAAATAGGTGCTGAAGGAACTCTAAGGAGCGTATCCACGGAAGTTGACGAAATACATGGTCGAGGCGATCCGCTTGTTCATTTTCTAAGGAAGCAGAGCCATGTGGAAAGCAACAATCTCACTGTGCCTTTCATAGAAGGCATTTTCAGATTTTGGTATTCTCTCGACCCATCCCACATCAAAACATTCTTACCCGGGGAGGTGTATAGCACCATTGACATATCGAGCCCATTCGTCCAGCATCCCCATAGGCTCATTAAAGCTTTATTCGATGAAGCCATCGTTCACAAGGTTGAGGATCTTCTCGACATAAGCGAAGAAACGCTCAACACCGTCTTCGACCGCATTCCGGATGTTCCATCCAAAGAAAAACGAAGAGTCGTCCTGATGGTGAAATTTTACCAACTCCTTTACCAAAAGTATAATCTCGACCCAAAGGACATTGTCGAATACCTCCACAAAGGTGCTCAACTTGGCCTTCCTAATCCATCTGAGCTGATCGCTGCTCTGGAAAATGGCGATAGTTTTTCGAAGCTAACGGCCGTTCTTAATTACCTATCAGAACTTAAAAAGGTTATCATCGAACCCTGTGAACTAAGGGCTCAGGAAAATATCTACATCAAGCGCCACATAGCTGTGGACATTCCATCCATGTATGGTTCTTACAACGAGAAAAAGTTCGACGCTTTAGGATTAACCTTCAGGCTCGAAAACCTCGCAAATATTCTTTTTGAAGAAATCCTTCAGTCTTTCGACCTCGGGTTTATCACTAGAGCGACCTTTTCGGAAATTCTTAGAGTATTCCCGCTTTTCATAAAAGCTCTGGAGATAGAAGGCATAAGATCCACTCAGCTTGAACGATATTACGAGCTGTTCGAAAAGGCTCTTGAGGTGAGGAGATTTTCTCACTCCCAGTATATGGACATTTTCAGAGGCTTTTCAGAAGCAATCAAGCAAATAATCACTCTGTACTATCACATAGTCCACGAGCACAACCTCAACCGAATCATTCCACGGCTTCAGGACGAAGAACTTCTACCTAGGTATCGTCGCACACCGGGAATAACAGGAGGAGAAAGACTGCAACAGCTTTCGGAAGCGGTGTTGAGAGACTTTGTAGCCAGAACGTTTGGTCTCCAATATTTTGACAATTTCATTACCCGTATTTTATCTACTCTTTCGCATCAGAAATCGGTTTTCAGTCCCGACGCTCTGGATCTGCTTCTCAGCTACGAACCCGGTAAGACTATCACTTCAATACGTAAACCCGATCCCCATCTCTACGATGCAATCCATCTTGGTAATAAGGGCTATAATCTGGTTACTCTTCATGAACTGGGCATAAAGGTTCCACCGGGGTTTATAATAACGACCGAGTATTTCAGGTGCAGAAGAGTCATTGAGCATTTTCCCGAATCCAGAAGAGATTTTCAGGCACGGCTAAGGAAATTTCTTATGATGCTCGAAGAAGAAACAGGGCGATGCTTTGGGTGTCCTACTAACACACTCCTCCTTTCGGTAAGAAGCGGCGCTACCATGTCAATGCCGGGTATGATGACGACCTTTCTTAACGTGGGAATTAACGAGGAGATCGTAGAAGGACTAATTGAACAAACTGGTGAAGCCTGGTTTGCCTGGGATAACTACCGTAGATTTCTCCAATCATGGGGTATGTCATTTGGTATCGACAGGAATGAATTTGACAGCGTCATGAGAGCCCACAAAGAGATGCGAGGAGTAAAGGTCAAGCGGCAGTTCAAACCCGAAGAGATGAGGGAGGTAGCTAGAGACTACCGTCGCACTCTGGAAAAATTTGGGGTGCCCATTTCCGACGATCCATGGGAGCAACTTCTTACATCAATTAGCAAGGTGATCGATTCTTGGAATTCTCCTAAAGCCAAAACTTATCGGGAAATCATGGGCATATCTGAGAACTGGGGCACGGCTGTCACCGTACAGGCGATGGTTTTTGGAAATCTGGACGAACTGTCCGGAGCCGGCGTGATGTTTACTCACAATACCTGGGCTGCCGAAGAAGATATAGATCCAAACGGAGACTTTACTCTGGGTAACCAGGGAGAAGATGTTGTCGGCGGTCTGGTAAAGACACTTCCAATATCGGAAAAACAAAGACTTAGAGAAGCTGAACCGCGAGAAACATCGCTGGAAAAGCTATTTCCCGAGGTTTATAAAAAACTCGTCGAAATCGCCGAAGAACTTGTTTACAATCAGCATTGGGGACCTCAAGAAATTGAATTCACCTTCCAGGGAAACAGTGGCGATAGTTTGTATGTGCTTCAGAGCCGAAATATGACCCCGAGAGTAACCCGCAGGTATAAAGTTTTTGTGCCAACTCCAGCGCTAATGCAGAGCTATCTTGCAAGCGGTATTGGAGTAAGCGGTGGAGCTCTTGCGGGTAGAATCGCTTTCGATCTCGAATCCATCGATCGGCTCCGGAGAGAATTCCCCGGTGACTCGATTATCTTCATACGTCCAGACACGGTTCCCGACGATATCAAAGAAATATCGTCGGCTGACGGTATTCTTACAGGTAGAGGCGGAGCCACATCTCATGCGGCCATAGTAGCTCACAGGCTGGGAAAAACTTGCGTTGTTGGTTGCACCAAGATGACTGTCTGGGAACAGGAACATCGGTGTAATATAAACGGTCATGAGTTCCGTACAGGCGATATTATAAGCCTTGATGGAAGAAGCGGAGCTATTTATAAAGGTTACCATGAAACAAAGTGGGAGGATGAAATTATAACCTGAATAGCTTGAGTCAGCCCAAAGAGGAGGACATTCTATGAGTGACGAGAAATTTGTGCCTCAAAGCCTCGGTATTAACGGCCTGGGTAGAATAGGCAAACTTTCTGTATGGCATCATGTGGAAAGGCAGTACTTTTCGGAATTGGTCATAAACGTCGGACGAGAAGTAGGCCAAAGCCTGGAAGATCTTGCACAATATATCGAGAAAGACTCAACCTACGGTTCACTCCATAACTTTATCTACGGCTGCCGGGCAAAGAGAATAATCGAAGAGATAAACGATCGTGAAGGCACGATGAGGATCAATGGAGTAAAGGTCAAGATACTTCGAAAGCATAGGAATCCTGCTGATATCGGATGGCGAGATCACAATGTTGAACTCGTTGTTGACGCTACTGGCGCCTTCTTAGATCCTACAGTTCCGCCAGATGATCCAAAAGGTTCCCTGCGAGGACATATTGCTGCGGGAGCCAAAAAGGTTATACTCTCTGCCCCCTTTAAGCTTAAAGACAAAAGCAAATCCTTCCCTGAAGACACTATAACGACAGTTGTTGGCATAAACGACTACGCTTACGACCACAAAAAACACGTCATCATTTCCGCCGCATCCTGCACCACCACCTGTCTTGCATACATGATGAAACCCCTCATAGATCACTTCGGCGCTCAACGTATTCTCGCAGCGTCCATGGCAACAGTTCATGCTGCAACAGGCACTCAAGCTGTTCTGGACAGGCTTCCCAAGGCTGGGGCAACAGACCTTAGAAAAACTCGATCTGTTGCCAACAATATTATTCTCACCACCACCGGTGCTGCAAAGGCTCTGGCATTCGTCATCCCGGAAATGAAAAACATCGGCTTCATTGCCGAATCTGTCCGCGTTCCAATAACCACTGGATCTCTTATTATCCTGGTGGTTCTAATTCAGGACGACAGCTTCACCAATCCCATAAATCGAGAAACTATAAACAACATTTACAAAGAGGCCATGAAACGCTATCCGGAGGGCTATCTGATATATTCTGAAGAACAGAATGTTTCTTCCGATATCATCGGTACACCTCGAGCGGCGGCTATTATTGAAGGAACAGAAACTCATACAAGGACTGCTGCTGTGAGGTTCAACATTGACGAGATATTCAGAGCCGGTTCCACAGCAGGAATGGAAGTTCCGCCGACAGAGGAAGAAATTCAGTCGCAAACTGCTAGCATTGTTGTGGAACAGGGAAGACGAATACTTCAGATCCCGGTTACTCAGGCTGTTATCTACGGCTGGTATGATAACGAACTCGGAAGTTACACCAATATGCTTGGAGATCGCACAGTTATGGTGGCCAAAATGATGAGACAATGACAAACCTTAGTTCAGTCTTAACATGGGGATGCCTCGCATTAGCTCGGCATGACAAGCAAGTAAAAAACTGTCACCTCGAGCAATAGCGAGGGGTCTTCTCAAGAAAAAAAGGAGGCGGCCATGAGCGTCAAAGTAGCTATTAACGGATTTGGACGTATAGGACGGATGATTTTCAGAGCAAACATTGATCGTGGAAATCCGCTGGAAATAGTCGCTATAAACGACCTTGGCAGCACTGCCGACCTTGCCCATCTTTTAAAATACGATTCAGTCCATGGACGATTTAATGCTGAGGTTAGCTTTGACGCTGACTCCATCATTGTAAACGGCAAAAAATACCGTTGTTGTAAAACGGCCGACCCAGCAGAAGCTCCATGGCGAGAGCTGGGTGTTGACATAGTTTTAGAAACGAGTGGCCGGTTTACCGAGAGAAGCCAGGCGCAGAGGCACATTGAGGCGGGAGCCAAAAAAGTCATCATCGGCGCTCCGGCAAAAAAAGCAGATGCCACCTTCGTTGTCGGAGTAAACCATGAACAATACGATCCACGTAACCATCACGTCGTATCCAATGCGTCCTGCACCACCAACTGTCTTGCTCCTATTGTGAAAGTGCTTCACGACAAGTTCCTTATCGAACACGGGCTTATGACCACGGTGCATTCCTACACCATGGATCAGCGCCTTCTCGATGCTCTCCATAAAGACAAAAGACGAGCAAGAGCAGCAGCACTTTCGATGGTTCCAACAACAACTGGAGCTGCTGTGGCTGTTGCTGAAGTTATTCCTGAACTGAAGGGAAAGCTTGACGGATTAGCTATTAGAGTTCCCACTCCAAATGTGTCTATTGTGGACTTTGTCTGTCGAGTTTCGAAGAGTGTTACGGTCGAAGATGTAAACAATGCCCTTGAAGAAGCTGCCAATGATTACCTGAAGGGTATTCTGTATGTAGAAAAGGAAGAACTGGTTTCGTGCGATTTTAACCATTCAACATACTCATCCATCGTTGATGCACCGCTTACCAGAGTCATAGATGGACAACTTGTAAAAGTCATGAGCTGGTATGATAATGAATTCGGTTACTCCAATCGCATGATAGATCTTGCTCTTCACATAGGAAAACAACTGTGAGAAGGAACAGCGTAAAGCTTTAACAGAGGAGTGCAGAGCAATGAAAAAACTTGATGAAATAAAGTTCACAGGGAAAAAAGTGTTTTTGCGGGCTGATTTTAATGTTCCTCTCAGTAAAGACGGCAAGGTCACCGACGACACCAGAATCCGTGCCACTCTTCCAACTATCCAGAAAATTATTAACGACGGTGGTCGGCTAATCGTGGCATCCCACCTCGGAAGACCTAAGGGCAAGCCCAGTCCTGAATTTTCTCTTAAGCCCGTTGCGGAAACACTGTCAAAACTCCTTAATAAGCCTGTTCCTCTTGCGCCTGATTGTGTCGGAGAGACAGTTCAGCAAATGATTCAGAACGTGAAGGATGGCGAATTAATCATGCTGGAAAACCTTAGGTTTCATGCCGAGGAAGAAAAGAACGATCCCGAATTCGCTCGATCTCTCGCCCAAGGTATAGACGTGTACGTTAATGATGCCTTTGCCGTGTCCCACCGAGCTCACGCATCGGTTCATGCTATAGTCCGTTTTGTGCCAGAATGTGCCGCTGGTTACCAGCTCCAGCAAGAACTGGATTACTACCACCGAGCTCTGGAAGCTCCACAACGTCCTATGGGATTTGTTATCGGAGGAGCCAAGGTTTCTACCAAGATTGGAGTTCTGGAGCACCTTCTTCCGAAATGCGACATTATGATCATCGGTGGTGCCATGGCGAACACTTTCCTGAAAGTATTGGGAAAGAACGTGGGAAAATCGCTTGTAGAAGATGAGTATCTTAACACTGCTAGAGATTTTCTCGAAAAGGCAAAAGCACGTGGAGTGAAAGTGCTTCTTCCTGAAGATGTGGTTATCGCTCCATCGCAAGAATCAGGTCCAGAAGATTGCCGTCAGGTAGCTATTGAAGACATGCCTGATGATGCTATGATTTTCGACATCGGCGAAAAAACTCTCGCCAGATGGCGTGATGCTCTATCAAAGTGCAAAACCGTTGTATGGAACGGCCCGGTTGGGATGTTTGAAAAACCCCAGTTTGCAAAGGGCACTATGGAGCTTGCCAAATTCATCGCAGGACTTGATGCGCTTACCGTAGCAGGAGGTGGGGACACCGTTTCAGCCCTTCATCAGGCTGGAACCTACGAGAAAATGAGTTACGTCTCAACAGGCGGAGGCGCCTTTCTGGAAATGCTCGAAGGTAAAGAGCTTCCGGGAGTGGCAGCTCTAAAGGACTGTGGGAAGGACGTTGCCTAACAAGGAGTCTTCTATGAAAGCTCGCAAATGCCTTGTTGCTGCAAACTGGAAGATGCACAAGACGATTGATGAAGCGGTCAACTTTGTCAAAGAATTTCAAGAAAAGCTTCCTTTTAGAGAAGATCGGGAAGCTATGATTGCTCCACCCTTTACAGCTCTCGCTGCCGTCAAGGCCGTGATTCACAGGAAGGACATCTCACTGGGAGCGCAAAACTGTCATTGGGAAGATAAAGGTGCATTTACCGGTGAGATTTCACCAATGATGCTTGCAGATATCGGGTGTTCCTACGTTATTTTGGGACATTCTGAAAGACGGCATATATTCGGCGAAGCCGATGAAGTTGTTAACAAAAAGGTGCTGGCTGTGCTGAAAAAAGGACTAAAGCCGGTTCTGTGTGTGGGAGAAAAGCTAGAGGAACGGGAAGCGGGCAAGACTTTTGACGTAGTGAAACATCAACTAGAAAAAGGCCTTAACGGTGTTGGAAAGGAAGAAGTGGGGAGAGTTGTCATCGCCTACGAACCTGTATGGGCTATTGGAACCGGACGCACAGCCAAACCGTATCAGGCTCAGGAAGTGCACGCTTTTATAAGAAATGTTCTGGCAGAACTTTACGACAATGCTCTTGCAAGTTCCATACGGATATTGTATGGAGGATCGGTTAAGCCTGAAAATGTGGATGAACTTATGGCGGAACAGGACATAGACGGGCTACTTGTAGGAGGTGCAAGCCTGGAAGTGGATTCTTTCTGCAGGATTGTATCTTACAAAGCTTCATAGGAAAGGGGTGTAAGGCAGAGAAAATGGAGACGTTACTTATTATTTTTCACGTATTGTTGTGTCTTTTCCTAATAGTAGTGGTGCTACTGCAAACGAGCAAAGGTGCTGAAATAGGGGCGGCTTTTGGAGGTGCGTCGCGGACGCTTTTTGGAGCTTCTGGAGCTCCAACCGTAATGGGTAAGGTTACAGCAGTGGTAGCCGTTCTTTTTATGTTGACGAGTATTGCGCTAACTCGATATGCGGAAAGCCCCAGAGCGAGATCAATAATGGAAAAGCCTAAACAGACTGCACCCTTACCTGCACTTCCGGAGGCAAAACCTGTTCAACCTATGGAATCACAGAAGAACAAGGAAGGAACGTCAGCTCCTGTTACTGAAAAGGACAAAGCTACCAATTCAGCTTCAGAGCAGTCCCAGGCTACTCAACCTGAGACTAAAAAATAGACTTGAAATTTGTCTCAAAATATGTATATTAGCAATTGCGAGTGCCGAAGTGGTGGAATTTGGTAGACACACCATCTTGAGGGGGTGGCGGGGAAACCCGTGCCGGTTCGAGTCCGGCCTTCGGCACCATCAATAGGACAAAAAAGCCACGGTTCTACCGTGGCTTTTTAATTTGGCCGGTATAAAGGTATCATAAACGTATCAACCCATAAGCCCAAAATCTTCCCGGTTTTTGGGGAGTTGAGGATTATAGTAAGGATCGTTGTCAAGAATAGATGCCCACCTTTCCCGCATGATGTCGATTTCTCGCCTAAAGCGAATCTGTTTTTCCACGGTATCCTCATAGCCTCGACTCTTGGATTCATAATGGTAGAACCTCACATGAGGAAGCACCACATGCCGATAACCTCTAACGAGAACTTTCAGGCAGAAGTCTATGTCGTTAAAGGCTACTCCAAGAGCTTCATCAAAACCACCCACTTCATTCCAGACGTTTCGTCTTACCATCATACAGGCCCCAGTAACAGCAGACCAATTTGAAACTATTCTGAGTCGATCAAAATAGCCAGGATGGTTAGCCGGGAGATGCTTAAAAGCATGGCCTGCCACTCCTGGACAGTAAGGATCGGGGGAAATGCCCAGGATAACTCCACCGTGTTGAATTGTATCGTTTGGATAAATGAGAACTGCTCCCACACAACCTATTGGCTCCTTCTGAGCATAGGCAGCCATTTCCTGTAACCAGTTTTGAGGGCCAATAAGTTCCATGTCGTTATTTAAAAGCAAAACTATTTCGCCCTCCGACATGGAGGCTCCCAAATTGACTAGCCTGGAGAAATTGAAAGGCTCGGGGCATTCTCTTACTTTAAACTGAGACCCCAGAATTCTTCGCCATTTTTCGAAGGTCTTGAAGGTATTTTCTTCAACACTCCCGTTATCCACAACCACAATTTCGTAGGATCTGTAGGTGCTCTTGTGGTGAATAGACGTAATCGTTTTATCAAGGTCGTATGCCAGATCTTTCGTCGGTATTATGATGCTTATAATCGGTTCCCTTTTCAAACGATAGCGGATTAGATGCCGCCCCGGCGCTATCTGATCAACCTCGGCTTCTTCCCCTCTCCTTTTAAGAGCTTCTTCCACGGCTCTTTTTCCTGCTTCGGCAGCGTAGTCTTTGTGTCTCCCATCCATCGCTGTGGAACGGCTGTGCATACGCCAGTGGTAGAGGATTTTGGGAATGTGGAATATCTTGTCAGTAATTTCGGCAAGTCTCAAAACGAGATCCCAGTCTTGAGCGCCCTCGAATCCTTCTCGCAAATTACCAATTTTGCTGACAAGTTCTCTTCGATATACTCCCAGATGCCCCGTGAACATCTCACCAAGAATAAGTTCTGGAGACCAATCCGGCTTAAAAAAGGGATCACTGTAACTTCCATCGGGGCGGATTTTATCCTCATCTGAATAAATCATGTCAGCGTCAGGATGTTCGTTTAGAAGCCGCACAACTTCCAGGAGTGCTTCCGGAGCAAGTTCATCGTCATGATCCAGAAATGCAACAAACTCGCCCGTTGCCATTGAAAGTGCATCATTGGAAGCCTTTACAATGTGACCGTTAACTTCTCGAAACTTTGGTTTAACCTTATCGGGAAAACGAGCAGCAAATTCTTCGATGGTTTTTCTTATGTAAGGGTTTTTTGAACAATCGTCCACAATACATAGTTCCCAGTTTTCATAATACTGGTGTGCAACTGATTCAAGAGCCGCCATAAGATGAGATGGCTCAGGATCATAGACAGGCATTATAATGCTGATGACAGGCTTGTAAGAGAGGGTCTTAATAATCTCGTGAGCTTCCTGAGGAGAAAGAGTTCTAAAGGAAACTCTATGATTAGTCCTGAAAAGTCTTCTTTTAAACCAGTTCAAAGTCTTCAGCAGCGTTGCATAGGGACCAATGGTTCTTGAATAGGCAAAAAATTTTCTTACAAGCACCACCAAAGAGCCGGTTTTGCTTTTGATTTGGCGAATTCTTTTAGATGTCCATCGCATAGGGGCAGTAACCTTCCAAGAACGAGAATTATAAACGGCATTTAAGGCATTTTGGATTTCATCTTTCTGAAGTTTCAGCAAATTGAGCTCTCTCTCTCGATTTTCGAGAATAGACTGAAATTCACGTTCACGTTTTGCTCTCTCTTCCCTCTCTTCCGCCAAGGCTTGACAAAGTTCTCGTTCACGTTCCGCCAAGGCTTGACGAAGTTCTCGTTCACGTTCCGCCAAGGCTTGAGATAACCTTACAAACTCTTTATGTTGAGGTGAAACGAAATCGAAGAAGCCCCTGGTCAGCACTTCAGGCGTTATCGAGCTGAGGTGTTTATCGTAAAATTTTTTGCGCCAAAGGAACTCTTCTGAAAAATCCTGCTTAAATACAAAGGCTCTACCACCAAAGGACCTGTACAGAGCCACTTTATGAGGAACGTACAGGAAACTTCCACGAGATGAAAGCCTGTAGATAAAATCCCAGTCTTCTAGAAGTCCGAAAGATTCATCGAATCCACCGATTTCAGAGACAAGCCTTCTTTTGAATAAAAGCCCGCAGGTGGGAATATAGTTGTTGAGGAAGAGAGCTTCCCTGGAAAATTCTCTTCCAAATAACCCTAAGGTTCGTTGAGATCCATCAGGTAGAGGTTCCACTAACTCGACCTGACCGTAAACAACGGAAGCCGTTCTGCCATACCAGAGAAGAGTGGACAGAGCGTCCCTTTCGAAAAGATCATCATCATCCAGGAGTCCAACCCATTCGCCCTGAGAAGCTTCAAGACCGGTATTAGCAGCTCTTGCTCGTCCTAAAGACGTTCTGTGGGAAATATAAACAACTCGGTAAATTTTTCCTTCAAAGCTTTTAACCAGGTCTTTTACATCTTCACCCCCGTCATTCACAATGATGGCTTCCACTCTCGGGTAGGATTGCCATGCAATGCTTTCAAGAGCTTCACGGAGAAGAAGAGGGCGATTTTTGGTTCTGACGATAATGGAAACAAGAGGAAGTTCGCCTCCAAAGTCCAATCCCTCGATATATTTTACGGGAAGTCTCAACACGTCAAAGATCGTCTCATTTGCCCCAAGAACATAAAACCCTTCAGCATAAAGTGTAGATGGTGAAAGGCTAAAAGCACGAGCCTTATTGAGAGAAAGCACAGTATCTTCGTAAGATCTTTCTTTTAACTGGCTTTTGTAGGCCTGTATGGCCTGTCTTTTGGTCTCGATAGCAGGGCTAATGTCTATAAGCCGATTCACCTCACCTTGCTTTACAATTTCGTACAACCAAATCTCCCCACCAAAACCGATCTCCCTAAGGATTTTCCATCCAAAAACTGCTGTCGCTCTATGATCTGGATGAATCTCAAAAGGTGATGGTAAAAAAACGGTTCTAGGGCCTATCTCCTGCACAATTGTAGAAAGTTTCTTCTCAAATAGCGACCGATTCTCTTCCAGTTTACGGTCTTCTATGTCCAGGAATATTACTTTTTCAACCCCCAGACAATTTGCCGCTGCAATGGCTTCTGATTGCCTGATCTGCCTATCTCCAGCTTGAGACCCATCTGTAACGATCACAACAACTACTTGAATGCCCTGCTGAACAGCTAAAGCTATAGTTCCTCCCATCCCGAAGGTTTCATCATCCGGATGAGGGGCTACTATAAGGTAAGGGCCCTTTGGAAGACTGGATGGCCGATAGGGAATTAAAAATTCTTCAGCTTGAAGCATTAGTACACCTCTTACGGTTTCTGCGATGGAAAAATCCTAACAAGTGGACACAAAAATAATGGAGGGCGATCCGGGGATCGAACCCGGGACCTTTGGTTCCGGAGACCAACGCTCTTTCCACTGAGCTAATCGCCCTCCCCTTTCATGCTCATCTTTTACCAGCCGAGGTCGTTAAAGTCAACGGTGCAGGAATTCGTCTAACAACAAGTAATTTGAACTATAAATTCCTATGCCATGAACCCGTTCCACATTATTTTGTCAACATTTCCCAACCTAACGATATTAAACCTAGTGCTGAAGTTACTCCAACCCACAACCCCTGGTAGAGAAATGACACAGCAAGAGCCTGTGTTTCAGATATTTCTAGCAACATTCCACCAAATATGAATGCAGCTTGGTAAGTGCCAAGGGAAGCAGGAAGAGAAGGTACTGCAATTCCTAAGCTTGCTATACAAAGCATCAAAGCGGTCTGAAGATATCCAACCTGTTCGGTTAGATGCAATGAAGCCATAGTAAAATACAATCCCCAGTAGGTTACAAACCAAGTAATAATTAACCACAAAAGCCCTCGAATCATGTTATTAATACTTATAGCGTTGCTCAAATGTATTAATGTAACTCTAAGATTTTTCAATCGAGTAAACCTTGTGATCCACTCTTTTACTTCTACCACAAAATGTGGAAGAGCATGGCATAGAACTAACTGTCTCAGTAAAATTCCTACAATGAAAAATACGGCAACAACTCCTGCTAAAATAGCCATATTAACAATCAACCACTTTCGATAAAGACCAAGCCATAGTAATGATATGCTGAGCAAAATAGTAACCAGTGAAACATCCATTATTCGTTCAAGAGCTAAGCTTCCAAAAATGGACCCGCTACTTCCACCGTGGGATCGATACAACCAAATTCCTCGGGTTACATCGCCGAGCCTTGCTGGTAGGATATTGTTAACAAGGTAACCAATCATCATAACTCTGAAGAGGGCCCCGTATGAATAATTGTAAAATTCTTCCAGCAACTTCTTCCACATGACTGTTCTACAAATATATGAAAGCAGAATGAAGACTAAAGCTTTAATCAGTTGAGCCAAATCAACCCGTGCAAGTTCAACCGCTACAGCAGATGGATTAATTTTCCTGAGCAAAACATACAGGATTAATCCACCTATAAGTGTTCCAGCTATTCCTTTTATTACCAGAAAGGGTTTTGTTTGTGACTGGTTATTATACTGTTCGTTTTTTAGCAAACTTTTTAAAAGCATAAAAGTACCACCGTAAGTAATTAGGTATCCAGCGCCACATTTGGAAACGCGATTTGCCAGCCACCCGATCTGTCCATGTAACTGGTAGTTCTGTAATTTTCAATCCAGAAATAAACGCCTTAACTGTTAACTCCATACCGATTTCAAAGCCACCCTCGCTCTCTATCTTGGTGTTCATCAAAAAACTACGTCGGTACATCTTGAAACTATTGGTAACATCATGTGTTGGAATTCCTGTAAGATAGTGAAGCGAAACACCGGCCATCCTGGACAAAAGCCTTTTTAAGAAAGGACCTCCAAGTTGCCTTCCACCCTTCATATATCTTGACCCACAAACAACATCGTATCCTTCATCCATTATCAATCGGTACATTTCGTCCACAGCTCCAAGATCGTCTGACAAATCTGCCATTACTACCAGCACAGCTTCGTGACGAGCTTCCGTAAAACCAGTTTTTATAGCATTCAGTGCTCCGGTTCCAAATTTGTTTTTGACAAGTTTGACCTCGAATGAATATCGGTCTACTATACTACTTACAACAGGGATAGTATTGTCTTCCTCGTGATCATATACAATTAAAACTTCTGCCGGAATTGAAACTTTATTTTGTAGTTCATTAAGTAATCGCTCTATGTTATCCGCCTCATTATATACCGGACAAACAATAGAAAGCATTTAATTAACTCCTTTTCTGGCAGTTACGTTTTATTACACCACACATCCCCTACCCCACAAATTCCAAATATCCACTACCACTTTATCCTCAGGAGGTTTGAGCGTGGCGTATTCTTTATGAGGGGTGGCAAGAATAATTAAGTCCGACTGTTCCATCAATTCTTCTGTTGTTACAAAGTCTTCCTCATGAATATAAATATCGGAACATATAACTTTCCGACATTCAAAAGTTAAAATCTTCTTAAGTTTGTAAGAAAGAGATTCCCTTCTATCATCGATATTAGCCTTGAAAGCCATACCTAAAATACCTGCGACCATTTCTGAGAGTTTATATTTTCGCTTTAACCTGCTTACTATATAGTTCGGTAGCCCTTCATTAACTAACATAGCTGCATGCCCCAAGTAAAACGTATTGTTATTGAATGCTGCCAATTGCATCGCATCTTTGAAAAGACAGGGGCCGGCGGCAAATCCTGGTTGAGGTAGATCTTTGGCACGAGGGTAATTATGGGTCATTGCGTGGTAAATGCGATAGAAATCGACTCCATGGTCATTGGCAATCATGAAAAACTGGTTGGCAATTGCAAACTTTACGTAACGCCATACGTTGGTAAATAACTTTGCCAATTCAGCCTCTATTGGTGTCAGAATTATAATTTCATCTGTGAAAAGGCTAAAAAGCTCACGGCATTTTCTAATCCCTTCTTCAGAGGTAGCAGAAATTATCTGAGGTAGTTCTTCCAGTTCTTTAATAGCATAACCTTCAGCAATGCGTTCCGGACAAAAAGCAAGGTCTACTTTTTTGCCTCGCTCCAAAAACCAATGATGTAGTTTTTCTGTTGTTCCAGGATAGACAGTACTTCTCAGTATAATTAACTGTCCATCCCGGAAGAAAGGCATATAAGAATCTATTACTTTCCGCATTAATTCAAATTCTGGATTAAGGTGTCTGTCTACCGGGGTTCCAATAATTATTATCACGGTATCTGTATCAGCTATTACCTCAGGATCAAATGAAAGTTTTAGATTCCCGGTTTTCAGAACCTTTTTTAATAACTCTTCAGCTCCGTATTCAACGAAAGGCATTTTACCCCTGCTGATTACATTTCCTACATCCTTATTTATATCCAAAGCACAAACATATTTCCCTTTATTAGCTAAAGAAATAGCCAGTGGCAACCCAACATGGCCAAATCCTCCAACTATTACCACATCAAAAGGCATCTATTCCCCTCCACTTTTCATTTAATTTCCAACAATATTTTCTTATTCGACACATAGTAACCTTTCTTGTCCGTTGTTACTATCTTAAGTGAAAGGGCATGTCGCCCTTTTTCCAATATAGATGTAGAGAAAGAAGCTGCAAAACCGGAAAATCGGTATCTTTTATTTTTGAAATGTTCAGCCACATCTGGGCGATCAAGACCGTAAAGTGCTGGAATGTCCAATTGATCGTCAATATTTATGAAAACTCCCCCTGCTTTATCCTTTGCCATATCATCAACTGCCCAGCCAGTTATTGTAATGGAATTTTTCGGATCTGCACCAACGATGATTATAGGATCTTTTTTATTCATTTCAAGCCCGTTTATGGTGTCTATAGCCTGAGACTCCTGATACCCAAGAAATGCTAGTTTTTGAGGGTCTATTGATTGAAGTCCATATTTCATGGTAAAATTTGATTCAAGCCACCTTACGTGAATATTTCTATTAAAACACCACAAACCTGGCCCCAAAAATCTAAACTTAACAACCCTATCTTCTGCAACTCCGTTCATCAGGCTTTCTAACTGATAAGAATTAGTGGGAAGATAGTTAACCAACAGGCCATTCCTGGCCGTATTTGGTATTATTCTAAAAGTAAAACTTTTCCCACTGTCATAAACGAGCTCAATAAATACAGGATCAATTCTAAAAAGTGCCTTTGTAATTTCACCTACAAGGTGTAATTTAAATTCAGTTTCAGCAAATAATAACCTATTAGACGGAGGCACTATAATCCACTCACCAGTTTTTACACTATCTTCTTTCAACATAGTCAAACTAACATTGGATAGCCGAGATTGTTCTTTCTCTAAAAGTAAACGTCCCCGTTTAGAATCATTTTCTACCGGTTTATAATTCTGCAGGATTGTTTGCCAAGTAGCTGGAGCATCCAAAATGAGATGACGATCATCAATATCAGTAAATTCGACTACTAGGAATGATGGAGCATTTTCTCCTGAATAGTGAATGGAACTCCATCTATCCAGAAAGGATGTGTACGCACTATAAAGCTGAAGTACTGGATTTGGGTTCCAATTGAGATTATTTGCAGGACAATACGTTATTTCCCACGGAAGCACGTCCACTGTTCCATTGCAACTCTTAATTTTATGCACCCAAGCATCGGGCAAAACGTCCTTTTGGAGCGCCATCTGGCTTTTATTATGCAGATCAGTCCTCACATCATCCAAGTTAACCATATGTTTGATATTGGTAAAGCCCTCAATGCCTGTGATTATTCTCCAATATGATTTCAAGACACAAAAGGCTACTTTTGTCTCTACGATTAAAATATTTCTAATGTCTGTTCTTAAATAGCTTTTCATAAGTTCGGTTCGGATTGACGGATCTGATATGGCCGCGATGGTGGGAGGAAGACTCAAAATGAGTATAATAAAAAAAGCAATACAGGTAGCTTTCACTTCAGTCCAAGTAGATGAACACAAAAACAAAACTCCCATAACAGCTATTATGAAGGTAAAAAAGAGCGCCACATGACCGTCTTGACGCACGAAACCGTGTTTGAATGCCACACATAATGCCCCAAAAAACAAGATCCCAGCTTGGAATATATTGAAGCTAATTCTACGGTATATAAAAAGTAAAACCACATAAGTAATCATCGTCAACAATCCCAGAACAAGTACTTCCTTTGGGCCAGGTATGCTCATTGCTACACTGTAGCCTTGAACAATCTCAAGCGAAGCTTTTATCCACCTAGCGAAATTGGACCAAGAACCCATAAAAATCATAGCGCACAAAAGCAAAACTAAGTAGTATATCCAAAAAGCTAACAAAGAAGCAATATATGCCTTTGCTGTCTTACTAACAACCCAGGTTGCAACAGCAGTTACAAGCATTGCTAGCCCAGCTACCCCCAAGCTAAACTTCATAAAAAGGAATAGAGCACACAAAAAACTACTCAAGAAGAATGTGCCAAGCCAGATTTTTCGGTCTTGCGAAGGAACTAGTAGTAACAATGCAAGAACAACTAATAGACGATACTCGTAATATAATCCGCAAGCGATAGCAGTAGTACTCGCTATAACAAACCCAATCAATGAACAAAAAGTCTTGCTGGATTTTGAAATATGATAGCAAACCAGGAATACCAGTAATACATGTATTATAAACCGGAAAATTGCTGCTCGGTATAAATTATTGCCTACGTCCAAAGGCCAAAGCAAGTAACCCAAGGGACCAAAAGTAAATACCACGTCACGACCGAATACGTAATTAGAATGGGGTATGTAATTAATTGCATATATCCAGGAAGGATCCAACCCTGGCGTGATAGGTATAAAGGATAATCCAGGAAATAAAGCCACAAAAAGGTAAACTAATGCAATCAAGTATAAAAGATTCTTGTTGCCTAGAAAACTATGTGCGAAAAGATCTAAATTTCTACTATATCGACGAGCTAAAATCATCTAAACTACAGCCCTGGTTAGCTAGTTTTACCCCGATAAATAGGCTTTGCTTACCTAGGATCAGCCATAGAGGACGAAACTTTAGATAAAATTTTATCAACAAAGGGTGTTGTGGTAATTTTGATCTTGTTGTATATGGTAAGAACCTAACAATCTTTTTTTCCACTTCAAAGCCCGCAACTGTGTATATGTCTTTGTAAAAGTTCATTTAATCTCCCTCATCTGGTTTTTTATAAACTGTAAGGTGTCATCGATAATATAATCCAAGTCATATCTTGGTTCCCAACCTAAAACATCTTTGGCTTTGGCTGAAACACCAATCCTGAACCTTACATCGGATGGAGGAGCTGGTAAATGTTTAAAGCCAGGAAAATCTATTCCTGGATTTACCTTTGTCCATATTATCTTAGCTAGATCACCAATCTTATAGGTATTATTGCCACAAATGTTAAAATCATCGTTTTTCACACCCTTATCCAGCATAATGCAAACCGCATCAGCAATATCTTTAGCATGAGTGAATGTTCTAACCTGTTCTCCATCTCCAAAAATCTCAAAAGGTGTTTGTTTGATCAAAGCCTTATAAACAAAATCTGGAATAACGTGAGCCATCCCGAATTCCACATGCCCTTCCGCGGTTATCTCAGGCAATTCCCCACTGCCAACAGCATTAAAAGGTCTTACAATTAAATAATTAAGACCAAATTCTTGATGGGCTCCACGGACTAAAAATTCTCCAAATAATTTCTGCATCCCATAATTGGTTATGGGTACTGGTTGATTCAAAGCATCTTCCTCGGTAACTGGTCTTTGCATACGTTCGTAAACCATTGAAGAAGAAAAATAAACAAAAACAGCTTCTGGAGCTGCTGCTAGAGTACAGTCTATTGCATGTGAAAGTATTTCCGTATTATCACGGGCTATTTGATATGGAATCTTGTGAAAATATTTAATTCCTCCAATAAGGGCTGCCAGACATAATACATAATCATAGCCTTTAAATTCTGATGGGTAAAGCAATCTAACGTCTTTGATTTTAAGAGCAAAATTAGGGTTAGAGTAAAAATCATGCTTAAGGAAACCATACTTTGAAAAATTGTCGACCACTGTAACTTTATACCCTTTTCGTAACAAGTCTCTTACGATGTAAGAACCGATAAATCCAGCACCTCCCAACACAAGAACTTTTCCCATGAGAACCCCCTATCCTAAGTTCAATAACTTACGATTTTATTGCTCAAAGCTGAATACCATAAGTAGTCTTATTTGTAAAGCCCACATGGAAATTCTAAAAAATGCACCTAAGTTCTTACCTCACTCCCCATCCCCACTTATAGAAAAACCTAATGGCTGAACGAATATTGGTGACCATCAGTCTGAGACTTTTTGCCATAGGGCGATCCCAGTCGTGAATCACTTGGGCGTTCGGAAGATAGACGGTTCGTCCAATCTGCCTGAGTTTTCTGGAAAGATCGTAATCTTCCCAATATAGAAAGAATTTTTCATCAAAACATCCCACCTTTTTAAGTGCCTCGGTTCTACACCACATACAACATCCGCTCAGTATGTAGCCTTCCTGCGGCTCGTTCATATTAACATCCCTGCACTCATACCGTTTGTAACGCCGCAGTTCAGCAATGGCTGGGAAAAATATAGCTAGAAAACGCAAAAAGGCGTCGAGCGGGGTTGGATCACGTCTCAGGAGGTACTGAACAGACCCGTTTTTGTGTAACACCTTAGGGCTTACAAGCACTACGTCATCCCTGGTCTCGGTATATTCATAGAAGGTAAGAAGAGCATTTGGCTTGAGATAAACATCAGGGTTTAGAATAAGATGGTATTTAAAGCAATGACTCCGAATGGCGATATTATGACCAGCCCCATAGCCCACGTTTTTCCCAAGAGACTCGATAATCACTTTGTGCTGTGGATGATTTGCTCCGAAGTAATGATTTTCAACAAGTTTCTCGACAAACAGCCGATCTACAGGAGGAACAGAATTGTCTATCAGGAACAATACCGATTCGCCGACGAATCCTGCTTCATCGAAAGCTAAAAAAGCATCTTTAAGACAGCGAAGGGTTTGTGATAGTTTAACCACGTCAGGATTGAACAGAACAATGGAAACACCAACGCCTGCTTTCGTGGGTGAACGTTTTTGACCTTCTGTGAAAGGATTCAATACCATGCGGCGTTATCCTAAAATCGCTTTGACCGGTGGTATAGCAAGCGGCAAAACAACAGTAGCTCGTATGCTACAGAACAAAGGAGCTCTAATCATAGACGCCGATGTTGTAGCCAGAGAGGTTGTCGAACCAGGCACTCCCTGCTGGCAAGCTCTTCGAACAATGCTAGATCCGCAATTCTTCGATCCATCATCGGGGCAGCTTAACCGTCGAGCACTTAGAGAAGCTATTGTGAAAGATCCTGAAATCAAAAAGAAGCTAGAAAGCATAACTCATCCCGCTATTGTCTCAGAAATGAATGCCCGATGGGAAAATTCCTGCAAGCAAAACCCGGATCGCATCGTAATTTTCGATGTGCCTCTTCTTTTCGAGGTCAACCTTCAGCATCGTTTTGATTTTATTATTGTGGTCTATGTTCCCAGACACGTTCAGAGAGAACGACTTGCCATGAGAGAAGGCATTTCTCCAGAAGAAGCCGAACAGCTCATAAAGCTTCAGAAAGACATAGAACTGAAAAAAGCCCAGGCTTCGGCTATCATTACAAACGATGGAGACATTGAACACACGGCTCGCCAGGTTGACGCTCTCTGGGACAGGCTCGTGGAATTCTGGCATAACTTTAGAGCTCTCGAAGCACCTCAATCTTCGCCTGAGATCGAAGGCTCTTCCTCCACCCATCCCAGTAGGATCTAGTGAGCTGTTCCATCAATATAGGTTTGAACCGCTTTGCTTCATCCTCAACGGTCTTTTCGTCTGGTAGCTTGGTTCCTGCCCACTGGCAAACCATGTAAGCCGTCATACCTTTTACAGGCTTTTCAGGCAGAGGCACGGCCTCTGTAAGATCCATTAGTCGTTCGAGCTCGTCACCCCATACTCCAAAACTGATGTCCGGCCTGAGACGATTAAGAAATGGCGATTTTTCCACTTTCATATTTGCTTCCGCAGCAACCTTTTCAAGAGAGCCTGCTGTTCTGACTCGTTCCAGTAAATCGCTGGCATGCTTCAAAGCCTGCTCTTCTGCCTTTTCTCTTCGATAGTCGCTCTCAACTCTGCTCTTTACTTCGTCAAAGCCAAGAATCCTCGATGGTTGAATGTCCATGACTTGAGCCACTATAAAGCCGTTTTTAACCTCAATAATGTCGGAAATACCTTTATTCGGTAGGTTAAAAAGTTTTTTCATGACGTCCTGGTTTTCAGGAAAATCCGGTAAAGGTTGAGATATCGAAAGCCATTCATTCACACTAACTACTTTAAGACCACTTTTGGCAGCACTTTGAATAATATCTTTTGCCGCGAAAGCTTCATCGGCGAAGTCCCTCGCCTTCGCATAAGCCCTGTCTCTTGCTTTCCGCTCTGTAAGTATCTTCTTAATGCTGTCCTTTACTTCGTCAAACGAAAGATCCCTCTCCGGTCTTACATCTTCGACTTTAATGATGTGGAATCCAAAAGCCGTGCGCACGAGATCGCTTATCTCACCCGGCTTCATGGCAAATGCCGCATCGGCAAATTCTTTTATCATCTGAGACTGAGTGAAATATCCGAGGTCACCGCCATTCTTGGCCGATCCAGGATCTTCAGAGTAGTTTTTCGCCAGAGTAGCAAAATCCTGCCCTGCCCTTGCAAGCTTTAGTATCTCCTGAGCTTTATTTTTAACCGCCTCCACTTCCTCCGCAGAGGCATCGGGATTTACTCGAAAGAGTATATGTCTGGCATGAACAGCTTTTTCCTCATGGTAGTTCTTCCGATGCTCTTCATAGTAGGTTTTCAGCTCATCTTCCGTTACGGACACATCCCCTGTAAAGTCAGACAATGGAAACAGAACATAGGCTATTTTTCGTTTTTCCGGTTCTTCATAGGATTTTTCGTGAGCCGTGTAATAAGCTTTCAAATCGTCGTCCGTAACCGAAATACCGGCCTCATACTGAGACCACGGGAAACTTACACAAAGGAACTGTTTATCCGTCCTGATCATTCTAACGTAATCTATTACATCCTTGTCCGAAATAGTAACCTGCCGCATTACCAGATCTTCAAGCTTTCTCAGGGTAAGTGTTTGAGCAAGTTCCTGTTCAAAAGATTCAGGAGTCATCCGATTTTGCTGAAGAATAAGCTGATACCTTCTCAAGTCAAATCGCCCATCAGTCTGAAAGGCGGGGATTGATTGTATGGTCTCCTGCAATTCGCCAGGGGACACACTAATGCCCAGTTCAGCGGCTTTTTTCAGTAGAAGCGTCTGGTCAATCAACAACTCGAGAGCCTGCTGTTTAACATTAAGTTTGTTAAGCATTTCTTCGGAAAAGTTTTGACCCATCTGACGGCGGTAAAAGTCCTTTAGCTGATCGTAAGCTTTGGCATACTGTTGCCAGGTAATATATGTGTCGTCGATTCGCACAAGATGGCTTTTCTTTCGCTCCTGGTATGAGTATCCTCCCCAAAGCACGAACACCACTACGATCAGGATAAGAATGGTCTTTATAAACCACGACGAAGCATTCTTTCTCAACATGCTAAGCATAAAAACACTTCCTCCCGTGAATATCAGGCATTATTTTCTGGGACATACACTATGGGTTCAGTTTTGCGTCGCTCAAAAAGCAGGTATCCCAAAGCGCCGAAAAAAGGAATGGTGGATACCGTCAGAAACCATATAATTTTTCGCCTTACCGAGCTAAACCTTCTTTTCGGAATGTCCTGAATAGCCCAAAAAGTAGGAATCAACGGGACAAAAAGCAACAAAAGGGTGAGAATTACACTAAGTGCGGTCATATCCTGCGATCCTTTCCTTAATATTGGCAAAGCATTAACTTAATCCTGCCTTGTTTTCCATCCACGAACTGTAAAATTCCTCTTTAAAACGCAAACGTTCATCTAGTTCAACTATTGTCTGCTTCCATAGTTCAAGGCTCTTAGAGCCAGCCATCTCTATAACCTTTTGCGCCCTTTCCTGCAAGCCTTTCCTGTAGATGCGGAAAAAGTAATACCCCGCAAGGATTTCCAGTATAAGAAGGGAAAGTAATGCTCCCAAGCCTTCCGAAGTGAAGATTCTTTCAAAAAATCGTAAGACTCTTTCGCCTAACCAGATCCATAGCGGTTTTTCGGAAACATACCTGAATTCTCCCATAGCCAGCACAAAAATTACAAAAAGCCCCCAGTAGGAAAAACTCTGAGCAAATCCCAGAAGACGAGCCCTTTTAATTTCGAATTCTCTACGGATTTCATCAAAGAGCAGTTCCATTTTTTCCTTCCATCTTGTCCACAGGCGAGTCGGATCATAGAGAGCCGAAATCTCCTGAAACAACTGATCTGGCACAGACCGAAGGAGAAGTAGGCGATTAAGTTGATCCGCCAGCGAAGAAAAAGGCGCCATCGTCGCCTCAGGAATCGGGATGTCTAATGAATCACCGTTGTTTCTTGATCTCCCCCTTATGAGTTGAGCAATCAGGAAAGCCGGCCCTTTGAGATGCCCGAAATCAGAACCTCGAGCCAGAATCGATTCAATAAATTCTTTTCTGATCAAGTTTCCGACTACTCGCTTCCCTTCTCTCTCCCATGAAGGAAGAATTTGTGATAGTTCCTGCCTCAGAGCCTTTATGTGTCCTGATGCATCGATACAAACTTGAGCAGCTTTATTAACCTCTTCTTCTATCTGCTCAATTTCTCTCAAGATATTGCTATGTTTGATCTCACGAATTTCTTTTAGCTCCCGCTCTCGAAAAATTTCCCGTTCAAATAGCATCCACTGATTCCAGCCTTTTGATACCTTGCCGTCCAGAACTTCTTTAGCCGACACCAGAAAGATAACGGGACGAGCAATACCGTTTTCTGCCAGATAGCCAGCGAAACTTGCTGTAAGAAGCTTCAACCGCTCAGGGTCTTCACCGAGAAGATCGATCTTGTTCATTACGAAATAAAAATTCGACGGATCCTTTTCCTTTATCACCTCCTGCAGGAACTTATAAAAAGCTTCGTCGGCGTATTTTTCAGGGGAAACCACCCAGACAAGCAGATCAAGTCGGTTTAGAAAAGCCTGGACCAATATTCGATGTTCCAGGGCAATGCTGTCGAAATCAGGCACATCGCAAATAATCATGTTCCTGGCTTTGTCCGCCCTGTGACGATAAAAAATCATGGGCAGGTTTGACTCCAGAATCGATCCAGAAATAGGAGTTTCTTCATGAGCGTAAATGATAAGCTCGCTGGTGTAAGGTCGGCGATGACTTGCCAGAGAAACCACCTCTCCTGCGAGAGCATTCATGATTGTAGATTTTCCGACTCCGGTTCCGCCGAGAATGCCAATTGTAATGACACAACCAGAAAGCTCCCGAATATTCGCTTCAACATTTCTGATTTTAGCTTTTAAAACATCTCTAACATCGGGAGAACAAGCCCATTCTGGAAGTTTTTCAATTGCAGAAGCCAATCTACGAAGTTTTTCCTCAAGCCGTTTTGCCGGTTCGTCCATTACTGTCCTCTTGCAAACTTAGTTTCGCTGTGACATGGCTGTTCTGGTAGTTCCACCATGACAGTATTCATCAAGAGTTTTTGTCAGTGACTCATCTGGCACAAAATACTCCACACAGGATACAAATCGATCCCGCTGAAGGAATACGATTGCTTCCATGCCACGCCTGTAACGCTCGGAAAGCTCTTCTACAATTCTGTAAATTTCATTATTGGCGAAAAAATCCACCGTTGCTTTCGTAATAAAGGGCGCTATGACAGCATCAACGGCCGCTTTAACAATCGAAATTCCTCCCCCTAGAGCCGCCTCGATGCCAAGAATAAACAGTCCCCACAGAGCAAAGGAAGAATAAATGCCTAACTCTTTCGTCTTCGGAATACCTTTGGTCATGGCTTCGAATTCTTGCTCCAGCCATTCAAAAAGCTTGCTGGAATGATCCAGCATTAGATTGTGAATATCATTTCGCGAAAGCACTATTTCCGATGACCTGACCATTTCACCGATGGGTTTCTTTTCTGGAGGGATCCGTTTTAAGACTTCAGTGACGAGAAAATCAACGGCATGAAAGATCGGTGAATGGTCAATTTGTTCTTCAATGCGTTTAAGAGTTCCCTCTTTGGAATCATCGTCTCTGTCGGAAAGGTCTATCCCGAAGAACTCAAAAATCTTTGAAAACGCTTGCCAGATGGCTCGGCGAGGTTTCCCGAAAATATCATAACGGCTGTAAAGGGATTTAATCTGAGGCTGGATATACGTTTTAGTGTGTTCTCTAACGGCTGAAATGTGCCTTTCCAGCACTTCGTAAACTGCGCGATTAGCCAGATCGTTTATCTCCTCAATAAGCCCCCGAAGAGCCTTTCGCTCGTTTTCTATCATTGTAGCCAGTTCCTGGCAGGCACTGGCTACTCTCAGTTGAATCCGCTCGTTTTCGTGATCCCTGATCGTTTTCCACCGCTCTCCACCTGCCCTGCTCTGAAGCCGATTTTCAAGCACTTCCCATTCCCGGATATGGTTTAACTGTCCGTTTCTGGGTTGAGCAAACGGGATAAAGACAAGATCATGCTCGCTCACTCGAAGGTTCTGAACCTTGAACACCTGGAGCACATCTTCCATCTGAAGTTCTTCGGTGGCTTTATTCACTACCACGATGAATTCCTTACCTTCGTCAATGATACGGCGAAGAAACCGATTAAGCCGCTCATCGGCATATTTCTCCTGGCTGACGACGAAGATTATGAAATCGCTAAAAAGCAGGATATTTTCGGCCATCTTATGATGTTCCCTTGCCAGGCTATCTATGTCCGGGCTATCAACGAAGATCCAGGGCAATGGCTGGCGGTGTTCCACTATGGTTAGTTCATCAGGGAAACCCTCAACCGGCTCGATGGAAGCAGTTTTAACTCCCACGGTTTTAAAACAGCTAAGGTTGAGATTCCCCTTGCCTTTCGGGAAGGCAGCAATGGGACCTCGAGTTTTCGGTCTTTCCACTCCTGTGACACTTAAATTGGCTTTACACAGCGAATTAAAGATGGTGGATTTCCCCGTTCCGGTTCCGCCCATGATGCTAATCCAGAAGAAGGGCGCCACCTTGCGATCTCTGGAAACAGCCAATATGAACGACAGCCTTTCTCTCGCCGTGTTGAACAATTCCACAGGAAGAGTGTATCCACTCCAGACTATCCTTGCTGTTGGGTCTTGAAACATTTTTTGTCTCTCGCCTCAAAATGAAAAAGTCTTGCTCTAAAAAGGTTTTCTTTTCTGGGTAGGAACAGACTCCATTCGTCCTCAGGGCTGAAGAAAAAATTGCACAAAGCAATCCTGTTCCTCTGATTAGCCCATCTCCAGATAGGGGGAGAACCTCTCCTGAAAGCAAGTTTTATCCCCGATCTGTTTTTACAAGCAAAATACAAACCCCTGTTCGATATTATGAGCCATCCTTCGGTATAAGGCGGAATGGACGGCACGTCGCCCGCAAAGGCAATACTACTCCACAAAAGATGTTCATCTTCTTCTTTTACGTCATTCCAGCGGCTCTGCCACGGCTCAGGCACAACCGAAAAGGCTGAAAGACTTCTTGCCTTTGCCGTAAATAGATCGAAAAAGACCAGTTTTATGAACATCTTGAGATACCTTATAAAACCGAGCAATTTCGACATAGCCTTAGACTCACCACGGTTTCAAAAGAAATGCACCTATTCGTATGCACCGAAAAAATCTTCCTCATCTACCCCCATAAAACAGCTGGCGTTTTTTCGAACATCCCCGACAGGCCATTGTGTCTGTCCTCGGCTTTATGTTAAGATAACATAAGTTCTTTTGGAAGACTTTTATTCGGGGAACAGTTTGGAGAAGGGAGAATGAAGAAGAATCTTTTCATTTCGCAAATCAATTCACCGATGCTTGTAGAGTCCATCTTTATCGTGGAAGATAAGCAACTTCGCACAACCAAACTGGGAGATCCCTATGTAAATCTCAGGCTGACCGATAAAACAGGCTCTATCAATGCGAAAATATGGAAAGACAGCAATATCGACCTTGAAAACGTTCCTTCTAGCGGTGTAGTTTATGTCAAAGGCCAAGCCGAAATGTTTAACGATGCAATGCAGATTGTTATTGAAGTTATTGAACCTGTTGCGCCTCAAGATATCAATCCATCCGATTTTATTCCGTCGCTTGATCGTGACCCTGGGGAACTTTTAGAAAACCTGAGAAAACTCCTCAAACCGGCTTTTTCAAGTATTTATGGGCCTCTTTTGAAGAAATTCTTCGCAGATCGAGCACTTGTGGATGGGTTTAAAACAGCTCCGGCAGCAGCAAAAATCCATCACGCTTACATCGGCGGACTGCTTGAACACACTCTTGGTGTGGTTAAGCTGTGTAGGTATATCTGCGAGCAATACACCTTCCTGGATCAACCTCTGCTTCTAACCGGAGCGTTTTTCCACGACATAGGCAAAATAAAAGAATTCCGCTACGACTGGAAAATCGATTATTCGGACGAAGGAAAACTCATTGGCCATATAGTGCTTGGCGTGCAAATTGTGGATAACTTGATTCGTCTGCTACCTTCCTTCCCTTCGGAAGCGGCTATGCTTCTTCGACACTTAATTTTGAGTCATCATGGGGAACCAGAGATGGGAAGTGTTAAGCTCCCTATGACGCGAGAAGCCATGGCGCTCCATCTAGCCGACGATCTAGACGCTAAAATGGCAAGTCTTAATCGCATCTATGAAGAAGCTCAACCAGAGAACAGATGGACAGAATACCAGAAAACCTACTCCAGAAGTTTCTTCCTCCCCATAGACATAGAAGTAGGCTCTGGGTCCACTTCTATAAGAGAATCTCCCAGAGTTGATACCACAGCGGGAGTGCAGTTATCAATGCAGGGACTCATCGAAAAGCTCGGGAAGAACTCGTGAAAACTCCACCTAAAGTGATCAGCATAGAAGGAATTGACGGTTCGGGAAAGTCATCGGTAGCTAACTGGTTGAAAGGTTATCTGGAATCGGTGCAAGTTGAAGTGGTGCTTCTTCGCGAACCTGGTTCAACTCCAGTGGGAGAAATTCTCAGGAATTTGCTCCTCGATAAATCTTTCAGCACTGCTTCTCCATGGACAGATACCTTGCTTTTCTACGCTGCCAGAGTAGAAAATATTTTCCGAAATATTAATCCAGCAATACAAACCGGGAAATGGGTTATTCTGGATCGATTTCAGGACGCAACAATCGCCTATCAGGGCTATGGACAAGGACTGGATGTGGAAAAACTTGAGCGTGTCTATCAGATCGTTACCAACGGATTCGCCCCAGATTGGACAATTCTTCTGGATTGTCCTGTGGATGTTGCAATGATGCGCATTCCTGACACCGTCAGAACAAGGTGGGAACGCATGGGAGAAGCCTTTCTGGAGCGGGTAAGAAAGGGCTACCTTGATATCGCTTCCCGTTATCCCGAGAGATTTACGGTAGTTGATGGAGCAAAGCCAATAGAAGAAGTTTTTAGCATTATCGAGAAAAATCTACTGAAGAGGCTCAAGCGGTGGAGCAGGAACGAGCAACAAGAGTCATAAAACGGCTTATTCTCCAAAACCGCCTTCCCCATGCTATTTTGCTTATCGGCAAAACAGGGATCGGGAAAAAAGCATTCGCAAGGGCAATGGCGAAAAGTCTCCTATGTTACAACCGATTGGATGGAACCGAAGCATGCGGCGAATGCAGCTCCTGTCGTAAGGTGGATGCTCTATCCCATCCTGATCTAGTGATTGTCAGCACAGAAGGAAACACAATCAAGATTGACCAGATAAGAGCCGTTATAGAAAAAACGTCCTATCGCACGGCCAAAGATCGTTTTAGAGTTATCATCATTGAGGAAGCTGAGAAGTTGAGCGATGAAGCGTCAAACGCTCTCCTGAAAATTCTCGAAGAACCACCCGAAGGAAACATCTTTGTTCTCACATCTTCGCAGCACTACCAGCTTCTTCCCACAATTAGATCCAGATGCTGTCACATAGCCTTGCAACCGGCTAGCTATGGAGAATTATTTGAAACGGTCAGAGAAAAGGCAAAACATCTTCCACAAGAAGAAGCGATGTTTTACGTGCTTCTTTCAGGTGGAAGTCGCGTAAAGCTCGAAGAATTGCTCACCAGAGAAGAACCTTACTTCCCGTGGCGGTCTTTGTCTTCACGCATTGAAACAATTGCGCACATTCCAATGTGGCAGTTTTTCTCGGAGATGGGCAAGTGGACAGAAGAATACCCTAATCTGGAAGCATTGCTAGGAGACATAAAAATCTGGCTGACAATTTTAATCAGAAAAGGTGTAATTGAAAAGGATGCTGGCTTTTATGCAGATGACATTGACAAATATCTTGACTTTTTCGAAACAATCGAGGAAGCGGAACAGGCGCTCAGGAGGTTTAATGTGAATAAAACGCTTCTGCTTGAAGAAATCGGGTTAAAGATAAAGGACTGTTTTGTATGATGAGACGGATTGGAATAAGGTTCAGGGAGAGAAATTTCATCTGGCATTTTGATCCAGGTCCTTGGGATGTGAAGGTTGGGGACTACGTTGTTGCTAAATCTCCAGAAGGAATAGCTATCGGTGTGGTTGTGGAAGGTCCTATAACTGTTGCAGAGGGATCCTGCTTGCAGGAGGGGTCGACGGAGGAAGCTCAGCAGCGTGGAGTGCCACTACCTACAATTGAAAGACCCGCAACGGATGAAGACATACGGAAATACAGGTCTCACAGGGAAAGGGAGCAAAAGGCTAAAGAATATTGTCTCGAACGGATTGCTGCTCATAACCTCCCCATGAAACTGGTAGATGTGGAGTTGCTCTTTGACGAGTCCAAGATCATCTTTTACTTTACTGCCGATGGGCGAGTAGATTTTCGTGAACTGCTAAAGGATCTTGTAAAACATCTCCGGATGCGCATCGAACTCAGGCAAATTGGCGTAAGGAACCACGCAGCTATGGTTGGCGGTATAGGTATGTGCGGTCGTCCTCTGTGTTGTTCTCAATTCCTGAAAAAATTCCATCCCGTATCTCTTAAGATGGCGAAGGATCAGAATCTCAGCCTTAACCCTTTGAAAATATCCGGCACTTGTGGCAGGCTCATGTGCTGCCTCCACTATGAGCATATCGTTTATACGGTGCTCAAAGAAGGTCTTCCCAAAGTGGGGCGAAAAATAGACACGCCGGAAGGGAAAGGCAAAGTAATAAGGCAAAACGTTCTTGAAAGAAGTGTCACTGTGGAATTGGAAGGCGGGAAACAAATAGAAATTCGATATCCACCGCTTGATGAAAATTATTGCCGCCAGGCTTTGGCTAAACTCCAAAGCTACGGCTCTGAACAGGATGAAGGGGCTACTGGATTAGATCAAGACGTTGTTAACTTTTCTGAAACAGAGGAAGAGGAAAAGGAATGACGAAGAGATTTTACATCACAACCCCCATTTATTATGTCAACGCACCGCCACACATCGGGCATGCTTACACAACAATAGTGGCAGATGTGCTGAACCGTTTTTATAAGCTGATGGAATATGAAACCTTTTTCCTGACTGGAACAGACGAACACGGTGATAAGATCGTTCAGGCCGCTCAGGAAGCTGGTTTGAGTCCCAAGGAATACGCTGACAGGATTAGTGAGTTGTTCCGCAACACCTGGCCTAAGCTCAATATCTCCAACGACTTTTTCATCAGAACCACCGATGACTACCACAAAAAGGTGGTGCAGTATGTGCTTCAGAAAGTCTATGAAGCCGGGGACATCTATTTTGGTTCCTATAGAGGGCTCTACTGCATAGGATGCGAGCGGTTTTATACCGAAAGGGAGCTTGTGGACGGGAAATGTCCCGATCACGACAAACCTCCTGTGGTGCGAGAAGAAGAAAACTATTTCTTCCGCATGAGCAAATACCAGTCCTGGCTCATAGAGTACATCGAGCAAAATCCTGACTTTATACGTCCTGAGCGGTATCGAAACGAAGTGCTTGGATTTCTTAGAGAACCCCTGGAAGATCTTTGCATTTCAAGGCCTAAAGAACGACTTAGCTGGGGTATTCCCCTACCCTTTGACGATAGATACGTAACCTATGTCTGGTTTGATGCTCTCATCAATTATATTTCCGCTCTTGGTTATCCTGAGGGAGAGCTGTTTCACAAATTCTGGCCCGTGGCGCACCATCTGATAGCCAAGGACATTTTAAAACCTCACGCCATTTACTGGCCCACCATGCTTAAAGCTGCAGGCATCCCGCCTTATCGGAGTCTCAACGTTCACGGCTACTGGAAGATTGAAGAAGGCAAGATGAGCAAAAGTAAGGGCACGGTTGTCCGTCCTCTGGATCTGGTGAACATCTATGGGCTTGATGCCTTCAGGTATTTTCTTATGCGGGAGATGGTCTTTGGGCTCGATGCAAACTTCAGCGAGGAAGCTCTCATACAGAGACTGAACGCCGATCTGGCAAACGACCTCGGAAATCTTTTCAGCAGAACGTCGGCCATGGTGCAGAGATTCTGCGGGGGAACGGTTCCCGAATGGCGCGATCAAACCGATGACGCTCGCGACAGGGAACTACTGGCTAAATGCGACGAGGTCAAATCTACCTATGTGGCAGCGATGGAAGGGATGGAATTTCACAAAGCGCTCATCGCCGTTTGGGAACTTATAAACGGAGCCAATAAATACATTGATGAAGTAGCACCGTGGGAGCTTGTCAAGCAGGGAAATCGTGATCGGTTGGATCAGGCTTTGAGGCTCCTATTGGAAGTGAATCATCTGGTAGCCGTGTTGATAGCCCCGTTTATGCCTGGAACAGCCGAAGAAATGTTGAAACGGCTGGGAACACCCAGGAAAGCTCTGGATCTTTTGTGGTCTCGTGATGCATCTATCCCTGCTCTAAAGACAGGGGCACCCGTAGAGAAGGGCGAAGCTCTATTTCCTCGGGTAGATATTGAAGCATGGCGGAAGAGAAAACAGCAAGAGGACGCAAAGCTCAAGGAGGAAACTCAGGTGAAAGAATCAGACGGTTTAATTTCCATTGAAGAATTTCAGAAGGTAAAACTGGTGGTTGGGACGATTTTGGAAGCTGAACGCATCCCTAAATCCAAGAAGCTTGTTATGCTCAAGGTGGACATAGGCGAAGTTCGGCAAGTAGTAGCGGGGATAGCCGAGCACTACGATCCTTCGGAACTTGTTGGAAAGCAAGTGGTCTTGGTGGTAAATCTACAACCTGCAAAGCTCATGGGCGTGGAATCTCACGGTATGGTGCTTGCTGCTACTGGACCCGAAGGACTAGCTCTCATAACTCCCGAAAAACCCGTCCATCCGGGAGCCGTGGTGAAGTGATTGGTTCGAGGATTACAAATAAAGTGGTCCCCAAAAATGGCCTTGATATTGGGGGCCACCTCACTCTCCTTCCTCTACGTAAAAAGATGCTCCACAACTCTATTTAACATCTTACAGCCCTTTACCTCTGTTTCGAAAAGAGGAATAATCGCTCGCACTTTTTCACCGAATATTTTCCAGATTTCTTCCATGTGTTCTTCCTGCATGGCAACTCGATTACGAACAAATTCAGGAGCATTTTCGCCCACTTGATCCTTCTGTATAATGCCGTTCACAATCACACCGCCCACAGGTATGCCGAATTCATAAAACCAATTGATAAACCTCGTTATAACAGCAATGGGAAGGCTTTCTGGTAGCGTGACAAAGAAAAATGCCGTAAGGGAATCATTGGTAAGAAGTGACTGCGCCTTCGCTATCCTGTCTTTAAAATTCAGAAGGTAGTCGAGCAGAGGATCTTCCTCTTTCTTTTTCGAAAAGGAAAGGAGTTCCCTGAGGGATCTCGCCTCTTCCCTGCTCTTAAGCATCTTATCCACCCACAGCGAATAAACTTTTGACATACCGAGAAGTCTTCGAGCATTTGCCGTTGGAGCCGTATCGAATACATAAAAATCATATTCATCTTTGAAGATGAGATCGATCATATTTTCAAACATAGCAGATTCTTCAAAAGCTGGATTCATGGTAGCAGATTCTACGAAGTCTTCCGCCTTCGTGGTAAGATCTGCATATTTCAAAAACCAACTTATCTTTTCACGAATTTCCCGCTTGGATCTTTCAATTGCATCCTTCGTATCAATTTCAAAGGCAAAGCACTTTTCCTCATCACAAACAACCGTAGGCTTACCAAATACGTCCTTTTCAAAAAGATTGGAAAGACTATGCACAGGATTTGTTGATGCAAGAAGAGTCTTCTTCCCCTGCTGTGCCGCCCAAAGGGCTGCCGCACCTGCCATAACCGTCTTGCCCACCCCACCTTTTCCGCCGAAAAAAACATATTTCAGAGAAGGATGCTCCTCCATAAATCTTTTCATACTGACGGTAACCTTATTCATCTGGAAACTCCTTTTCCGCTCATTTAAAAATCACCAAACATGTTTTTCGCAACTTTCTCAATCATAGGGAGACCTGTAACATCCCGTTCCATTTCGGGAACAAAAGCAAGAATCTGTCCTCTGAAGACATCGTTTATTACCTTCAGATAGTGCTCCTGCATAGTAATGCGGTTCTTCAGATATTCGGGTATCTCCTGGTCCTTCAGGGAAGCAGGTAATACTCTGTTAACGATATACCCGCTCAAAGGAACATCAAACTTTGCAAAAAGTTCCGCCGCCTTTAAGGTATCGTTGATAATCATCTCTTCTGGAGTCACAACAAAGAAGAAGGCTGTCTTTTGTTTATCCGTGAGAATACTCGAAGATTTGTTAATGCGGTCCTTAATGTATAGAAGCTCATTGAGAATAGCATCCTCTTCCAATTCCTCGTCACGCCTGATTACCGCTACAACCTGGTCATATTCTCTCATCTGCTGTCTTAAATTTGTAATTTTATCAATCCATTCATCATAAATTGACGCCATGCTCAGGTAATAAAGTGCGTGACCTAGAGGAACAAGATCATAGATGTAGTAGTCGTAACCGCCTCTTACCACAATATCCACCACCTCATCGAAAATGGCGCTTTCTTCCATAGCCGGTTCTGCCGATGCCGCCTGGATATAACTTTCTATCTCATCAGGTATCTTGTCCAAACCGTACATATCAAGGATCTTCTTTCTGATTTCATCCTGGTATTCTTTTATCCTTCTGTCCGCATCAATCTCCTGAGCATAGAGGTTAGGCATAATCTCTGTGGGTCCTTTGCCGAAAATATCCACCTTGAATATATCGCTCAGGGATGCCTGAGGATCCACAGAAAAAACAAGAACTTTCTTGCCTTTCTTTGCAAGATAATACGCCGTCGCAGCAGAAAATGTGGTCTTGCCCACTCCACCTTTTCCGCCAAACATGATGTAACGTCTATCCGGATACTGTTCGAAAATTTTTGCCAATGATGAAATAGTAGTCACCCCCACTACCTCCCTTGTGATTGATTAGTGCCGCCGGATTATTTTATGCCAGGGCATCTGTGAGATCCTTTTCCCGTAACATCCTTCGCTTCCATGTAGCAATCTGCGGAACCACATAAGGCAAAAGCCTCAGAGAATAATATGGAGGAAGGATAGGAACGCCAAGCATATCCCCCATGGTAATGAGTATAAAGAGGTGTTCCATGCTTGCTCGTGTCTTCATGGCAAAACGTGCTGAATCATGAGCAGCCAATCCATAGACAAATTCCTTTACTGCCTGGAAGAAACCACCTTTTTTTCGTTTATCTCCCATGTCTTGTTAATCCTCCTTATTTTTTAACTATTCCTCGAGAATATCTGTAAAATCCTTTTCCCGAAGTAGCCTGCGCTTCCACGTAGTAATTCTGGGAACCATGTATGGCAAAAACCTCAAAGAATAATATGAGGAAAAGATGGGAATACCGAGCATACCTCCCACAGTTACAATCATAAAGAGATCTTCCATGTTCGCTCGTGTTTTCATAGCAACTTGAGCCGGGCCATAAGCAACGAACCCGAAAAGAAAGTCTCTCACTGCCTGCAAAAAGCCGTTCTTTTCACAACTATTTCCCATCTTTTCCTACCTTCCTGGGTTTCTTTAGTTGTATTTTCTATGCTTTTGCACCAGCTTCCTGTGCCCGTATTGTTTTGTATCTATTAAATGCTTTAATAGCTTCCCACCCGAGAATAAAAGCAGCAACGACAAGGAATAAACCAACAACACCCATAAGCGCATTTCCTATAAGGGCCTCTCCTTTAACTGCTCCTGAAAAGACTTTCTGAAGCAAATTAAATGATGTATAAAGCAACGCTCCAATTGTGGTAACGAACATAAAAATCATAGGGTAAAAGGCATACGCCGCCGGTTTCCCTTCTGACATTAGATAAGCTGTTATTACCATCAGTGCAAGAGATGCCATCAATTGATTTGCGCCACCGAACAGCACCCACAGATATTGCCACCAGCCTGTCAAAACAAGAAGAGCGCCGAGTAAACTTGCTATAATTGTACCCACATGAGCATTCCTGAACACAGGGCTAATATCGCTCAACAACTCCGAAGTCGCAATCCTCATAAACCTTATGACCAGTTGCATAATGGTAATAGCCAGCATAATCATCATAACGCTTCCGTAGGCTCGGCCAGCTTCGGCTGGAAGTCCAAGAGCTCCTAAGAACTTGGACACACCTGCCGCAAAAACTCCAGCAGGTCCTTTTGCAATAGCGGCTCCATATTCACTTGGAGACGCATATATCGTACCGGCAATAATCAATGCGAATATAGCAAGTATCATTTCAACAAACATAACTCCGGCAGTAACCGGCCTTGCGTCCAGCTCATTTTCAAGCTGTCGTGCCGTTCCTGAGGAAGAAACAAGGCTATGCCATCCTGAAATAGCACCACATGCGATGGTAACAAACATTATAGGCCAGAGAGGACCAATTTTAATCGTAAAGCTGGTATATGCGGGAAGTGTAAAATCGGGATGCAGTATAAGGATTCCAATAATTCCAAAGAAAAGACCTAGAAAGACAACATAGGAAGCCACATAGTTTATAGGAAGAGCAAATCTCCAGATGGGAAGAACTGCTGCAAAATAACAAAAAACAAACGCAGCAATTGTCCACAGCCATCTGCTATTAGCAAGACTATCACCTATAATTTTGTTCGATGGAGCAACTGACCCAAGCCATATACCAAATAGAGCTATAGCGACCGTTACGATTGTTGTAACGAGTATATCCACCCTCCACCGATAGATCATCTGCCCTGCTAAAACTCCACCTATTGTCAGGAATAACCATGCCATAGGAGAGGACTTCAGGTTAATTGCTGTACTTACCACCACGTTACCAAAGGCTCCAGCTATAAGAAGCAGGTAAAAATAGATAAAGGAAAGTAACAGGATCCGTGCTCGAGGTGATATAAGTTTATGGCTTAAACCTCCCAGGGATGCACCATCTTTTCTCATCGAAATCATAGCGGTTGAATAATCCTGAACCCAGCCGATAAAGAAGGTTCCCAGAAGGATCCATATCAACGCAGGAAGCCATCCCCATTGAATAGCGATGATAGGGCCAATTATCGGTCCAGCACCAGCTATGGACTTGAACTGGTAGCCGAAGAGAATGTTTCTGTTCGTGGGCATGAAATCCACGCCGTCCATGTACATCTTCGCTGGAGTCACCCTTTTGGGATCGGCTTGCATAATTTTTTCGTCCACATATTTTGCATAAACACGATACCCAATAAAGGCCACAATAAAACCCAAAATGACTACTATTACTGAATTCATAAGCAACCTCCTGTTTTTGTTGGTAAGCATCCAGCAATAGTTAAACATCCCAAAACTATGGCTAAATCTTCACATATTTTACACCGCTCTCTGCTCTGTCAAGATAATTTTAGTAGTGTTCTAAAAATTGCGTTGTTTTGAGGCTCCCTTTTATTCCCTTGAAAGATAGGTTGACACCGGAATGCACCATACCTATAGATGAAATTTTGGTCCTCCAGCAGGATAAAATTATAAAATTTATCAAGCAAAAAAGGAGTTTGTTATGAATGAACTCAGAGAGTATTTTGAAAATCACAAGGGCATGGGAGTACTGGCTACGGCTGATGACAAAGGAGTAGTCAATGTGGCCATTTTTGCAAGGCCTCACTTTTTTGATGACAACACCCTGGGTTTCATCATGCCAGATCGCCTTACTCACAGTAATCTCCAAAAGAATCCAAACGCTGCTTACTTGTTCCTGGAGGAAGGAGCAGGTTACAAGGGTAAAAGACTTATCCTTAAGAAAGTTTCAGAGGTAACAGACAAGGAAACAATCTTGGCGATAAAGAGAAAGTTTTATCCCGACGATTTTGATAAAGAACTGTTTCTGGTAAAATTTGAGGTGGTAAAGGTTCTCCCCCTGGTTGGAGATAAGACCGAATAAAACCTGCAAGATAACAACCGGGCTTTAGAGTATGGAGAATACATGGAAAAATCTCAAAAACCGTCGTTGAGAGCATACCTGAGCAATTTAAAGGCTCCAGGAAGCACTGTAAAAAAGCTTTTTCTCGCGCTAAAAAATTTCCTTATCCGCATTACGACATTCCGAAACTGCTGTGGCCATCCAGGAGAGCCCGGTTGCTGAAAGTAATCAAAAGAGCCTTTGGAAAAGGCTCTTTACGCCCAGCCACTGGACATAAAAAATCACAACAAATGTGTCAAATTTAAGCTGAGGGTTTGTCTTGCCCTCAGCTTATTTATCGCCGATTGCATCATCTGATCCAGAATTATGCAATCAAGCCGATCTTACCATCCTTACATCTTCCACTACATCCATGAAGGGCTGTCTTCTAATGCGGTGAGGCAGGACAAGCTCGGCGGCTTCTTCAATATCCTTTTTCACAACCTCTTTTCTTCCCTCAAAAGCCGCAATAGTCTTTGCCGTCTTCAACATGATAATATCAGCTCGATGACCATCCACTCCTACATCCAAACAATAAGAGGCTATCTCAAACAAAAGGTTTCTGTCCACGACCACCTCCGGATACAGCCTTCTCGCCTTTTCAATGCGTTCCACCAGAGCTCTGGATTCTTCTTCCCAGAGCTTGCAAAAACCTTCAGGATCCTCATCAAAGGCTACCCTGCGTTCCATCACCGTTACACGGCTTTCTACATCCCTCAGGCCCTCCACATGAACGCAAAGCCCGAAGCGATCGAGAAGCTGGGGTCTCAGTTCGCCCTCTTCAGGGTTCATGGTGCCGACAAGAGTAAACCTGGCGGGATGAGAAAAACTCACACCTTCTCTTTCGATGGTGTTTACTCCCATGGCGGCGGAATCAAGAAGCACATCCACCACATGGTCATCCAACAGGTTAACTTCGTCCACATAGAGAATGCCTCTATGAGCGGCGGCGAGGAGTCCCGGTTCAACCCTTTTTTCTCCTTTCTTAAGAGCGTGTTCGAGATCGAGCGTTCCGACGACTCTATCTTCAGTAGCACCAACAGGAAGTTCTACGACCCGAATCTCACGCCATATCTTCTCCGGCTCTCCACCCGAAAGCACAACACTACTGCATTCCTTTCTGGGACATTCAGCGCACAACCCCTGAGGATCTTCTTTTTCCAGATTAAACGGGCAGTCCTTCACTACCTGAATCTTAGGAAGAATATGTGCAAGAGCTCTCACGGCCGTGGACTTCCCCGTGCCCTTCTCTCCTCTTATGAGCACTCCTGAAAGTGTAGGGTTGATGATGTTAAAAATGAGAGCTCGTTTCATTTTCTCCTGCCCTACAATAGCCACAAATGGATAAAGCCTTTCACAGGTCATCTGGTAACCTCCTTTATGATTTGAACAAGGCTTTCCGCCTTGAGGTCCTCGACACGGAAATAGGGAGCCTGCATAATGTCGGCAAGTTTCCTGGCAAGCCCAAACTGCACAATACCCTGCTTCTCCGTGTCCACCACAACAGGGTATATGCGTTCATCCATGGCGATTCTGGAAGCCACAAGAAGAGCCTCCTCCACAGGCTTTTTGGATCCCACAGAAACATTTGCCTTGCCGTCGGTTATGATGATGAGAATAGGTCTTGCTGTGGGATCACGTAAAAGCACAGTTCTTAACACTTCGTAAGCCTTGATAAGTCCTGCCGAGAGAGGCGTTCTACCCCCTACAGGAAGATCCCGAAGGAGCCTTGCGGCAAGTTCTACCGATGATGTGGGAGGAAGCTTCACCTCGGCTTCGTTTCTCCTGAAAGTAACCATAGCCACTCGATCCCTTTTCTGATATGCATCGAGAAGGAGAGACATTATGGCACCTTTCGTGGCGGTCATTCTTCCCTGAGCCCCCATGGAGCCACTTGCATCCACAAGAAACAGGAGAAAGTTTCCTATGCGGCGTTCTCTTATCTTGTGGCGAACATCTTCCGTTGTGAGATGAACGGCAAGATCTCCAGAGGTAGGTCTCCAACTACGGCGCCTTAACTGGTAAGGAGCGGCAGCGCGAAGAGTGGCATCAAGCGCCACATCGGCTCCATCTCCCCGGATACTGCTTCGGACATAACGACCCTGCTTCTGAGCCGTTCGAGTTCTGCTTCGTCTTCCAGAACCGCGTCTTAAGATGCGATCCTTGGGAGCCGAAAGCTTTTTTACCTTGAAAGTCTCCCCAATCTCAAAAACCCGCTCAAGCACCGCTCTGTAATCGGTTGATTCCTCCTTCTCAGGAGGATTCTCTCTTTGCTCGCTCTTTTCTCCTCCCATAGCTTGAGGCTCAGGCTCTTTTTCTTCTCCTCTCGAAGGATCCTGAGGACCATCAGGGGGCGGTTGGTTCTGGGATTGAGCCTCCGGGGGATTGGGAGGATTCTCGTTTTGCTCGCTATCTTTTTCGTTGTTCGGCTGGGGTGGTGGCGGAGGAGGCGGTGGAGCCGATTCACGACGTCTGTGTATAAGCACCATCGGGGCTACTTCCTTTATATCCTGAATTGTCACATGAAGGCGTCTGTTGAAAGCAGCCAATGCTTTGGCAGCCTGCTCCATAACAATATCGGCTCGATGTCCCGCCACGTTGTTTTCTACTGAAAGATCAGATATGAACTTCCGAAGATGGTCTGCTATTTTCACTTTGGGAAGCAGTTCTCTTGCTGCCAGAATGCTCCATGCAATGGATTGGTTGTCACTTTCAAACCGTTTTGAAAATCCTTCCGGGTCGTTATCGAATTCTTCACGGCGCACCATGAGTTCCACTCTACGCTCCAGGTCCTCCTCACCGCTGACTTCCACACATAGTCCGAATCTATCGAGCAGTTGAGGTCGAATGTCTCCTTCCTCTGGGTTCATCGTTCCGACGAGTATAAACCGAGCGGGATGGGAAAAGGATATACCCTCTCGTTCCACTCTGTTAACTCCCGATGCGGCGGCATCGAGGATAAGGTCGGCGATGTAATCGTCCAGGAGATTGACTTCGTCTATGTAAAGTATGCCGCGATGAGCCCTGGCGAGTACTCCTGGGTGGAAATGGCGTTCGCCGCTACGGATTGCTTTCTCAAAATCTATGCTTCCCACCACTCTGTCTTCTGTAGCGTTGAGAGGAAGAGTCACAACGGGGATGCGACGGGAAATGACGGGTAAGGGAGGGTTTAAACTTTTGCAGCGTTCGCACCACTCAGAAGGGTTATCGGGATCGCAGGAAAAGGGGCACCCTGCGATGACTCGAATCTCCGGGAGCAAAGCGGCGAGAGACCTCACGGCCGTGGATTTTGCCGTTCCCTTCTCACCTCTTATAAGCACTCCTCCAATCGAAGGATTGATGGCGTTCAGAATAAGGGCTTTTTTCAATTTCTCCTGCCCTACAATAGCTGAAAAAGGATAAACTCTTTGAAGAGCCTCCATAGGCTCGATCTCCTTTCAGTTTAGTAAAAGCTCATAAACAAAGCCAACACCGTCATTCTTACACCCATGGTGAGCACTGCACTTGTGAGCCCTCGCATTATGCCAAGTCTCAGCCCGAAAATGGAAATCCATTGAGGAAAGTAAAAACGAAGATAAAGAACCGGTAGCATGAAGATACTGCCGAAAAGAAGTGCTATGATTGCCTGGTGTTCTGTTATAACCTGCTGCCGCATTATAGAGCCCATCATTGTAATTCCCACAATGGGGGATGCAATATAAGCGGCTACAGCGGGAAGTGCTGCGGCGGGAATACGAAATAATTTCGAAAGAGGTTCTAGGTAACTTTCGATTTTCGCCATGATACCAATTTCCATGAGTAAAAATACTATCACGGTAACCACAAAGAATGTGCCCCCTATCCTTCCAAGGCGTTTGAAAAAGCGCTTCAGAGCGAACCATCGGGAAGACGAAGAAGGGGGCGGCACATCAAAATTAAGGTCAACGCTCTTCTGCTCATCAGGTCTATTTCTAAGAAGGATTCTGCTCGCTACGACGACAAAAAGCAGTAGAGCAAGGCTACCAAGCCAGAGTGTTCCCATGTAAATAGTTCCGGCATAAAGCCCTAAGGCGGGAAGTATAACAGGCAGATGATAGGTAAAGATTTCTTTTACCGGCGCTACACTTCCCGTAAGAAGCGACGCCAGAAAGGTTTCCCTATCGGTAAGGATCTTATTTTCCCGCATGTTCTGAAGCATAGCGTTTGCAGCAAGGAAAGACACCATCGCTGTTATAACGGCGAAACCGCAACCGTCGGGAAGACGTGCAAAACGGCTTAAGGGACGCCCGATCCTGCTGATTTTGGAAATTAAGCCCGTTTCCACAAGCACCTCAGCCACAGCAAGCCCGGCGCCTATGATAAGAAGAGTCGGAAGAGCAAAGGCGATCGCTTTTTTTAAAATCAACAGCACATCCATAAGCCGCTTATGAATTCTCCTGGCATATCACATTCCCATAACTTCCTGCATCTTTTTCTTCCAGAATTCAACCTCTTCTTTCGTCACCACATCAATGGATCCACCCTGGAATTCTCCTTTCACATCGCCCATTCTTTCTTCAATCCAGCCTTCCACTTCCAGGTAAATCTCTTTAAGCACTTCCTTAACATCCTCTGCAGGATTCCAGAGTCCTCTCTCCCAGGCTTCAATAAGACGTCTCCCAATTTCTTCCAGCGCCCAGGGATTGTGTTCTTCAAAGAATTTTCTGTTCTCTTCGTTCATGAGAAATGTTCTCGCAATATCGTCAAAGATCCAGTCGTCCACTTCTTGAGTGGTGGCCTCCCAGCCGTAAACTCTACCAATCCGTTTGGATATGTCCCCTGCGCCCTTATAACCATGCCGTTTCATGGCTTCTATCCAGCGGGGATTCAACAGCTTGGTTCTCACAACACGGCGGATTTCGTCAGCCAGATCTCTCACCTCCACATGACCGCTTTCTCTTGTGTCCCCGTAGTAGGTTTTGACATCCTTTCCGGAGAGGTGTCGAGCCGCCGCAGTCATACCTCCGTGAGTGCCGAAATAACAGCAACAGCCGAAAAGGTCGTACTCATCGCTTACGACCTTATTGTAGGTGACATCAACGCTCCTCAAGATACCGGCAAATTGCCTGTGCTTTTCCTTTCCCCAGATACCCTTACCGTAGGCGTAACCGTTCCAGTAGAGGAACACCTCGGCGAGATCTTTTTCTTCCTTCCATGCAGAAGCATAGACAGCAAGTTGAGTCCCAGCCTGATATGTGCCAGGCATGGAGCAAAAGATGCGAAGGGTTGCGTCTCTGAAGTCCCCCCCGTCCTCTTTCATCTGGTCAAGGGTATGTTTCCTTACGAAGTTCATCTCCAGCGGTTCGTCGAGTCTGGCGACTTCCTGCACAGCTTCGTCTATAAGCTCTATGACATTGGGGAAATTATCCCTCGTGATACCTGAAACCCGTATTGTGACGTCTATCCGGGGGCGGTT